>Ga0335077_10002452_pt1 | contig 22140 bp, 19 predicted proteins | sample Lox_Sample_31_FD_207151 | JGI IMG/M metagenome (GOLD analysis project Ga0335077, IMG submission 207151) | Soil microbial communities from Loxahatchee National Wildlife Refuge, Florida, United States - Lox_Sample_3.1 | ecosystem: Environmental > Terrestrial > Soil > Wetlands | place: USA...
GAATGGCGTTCTTCGCGAACTGATTGTATGCCAGGGCACCAAAAGCTGGCAGAAAGTCTGGCGGCTTGCCGCAGAGCAGAAAGGGCGGCGCGAGACTTCGCAGTAAGGTGTCCCGATCTGCTTCGACGGCCAGACAGTGGGCGACTTAAACGAGCAAGGGAAGCAGCCCGAGCAAGGCCAAAGCCGCAAGCAGAACAAGCCCCTGCAGGCCGGTTCGCCGGCCCCCGAAACCATATGCGTAGACCCCTTTGATCAAGTTATTGCTGGCGGCAGCGATGGTGATGGCGCCGGCAGCGAGCATCACCGGGGTGAGCGAACCCGCAGAATCGGCGAGGCTAAGGATAAAAGGATCCACATCGGTGACGCCCATAACACCAGCAAGAGAATAGAGGCCCGCGCGGCCGAGATACAGAACCGCAAGATGAGTGATGAAGAGCATGGCCACGAACAGAAATCCAAAGAGAAATGCGGCGCTCAATTCGAGGGGATTTTTCGGCTGAATCTCATGGCGAATTGGATCCGCTCCCTGGTCCGGAATGCGCGACCAGAGCCAGCCGCCCAGAAGAGCGGCCAAGGCCAGGAGCAAAAATGACAGAGCCAGACGATGGAAAAGAGAGCGATTGAAGAGGGCAAGAAGCGCGAGAAGGCGCAAGTACATGACGCCCGATGCGACCAGCATCGAGCCAGCGTACAGATGAGGACGGGACTGCTCACGAGCACGCTTGGCGAGGACCACGGTGGTGAGCGTTGAGGAATATGCCCCGCCCAAGAGCGCGGCGAGCAGGACTCCACCGCGGCCCTGCGTCCTGAGTTGCAGAATATAGCTTCCATAGGAGATCGTGCTTACGGCAGCAACCACGAGCCATACCTTAAAGGGGTTGAAATCGAAGGAGCCAAAGGTGCGATCGGGAACGATCGGCAAGATCACGGCGGTCAACAAGAGAAACTTTACGAAGGTGAGAATTTCCGGGCCGGGAATGCGTTTGGAGAGGTTGTCGAGTGCACCCTTAAGCTCGAGGAGAAGAACACCGACGACGGCGAGCGTTGTGGCGATCCAGTATTCCTCGCGCCAGACCAGCGCGCCGAGAGTGTAAGTGACCAAACCGGAAATCTCGGTGGTCATGCCCGCCAAGGAAGCGGTTTCCAGCTTGTGACGGTAGGACTGCCAGAGGAAAGCACCGACGACGACAAAGCCGGCGGCCGGAAGAAGAAGATCTCCGCGGGAAAAGTAGCAGAGAGCGTAACCGAGCAAGCCAATCAGGGGGAACGTGCGGACGCCGCCGAACCGATACTCATCCGAGACCTGCTTTTTTTCTTCGCGCTCAAATCCGAAAAGGAAAGAAAGGATCAGAACCAGGACGATCTGAGCGACACCCTTCGGAATCAGATCGAACAGACCGTTCCCCACAGAGATTCACCTCGATGGCGGGGATTTTGCACTTTCCGGGACGGCCTGACAACAGGTATCTCCCCGCGGAAAAGGCCGGGCGGGAGCGGCGCTAGTATGAATACGCTATTGACCCCCGGGGGCAAAACCTGAAAAATCGCGCAATTATTTGCCCGGTTTGCGTGATTTCAGGACAGTGCGGCCGAGATTTTTTCTTGGATTCCGAGGAACCACGCAATTCCGAACAGGGCCAGCACAGACTGGCCTCTGTTTGACCGCAGTGTCGAGGCAGCGGCAAACGTATCCGTGCGAAAAAAGGGAGAAAAGTCCAATATGGCACTGCGAAGAGCGGCGTCGTTTGCAATCGTATTGTTTCTGTGCGATGGGGTGGGCGGGTTTGCGCAGCAAGCGCAACCAAATGCCCAGGCCGCGAGCACGCAGAAGAATAAGGATAGCGTGCCGCCGAAACACAAATTGGGGCCTCTGGACATTTTTATCAACTGGCGCACGCGCGTGGAAGGCTGGAACTGGTTCGAGGGAAACACGGGGAACAGCGATTATGCGCTATGGCATTCACTGCTGCGATTTGGAATTGGGCAAAGCAGCGAACGGTTCGACTGGCAATTGGAAATCTCGCAGCCCACGATACTCGGCCTGCCGAATGACGCAGTCGTGGCCGCACCGGCGGGACAGCTAGGACTTGGAGGAACCTACTACGCGGCGAACGGAAACCAGAGCAACAATGCGAATGCGTTCGTCAAATCGGCGTTTGTGCAATTCAAGCAACTCGGTTCGAGCTGCTTCAAGCTCGGGCGTTTTGAATATTTTGACGGACTGGAAATCAAATCAGCGGATCCGACGGTCGCGACGGTTGTGCAAACGCGAATCGCACACCGGCTGATTTCGAATTTTGGGTTTACGGCGGTGCAACGGACATTCGATGGGGCGCAATTATCGTGGAATCTGGGACAGAACAACGTGACCTTTTTTGCGGCCCGGCCTACGCGAGGGATTTTCCAAGTGGACGGCATGGGGGAGCTGGACGTGGATGTGTACTACGGCGCATTGAACATGCCGTTCAAGAGTTCGCATGGAGCGGGGCAATTGCGTGTATTCAGCCTGGGGTATGTGGATCATCGGACGACAGTCTTGAAAACGGACAATCGCCCGCAAGCGGTTCGGGCAGCCGACACGGGCAAAATCGAAATCGCGACGACGGGAGCTGACTATGTGCAGGTCCTGAATACGGCGAGTGCCGGGAAATTCGATTTTCTGGTGTGGGGAGTGATTCAGACCGGTTCATGGGGAGCGTTGACGCAACGCGCGGGCGCGTTCGTTGGCGAATTTGGGTGGCAGCCGCCGGTGGACTCGTGGAAACCGTGGATCAGCGCGGGATATTCCTATGGGAGCGGTGACGGGAACCCGAATGATTCGACTCACGGAACATTTTTCCAAGTGTTGACAACCCCGCGGCAATATGCGCGATTTCCGTTCTACAACATGATGAATAATGAGGATTTCTATGTGACGGGCAATGTGCACCCGACGAAGAAGCTCGCACTGCGAAGCGAGGTGCACGCATTGCGACTGGCGAGTGCGGAGGACTTCTGGTACCTGGGAGGGGGAGCGTTCCAGCGAAAGACTTTTGGATACACAGGGCGGCCGAGCAATGGGAACCGGGGATTGGCCAACGTGGCGGATATCAGCGCGGATTACCAATTCACGAAGAGCTTCAGCACGACGCTTTACTATGGCCACGCCTGGGGCAAGGACGTGATTGCGGCGATTTATCCGAGGGATGCGAACGGGCAGCTCGCGTATCTGGAGACAAACTTCCACTTTTGATGGAATTTCGCCGGAGTCGCGATGCCGGTTAGAGTTCCCTTTCGCCGGCATGCTCGAGTTGAAGATCCCTGACTCCGCGGCAGGCCAAGGTGCGGAAGTCTGAAACCTCCCGGAGAGAGAAGACAGGCGCATGGCTCGCGGGAGTCTTGGTACGGAAAAAATCGGCGCCGCGTACATGGTCCAATACAAAGGCAGGGCGGGAGTCGGACTGTTCGCAAGCGATCTCGACGTTGGAGAATTCGATGTTTTGGACATGGCGCAGAAAAAAGCCGTGAGCGGGCATGGGACCGAACATGTTGGGTTCCGGGTAATCTGATTCGTTTTCGGGAGGTTGAAGAGCCGCCATCTTTTTGGTTCCCCCGCCCTGGTGGTGCAGATAAATGTCGCTGATCTTCACGTCTTCAATAGAGTGGCCAGGGATGCCGCTGACGATCGAGCAGAGATCTGGGGCCGAGTTATAGCAGACGATGTTGCTGAGGATGACGCGGCGCAAAGTGCCGATGAGACGCCCGGAAGGACCGCGCATGCGGCTTCCAAGACGGAGAAAAATCGGGGCGTTGGAGATATCGCGCATGGTGATACCCGTGAAGGTGAGTTCTTCCACGTGAGCGCCGTCAACGCTCTCCAGAGCGATTCCGCCGCAGCCGTCAAAAACGCAATTAGAAACGACGATGTTGCGGAAACCACCATTGGACTCGGTGCCAAATTTGATGCGGCCGGTGCGATACGAGCCGTAGCCCGCGGCGAATTTTCTAAATGTGCCGTTCAGGAGGGAACCCAGTTCGTAGGACCCGCTGACCATGCAATTCGAGATGGTGAGATTTTCGGTCATGCGCGGCTCGTTTAGGGCAAAAGAAGTCTTGGGGCAGATGGCGTCGTCCCAGGGCGAGTTGATGGAGCAGTTGGTGACGCGCGTGTTGCGGCAACAGTCCAGATCCATGCCGTCGCGATCGGTGTCGATCAGAACATTGTCAATGGTCAGATTGTCAACGCCTGTAGCCAAGATTGCGAAATGACCGCCTTTGAGGACGGAGAAATCGCGCAGGAGAACGTTGCGGCAATCCTTGAGAGCGATGGATTTGTTGCCGACGCCAGGAGAATCGGCGCGGGGAGTTTCCGTGTCCCAGCCGCGGCTCAAACCACGGCCCCAAATCTGGCCGCAGCCAAAGATGGCAATGTCGTGGAGATTCTCGCCCCAGATGAGACTGTTGTGCCAGTGACTGTGACCGAAGTCCTGGAAATGATTGTCGCCGTTGTTGGGCTCGGCAGCATCGTAGCCGCTGGCGGTGGCGCCGTCCGTGGGCGCGTCTGCCGCGAGAATTGTTGCGCCGGAGTCGAGATGAAGAGCGACATTGCTGAGAAGGTGGATGGAGTAACAGGCATAGGTTCCTGCCGGAACGTGGACGGTCCCGCCGCCGGCGGCAGCGGCGGCCTCAATGGCTCGGTTTACCGCGGGCGAGTCAATTGCTTTGCCATCACCGACCGCGCCAAAAGAACGGACCTCGAAAAATATGGGAGAGTGTCCCGGAACCGGTGAGGGCACTTGCTCCTGTGCCGGCGTCCAAGGAACAGCAAAGCCGGCAGCGGCAGCGCTCAGTCCAGCGGTCTTGAGGAAGAGTCTACGATCTGCGGACATTTGTACTCGCTGCGGCGAAGTTGGCCGATCAACCTGGCAGGAAGTTTTTAGCTTCCGAGCGTTGGCATCCTGGCTCTGTAAATCCCTCAGTGCATGGGGCGAGGCAGCGTATTAAGGTATGCAACGATTGCTTTGGCGTCCTCGGGCTTCATGTGGTAGATGTGCATGGGAGGACGCAGAGGCTCTCCTTCCGGTCCTGTCCCCTGTTCCAAGACTCGTTCTACCTGCTCGGGAGTGAAGCCGCCGAGAGCGGCCAAAGAGGGAGCGCTCGGCGCCCAATTTGAGTCCGGCACGACGGGCGTGATCCAGATCGGCCCACCCTGAAGCCAGGAGTTGCGTTCCAATTCCCCCTTGGCGTTTCGTGGAGTGTGGCATTCGCCGCAGTCCGCAACCTCTTCGACGAGATAGCGGCCCCGCTCGACTTGGTCTTTTTGGTTCTCTTTTTGAACCACGATGTGCGATGAGCCTCGCGAAACGACGAACAAAATTGAGATCAGAATGACGGCAACTAGTGCTGCTCGTTTGGCCGCAAGCATTTCTAGCCTCCTCAGAGAGCTGAAGTAATTGGAATCACCCTGCCTCCCCACCGCTCATGCTGCGCTAAGATCAGCCTCCCTGGAGTTAGCACGCTGAGAGCCAAGCTGGGCGGGCAGCTCAATCCAAGGGGGAATCGGCTGGAGATAAAGGCTCGGGCGATTCCATATAATGGTCGCGTTTTTGATAAGCCATGTAGGCGATCAGGCCGCCAAGAAGGAACGGGGCAGGGAGAAGGATCAAGATGCCGAGCCGCAATGCCTGAATGAACCGCTCTCCCGCAGAGGCAGCGGCCCGGTAACACAACGGGCATTGCGCATATATCAAGGCAGGACTCAGGAGAAAAGCCAGCGCAGCGAAGCAACCCCTGAGAAGATTTGTCATTCCCCATTTGCTCATGGCTACCTTGCCCCGCACATTCTACCCCTGACAGGCATCGAAGCAAATGAACGATTGAAAGCCATCTGATCAGAAGGGCAGCACCCGAACCCGGACCAGGCGAATGGCGTCTGCCCAGATGTGATCCATCATGAAAAGCACGAAGATCGTTACAGGAATCAAGCTCCAAAAAAGCGTTGGCCGCTCGTACTTCAGATGCATGAAATACATCAGAGCGATTCCAGCTTCACAGGCCGCCAGAATCAACAAAATTGCCAAAAGCTTGCCTGTTGAGAAGCCCTGGTAAGTAAGCAGGACTTCAATCCCCGCGATAATCATCAGGCCGATCCACACGAAGACGTAGAACTTCATTCCGGGCTCTCGAAGTGATTTCGTTTCGGTCATCTTTTTCTCCTCGCTCGTGCGGCCTTAATGGGCGGCGTTCATCAGATAGAGCAGCGGAAAAACGAACATCCAAACCAGGTCCACGAAATGCCAATAGAGGCCTGTTGTTTCGACGTGGCCATCCGTGAGCCGCCCGCGATTGAATCCGATCATGACCACGATGATCGCAATCACGCCGCAAGTAACGTGAAGCAGGTGAAGTCCGGTAATGCTGAAAAATGCCGCACCGAATTCCACGGAACCGCCAGTGGGATTTCGAGAAAGGCGCCAACCTTCCGCCATCATATGCAACCATTCGCGAATATGAAGCGTGGCGAAAGCCACGCCCAGAAGCGCCGTCAAGCCCATCCACTTCACGCTCGACGATTTGCGGCCAGCCTTGGCCGCCAGAACTGCAGCCAACATGGTCAAGCTGCTCGTCAGGAGGACCACGGTCATGATGATGCCGTTCAAGATCGAGGAAAACTTGAACGGGGTGGTCCAGTCGGTACTTCCCAGCCGGAGATACCCATACGCGAACAGCACCGAGCCAAAAGTAACGGCGTCCGAGATGATGAACAACCAGATCGTTAGCTTCTTGGGCTGTAGCGCATAAGCCGGCTCTTCCATAACGCTTGCGTGGACTACCTGACCCAGCGCCAGTTGCGATTCGCTCACGTTTCCCCCCCGAAAACCTCGTTTGTGCCTATTTCCGTTCGGCGCAAACCAACGTTAAGGAACGACCGTAATGATTTCCCCAACGATCGGTACAAATCCTTGCTCCGACAGCCGGAAGTCCCCTGCCCCCGGATTCCCAGCTAGAGGACCATAATGAAAACTGCATCCGACCTCGCCAGAAAGGCCAACCGACTCAATCTGCTGCCGCTTCTCCCGGTGACGTTTGCATGAGGAAGTCTGTGGTGCCACCTTCGACGAACTCGTAAGGCGGCCGGTAAACAACAGGATGCTTTCCACCAAAGTTGTCAAATGGAGGCGGCGAGCTTGGAGTTGACCATTCGAGCGTTGTGGATTCCCAAGGATTGTCCGGGGCCTTTTTTCCCCAAAAGCGCGTGTGGAACAGATTGTAAAGGAAGATCAACTGCACTGCGCCAGTACACAGAGCAGCGATGGTCATGAACTTATGAACCGGAATCAACGGGGTCAAGTAGTCGTCGGTGAATGCGGCATAGCGCCGGACGTTTCCCGCGAGCCCGATATAGTGCATGGGCATAAAGATGCAATAAACGCCGATAAAGGTGAGCCAAAAGTGCCATTTGGCAAGCGTCTCATTCATCATGCGTCCAAACATCTTCGGTGCCCAAAAGTAGGTTCCGGCAAAAATACCAAAGATGGCCGCCACAGCCATGACGAAATGGAAATGCGCCACAACGAAGTAGGTTGCGTGCAGGTAGATGTCAATTGAGGGCTGCGCCAGGAAGAAGCCACTGATCCCGCCGCTAATGAAGACGGAAATGAATCCCAGACAGAACAGCGCGGGCGAGTCAAACCGAACCTTCGCCCCGTAGATGGACCCGAGCAGCAGGAGCGTGAGGATTGTCGCCGGGATGGTAATGATGAGCGTCGGAACAGAAAACAAGATCGCCGAGAAGGGGTTCATACCGCTGAGGAACATATGGTGTCCCCAGACCATATAACTGAGGAATCCGAAAGCGACGAGAGAACTCACGACGGTCCGGGTACCGCCAAGAATGTTCTTTCTGAGGAACGAGGGAAGGATGTGACAAACGATTCCGATGGAAGGCAGGATTGCGATATAAACTTCCGGGTGGCCGAAAAACCAGAACAGGTGCTGCCACAGCAAGGGCGAGCCACCCGAGTGGGGCTGCAACTTGTCACTGACGACGAGACCGGCGGGCAGGAAAAAGCTGGTGCCCGCGACGCGGTCAAGAATCAAGAGCACACATGCGGGAAGCAAAACAGCAAAGGCCAGCAAACCGATAATGGCCGTGACAAACCACGCCCAGGTTGAAAATGGCATACGCGCCAACGACATTCCTTTGGTACGCAGATCGAGCGTCGTGGCGATGAAATTCAGGGACCCCAGCAACTGCCCAATACAAAAGATGGCAATGGAAACGGCCCAGAGTGTTTGGCCCAGGGCCTGGCCGGGGCCGGCGTCCCCGCCAACGGCGCTGAGCGGCGCGTAGGCAGTCCAGCCGGAAATCGGAGGGCCATCGCTGACAAAAAAGGCGGCGATGAGCACCAGGAAGGCCGTGAGCGTCACCCAGAACGACATCATATTAAATCGCGGAAAAGCCATATCTTCGGCGCCGACTTGGATGGGCAGAAAGTAATTGCCGAATCCCGCCAGCGGGGCATTTGTGAGCACGAAGAAAACCATGATGGTGCCGTGCATGGTCATGAGGGAAAGATAGTATTCGGGCGTCATGATTCCGCCCGGAGCACCATTGGCGGTGAGCTTGTCCAATCCGGGAATGGCAAGTGATGGCCAGCCGAGGTGAAGACGCATCAGCCAGGAGAGAACCATGCCAATGAAGACGGCAGCCAATGCGAGGCCATAGTACTGCAGCCCGATTACCTTGTGATCGAGACTAAATACATTCTTCCGGATAAAGCCCTGCGGCGGAGCGTGATGATGCACCGCTGGTTGCGCTGAAGCTTCGTCCATACTATTGACCTCTCAAAAAAAGCCGTGGGCCACCGTTCGAAGTCAAGGAATTGCGGCTCAACGGCAGAATGTTAATCTCCCGACTGGGACTTCAACCACTGATCAAAATCGGTTTGGGAGACGACATCAAGAAACGCCCGCATGTTGTAGTGACCCAGACCACAAAGTTGGGTACAGACAATTTCATATCTGCCCTCCTTTGTTGCCGTGAAATGAACGGGGATCGTCAATCCGGGAACGATGTCCTGCTGGAGGCGCAAAGCCGGGACGTAGAAGGAATGGATCATATCCTTGGAATGCATAGTGAGCACGATCGGGCGGTTGACCGGAACGGTCAATGTGGCAACCACGATATCGTCGCGGGCTGCCACGTCGTTCATTGGATCCAGGCCAAAAAAATTGCCATTCCCGTCATTTGCCAATTCCGGGTGGGTGGCACCGAACTTTCCATCCGGCCCCGGATAACGGAAGTAAAAAGCGAATTGCTCGGCCGAAACGTCAATCTGCATCGCATTTGCCGGTGGCGGATCTATATAAATGCTCGCCCAGACCTTGGAGCCGACAAAGGTGAGGACAAGGATCTCAATGCCCACGATGACGATGGCAAACGTCACCATCACAGCGCCACCGCCGGGAAAGAACTTAATTTTTCGGGTTTCGTTCTTACTTCCGTATATCCACACAAAGACAGCCAATACGAGCTGCCCGGCAATAAACAGAAGACCCGTTCCGATCATCGTCTCGTTGAGCTGGTGATCGACCCCGTGGCCGAGCCTGGAGATATCCGGAGGCAGCCACCAGGTGTGGAGGACGAAAAAGGCGGAGGAAACAACGGTAATCATGCCGACCAGCAAGCCAAAAAATTTGCCCGACATTTAATTCGCCTCTGCGCTCTTAAAAGATGACTGCGGAATCCGCAGTGAAGGTCCTAGAAGGAATATGGAAGAACTTTGAAGACAAAATTCACCGTCTTCGTTTCCCCGGCGGTGATGGTTACTTCCTGGCTCTGCGAACCGTATTGCTCCTGCCAAGCAGTAACGGTGTATTTCCCTGGGGGAAGCCCCTTGAGGCTGAACTTTCCGTCCTCACCGGTGATGTCGTAATGAGAAGTCCGCAAAACGGCGAAGTAGCCATGCATCCAAGGATGAATGTTGCATTTTACCGGGATGAATTCCGGCTTGTCCCATTTCGTCTGGATTGGAGGCGAACCCGGCGGCTGAGATTTGTTCCACTCGTTGTTAATTTTTGGCATGGGATGAATATTGTGGGCTACTGGGTCATTGGAGTAGATCTCAAGAGGCTGATCCACTTCCATCGCCAAAACGTGGGGTAGGTACATGCAACCCTTCTGATCGAATCTCACTGGTGCGGAAGGAGCGGCACCACCCTGGTCGCCCGCAGAGATATACACTACGACCCACTGAAGAGCATCCGTATCGCCAGTCACGACGTTTTGGGTTTTGTCCGGCGGGTTGTGTTCCTTGGCACAGACAGGCTCTTTGGACATATCAATGGGCTTCATCTTCGGTGGAGTGCCGGAGTAAGACACCTTTCCCGTAATGACAGCGGAACCTGCTGGCTTAGCGGGCGAACCGAGCAGAACATGGGCGGAAGAGACCGCTAATCCTAGTGCCGCTAAAACGACATACTTTTTCTGCATGCCGGACTCCTTTAGAAAAAGTAACTACAGAGAAGCTTTGTTTTGAATCGTGGCTCAGCTCAGGGAGCTTGTTCCTGCCCGATTGGCTTCAATTGTCCGGGATGCGCAGCAACCCATTTCCTGAACAGGGCCAATTCGGGAGTTTTTAGCGAAACCTGCAACGTCCTTAGGAAGTGGACTAGATCCCACGCTTCATCGGGCTTGACCACGTCGGCAAAGGAGGGCATCGGAGTGCCATCAAGACCGGTCATGAAGATGCGATAGAGATCCTGGTTGGTGGCGCCGCACTTGAATCGAGTGCCGGTTGAAAAATTATAGGGGCGAATGGGGTCGCCTTTATCGTTGGTAAGGGTGGAAGCCGAAGGGCCATCGCCATGACCTTCCGGACCGTGGCATTTCCAGCATTGCAGTTTGTCAAAGTTTTGACGGCCTCTAAGGATACTTTCGATCGTAAGGGCCGGTTCGGGTGGAATCGTGATCGGCGTCCCCGGCTTATCCTTCTCCCAGCGCGGAGAAAACGATTTAACCATCGCGATCAGGTCTGCCCGATCTTGCACCGTTAACGCCTTCCAGGATGGCATGTTGGTCGTGACGAAGCCTCGTGTGATCGAATCGAAGAGATCTTCATCAGTTGGCAGGGTACCGGTCGGGGTGGAACGGCATTCGAAGGTTGCAACAGTAAAATCGCGGGGTTTTGGATCAATCCACGATGCGTTTTCGCCCTCGCCGTTACCCTGGGGACCGTGGCAGCCGACGCAATAACGGCGGAATAGCTGCACGCCGACGTCAGGACGCATCTGTCCGTCCCCGTAAGCACGCCCGGTAATGCCGTGGATATTGCTGGTCATGGTTTTCGTATAGGGCGTGATGTTGTGGTCAATCTGGGCAAAACAGGTTATGGCTCCCATGAAGGCGAGAACAAGGAATCCCGAGAAGAAATATGAAGCCGCTTTGATTGTCAGTTTCATGATCTGGCCTCTCATTCCTTAGAAGTCAAAATCGAACCCGAAAATCAAACTGCTGCTCCAGACGGGTGTTGTTGGTGTGATCGGAGGAGAACCGGAACCATTGCCGCTCAGAGGCACGATGCCGATCGATTTCACGATTGAATATTCGTTATGCCAAGCGAGCCCGGCACGGCTAAACATAATCGGATACCAGCGGTATCCAAACGAATAGGCATCAATGTTGCCCTGCGTTCCTGGAGTCGTCGTAAGCCCCTGCTGAGACATGCGGACAATTTCCCATCGCTGGAGGAAAACCAGCTGCGGACTCCAGTAGTAGTGGGTTTCGATGAACCCGCCATTCCAGATGGCATTTTGCATTCCCGCCGTTATGGCTTGATTCGCGGGGATGCCATTTGCCAAATAGACGTTGTCATTACTGTGTTGGAAGAAAGGCAGCACTTCGAACTTGCCGAGGAAGAGATCCCCCTGGAAGCCGGCACGATAGAACGATTTGTTCCCGGTTCCGGTCGCTGGAATCACGTCGCCGCCGACCGTTTGATTGAAGATTGTCGGGCGGTTTCCGTAATAAAAGAAAGGTTGAATCCGTTGGACTCCCAGATTTCCAGTCGGGAACCCCTTCGTGAACGTGAAATACCAATCGTAGCTTCGGCCGGTGGTGTTGTTTCCACCGGAGTCCTGGAAACCGACTCCCCCATCCGTGCTGCTCAGTAGGGAGATGGAATACCGTGTGTAGCTGTTCGCGTCGTGCCCAGCCAACTCGATACCCGTTTGGTTGTCGCCGATCCCAAAGTTGTTCACATCCCCGACGGGAATAAAGTGAAAGTTTTGGTACAGGCCGCCATTTGCGGAAAGGAACAAGAAACGCTTTTCGGAAATCAGGTTATCCAGCTCAAAATGGCCGAACTTGAGGTTTAGCCACTGGCTGCCAGCGAGATTATCAAAGCGCACGAAGGCGTTTTCGAAATGGAAAGCACCCGTTTCGTCGGAGGATGGCAGCAAGGAGAACGAGATATTCTTGTAGAGAGTACCCGCCATCCACAGGTCCATACCTGAAAGATCAAAGCCGGCCTGGGTGACTTTGGCATTCGTAGCCGTGTCGGTTATTTGCTGGTCCGTGCTTTCCCGATGCCACATCGGGGTCATGCGGGCGGTCACAGGCCAGTAGGACGGATTCTGCCAGATGGGGGAATCGCGGTCGTTCCCGAGCTGGTATCCACGATCGCGGAATGCCATTCCGAAATAATTGAGTTCGGGCCAAGCGGTGTGACACGCCGAGCATGGCAAACCGTACTTGCGTGCGAACGCAGGAATCGCTTTTACGTTATAGACCGGCAAAGTGTATGCAGGTTGGGTGTCTGTTAAGAGAACCACCACAATTAAAGCAACACAGATAAGAAAAGAGCCTGCTAGCGAGTAACTGTTACTTTTACGATCAAGAAGCGACCTAAGAATCATACCGCCTCCTGTAGAGGAATGGTTTCGAGCAGGCAGATGCGCAGACTCCGGCCCGCTTCTCGTTCAGAACTACGTTGAATCTTTCTTGCCGCCGGACTAGTACATGCGATGATTCGGACTCAATTGCGGAACTTCTTTCTGCCATCCCCCCCCCACCCCCACCACCTTGTTCTCATTCTCGAGAGATCTTTGACCTGGCAGAGCTCGCGCGAACCCGCGAACCCGCGAACCCGCGAACCCGCGAACCGTACGCTCTAAGCTGAAACAATGCAAGAAGATTTTTCTCTTTTTTACATTTTAAAAATTTATAGACCATATAACTGATCAGGTGGCGGAGAATACAGTTTTATATTGACAAAGTAGAATGCAGGGAGTTATACAGGCTGGTTTCGCCCCATGAACACGCCTTGTTGGCGAGTTGAGGCGGCTTTGAAGGAAAAACTCGCTTGCAACCACGGACCAAGAACGGCTCCCAAAGTCGGGCAATCAGTTTTCGCTACTGGCTGCAAACTGGTTTGCTGCTTTCCTTTTTCATTCTAAGTGCAGCAACGGTCGTCGCTGGCTTCCAGGCCGAGAGCGAAAGCGGGTCAGCGGGCTACGTGTTTGATCTCGTAGTGCCGCAACAAGCGCTCATCAACATTGTCAAAGAGGTCGCGAATGATCCTGTCGTACAAGGCACCTATGTTTACGAACGAGAAAAAACGCTTACTGGCGCTCTTCCGGCCGCCTCTTCGACCGCATTTGCGCCCTGGCAAGGGCCTGGCACCGTCTTCTACAAGGTCAGGAGCAATGCCCTGTCGCCACGCCATTTTGTAAATAGCAACGACTTGGGCACAATCACCGTCCGGTATGTGGTCATTCCAGAAAGTGCAACGCACACACGAGTGCGCATTGATGCCGTTTTCGTCGAAAACGGCAGGCGTAAGGTTCATGTTTCTGACGGAAGTATAGAAACGGCAGAGTATGCCGCCATCCAAGCCGGGGTAGAGAAGTACAGAAGAGATCTGCAGGAGGCTGCTGAAGCCGAGAAACAGCGCCAGGATGAGGTGGCTAAGGGAATACTTGCTCGACAGCGCCAGGAGGAAGCGGAGCGGGTGGCGACCGCCGAGGACTCTGTGCGCAATCTCGAAATGCGGCTGCACGACTTACAGCACGAACTGGAATTACAGGTCAGAGCGGGCGGAGCGGATCTAAAGACAGCGCCATTCCGTGCGGCGGCGAAGATGAAATCGCTTCCGGGCGGGACACAAGTCGTCGTACTGATACTGACGCCATACTGGTATGGGGTAGAAACGAATGAAGGCCAGCGTGGTTGGCTGCGTCGCGACACAGTGGAGCCGCTACCATGACCGGTAAAGTTGCTCGACTGATTCTCGTCTCGACTATTGCGGCCTCCTTCTTGCCGAGTGGGGCGCTTGCGCAAACGACAGCATCGGAACGCATCTACGAGAAATCGAAATCCGAAGTGGACAGAGCGCTTCAACAGCTTCGCCCTTCCCTTGGCGGCCGCCTGCCAGTTCTCGACGGCTTTGTTGACACGAACCAGCCATTGATTGGGTATTCGCAAGGCTACTATCAGTGCTCTGTGCAGGTGGCGCCGGCAAGCACTGGCGGCACTTTAGTTCGGGTAACCGCAAAGATCACGGCATGGTACGCTGGATCTGCCTCAGCGCAGGCAGGCTATCGCGTGTTAGCTTCGAATGGCAGGCTTGAGGGTGACTTTCTCGATCGTATGGGCAACACTCTTGGCGGAGGCAGCTCCGCACCAAATTTCTCCGGAGTTTCCGCGCCTGCGAACGAGATGGGCAATTCGCATGGGGTGACTTCGGCTCCGCAAAGCGGGCCGCCTACGAACTCAGCGCCGCCCAGTAAACTGCGCCTGGCCTTGCCAAATTCAGCAAACATCGGATCAGCCGCACTACCCAACGGGCCGGATGCCGCTGCGCTTGGAGCGGCAGGAACCACCCCTGTAACTGCCACGAGTTCCCTGCCCCCGGATTTGGCAAGTGAGGATTTGGCGTCGCTTCGGATCCGGCTTGAAAAGGCTGAGCAGCAACGGAAAAGTTTGGATGCCGACGTCCAGAACCTCGAAGAAATCCAACGCAACCAGGCACATCCCACCGATCTGGCGGTCGTAAAGAGGCCGGCATCGCCGGTACTCTCCGAGCCTGCATCCACTGGCCACACCCTGTTCCGCGCGGACGTGGGCGACGAATTCCAGGTAATCGAGGAACGGGAGAATTGGGTTCACGTCCAGATCTCGGGTGAATCCCGTGGATGGATCAAACGCACCGAATTGGATCTGCCGGGTGTTGTCGAAGCGGCGAGAGCAGGCGAGGACACCAACCGGCCGGTCAGCATGGGGTTCCGCGTCTCGCGAGAGGAAACGAAACCTTTTCCCGGCGATTGGGAACCGCTGCGAGGCAAGACAGTAAGAATCGTCTGGGTCGAACCCGCTTCGGCATCGCCGACTTCCACCGCGGATGCAAAACGGAGTTATGCAAAGTCTCTGTTTCGGAAAGCCTACCAAGAGATTTCGTCGGCAACTCCTCCGGATGCCGGCGTCGTGATCGTGTTCGACTCCGCCGATGGGGGCCAAATCTCCGTTACTTTGGCGACGCTCAAGGAGTGGCAAGCGGGGGGTCTCACGGATATCTCTTTTTGGAAACAGTGCGCGGTCGACCCACCCGATCTCCTCCTAGATTCCTCCAAGGCAGCTGGCGGTAATTTCTAGCCTAAGAAATTAGAGCCTCTTGCGGCAAATGGCGTCCCGTCAGCCGCTGGCAATGGGGTGTACAGGCTTTAGACGCACCCGTTTTTCAAATTCTGCTCAAACTGGCGCTTATAGCGAGCATTGACGCAACTTGGGATGTATTGCTGGACCTTGTACGCTACACTCCCGGCGCTTTCCAGCTCGTTTGGAACTCAACGTCAAGGGACATCACGGGCGAAGAGCTTCATGCCGGTTATTGCATCCATTGCGGATTGGAAAAATCTCTCCCATCGGCTCGCGTCGCAAATTCCGGAAGCGTTTGGCCCGGACGGGCGTGCCCTCAACCTTATCGAAGGTGAATGGCAGGAGCCCGGGTTCGGCCGCCATTACGAATCCGCCATAGATGGCCGAAGCCTCGGGCGTATCCCGATGCTCGACCTGGATACCGCGCTCAGGGCAGTGAAGTATGCCAAATCCGAAGCGCAAAGTTGGGCCCCCGTTGATTTGGATGAGCGCAAGCTGCGCGTGTTGAAATGCATTGAGGGACTTCGCCGGCAGCGCGAATTGATCGCTCTCCTGCTCATTTGGGAAATCGGCAAACCCTACGCACAAGCCCTGATGGACGTAGATCGCTGCATGGCGGGCGTCGAATGGTATATCGAGAACATCGAGGCGATGCTTGGAACACGCCAACCACTCGGTCTGATCTCCAATATCGCTTCGTGGAATTACCCTATGTCCGTACTGATGCACGCGGTGCTGGTCCAAGTGCTCGCTGGTAACGCGGTGATTTCCAAAACTCCGACCGACGGGAGTCTGTACGCTTTAACGCTTGCCCATGCTATCGCTCGCCGCGCAGGCCTTCCCGTCTCACTCGTGAGCGGATCCGGCGGCCAGCTCAGCGAGGCGCTCGTGCGCAACGAGCACATTGATTGCCTGGCCTTCGTCGGAGGCAAGACCAACGGCGGAGCCATTGCCGCAAGCCTTTATGACGATAAGAAGCGTTACATACTCGAAATGGAAGGCGTGAATACCTACGGCATCTGGGAGTTTTCGGATTGGGCAAACCTCGCTCAGCAGCTCCGTAAAGGATTCGACTACGGAAAACAGCGTTGCACAGCTTATGTGCGCTTTATCGTTCAGCGGGCGCTTTTTCCGCAATTCCTTGAAATGTATTTGCCCATGCTGCGCAGTCTCAGGTTCGGCAATCCGGTTCTCGTCGAGTATGAGAATGACCCGCTCCCAAAGCTCGATTTCGGCCCGCTCATCAACAGCAAGAAGGTGGAAGAGCTGCGCGTTCTCTACACCGAGGCGCTTGGCAAAGGGGCCATCAGCCTCTCCGAATCCACCGTCTCCGAAAGCATGATTTTCCCGAACCAGGATACCTCCGCCTATGTGGGTGCCGCGGCCTTGCTCAATATCCCGCGCAATACGAAGCTCTATCACAACGAACCCTTCGGCCCGATTGACACGATTGTGGTGGTTGACCACCTGGAAGAGCTCATCACAGAAATGAATGTATCCAACGGTTGCCTGGTCTCGTCCATTGCTTGCGATCGTTCTGAAACTGCCCGCCGCGTTGCGGGAGAGCTGCGCGCTTTCAAGGTGGGAATCAACACCATTCGATCCCGCGGCGATCGTGAAGAGGTCTTTGGCGGAATCGGGCAATCCTGGAAAGGATGTTTCGTTGGCGGACGTCTTCTGGTTTCGGCGGTTACCCAGGGCGAAGCCGGCGAAAAGCTTTACGGTAATTTCCCTGACTATACCCTTTTGCCGGAAGAAGTTTCCGGCAGATCCCTTGCGGGAGCGGCGGGACGCTGAGACGCTAATGCCTGCCGACGCACCCATTGTGGGATTCACTCAGCCTCCTTTGGACGAAGATGTGCTTTACCCAGAACGGGAGAAGGGTGGGATGCGTGCATCAAGTAGCGCGGTTCGGAAAATCCAGCGTAAAGGTGTTAGCTGGCCAATAGTGATGCATTCTTCTTGACAGATTTCCATTTGCGGGGGCACACTCTCGCGCTATCGGCTGATTGGGGCATCACGGTCTGCAAGGCATGGTTGTGCCGGGGCCCGAACATTGACGAGTTAATCCGACACTGGCGCTTACCTGAGGAACGGCCCATTGAAGGAGGCTATCCAATGGAAACTGCAATAGGAGTATTCGATTCACGTGACCGCGCGGAGCAGGCAGTGAAAGACCTGCTCGGCAAAGGCGTGCCGCAAGATGCCGTCGTTTTTCTGACCCGATCTGAGAACGACGCCGCGCTGTTTGCCAAGGAACTAGGCAGCTTCGCAGGCGGTTTTCTTGGAGGCGCGGTCGGCATGTCGGCGGGAGCCGCGGCGGTGGCTCTCGCGCTCATTCCCGGTGTTGGGCAGGTCTTTGCGTTGGGAGCCGGCGCCACAGCTCTGTTTGGCTTTCTCGGCGCGCGCGGTGGAGCAGCCGCAGCCAAAGCGGTAACCCACGATGAGAAGGGCATCCAACCGACCCCCGGTGAAAAGTCTTCAGAAGATGCAGCCGTATTGATTGATGTCCTGAAGCAGGGCCGCTCCGTAATTGTCGTACGAACGGAATCGCAAGAAGTGGCGGTGGCGGCTTGCAGCGTTCTTGACCGTGTGGGACCCGCCAAAGGGACGACTTCGAAGCATCTCCAAATCAACACCCGCCAGGCAAATGGAATCGCGATTCTCGACGTTTCCGGAAGGATCGTCCTGGGCGAGGGCAACGCACTCCTCCGTGATACGATCGGCGCGCTTTTGAGCAAAGGAAACAGCCGAATCCTTCTGATTCTCAGCGATGTGGACCACCTCGACAGCTCGGGCATAGGAGAACTTGTCAGGAATCACGTAACAATTTCTAAGAATGGCGGGCAGCTTAAACTTGCAAGTCTATCTCCGAGAGTGAGTGATCTGCTCTCCGCGACGTTCTTAAACCGGGTGTTGGACATACACAAAGATGAGGCTACGGCAATCAGGGCGTTTGGCCTCCCATCGAGTGCAAGCGCATAAGCCTGTTCCAGCGTGACCTCTTCGCCTGCTGCAATCAGGTTCGCCGGGAGAGTTGATTTCGCACAGATCGTCCGCCTTCAGATTGACCAGCGTTTTTCGCTATGGCCCCGACTCGGCGCGCTCGGTTCTATACCCTGAACCTGATAGCATGTGTCGGCACAAAGTTGTTCCGCAAGTTGTGCTGCAGCAAAGATGAGAGGAACCGATGGGCGTTCTTAGACCCATTCCACTGATTTTGATCCTTGCCGCCGTCGTTGTGGGCCTAGCCGTTCTGATGCGCGTCATGCATGAGATGAAGTTGCGTGCGCAATTTCTGGTTCTGCTGGTTCTTGGCATCGCCATCGGCTTCACGTTTCTGGCGATGGTGCAGTTGCCACATTTCCCGCATTGGCTGGGAGTTTCATTAGTGGTTGTGGTCCTTGCGACATCCCCGTTTGCCATCCGGACTTTTCTTCGCAGCTTAGTGGAAGAAGATGCAAAGGCCAACGAAATGCCCGGGAGGAAGCCGTAGCAAATCCGGTTTGACATTTCTCTAAGGATCGATTTGGCATTGCAGCTTCGCCTTCCGAGAAAATAGTAGTTGATGTGTCCGAAGGAGTGGCAAGCAATTCAGCTGGAATGCAATGCGCCTCCTGGTGCTCCGCAAGGAATGGTAAGAGTGTCCGCCCGTATATGAAAACGTGTGGAGATAGAAGCAACTTTCCGATGGGAAAACGATGCGTCAGAGACTAATTTCTCCGCGTGGATTGGGGTCCGGCTGCAAATTCATTGTGCGAGGCGAAGCAGAAGCGTAGGATATGCGAGCCAGAGAGCAAGCGAGAGCATTTTGGCAAACTGCTGCGGGAGACATTTCGACGCATGTCGAGCACAATCATTTCCAATGAAGTCGAGTCGATAACCGAATCTGGTGGAAGCGGCGGGGGCCGCGGAGGTGAAGCCGGGGGGCGCCACGGGGGCAGGGGCGATGGTTCCGGAAACAGCAGAAGCAGTCACATTCCCGAGCGAACCTATGGCACCGGCGTAACCGTCGCCTTGGCGGCGATCCTTATGCTCTTCATGGCGCTCGTAAGCGCCTTTATTGTGCGCAAGGGCGCTTCTAACGACTGGGCCTTCCTTGTGATTCCGAAGGTTCTTTGGCTGAATACGGTCATTTTGATCGCCAGCAGCTGGAGCCTGATGCACTCTCGAAAGCTCTTAATTTCAGAAGACCTCAGCGGGTTTCGTCGATGGTGGACCGTAACAACAGCTCTGGGATTTTTGTTTCTTATTGGTCAGCTCGTGGTCTGGCGAACGTTGGTGAGAGAGGGTGTCTATCTTTCGACGAACCCGAGCAGCAGTTTTTTCTACGTATTTACGGCAGCCCACGGGCTGCACTTGCTAGGAGGGCTGATTGGATTGATTTATGTTGCAATTCGGCCGCTAAAAGGACGGAGGCAGCTGGCGGCCGCGGATGCAGCGGGATTGTACTGGCACTTCATGGATGGACTCTGGGTGTTCATTTTTCTTTTGTTTTACCTAGGTCAGTGAGAGTAACGCGGCTGGGGAAAGCGCGCTCCGTACAAAACTTTCCAATTAGGGATTGCGGCTCATTGACTAAATTGGGAGACGAATTTTTTCTGCGTTTTGTTGCGAACACGCTCTAACGCAGATTTGAGTTATGGGTTCGCCCGGAATACGAAGTTGAGCGTTTGTGTTCCACCGCCAGTGACTGTGATTTCCTGACTTCGTGTGCCGTAGACTTCATGCCACGCCGTGACGGTGTAGGTGCCTGCGGGAAGGTCCGGCAGCTTAAACGAGCCATCCTCACCCGTAACCGCGAAGTGACTGGTATTCAGGAGAAAAAAGTAGGCTTTCATCCAGGGATGAATGTTGCATTTTACTGGAATGATTTCCGCGTTCGCGTAGGAGTACGAAAAAGGGGGCGTACCAGGCGGCTGAATCCTGTTCCACTCGCGGTTAATCTTCGCCATAGGATGAATATTGTGCGAGACGGGATCGCTGTTGGAAATGCTCACATCCTGCCCTGCGCGAAATGCGAGCACATGCGTTGTATAGTGGCAGCCACTCTGGTCGAAGTGCACGGCGGTTGCCGGCACGGGCGATGGATCTGGTGGGCCGACGGATATGTACACGACAACATTCGCTAGAGTTCTGTCTGGGCCGGTAATAACGTCGTCGGTGGTAATCCGCTCACGATGTAGCTTGACACAATCAGGATCCTTTGACATGTCAATCGGCTTTGCCTTTTCCGGGGTCCCCGTATAGGTGACTTTACCTGTGACGGAACCTACGCCCTGGCTTGGAGAGTGCACGGCTGCTGCGGTCAGTATGCAAAGGGATGCAATGGAGAGTCTCCAGAGATGCTTTCCCATTTTTCTCCTGTCTGCCCCGGAAATTGGATCGAGAATAATGCGGTTCCAGTACCATCCCAAGCGCGGCCACGAAGAAGGGGCTTTAGCCGTTTAAGTTACGGAACTGGTACTACTCAGAAATTCTATGGCCCACGAAACAAGCACTGGTGAAAAACTTGAGGGGAAAGCCTCAAAGGATTATTAGCTCTTTGGACGGCGCTCCGAGCGGAGACGGATGCCCTCGTTGGAGACGCGGTGATGACTGCAAGCTATTGACTCAACAAGGGGTTAGGGCGGGCTGCCTGGTCCCTGAACGGTCGAAATTGAGTTCCACCCTGTGAACCGGCGGTTCAACTCAGAGGACACGGCACCTCCCATTCGCCGCGGCCAATTATTGCCGCGTTTTCGCAGTACCGCCTTCTTGGGACGTTAGAATGATTCAAAAGATATGGCGGAAGCGTGTGGGAGTCGAACCCACCATTCGAACCGCGAAGGACCGAATCGCCGGCTTTGAAGACCGGGAGGGTCACCGGACCCCTTTCGCCTCCGCTCCGACGATACCATCCTTGCAAAGCATTTAGTTAACGCGAAGCTCAGATCGAAACTCGCTCTCAGGCTCTGATGTCGCTCTGGAGATGAATAGGTGTTCGTGTCGCCTTGCCGTCGCCAGTCCCTTGTGGACGGGCAGACTGGCAATGGTCCTGAGTAGCGTTCCGACCCGCCCGAGTCGCCTCGCGCAAGTGTGACGCAGGACATGCCAGCAAAAATTCCTTATTCCCGTGCCGCCCGGCACTCCCTCCGGAATGCGGCCATTTCCACCCGCCCTTTTTCACTCAAGGTTTTCAACGGCGCAGGGGGGATGCAATACGGGCACGCTCACCCAGAAAGCCGCATCCGGTGCGGAACGAAGACCCTTGTGATATGCTGCGCCCACCACATGGGAGCTGCCGTTTTTAGTTCCGTATGATACAGAGGATTGCTTCGTTTTTGCGGTCTACGCAACTTTTCCAGAATGTTGACCCCCTGGCGGTCGAAGAACTCATTGCGCAATTAAGCATCGTGAAGCTCGAGGACGGGCAGGTACTCGTATCGCAGGGCGATCAGGATCCAAGCCTGTATTTATTAATGTCCGGACGCTTGCGCGTGGCTGTGTCCGACCGGCGCGGAGAG
>Ga0335077_10002453_pt1 | contig 22137 bp, 20 predicted proteins | sample Lox_Sample_31_FD_207151 | JGI IMG/M metagenome (GOLD analysis project Ga0335077, IMG submission 207151) | Soil microbial communities from Loxahatchee National Wildlife Refuge, Florida, United States - Lox_Sample_3.1 | ecosystem: Environmental > Terrestrial > Soil > Wetlands | place: USA...
CGAATTTGTCGTAGTCTGTTCGTATCTGGCAACAATTGAAGCCGAGCTCTCGCCAAGTAATGACTTGGTCCAGGAAAGCTTCAGTAGCCTGGCTTGTACCCCACCAACCGCTACGGCTACCCGTTGGGCGTACTGCCAGATGGTCTGGAGACCATCCTTCTTGTCTTGTGATCTCGGAAAAAATCTGATGCACCGAAATATGGCCGAAATGGAGGTACGGGGAGAGTTCGCTCGTGGCTTGCTCCGCTGGTTCACTTCGCGCCTCCGTGTAAGTCGGTAGCCTATTTCGCAGAAAGTTTCTCAGGAGTGCTTGAGCAGCCGCGCTCCCCCCTCGGGTCTCCACCGGGGGAATCTCGTGATCCGAAGGAATTTCTGCCAGCACACCCAATCCTGAATTCAGAAGTCGAGGAGAAGCTTTTGGCCAGCGCTTTATGATCTCTCGGGGAAGATGCTTTGCTTTCGGAAGCTTTGCGTTCAAGAGCGCATTGGCCTTTGGAAAGTCCATCAAATGTCGCGGAAGCTCCCTTTGTAAGAACCGGCGAAAAGCATACGCGGTTGGAAAGGCTTCCTCTGCTTGCCGCAGCGGGAGCAGGCCATTCGAATCCACTACCTCCATGAGCACTGCGACCTGCCGAGCCGCGGAAGCGACCATGCGCGGGAGGAAGAAGCAGGGGAAGTCGTCCGTCACCACAATGCAGGCACGCGATGCCAGAGCGGCGAGCAATCCTTTGCCTGCATTCGGTGCGAGCTCCAGGTAAGGATAGTAGAGAACGCCCGTGCCCTCGAACCGGCAGGCATTTTCCACCATTCCATCAATCACGAAACGGTGCATCCGATCGCTCGCCCACGGATAGCCGCAGCGCAACCCTTCCAGGATAACCAATGGCTTCCGCAGTTTCTCGGCCCACTCCACCGCTCGGTCCAACGCAAAATTCCAGGTCGTCCTGCGGGAGGCAGTCATCCAATAGAGGACAAAATCTTTACTTTGCAGGACTGGCAAGGAGTTGCCGGACCGGATGCGAATTTCGGGAACTGAGCTCAATGCGGTATTCCTATGGTGGTTGCGAATATAATCAGGCATTCAACCGCCATATTGAAAAATTGAGCGCCGCCGCATAGCTAACCCATACCAAGTATGGCAACAGCAACCAGCCTGCGGCCGGAACTGCTTTCCAGAATCCGATCCATGTTGCCAGGATGGCGAACCACAACATGACAATTTCGGCGAAGGCCAGGCCCGGTGACCTTAGCCGAAAGAAGAGGGCGGACCACGCAACATTGAGCAACAACTGCAGCAGGAAGAGTTGCATCGGAGCTGCCGTCAAGCCGACCTTCCGCCAAACCAACCAAGCCGCGATCGCCATCGCTATGAACAAGATTGTCCAAACAGGCCCAAATAGCCAGTTGGGCGGAGTCCAGCAGGGTTTGCTCAGACCGGCGTACCACGGCCGAAGCGCCGGCGTAGTCAGCAACGACCCGAGTCCTGCGGCTCCAAGGCAGATTGCGATGCAAACAATGAGTCGCATAGAGGATCCGGTCAGGCTGTAAGTCTCAGAGTGCTTTCTCTAATCTTGGAATTCAGTCCGCGCATAATTGCAGGCAATCTCCCAGAAAATTTCTTTCACACGAGGATGCTCACCGATTGGCTGCAAGAGTTCGATCTTAACTTGCGGGAAAGACATCTGAACGGCCGCGACCTGCCGGGGAATGTCTTCTGCCACATGACCACCCGAGGACAAAAACATGGGCAAGAGACGCAAGCGCAACATGCCGTCTCGTGCAGCTTCCTGCGCTATATCCGAAAGCGAAGGTTGTGCAAATTCCATGTAGGCAAGGCGCACTTTGTCCACACCCTGACACTCCGCCAGGCTAGCGATCAATTCTTCGAAGGGAAGTCGCCAGCGACTGTCTGCGCTCCCATGGGCAAAAATCACTAAACGTGAGTCCGGCACTTTACTTCTCCTCCGCGAAACAAGAGCTTTCTCGACAGGCGAGTTACCTTTCAACCTTGGCTAAGACCTGGTGAAACTCTTCCACCAGAGAAGGCTTTTCGCGGAAGATTCCCCGTAGAGCCACGGTAGTCATTTGTGCTTCATGGCATTTCACTCCACGGACGGCTACGCAGTCGTGCCGGCCCGTAGCACGCGCCACGCAACCCAAAGGCTTCACAACCGACATAAAAGTGTCCGCTATCTCTGAGACCAGATCTTCTTGCACGATAGGGCGAGACGCCATGGTCTGAATTAAGCGGGGAATCTTGGAAAGCCCGACGATCTTGCCGTCTGGAACGTAGCCAAAGTGCATTTTCCCCCGGTAAATAAGGAGGTGATGCGGGCAAAGAGAGTAAAAATTGATCTCCGAAACAACAATGAGTTCGCTGTGCTTTGAATCAAAAGTCTTCAAGATCTTCACTGGATCCAGCCGAAAGCCACGCGTAAGCTCGCGATAAAGGCGTGCCACGCGAGCCGGTGTGCCCTGAAAGTGCTGATCCGTAATGTCCAAACCAAGCTCCGTGATCAGATCGCGGATTATTCTTTCCAACCGATCCGTCTTGGTCTCCTCCGTCAGTGCCAATGGCATGCTTCGATCCTGCTGTATTGCGGATTCCAGCGCCACTCCCATTTCTCACCTCGCTTCCATTTCCTTTGATTCCTTCCCACTACTTGTCACTTGTCTTTAGAAATCATCAAAAAGAGCCTCGATACGATCTCCAGAGATGAAGAGGCCCTGTTCAGATGATGAACAGGGCCCGCTAACACTCTTTCACGACCTACTTTGGCAGAACAACGGAATCGATCACGTGAATGACCCCGTTGCTGCATAGGATATCCGTCTTGACGACCTTGGCGTTGTCGACCATTACCGTGCCATCGTTGACGCTGATGGCCAGAGACTGGCCGTTCACCGTCTTGGCTGAGGTCATCTTGACTACTTGAGAGGCCAAATCCCTTCCCGGTACCACATGGTAGGTCAGGATGGCTACAAGCTTTTCTTTGTTCTCCGGCTTCAGCAGATCTTCCACCGTGCCCGCAGGCAGCTTTGCAAATGCCTCATCCGTGGGAGCAAAGACCGTGAAAGGACCCTTGCCCTTCAGAGTATCCACAAGACCTGCGGCCTGAAGTGCGGCAGTCAGTGTCTTGAAGGAGCCTGCGGCGACTGCGGTGTCAACGATGTCTTGTGACGCAGCTTTAGGACGCGCGTATATCCCCAGGGACAGAGACAGTACGAGGGCCACCGCCGCCGCAAGAGATGCAACTCTTACACTTTTATTCAAACTCCCTTTCATTATTCTTCTCCTTGAATTTCATTTATCTTTCGAATCTGACTCTTGACCCCTCCATCTTTCACTACTCTTCTGAAACTCCAACGCGGCTATCGCGAATGCTGAAGAGCCGATTCACCATGCCACCGACGTTGAATGGATTTGAAACTCGCGGCTTGGTAGATGCCTGCCAGAGCGACAAGCCCGTACACAATTCCGCTGAGCACCGAAACTTCCCCGAACTTCATACCAAAGATCGCTGCCACCAGGTCGAAATGAGCGACGGCGACCAATCCCCAGTTGAGCGCGCCGACCACTACGAGGATGGCTGCGAGAACGTCGAATTTCTTCATGATCATTTCCTCCGTGCTTTCTGTTTGTTGCTGACTGCATCTTTAACTATAGAGACAAACTATTTGACAGCAAGGAAAATACACATCAAACTAAAAGTCGAGTAATTCGCTGTTAAATCCTCGAGGCTTTTTTGATTCCTAGTTAAATTGGGAGGGAAATCGTGCTGTCAGAGACGCTGGCCAAGGGCTTGGGCCACTACGCCATTGGAGATAAGTTGCGCGCCCTGCGCCTGAAAAGGAAGATGGGACTTGTTGAATTGGGACGGCACACGGGCCTGTCGGCGGCGATGCTATCAAAGGTTGAACGCGGAAAGCTTTTTCCGACCCTACCGACGCTCTTACGCATCGCCTTGGTGTTCAGCGTTGGACTGGAGTACTTCTTCTCTGACGACCAGAAGCGCCACGTCGTCGCCATCGTGCGGCGCGCCCAGCGCAAGCGTTTCCCAGAGAGACCCGATGGCCGTGATATTTCTTTCTATTTTGAATCGCTGGACTTCGCCGCAGTGGAGCGCAAGCTGAACGCCTACTACGCTGAGTTCCAGCCTCTCCAACCTGGAAAGGCTCGCCTGCACCATCACAACGGAGTGGAATTCTTGTCGGTCCTGCGCGGCAAGCTGGAACTACACATCGGAACGGAAGACCACATTCTCGAATCGGGAGACTCAATCTATTTCGATTCCTCGCTGCCACATTCCTACAGAAGAGTCAGTCAGAAGCCATGTAGCGCAATCGTTGTTACCGTGCAGTGAGTTAGGTCTGTTGAGGGGTTCTCCTGGTCCAGTGCGGCTGCGTTTCCAATCAACCAGACACTCAATAATAATAAACGTAGAAGAGAATCCTGCGAACCGAGCCAGAAGTTCCGTTCGAGGAAGTATGGTGCTGCTGGATCCTCCTCGTGTTTCTATCTGCTCGAACGCCGTATCTGGACCAGAAGGGCGAAGGAGCGCGATGTCCGAGCGTAACAGGATACCCGCGAGCCCACTTACCACCAATGACCCACTGGTTCGAGATTGTTGCCGTCAGGCCACGATTCGTGGACAAGGACTATCCTCACAGATCTGGTCCTCGCCCGGCTCACGAAAGGTAAGCTAAAACCCCCCGCGAAAGGGATCGTTGTGACATATGTACGTCATTGGCTGCGCCTACAAAACTCCGATGCTCGGCAAGAGCAAGCGCGCAGCGAAATAACCTCAATTCGATAGTCATACGCGTAGAGTATGGTATCTATGTCTAAACTGCATCGGACGTATTGATACCTTTGCCAGTATCATTCCGACAGTTTCTGTGTCACTGTGTGACTTCTCTAAATTATAGTGAGCCGCTCCGCCCACCAGGTCCAGAACATACAGGTCTCGAACATATCGGATAGACATGAGCAATGTTCTTAAGTTTTAAAAGTCCTATGTCGGTGGCGGGTTGCAGTTGCAGGTCGATATCGGAATCGGAATCGGACCGGCAGGCGACGTATGGGTAACAAACAACTGGCAAGACACCGCTTCCTGCTACGGCACACCTGTGGAGGGCGCTTCAACCCGCTGTGGCGGTCAAGGAGTAGTTGTCTTTTTCGGTCAAGCCAAGCCTATGCACGCACCTCTGATTGGTCCGGTGCACCGGCCGTAAAAAATGGACGTTCCTATCGTTGCTGCAATAGTTTGACCTATTCCCATTCTCGAACTGGGTGAACAGTTCGATTTTTGTGGAACCAGATTATGAGTTTGCGGAGATAAGACGGAGGGAAGGAAATGAATATTTATTGTTGGATTCGATCGAGTGTGATGACGGTGATGTCAACTGTCGCGCTATTGCTTGGTGGTGTGGTATTTGCTGCTGATCACGTGAGCGGGCAGGTCACCATCGGTGGGGCACCCATCGATAAAGCGACCGTTACGTTGTGGGAAGCGAACGCGGGCGCGGCGAAGAAGGTGTCGGAAGCGAAAACAAAGGACGATGGGAAGTTTGAAGTTCACGGATCGGCGCATGCGGATTCGATACTTTATTTGGTTTCCACCGGCGGCGCGCTGAAGGGCAAGAGCGACAACCCCACTCTGGTCCTGCTGCTTGTTCTGGGCACCAGGCCGCCAGAAAAGGTTGTGGTAAACGAACTTACCACTGTCGCTTCGGCATTCACAGCGGCTCGATTCATCAACGGCGACGGAATCTCCGGGAACCCGCTCGGACTTCGTATCGCTGCCGGAAATGTGCCGAACTTCGTTGACCCGTCAACCGGCGCTTGGGGAAAAGTTATTCTTGACCCACTCAATAGCTCGATGACCACGACAATGGCCACGTTGGACACACTCGGCTCGCTTATCACTGCCTATGCGACCGTGGCGAACGATGACTGGCGCACACGTTTCCTCAAGGCCGCCACTCCGACCGAGGGAACGACGCCCAAGAATACGCTGGAGGCGATGGCCGGAATCGCACGCGAGTCGTGGGCCGCCCCAAAGGAACTCTATGGATTGTTTGACGAAGCTTATCCGCTCCCTGCCCCCGACGCCCGGCGCAGTGCGCCATTTGCGCCGTATCTGGTTTACGCTCCGGACGACTTGGCGCTTTCCCTCTGTTTTTCTGGCGGCGGCGATTATGCCAATGGCCGGTTCATGTTTGACTCGGAGGGCAACCTCTGGAGCGGTATGAATTGGATGCCCGGCTCGCAATCCGGCGTTAACAAAAGCACCGGTGGTGGCGTCGGTAAGTTCAGTCCCAACGGAACTGCGCTCTCGCCTCCGATCACTGGCTTCACCGGTATGGGCATCGACGGCGTCGGCTGGGGCACTGCCGTAGCCAACGACAAAGTTTGGATCACCAGTTTCAACGGCAAGATCCTTGTGTTGAATTTCGACGGATCTCCAGCCGCCAAGGAGAGCGACCTTCCGTTCAAGGAAAAATTCCTCGGACTGATGGGCGTCGGTATCGCGGCCAACGGCGACGTCTGGATTGCCGATGGCTCCGACAATCAGCTGTTGTACTTCCCAGGAGGACGGATTAAGGACGGACGCATCGTCAAGGTCGCAGGGCTAAAATCCCCCTTCGACATCGTCATTGACTCCCAAAACCGTGTCTGGGTCGCCAACTCCTCGTCAGACACAGTTGTACGATTCCCGGCTAACGACCCTTCCAAAGTGGAGAGTTTCCGTGCCGGGATCGGTGTACGCGGGCTCGCCCTGGACTCGAAGGAAAATGTCTGGGTGGCGAGCAACATGGACCTGAGAACTCCACAACCAAAGCTTCCCGAAGGCATATCCATCATGGAGCAGTTCAAGCTGATTACTGCGCACATGTTCAAATATGTTTCAGGGCCACCTCCGCGGCCGACCGGTGCCGTCAATATGATCCGCCCAGATGGCACGCAGCCCGCGCCAATGGGGTTTACGGGTGAGGCGATAAACATTCCGTGGGGCTTAAACATCGATGGCAACGACGATGTTTGGGTTGGCAACATGTGGGGCCGTTCCGTAACGCTCCTGGCCGGCGACAATACGAAGGGTCACCCTGCGGGAACCAAGGCTGGAGATGTCATCCACGTCTTCCAGAGCGGCAGCATCCAGATGATTACCGACGTCTCGATCGACCCGGCTGGCAATGTGTGGGCAGCGAACAACTGGAACAGTCTGGAGGCGGCCGCCAACCCTGATCCAACCCGACGCACCTCAACCTGGGGCGGCGGATCAGGTTTCACCGTCATTTATGGGGCGGCAGCACCCGTGAAGCCACCCCGTATCGGCAAGGTACAGACTTACTAACGATCCGACAATTGGACCCAGGACCCTGTTGGTCTTGGGATTCCAGCAAAAAACCGCTGTCTCAAGTCGGGCTTTTCGAGGCCCGCTGGCAAATTAACGGTGGAAGAGTCAAACGGTCTACGTGTGCATTGACGAAGATAATGGAGAAAAAATGAAGAAACTTTTAGCACTGCAGAAGATGGTGCTTTTATTATTCGCCCTGATCGTAGTGTCTTCTTCAGTGGCCTGGCCTCAGGAGCAGGCGAGTGCAGCGCCGCAGACTGGGACAGGCGCGGCGAAAGCGAAACCCGGAGCCGAAGAAGCTGAAGCCGGCTCGAGCGCTGCCACGGAAGCTCTACAGAAAGCTACACAGAATCCTGTCGCGAGCCTCATCAGCGTGCCAGTACAGAACAACAACAATTTTGGCGTTGAGCCTGGCTACCGAAACCAAGATGTCCTTAACATTCAACCCGTCATTCCGATCGGCGTTTCGAAAGACTGGAACCTCATCATCCGCTGGATTACGCCGATTATCTATCAACCATTGCCCAATCAGCCAGGAACTCCCGAAACGGGTGTCTACGGCCTCGGTGACATGCAGCCGACATTTTTCCTCTCACCGAGAAAACCGGGCAAGATCATCTGGGGCGCTGGACCCATTTTCCAGTTGCCTACGGCCACGGATTACTATCTCGGTCAAGGCAAACTCGGCCTCGGTCCATCCGTAGTCGTGCTGACACAGCCCGGCCACTGGACATTGGGTGCGCTTGCAAATAACGTCTGGTCGGTAGCGGGTTCGGGCACCCGGCCCGCCGTCAATCAATTCCTCTTGCAGTACTTCATTAACTACAACTTGAAGAAGGGCTACTTCATTACCTGGCAGCCGACTTTGACGGCGAACTGGGAAGCGGCCAGCGGCAACCAATGGACTGTGCCGTTTGGCGGGGGCTTAGGAAGAATTATGAAACTCGGAAATCAGCCTGTGTCGCTGACGGCACAATTTTACGGCAACGCCGTCCATCCCACGAACACTCCGGCCTGGACCATGCGGCTCCAGATTGCGTTCTTGTTTCCTAAGCTGACCAACCAGCAAAAAGAGATGTTGCTGAAGAAGAAACTGCAGGAGCTGGAAGCAGAGCCGCCGCAGAAAAATTAAGCGGGTTCGGGCTGAGTCCAATTAGTGAGGCCCTCAGCCGTTTCGCGACCGAGGGCCTCAGAGTTTAGGGATGAGTCTAGGCCCCACCCTTCGCCTTGCAGAATCGATCAAGTGGAGCTCGCAGACTCCCCCGAAGTCTCGTTCTGGGAAATTCCAAACTGCGAAGCGATCAATGGATTCCAGCGGGGTGCCGCTAAGACGGTTTCCACAATGCAGAACGCAAAGTCGCTTACTGATACCGTTTTCCACTCGACGATGCTAAGGCATTTTGTCCCCCAATAAACGTAAGTCGCGAGTTCTACGGAATTCGATAGTATTGGCGGTTCTGCTTGGGTGGGTTACAGTACGCAGAAAGGGAGCATCCGCCCCGATTCTTGCTTGTACTTTCTACACACTTCGCATTCCGACGTTCATCGCTTTTGGCTTAATACGACTGTTCTATCTGAATCAATTTTCAGGCACTTAATGGAATTAATACATATTGGGCCGAGTCTGGAGGGCAATTTGCCTTTTTTCAGCCAGGGACCAAGATTTTCGACGCTTAAGCCCGCTGGAGGCAAGTGGTTTCGGTTGGTCATGCACGAAAGGCGCTCGAGGAGGCGCACCGAATGAGAACCACAAAGTATTGGACGATCGTCGGGGCGGGGCTTCTAGCTCTGGGCCCATGCTTGTCCGCAAGAAATCCTGGTGAAGGGAAAGTCGAGCGTGATCGTCTTCAGAACTCAGGAAAGGTGATTCAGGAGGTCCTGAACATCCCCGATGACATTCCTCAAGACTTACTCGACAAGACGCGTTGCGTGGTGGTGATGCCATCGGTGTTGAAGGCGGCGTTTGTTGTAGGAGGCAGTTACGGGCGCGGCACAATGGTTTGCCGCACTGGCAAGGATTTCAGCGGCCCTTGGGGAGCGCCGGCGATGTACGCCCTGGAGGGCGGCAGTGTCGGGTTGCAGATTGGGGGAGAAGCGACGGACTTCGTCTTTTTGATCATGAATGACCGGGGCGCAAGCAGCTTGATGCACTCGAAGGTGAAGTTGGGAGCGGATGCATCGATTGCGGCGGGACCGGTGGGGCGATCCGCGGCAGCCGATACGGACGCGTTTATGCGCGCGGAGATTCTGAGCTACTCGCGTGCGCGCGGTGTTTTTCTGGGCGTTTCGCTGGCCGGTTCGACGCTACGGCCCGATGGAGATGCGAACCGCAATCTGTACGGCTACTCGATGAGCACCGCGAAGATCATCAATGAATCGGAGACAGACGCACCCCCTGCAGCGCATGATCTGATCGCAGTGCTGCAAAAATCGTCGCCACAACTGAAGCGTTAGCGTACTTGCGGGAAGCAGTCAAATCATGAACTTAACCGGGGGGAGACCATACCATGTTCTCGGATTTTGTTGTTACGATCGCAGGCAGGAGCTTCACCGTAACCAGCCACGATATTTTCATGACGATCGTATCGCTGGTTATTAGCGTGGTGTTCTGGGCCGCGCTGTACTTCAGTCGTAAGCGGGTTGTCTTGCTGAAGAAGTCGAGTGGAACCGACCAAGTTAGCTTCGAACTGACCCGCATTGCCGACGCGCTCGAGCGCATTGCCAATCGTCCCGTGGATCGCGCGATTGCTGCGGCCATGCGGCGGCAGAATCAAATGCCGCCACTGCCGAGAAGAGATTCGAAAGGCAGCACACATTTGACTTTTGGGCGGTAGAAAAACAACGCGACCGGTTTTTGAGTTGGACGGGTGGGGCACTTGCTTAAGCAAAATTGGCTGCCATTTCGGTCATGTCACTTTTTGCATTGTGTTCAGTATGGGAGCGGGTGATAACTACAAACGAGCCTCTCGAATCCAAAACCCTGCTGTCACGAACGGTACGGGGAAAAGAGGATGAGCAGGCGGAGGGAAACAGAATGCGTACTCGTACTCTTGTCGTAATTCGTTCATTGCTTTTCTCATTCCTATTGATGGCTCTTTCCGCAGCTTCATTTGCCCAAATCGGCATTTCCGTGTCTTTTGGTCCTCCTGCGATTCCGATTTATGAGCAACCTATCTGTCCCGGCGAAGGCTACATCTGGACACCCGGCTATTGGGCTTGGGATGGAGATGATTATTACTGGGTGCCCGGCACCTGGGTGCTAGCTCCCGAAATCGGCTTCCTTTGGACTCCCGGATATTGGGGTTGGGGTGGCGGCGGCTACTTCTGGCACGAAGGCTATTGGGGCCCGCACGTTGGATTTTACGGGGGCATTAACTATGGATTTGGCTATTGGGGCCATGGCTACGAGGGTGGGCGCTGGGATCATGATCGCTTTTACTACAACACATACGTAAATCACGTGAACGAAACGATCATTCACAACACCTATAACACGCGAATCGAAAACGTCTCGGAAAACCGGGTCAGCTACAATGGTGGGAATGGCGGTATCAACGCGCGCCCGTCGCGAGAAGAAGAGAACTATGGTCGGGAACATCACATGGGTCCAATCGCGGCTCAAAACCAACATGTTCAACAGGCTCGCTCCAATCCGGAGCTGCGCGTCTCTGCCAATCACGGCAGACCTCCCATAGCTGCGACGTCAAGACCGGGAGACTTCCACGCTAGCGTGCCTGCCCGTGAAGCTGGGGCTCCCTACAAAGCCCCAGAACGCGCAGCAAACGTCAATGCAAATCGTCCACCCGAAGCTCGCACCAACAATTACAACCACGCGACCGAAGTTCAGCCCCATCAATACACCGCAGCCAGCACCGGCAACTCGGCAACGGACAAGAAGTATCAACAGCAGCAGGAAAAGCTTGCCGCCAAACAAAATCAGGAACACCAGAAGCTGCAGCAACAGCAGGAAAAAGACCACCAGAAAATGGCCCAAAAGAATGCCAACGAGGCTCAAAAACAGCAAACGGAACAGCGCCACGCCCAGCAAACTCAACAACTCGAGCAGAAGCACGCTCAACAGCAGCAGAAAATGCAGGCGCATCAACAGCCCCATCAGAGTCCACCGCCTGCGCAGGGCCATCCGCCTGCGCCAAAACACTAAGCGCTCCAATTACTTCCGGCCGTGGATCCATTCAGAGGCGTCGGGGGCACCTAAGAACGTGTACGTACGCGTGAGCCGAAACAGGTGGAATTACGAGCGAAGCTGACTTGCCGAAACGGCCGTCAGGAATTCTTCTCGTTGACTTGGTGGTATACGGCGTACCGTTGGTGGACGATGCTCGACAACGGAACAAATGTAGCAGCTTGTGTTTGTCCGGTAGTGCGGAAGGCAAGTGTGTCAGAGGAAGGCTCGAGCCAGCTTGACGGATCGTGAGGCTTGCCTCTGAACTGCAAGTCAGGAGCGGCTTCCTGCTTCTCGTCGGCCGTGAAATGTCGATACCATCTGTCGCGAGGCTCCTCTTCGAACCGCGCCGCCATCACCAGAGGCCCGTACATCACCGCCTGAAGGTTTTCTTTATCCGGCATCGGTGCTGCGTGTAGGCGCATCGGCAGACTCAACTCGATGCGGTCGCCATTCTTCCATTTGCCTCGCAGAACAAGATAGCTGCTGGGGTCAGCGAAAGCAGGCACGGTCTGCCCATTCACCTTCACGCTACCAGACCTCGCCCAGTACGGGATGCGCAATTTCAGATCGAGATCGACGGGTTTGGCCGCTGAAATCATCAGCGTGGTTCCTTGTTCTTCGGGGAAGGACGTCTGCTGCGTAAGGCGGAACCCTTTTTCCGGCCAATCCACTTCCGATGCAATGTACAAATTGACGAATATGGCGTTGTCGTCGTGGAAGTAAATCGTGTCGGTCAGCTTTGCAAATTCCTCCGCGGCGGTTCCATTGCAGCACCAGAAAGAATCGAACGGCTTGGCGTAAATCTTGGAATAACCGCTTCCGAGGGGAAGATAGTAGACGGTGGTGCCGGTCTCCGGATCGATGGTGCCCATACGATGATTGAACAATGCCCGTTCGTAGTAATCCATGCACCTAGCTTGCGGCGACCAGCCGAACAAGTGGCGCGTCAATTTCATCATGTTGTAGGCGCAACAATCTTCGGTAGTGTGCGGACTCAGTTGCGTCGAGAGGATGCCCGGCTCCGTTCTCCACGTCTCGAAATTGCTGGTGCCACCGGTGCAGTAAGATCGCTCGGTGGTGACTTCGTTCCAGAAGTAGTCCGCGATGTTCCAGTAGTATTTGTCCCCGGTAAGCTCGTACAGGCGAGCGGCCGCAATCACTTGCGGAATGTGCGTGTTGACGTGCAACCCCTTCAATTCATCACGGTGCGCCGCCAACGGATCGAAGAACCACTTCTTGTCAAAACGCTTGGCCAGTTTCAGATACTCGCGGTTTCCGGTGACGCTGTACAAATTGCACAGGACTTCGCCCATGCCGCCGTATTCCACCAGCAGCGCCCGCTGCATTTGCTGCTCGCTGAGCGGATCGCTCCAACTGCGCGCCCACTGCGCCATCTTTTCGGTAGTGACGAGCGCTTGCTCGTTCCCAGCGAGCGTATACATGTCCAGATGCCCGGCCATGATCTTGTGAATGGTGTAGAAGGGAGCCCAGACGTTTACTCCATCGCGCAATCGGTCAAAGTACTCCTGCGGGAATGCACTGAGATAGCCGTTTTTGTTTTGCGCCTGGCATTTCGCCAGTTCCGCAACCATTAAGTCGCCGTTGCGTTTGAGTTCCTCGTCGCCCGAACTGGCAAAGGCCAGGGCGCACGCGGATAAGTAATGTCCACCGACAAAATGGCCGCGCAGTTCGCAATCAGGCTTTTCCCAGTCACCCAAAGGTTCAGCGGCAGAGGGCAACCCCGCAGTCAGGCGGAATGTGTGAAGCAACCGGTCGGGCGGCAGCGTCTTGAGATACCTGCGATTCGCCTCAGCCGCCGTGCGGAATGCCCCGGGCCCAAGTCGCACATTCTTCATCGGAAACGGAACTGCCTTGACCGGCACAACTTCGCGGCTTGCTTGGGTGGAGGACGCGGCGGCGGCTTGATTGAGCGACTCGGACGGCAATGCGAATACACGCCTGGAAGCGAGAGCCGTCACGCTGGCGGCCGCGGCGCTTGCTACGAACTCACGACGATTGATCTTCTTCACAGGAAACTCCTCTACAGCCGCAAGCGATCCGGTCCTCTCGTTCAGGCATTGACGCCCGAATCGCCACATCGCCTATTCGTTCTGTGACTATCGGCAGTCTCTCTGAGAGCAAAGATTTTTGCTGAAAAAGGGAACCACATGATTCTGAATACGGTCAGCCATCTTACTCGTGTGTGTACCTTGGTACACCTCAAAGCTGTTTGTGATTCCATACGCATCAAGAACGTCATGCAGCTTGCCAGCATCGACTCGTAAACCATCCTGATCACCCACGTCGATCGAAATGGCGCGGTACTGGCGTAGATTTCCGACGTACTGATCCACCAACGCGAGCGGTGCATTCGCGGTCCATCTTGCCAGAACGTCCGCTTGGAGCGCACCATCTTTCATAGGAAGGTCGAGGTACAGCGGCGGGTTCTTGGGATCGGGAGACCACGCTGCCGCCGTCGCCAGCTGAGCGCGTTGGAAAAAGCCGAGCTTCGCCGAATCCTCAGGGGTTTTGACGGCCTCGAGTGCTTTTCCATCCTCCGGTTTGAACGAACTCGCTGGTCGCGGAGACAAACAACACGGACTCATTATGTATAAGCTGCTAAACACATCGGAATGTTTCATCCCGATGCGGGTAGCGCCGTAGCCTCCCATCGAATGACCAACTAGGCCGCGGCCGAGTCGGGTAGGGATTGTACGGTAATGTGCGTCGATGTAAGCGACGAGATCGTGCGCGATGAATTGCTCAAAATTCCCTGTCGTGACCGAGCTCGAATACATGGAGCCGTTGTGCACCGTCTTCGAATCAGGGATTACGATGATCATTTCTTGAGCGCCCTGCGCGAACGCCCCTTCGATCGTCTGCGGCACATGAATTTCGTGGGTCCATTGTTCTGCTCCGATGGAATAACCGTGAAGTGCGTAGACAACCGGGTAACGGCGGGATTTCTGTTTGGGATAGCTGGGCGGCAAAAATACCAGGACCTCGCGATCCACGGCGTCCCCTTCCAAGTTGCCTTCTAGGGATGTGCCGTGCACCTTGATGTGTTCTACGGAGACCGGTTTGGCCCCCGGAACCGCTGGAGGCACGTCAGTCTGAACTTGTGCGCCGAGCTGAACGCACAATGCAACGAGGCCGGCCAGCGTCATCATGAAGAACTTCTTCATCGTCTTCATCGTGTCCTCTCTGTCTCGTGTTGATCATGGAATGATTTCGCTAAGAATTCCGTCCCGCACAAGTGGCTTCCCATCTCGAATCTGAGCCGAAGTCGAGAGGTCCCCGTAGGTTATCCGGAATTCTGAGGTCGCTCGCCCTGGCTCTTCGCGCTGTTTGGTCGTTTCTTATTGCAGGTTTTTGTGCTAAAGATTCCGACTTCTTGTATACCGTGACTACTCCAATTGGACGAAACCCCACACGGAAGCTGCTTCGGACCCTTCCATTTATACTGTTGGCCTCCGTCGTATTGTCAGCACAGCAACGCGTCACCGTCAATGTCGACATATCCAAACCGATGGGGCGGTTCGAACCTGTATGGGCGTGGGTCGGACACGACGAACCGAACTACACCTACAGTGAAGAAGGGCGAGAACTTCTTACGCGCCTTGCTCGGCTCAGCTCTTATCCCGTACACGATCGTACACACAACTTGTTAACCTCGGGCGATGGCACGTCGTCACTGAAGTGGGGATCGACGAACGCGTTCACACGTGATGCGTTCGGGAAACCAGTTTATAACTGGAGCATCGTCGACCAAATCTTCGATACCTATCAAGCGATAGGTATAACGCCTCTTGTCGAGATCGGATTTATGCCCGAAGCTCTGTCTCTACATCCTGAGCCATACCGCCACCATTGGCCAAAGGACTTCGACACTGGCTGGGCATATCCACCGAGTGACTATCAGGAGTGGTCGGAGCTGATTTACAGGTGGGTCCGACACCTGGCGGGTCGCTACGGAACGGCGCAAGTCGCGAAATGGGAGTGGGAGGTTTGGAACGAGCCGGACATTTTTTATTGGCACGGAAGCGTTGCCGACTACAACAAATTCTACGACTACACCGTTGCGGCAGTCCGGCGGGCCCTGCCGAATGCGCGTGTAGGCGGGCCCGCCACTACCGGCCCCGCCAGCCAGCAGGCCGCCGAGTTCCTGCGCGACTTCCTGAAGCATTGTGAGAGCGGTCGGAACTATGCGACGGGGAGGAAGGGTGCTCCACTGGATTTTATTTCGTTTCACGCGAAAGGAACGGCAAAAGTCGTGGATGGTCATGTCGAGCTGAATATAGGAGCGAATCTGCGCGACATCGATCGAGGTTTCGCGCTCATCGAGACGTTCTCCACATTCCGCCAACTGCCCGTGGTGCTCAGTGAATCCGATCCCGAGAGTTGTGCGGCGTGTGACGCGGCGTCGCATCCTCAAAACGAGTATCGTTTGACTTCGCAATACGCTAGCTATGAGGCAGAGCTTTTACACGAAACCCTGGCCCTTGCCGAGCGGCACCATATCAATCTGGAAGGCACGACTTCCTGGGCTTTCACCTTTCCCGGCCAGCCGCTATTCGCGGGGCTTCGCGCTTTCACCACAAGCAATATCGACCTGCCAGTGCTGAACGCCTTCCGGATGTTCGGGCTTATGAAAGGGCAACGCGTGGCTGCCGAAAGTACCGGAGGGCTCGCGGTTGGAGATGTCCTGGAATCGAGCGCGAAAGCGAAACCAGAAGTAAACGCAATCGCCACGCGTGACAGCCACGGAGTGAATGCGCTGGTTTGGAGCTATGACGACGATTCCAACCAATCCGTTCCGGCGGAGATTCGCCTGAGAATCGAGGGGCTGCCGCAAGGTGTGTCACGAGTGTTGCTAGAGCACTGGGTCGTGGATCGTGATCACAGCAATGCCTACACTGCTTGGAAGGCAATGGGATCACCTCAAAATCCTTCGGCGGGCGAGTATGAGCGCCTCAAGGCTGCCGGACAGTTGCAGTTGCGCGAGTCTCCGCGTTGGATTCTTGCGGACGGCAACACAGTTGAGATTACGTTCACTCAGCCAGCACAGGGACTATCTCTGCTGGACTTGACCTGGTGAGTAGAGGCACATTGCGGAGCGCGACGGCGAGCTGTGAATTTCAACTATTTTGGAAGGCGACCATGAGAATGCGTCTTTTTCGCGAGTGGAACATCCCGGCTGTTTTCTTTCCCGCACTTTGCTATCTCCTTGGCAATGCAATACCGACGAAGGCCCAACTTTGGGACGTGCCGCCGTTGCCTGCGGTCCAAATTGCGGCTGCGCCAGACGGCATGACGGCAACGATCGGCAAAGAAAGCGTTCATATTTCCGTTTGTAGCGCCTCCGTCATCCATTTCGCTGCCGGGCCAGAGTTACACAGCCAGGTGGCCGGGAGTCAGCCTTGGATGCTCGATCCAAAGGAGTCGTGTCCTGGCGCCAAGTTCCAGCTGTCACAAACGGCCGATGCCGCCATACTCACTACCGACACGCTGAAGATCGAACTCTCTCTCAAAAGAGGCAACTTGCAATTCAGCACTACGGGCGGGGAGATCCTTCTGCGCGAGCGAGATTCCGTTCCGCGTACCTATGAACCGGCTGAGTTGAACGGTGAAGCGACATTTCACGTGGAAGACCGGTTTGCACCGGATGCCAGCGAGGGCTTCTATGGGCTAGGGCAGCACCAGAGTGGAATGTTCAACTACCGCGGCGCGACGGTTCAACTCGCACAGAACAATACGGATGTCGCGATTCCACTGCTGTTATCGACAAATGGTTACGGATTAATGTGGAACAGCGCATCGCTAACGTATGTTGACAACCGCTTTCCTCTCGAATTGAACGTGAGTTCGCTGGCTGGCCATTCCGTCGATTATTACTTCATTTACGGTCCGGAAATGGACCAGATCGTCCATGAATACCGTAACCTCACTGGACATACGCCTATGCTGCCGAAATGGGCTTATGGGTTTTTTCAATCTAAGGACCGCTACGTCTCCCAGGATGAAGTTCTTGAAATTGCGCACCGCTACCGCGAAGAGCGCATACCGCTTGACACGATCGTGCAGGACTGGTTCTGGTGGAAAGCCGAAGGCGATCCGATTTTCAATGCCAAATTTCCGGATGTCCCCGGCGAACTCAAACGCCTCCACGATGAACACGTCCACGCAATGCTTTCGGTGTGGGGCCTGTTTGATACAAAGTCCGAGAACTTCCAGTTGATGACGCAACTGCATCTGGATGTTCCTAATGCTCATGTTTATGACGCGACGAACCCGAAAGCACGAGAGTTTTTCTGGAATAACCTGGCCGGCAGGCTTTTTTCGATGGGCTGGGATGCGTTTTGGCTGGACAGCGCGGAGCCCGAGGAATACTGGCCGCATATGGGCGACGCGATTCTGCAAAACAAGCAGATTTGGATCGGCGACGGCGCTGAGTACACGAACATATTTCCACTCATGCACACGCTGGGCGTCCAGGAGCACTGGAAGGCGGCCACAGACCGCAAACGAGTGTTTCTGCTGACGCGATCGGCCTTCCTCGGGCAGCAGCGGGTCGGCGCGACGGTGTGGTCCGGCGACGTCTATGGTTCATATTGGGGACTTCGGCATCAACTGACGGCGGGACTCAATTTCGCACTTTCGGGCTATCCCTACTGGACAACGGACATTGGCGGTTACTGGCCGCCTCATGACAATCCGATTCCGGACCCGGCTTACCAGGAGCTCTACGCGCGCTGGTTCGAGTATGGAGCTTTCTGCCCGATCTTCCGCACGCACGGTCACAGACCGCAGAACGAGATCTGGTCTTTCGACAAAGTCGAGTCGATCCTGATCGCCTATGACAAGCTTCGCTACCGCCTCATGCCTTACATTTATTCGCTGGCCTGGCGCGTCACAAACGAGGACTACACGATACAACGTCCGCTGATCATGGATTGGCGGACTGACCCGAAGACCCGCGACATTGGAGACCAGTTCATGTTCGGCCCGGCCCTTCTTCTGAGCCCGGTGCTGGAACCAAATGCATCTCGCAGGGCATTGTATTTGCCGAGGTCACCTGTCTGGTATGACTTTTGGACCGGAGAATCGCAACCGGGTGGCCGTGAGATTGATGCAAACGTCCCTCTCGACCGCATTCCCATTTATTTGCGCGCCGGTTCGATCGTTCCCCTTGGGCCCGAAATTGAGTACGCCGATGAGAAGCCCGCTGGACCGATCGAACTCCGGGTTTATCGCGGGGCAGATGGAAGCTTCGACCTCTATCAAGATAGCGGCGACAGCTACGATTATGAGAAGGGTGCTCATGGGGTCATCCCGTTGCGCTGGTCAGAATCAACTCGAACACTGACCCTTGGAGAACGCAAAGGGAGCTATCCCGAGATGCCCGCTCGGCTGCAGTTCAATATCATATGGGTGTCGGCGGGACACGGTTCCGGGGCTGGCGTAGCCCAACCCGATAAGACCGTTGAATACACCGGGAAGGAAATCTCGATCGCGTCCCCGTGACAACGGGGGCCGAAACCGAGCAGGGCGACTTGCATATGAAAGCGCTTGTCCTTCAGGAATCAGGGCAAGTCTCGATCCAAGAGGTTCCGGAGCCAGTCGTTACGAATCAGCAGATCCTCTTGAAGGTTCGCACGGTGGGTCTATGCGGTAGTGATCTGAACTCCTTTCGCGGGCTCAATCCGCTGGTTTCCTTCCCACGCATTCTGGGACATGAAGTCTGCGCGACAATCGTTGAAGTTGGCAGCGATAGCGGACTGGCCGTTGGAACCAGAGAACCCGTCAGCTACGAGACCCGGTTGTTTGTGCAAAAGAAACTGGACATTCTCGGGTCGCGAAACGCGCTGCCGGAAGATTTTCGCGCGGTCATGCAGATGCTGGAAGCGCGGAGATTTCCTGTCGATCAAGCCGTGAGCGCCGTCGTGCCTTTGGAGGAGGCGGGAGAGGCGTTGCGAACCTGGAGTGAAAACACATCCCGATTCAGGAACATCCTGGTCGAGTTGGATCAAGACAGCTACCGCGTCGATTCAAAGCTGCAAACTATTTCAGCGGGAACGAATAGATGTTGACGCTGAACGGAGGCACCACCATCGTGTCGGGCACAGACGCAATAGCCTGCTCCTCCACTTCGACCCCCGGCTTTTGGCCAACCGTGACGGTTGCGTCGACGCTCGATGGAGCCATACGCCACAGATGACCCCGGCCCGAAAGCTCTGCGTTATGGATCGAGATCTTCAGCTGCTGTTCGGAATCCGATGGATTCAGCACCGCGAACGTAAGCGTATTGCGCTGTTCACTGAGAGCCGCGCTTACGTCTAGAGGATAGGTGTCGCTGCCCGGATTGACGGCGGGTTGATCGCCCCCGGCGGGATACAGCGGCTTAGGCTGGGGTGAATTTCCAGACACCTGGACCGGAATCGTGCCGAAATGTTCGCGATACAACTTAAACAGCAGACCCGTTGGGCTCAAAACCGCATGGGTTCGGTCTTCGCTGATCATTGCGGTAGCGAACGTGAATGCCCCGAGCTGATAAAGGTCAGAATGACGAAACATCTCATGAAACGCCCAAGCATAAGCGGGGACCACTTTGTATGAGTTCGGCGGCCCGCCGATGTAAGCCCACTCGTCCAGACTGATCGGGACTGGTCTTTCTTTGAGCCCAGGAATGCGCTTCAAATACTCCTGATAGTGTTCGTATTTCACGCGAACCTGGGTGGCAGGTGCGCGTTCCCACTCGATAAGCGTCTCCGCCCCGATGCTCACTTTCTCACCTGTCTGAAGATCAGTTCGTTTACCGCTTGTGGAATAGAAGTGCTCGCTGAGCAGGTCTATATTGTTCAGGCAATGAGCGAGCAAGTTGCCGCTCCAATCACCGGGTGACAGATAATCAGGCACGATCTGACCGTTGAGACGTTTCGCCTGCTTGGAACCAGTCATGGCGTCTGGCATGGACCCAGGAGCGATCAGCTTGATGGTTGGGTCAACCCTGCGCATGGCCTTGGCGAACAAATTGTATTTCAGTTCAAATTGCGCCACCGGCAGGAAGCCCAATTGCCATTCACCCCAAGGCTCGTTTCCAATCCCCCACAACTTGACGTAATACGGATGCGGATGACCGTTCGCGGCACGCAAGTGCCCCATCGGGGTGGTTTCGGCACCATTCACATATTCGACCAGCTGCGCGGCAGACCAAGCGTCGCCGAATCCAGCGTTGACCGTTATGTACGCCTCGACATCGAGCAGCCGACAAAGGGTCATGAACTCATCCGTACCGACATCGTTCGGCTGAACCGCGTGCCAGACGGGATCCATAATTGGTGGACGCTTGTCGGGATCACCGATTGCATCGCGCCATTCGTGTCCTGAAACGAAGTTCCCGCCGGGCCAGCGATAGACGCCGGAGTGCAATTGCTTCAGCGCCCCGATCACCTCCGCGCGGAACCCATTTATATTGTCCGCGGGCATCAACGAGACGGTGCCAACGTGAAACGCTCCGGAACCCGTTCCGGCAATCTCCAGGTGAGCATTCTCGCTGTCACCCTCGGCGCGGAAACTTAACGGAAACTTTGCGTAGCCAGTGCCAAGCTCGCTGATGCTGACCGTTTGGCGCTCGCCTGGTGCATCTCCCCACGCCAGCGTCACCTTCACAGCTGCGCCCGGGGCTCCGGCCAGAAAGATGCGGCCCGTGTAGGACTTGCCTTTGCACACGGCCAGTCCGGCTTGCTGGATTCCGTGTGCTTCGTTCGGGCTGAGCTTTACTAGAGGCGTGTGCTCGCCTACGAAGGGCTGAGTGGCGTCCATGATGACAAACTCGTCAGGGCCTACTGGCGTCCAGTGGCGCAGCGGGGGCCGGCGGAACCCGGCTGGGGAGTCCGGTTCGGCAGGCGGGTGCGAGGTGATCGGATAGTAAAACTTCCGGTCGTCTAGCATCTCGGCCCATAGTCCGTTGTTGACGATTCCCCCGATATGCTCCAGAAACTGCCCGTAGATGTCTTTCGAGATCGGAGCGCCTGTCTTCGAGACGTCGACGATTGCCTCAACGGGCTGAGTTTGAGCCGAAGCCAAAGTTGAGAAAAGAAGTGCCACCAGCAGCAGAACCCGGCTTTTCATAACTCGATTCGTAGTTTTCGAGAGCACGGTACCATGCCTCCTCTCGAGCGCGTTGCTGCAAGATTCGCGTCGTAGGCCGAAAGCGTGGATTGTTCGTATATCCTTCGGCTCTAGTCAGACCCTGACGTGCGGATCGGTATTTTTACTCAACTGAGATAACGGTAACCGACTTCGGATCCAGCTTCACCACCAATTTGCCGCCTTGAATGTTGGCAGGCACAGACTTCGGCATCACTGTGTTCGGTGCGCCAAATGTATTGACGCTGTCGACCTTCGGTGCGGTCAGCGTTTCACCCATGGCCGATTTGGCGGTGATGCCCGCTAAATTTGCCTCAATTTCTACTACGCGGTCGGGGTCAATATTGGTAATGGCTAACCACAGCTTGCCAGTGGCATCTTTTGCGGCGATGGCGTCCACGCGTGGCAACGTGATGTCTCCGTGGGTATGGGTGCCGG
>Ga0335077_10002454_pt1 | contig 22137 bp, 23 predicted proteins | sample Lox_Sample_31_FD_207151 | JGI IMG/M metagenome (GOLD analysis project Ga0335077, IMG submission 207151) | Soil microbial communities from Loxahatchee National Wildlife Refuge, Florida, United States - Lox_Sample_3.1 | ecosystem: Environmental > Terrestrial > Soil > Wetlands | place: USA...
TCCGGCATTTGATTTCTGGCAAAGGACCGATTTTTCTTCTTGAAGTTTTCATGAGCGGGCGGAACCAATTGCTCGAGGCGCTGGCGTATCCGTCTGAAAAACTTGTGTACGAAAGTTTCTCACAGGAATACGAACGCGAGGCCGACGACGTGGGCTGGAATTATCTGGTGGCGGCTCACATCAACCCCCACGGGATGATCGACATCTTCCGCAAGCTGAGAGACTACGAATCGGCGGAGGGCGTTTCACAAAGGGGATCGGCGTTTGACAGTCATCCGTCCATGGGCCGTCGAATCGCGTGGCTTGAAGCGAAGTGGGACAAGTTGCCGGACAAAACCGACTTCATCCAATTGACAAACGCGGTGCCGAGAATTAATGAAGGCAATTTGGAAACGGAGATGAAAAAATTGTTGCGCCGACGGTGAACTGAATTCATCCCCTGAACCAGCCTAACTCGCGCCGCTTGGTCCAATAAAGCAGGCCAAGGATGCGCACTTCGACCGTCAAGAAATACAATCCGAGAAGACTGGATAAAATGGACGGCAGCAGCGGCACTGGCAGAATTTCGGGCAGAAACGTTCTACACAACCAGCGCACCAGCAGAATGACGGCAAATAAACCAACCGTGAACAAATACTCGAGCGGGATTTTCAGAATCGTCGGGACAATCAACAGCGGATTGACAGCACCAATGGAGTCAAACATCGCCACCGCCATAAACGCCATCGGAAAATAGGCGCACCCCAGAACAATGGCCGTCGTCGTCGCCCAGCCGAGCCAGGGAGCCCCTTCCGAAGCCAATGCCGCATAAACCGTCAGCGCAATTGCCAGCCCGAAACTGAAAACGACGGTGCCGAGCAGTTGAAAAAATGGCGACGCGACACTGCTAAAATCCGTGAACTCCGGCCAGTCGGGCATCTTCTTTTCGCCCATCGCCGTGCCCGTCAAAATGCCCCGCAGATAGGCTGTCAGATAACCGGTGCCAAAAATTATCAGCAGAAGCAAGACGACCCATCCGTAACCGGGCACAAACCTCAGGACATATTTTGCCGCGTCAATCAGCAGAAAAAAAGCCGTTCCCGTCATTAGCAGCATGATGCCGTCGCCCTTGAGCGGATAAAGAAATGCGCCCCGCGCCAAGGCGATAAAGGACGGCTCCACTTCATCTGAAATCGCCGCCGCTGCCAACGGTTCGCATTCCGCGCCGCAGGCCCGGCAGTAGGTTCGCCCTTGCCTCATGCTCACACAAAGGTCGCAAAAATTCCGGCGGCATTGGGGACAATGGAAATGCGCAATCGCTTTGGGATGGATTTTGCAAAACTGGGTTCCGGAAACGGAATCGGCGGTGACCGGTAAAATTTCCTCTGCCGGGCCGGACACCAATTCCAACTGCAGGACAACGTCGCCCAGGCGGAGGAATTGGCCGGGCAGTAAAAGCGTTTCGTCCGCCGGCGTGTCATTGACAAACGTTCCGTTTGTGGAGCCTAGGTCCTTGACGACGACTCCCGCGTCGGTCACCGTCAACAGGCAATGCTCGCCCGAAATCGAGGAATGTTCGAGGGGAACGTTATTTTCCGCATTGCGCCCGATGGAAATGACGCCGGGCTGAAGTGGAATTTCCCAAGCATTCTCAGTTCCAGGGTTGACAATCAGCCGGCGCATGGCATTCAGATTTTGACAGGCTGTGGATCAATTCAATTCCATACTCAGGCGCTTGTCAAGGCCCGCCCGGTCCCGCATTTGAATTTTGTGGCGCAGCATAGAATTCTTTGTTGGAGTTCAAGCTTTAGCGAGTCACGGCGCCAGCACGCTAAAGCGTGAACTCCAACCTGGCGTGAAGGAAATCCTTTTCTTGCGCCCTTGAATTTTTAGTTCACAGAGCGCCTGGTTTCGGATACAATGCCGCAGATTCATCGGAACGCGATTGCCCCACATGGACTGGTTCCAACAATTGCAGTCCGCAAACTGGCACCGGGTGACCGGCTGCGTGCTGGAAGCCTATCTGCTCGGGTGCTTCGCCACAGGTTACTACCTCGTTCGCGCCCGCACGGGCAATGACCTCCGGCGAATTCGAAGCGGTACCGTCGGCGCGCGAAACGCCGGACGCGTTCTGGGCAGAATGGGCTTTGCAGTCACTTTGTTGGGCGACTTTGGCAAGGGCGCGCTGGCGGTCTGGATTGCGCGGGAATGGACCGGAGATAAATACCTTGCCTTGCTCACCGTACTGGCGGTCGTCTTCGGCCACATCTGGCCGGCGCAATTGCGCTTTCACGGCGGCAAGGGCGTGGCCACGTCCCTCGGCGCGTTGCTGGTTTTTGATTATCGCCTCGCGCTGGTGTTTCCCGTGCTATTTCTGATCGGGTTCGCGCTGGTGCGAAAATCCCTCCTGCCGGCGATGGTTGCCTTTGCTTGTTTGCCGATGGCCGCCTGGTGTTTTGGCTGCGGCAATTTCACCGTGGCGATGCTGGCGATTTTGACAGCGACGATTTTGTTTGCGCACCGGAAGAATTTGACCGAAGAATTTACCGCGCTGGCCGCGCGCCGCGCGGCAACGCCAAAACCGGAACAGCCCAAATTATGAGCGCATTAGAACCGTTGGTCTTCAAGTTCGCGACGGAAGATTGGGAATTTGAGCAGATTCACCGGCTCAATTACAAAACTTTTGTCGAGGAAATCCCCCAACACCAGCCTTCGGCCTCGCCGCGGCTTGTGGACAAGTTTCACGCCGAAAATACGTACCTGATTTGTCTGCAAAATCAGAAACTCGCCGGTATGTTGGCCGTGCGCAGCAACCGGCCGTTCTCGCTCGACCAGAAACTGCCCAACCTCGATTCGCACCTGCCGCCGGGCCGGACCATCTGCGAAATCCGGTTGCTGGCCATCGAGAAGAAATTTCGTGGCACACGGAGCGGACAGATTTTGCAGGGCATTCTGGCGCTGCTTTGGCAGCACGGCGTCGAGAAAGGTTACGATCTGGCCATCATTTCCGGCACGACGCGACAATTCAAATTGTACCAGCATCTCGGTTTCGTGCCGTTCGGCCCGCTGGTCGGCAGCGGCGAGGCGCAGTTCCAGCCGATGTATGTCACATTGGAAACGTTTGAAGTCACGGCCCGCGAGTTTCTGCGTTCCTCGCCCGCGCGCTCGTTTCATCCCAGCGCGGTCAATTTTCTGCCCGGTCCCGTCGCCATCCGGCGCGAAGTGCGCCGCGCATTCGAGCAGGCGCCCGAATCGCATCGCGGTGGAAGTTTCAAAAAGGATTTTCAATCGGCCAAACAAATCCTCTGCGAACTTGTCCGCGCCAAAAGCGTCGAACTGTTCATGGCTTCCGGCACTTTGGCCAACGACGTGGTCGCCGGGCAATTGTCGTTGCTGGGCGGGCGCGGTTTGGTTCTGAGCAACGGCGAGTTTGGCGAGCGGCTTTTGGACCACGCGCGGCGGTTCAACCTGAAATTCGACACGCTGAAATTTGACTGGGGCGAACCTCTGGATTTGGCTGCCGTCGAAAAGAAGCTTCGCAGTAAAAAATCGTCAATCGTCAATCGTCAATCGTCAATTGACTGGCTTTGGTGTACGCATTGCGAAACTTCAACGGGGATTTTGGCCGAGTTGGCGGCGCTGAAAGAACTGTGCGCAAAGAATGGGACAAAGCTGTGTCTCGATTGCATCAGCACCATCGGGACGATGCTCGTGGATTTGACCGGCGTTTATCTGGCGTCCTGTTCCAGCGGTAAGGGATTGCGCGCTTATCCGGGTCTTTCGATGGTTTTTTATCATCATGCCGTGCCCGCCGCGCCGGACAAGCTACCGCGTTATCTTGACCTCGGTTTCGGCGCACAACATGACGGAACGCCGTTCACGTTTTCATCCAACCTGCTTCATGCGCTGCACGCCGCAGTCAAACGTGTGGATTGGGAAAGACGATTTGCCGAAACCGCCGAATGGTCAGGGTGGCTGCGTGAGCGATTGATGGGAATGGGTTTCAATTTGGTTGGCAACGGTGCGCTGCTGTCGCCGGCGGTCGTTACGATTGCGCTGCCGCCGGAAATGAATTCGGCGAAAATCGGCGAAGCGATGCAGGAAGCCGGTTATCTTCTCAGTTGCAACAGCGAATATCTGCGCCGGAAAAACTGGATTCAAGTCTGCCTCATGGGCGAATGCACGCGCGAAAAAGTCGTCGCGCTGGCCAACGCCCTAAACCGCGTCTGTTTTTACCGCCGTAGCGTTCCATCCGTAGCGCTGACGGCAGAAAAACAAAACCTGAACTTTGCGGTTCAATAACAGGTTAGGCCATATTACGTACCACAACAAAACAACCATAAGAATGAACAAACCATGAAAACCAAATTCCTCATATTATTCGCCATCCCATTGCTTGCTGGGTGTGTTTCCACCACCTACACAAAAACAATCCGAGTCACAAAGGACGCAAATGGGAATGTAACAGGCACAGTTATTACTGAAAGCATCATACAGCCCAATCAGCAAGGCTGGCCTGTGCAATTTGAATATTTAAAGGGTGTTAAGCCGGGAGAGTAAAAATAATTTTGTCAAAAGCCGCGTGGCCTAACACCACATCGGAATTAACGGCCAATTTCACATAACTGAAAGATTAGCCGCTTTTCATGGGCCAGCCGGATTTGAGCATCGCCCGGTAACCGCCGGCGAGTGTAGAGACGTTGCGATAACCTATTTTTTGGGCCGCGTCGCAGGTGAGCGCCGATCGGTATCCGCCGCCGCAGTACATGATGATTTCCGTGTCCGGGTCGGGAAACCTTTTTTCCAAATCTCGCTCCAGAATTCCCTTGCCAAGATGCACGGCTTCCGTGGCGTGCCCCTTTTGCCATTCGTGGTCTTCGCGCACGTCCATTAAAATCGCCTGGAGATTTTGTTTCAGCCGTTCGCGCGCCTGTTCGATGGTGATTTCACGGACGCGCGTTTTGGCGTCGTCCACCAGTTTGAGAAAACCGGGCGAATGATGCATGCGCGGAACGTAGTCCGCCTCCGGTCATGGTCAACAAATTTCATTTTCCGAAGGCTGGCGAAGTGATTCAATCGTTGCATGGATGTAAAAAATTTGAACGAAGTTCCGCCATTCATCACCAAGGACGGCTCGGAAATCCGCGAGCTGCTCGCCCATCGCAATTCGGCCATTCGCCATCAAAGCCTCGCGGAGGCACGCCTGCCCGCGGGCGGCAGCACGCAGGAACATTACCACGTGAAGACTGAGGAAATTTATTATATCACGCACGGCACGGGGCGGATTCGCATTGACGGCGAAACCTGCGAAGTCAAAGCTGGTGATGCCATTGCCATTTTACCCGGTCGAAAACACAAACTTTGGAACATCGGCAGCGAAACGTTGCGATTGTTGTGCTGCTGTGCGCCGGCCTACGAACATGATAACACGATTATCACTGAAGACTTGTAAGAAAACGAAGCTGATAAAACTAGCGGCAACTGAAAATTCGGGAGTGCGCCGACATGTCGGCGCTTTCAAAAGCGGTGACATGTCATCGCACTCCACATGCGGCTCGCGAGGACGCTCGCCCCACCGCCTGATTGAATCGTGAATTGACCTGCGTGTCGTCGCGCGTTTAACTGTCGCCATGAAAATCTACAGACTGTGGGCTTTGTTGTTGGTTGCGATGCTGGCGAATGGTTGCGTTCTATTCCATCACCGGAAGAAACCGGCAACACCGGCGCCAGCCAGTGCTCCAGCCGCGCCCGCCGTCACGCTCAATCCCATTGTCACGCCGGACAATTCATTGACGGCCAGGGTCGCCTCCTACAATTCCACCGGCCGCTTTGTGGTCCTTACTTTTCCCGTCGGCCCGATGCCGAACATGAATCAAACCATGTTTCTGTATCGCGCCGGTTTGAAAGTGGGTGAGATCAAAATTACCGGTCCACAGCGGGACAACGACATCGTGGCCGACCTCGTTACCGGGACGGCCCAGGTCGGCGATGAAGTGCGCGACCAATAACCATCGCCCGCGTTTTTAATCCTGTGATTTGTCACTGAACGACTTCACTGTTTTCGGCAGCGCGCTTTTCCGGTACGGCGAGTGGAGATTGAAATAAATGCCGCACAATGGCCGGGCTTCGTCGCTCTGGCTCAAAATAATGGTCACCTGCTTGTCGAGCGCGATGCCGTGGCGCAGTCCTTCCCCGCGATTTTCGTAAGCCTTGATGGCCTTGGCCATCAGCGAAACGAGCGATGCCTCAAAATCCTCCGGCGTCTTGTCAATGCAGATGATGTAACGCTCGTAAGCCTTGACGGCTTCGGCGATCTCCCGTTTGTACGTCTCGATAGTCATTGTTGCAAAGATAAGGCCTCGGCGAGAAATTGCAGCAAAATTCATTCCGAAACCAAAGTTGGGGAAGCACACCTGCCCTCGGGTGTAACTGAACGCGCTCCGCGTCCAATTCTCTTATTCGCGACACCGGTATAAAACCTCGAAATTTTGTGCTGCGTTTGGAATTTTCCGCGAGGGCGCGGAATGCAGCCCGCGAGCGCGTGCTGCTCCCCATCGCAACCCCAGTTCAATCCATCGTGGGGCGCGGTTTAACTATGCGGCGCGGACCGAACAGCGCCGTGCCGATGCGCACCATCGTCGCGCCTTCTTCAATCGCCGTTTCAAAATCGCCGCTCATGCCCATGCTCAAATGGGGCAGGGGAGCGCCGAGGATTTGTTCGCATTCCAATTTTAACTCACGCAACCGCCGGAAATGCGGCCGAACCTTTTCCGCCTCGTCTGACCATGGCGGCACGGTCATCAAGCCGTGAATTTCAATTCGCGGCAGTGCGTTGATTTGCTTCAACTCCGCCAGCAATCGCTCCGGCTGATAGCCGAATTTGCTGGCTTCGCCCGCGACGTTGACTTCCAACAAAATCGGCATGGTCTTGGCCGCCTGCCCGGCGCGTTTGCTGATTTCCTGCGCGAGCGGCAGGCTGTCCACGCTTTGAACCATTTCAAACAATTCCACCGCGTCGCGGCATTTGTTCGACTGCAAATGGCCGATGAAATGCCAGCGCAGCCGGGCCGGGCACAATGGGATTTTTGCCTTCGCCTCCTGCACCTTGTTTTCGCCGAAAAGGATTTGTCCGCAATCCGCCGCCGCGCGAATTGTTTCGGGCGGCTGGGTTTTGGTCACCGCCAGCAGGGTGACTGAATTCAGCTCGCGGTCACAGCGGTCACACGCCGTGCGAATCCGTTGCTGGATTGAATTCAAGTTTTCTGCAAAGCCCATGAACAGATTTTAACCACAGATGGACGCAGATAAACATGGATTTTTTAACCGCACGTCCGTGACGCCGGCCATCGGCGGGCAGTTCAACCGGCTGCCGGCATTGGCGGAAACGAAGGTTTAACGGGGAGATTCGCCTGGGACTTTCCGGATTGGGCGGCGCGACGGCGGTTGTTGTAGTCGAGCCACGCCGCCCAGGGAAAGAGCAAGGCGATGACCAAAAGGGCAATGACCGTTTGCGCCGTGTCGGAGAGCGCAAACATTTGAATAGCCGTGGTTGCCGCAATGACCAACGGCAAATGCATGGCAAACACCGCCAGTGAATGCCGTCCCAAGAGTGCCGGTGCCGCCAAGGCGCGGAGTGGCAGGTGCGGGTTCCACGCCAGCAACACGACGGCCCACGCCGCAAAGTTCAGCAGCCGCAATGGGCCCAACGTCCATTTGTCCATCCAGAGGAAGAGGCTGGGATTCCACCACGCCTGAGGCCAAAGTCCGTGCCGCGTAAACAACCCCAACAAGACGATGGCTGTAGCTGGCACAGCCAGGCCAATGCGGAATTGGGTTTCTATAAGCGGATGACGCAGTGAAGTTTCTCCGACAACGACTCCGCAAACCCAGAGAAACTGCCAGGCGAGAAGATTGAAGGAACCCAGACGAAATGATTGCAGTGAATCACCGATGAGACGGCTTTCCAATTTGCATTGCACCGCGAGCCATCCCAGCGCCGAGATGGTCAGCACAATGCCCCAACCGTAACGGCGCGCAACCGCCAGCACGAAGGGCGTTAGACCGAGGAAAATGACGTATAGAGGCAGAATATCAAAAAGAGGCGGCTGATGCAACAGCAGCGGCATCAGTGCCAAAGCGCGCCAAGGATGAAGGAGAAAATCGTGAAAATGATTGGCGAGCGGAACCACCTGACCCGCAAACGCCCATGCCACCAGCACCACGGGCAGCAGCACCGCCAGATGGACGCAATAAATCCACCCGGTGCGATGCCAGATGCGGCGGGACATGGCCTGCCAGCCCGATTGCCAATAGTTTTTTCCGTAAACCAACCCCGCCAGGCAGGCGCTGAGAAAAATAAAGCCTTCCGCCGCACCGTTGTAACCCAGCGGTTCCTGCAGCGCGTGCGAAACCGGCGTGGGCACATGCACCGCCGCCATGAGTATTAAAAAGTAACCCCGGAGAGCATCCAGCCGCATGTCACGCGGTTTTTTCGCGCTCTGGATCTGCGATCCGCCCGGCCCTTTTTCGACGTGCCTGTTTAACACAAGCTTATTATAAACCAACTGCGCTATAAGCATACAGCTTTTGAGACGAATAGCCAGGCTTTTAGTTTCAACGAAATTCCGACGGTGCTTGACCGGAATCTTAAGAAGAGGTAATTAAACTGCCGAACTCCATTAACCTATACAAATAAATCACCTATGACAGAATCAAACGCGATTCAAATCAAAGACGCCACTGCCAATCCGGCTCCGCTGGGATTGCTTGGGTTCGGGATGACAACCGTGTTGCTGAACCTGCACAACGCCGGCCTTTACGAGCTCAACAGCATGGTCCTGGCGATGGGAATTTTTTACGGCGGCGCCGCCCAGATCATCGCCGGCGCCATGGAGTGGAAAAAGAACAACACCTTTGGAACGACAGCATTTACTTCGTACGGTTTGTTCTGGCTTACGCTGGTGGGCTTGGTGCTTCTCCCCAAAACCGGTGCGATTGGCGCGCCCGATGAGAACGCCATGGCCGCTTATCTCGTCTGCTGGGGTGTTTTTACCGGCGTCATGTTCATCGGCACGCTGCGATTGAATCGCGCCCTGCAATTTGTGTTCCTGTCACTGACGGTTTTATTCTTCCTGCTGGCCTATTGCGAAATCGGCAATGTCAGCGCTGGCTTCAAACACTTTACAGGCTACGAAGGAGTTGTCTGCGGCCTGTCCGCGATGTATGCGGGACTGGCGCAGGTGCTCAATGAACTGGCTCATCGAACCGTGTTGCCTCTCGGCCCAGTTCAAGCGAGTTGATTCAAGAATCAGCGACGCAACACTGTTCGTACGCTGTCACCTAAAGCGGCGACCATGCGCTTGATCTGCGCACGGGTGGCGCAGTACGGCGGCATCAGGACGATCACATTGCCGATAGGGCGGCTAAGCACGCCGCGTTTGGCCATTGCCTCGCATACGCGGATGCCGGCGCGCTCGCACAGCGCGAATGGCTCCCGTGTCCGCCAATTTTTCACCAGTTCGATTCCGGCAATCAGACCAACCTGCCGGATGTCGCCGACGTTGGGCAATGACCACAATGGTGGCAGTTCTTCGCGCAAAGTTTTTTCGAGCGCCCGTCGGGCGCGAATGGATTTTTGACTTTGCAGGATTTCGAGATTCGCCAATGCCGCCGCCGCCCCCAACTGGTTGGCGGTGTAGCTATGGCCGTGAAAAAAAGTTTTGAATTCGTCGTATTTGCCCAGAAAGGCGTCAAAAATCTTCTGCGTCGTTAGAGTTGCGGCCATCGGCAAATAGCCGCCAGTCAAACCCTTGGCGAGGCACAGAAAATCCGGCTGCGCGCCTTCGTGGTGCGAAGGAAACAAGTTTGGCTGTAGCGGTGGGCTATGACCGCCGTTGAAATTATTCGGAGAAGTGCGACGGTCACAGACCGCCGCTACAGAGCCTGTTCTGCCAAACCCGGTCATTACTTCGTCCGCGATGAGCAAAGCGCCGTAGCTGCGGGCAATTTCCGCAGCTTGGCGCAGCCAGCCCGGCGGTTGCGGAATCATTCCCGCTGCGCCTTGAATCAACGGCTCGAACACAAATGCTGCGTATGAGTTTCCCTTTTTCTTCCGCACGGAAAACCTTTGTTCAACCTTGCCCACACATTCCCAGTTGCATTTCCGATATTCACGCGCGTCGGCGCGTTCGGGTTTCGCGCGGTTGAACGGGCAGCGATAGCAATACGGCGACATGACCTTGTCGGTCTGGAACAACAGCCCGGAGTAACTCCGATGAAATAAATCAATGTGGCCGAGCGCGACCGCACCGACGGTGTCGCCATGATATGCTCCTTCGAGCGAAAGAAATTTCGGCTCCGCGATTTTTTTTCTCGCGGACAAGCGGCCTGCGTTCCTTGTGCGCCGCGTGAATTCGTAGGCGAGTTTAAGCGCAACTTCCAATGCGGTTGAACCGTCGTCGGAGAAGAAAACCTTTTTCAATTGCGGATTGCGGATTGCGGATTGCGGATTGGCCAGCTCGACGAGCTTTGCTGCCAGCAACGGCGCCGGTTCGTTGGCCAGACCCAGCGCGGAACTGTGCGCGATTTTCCCAAGCTGCCGCCGGATAGCCGCGTTGAGCTTTGGATGATTGTGGCCGTGCAGATTGGTCCAGATGGAGGAATTGGCATCAAGATATTCACGGCCACGCGCGTCACGCAAAACGGCGCCTTTGCCATCCACAATCACTATCGGCTCGTGCCGCAACCAATCGCGCATTTGCGTGAAGGGATGCCAGACGAATTGGCGGTCGAGTTGGGCGAGTTTGTGCATTCCGTCCAAGGTCTAAAGTCCAGGGTTCAAGGTTTTGAGCGCATGAATCAGTTGGGAAGTGTCTTCCGTTGAATGTGTCGCCGTCAAGGTCACGCGCAAACGCGCTTTTCCGCGCGCGACCGTGGGATAACGAATGGCCGGAACGAAAATATTTTGCTCGCGCAAAGCGGTGGCTGCTTCGACGGCTTTGGTTTCGTCGCCAATTAAAATGGGAATAATGGCGGTGCGAATCGCCAGTTGCTCCCGCAATGCGGGACCAATTGCCGATTGCAATTCGCCGACTCGCGTCCAGAGAGTTTTTCGCCGGGCTTCGCCTCCGTTCGATTGCACCAATCGAATTCCAGCAGTCGCGGCGGCGGCGGCGGCTGGAACCGGTGCGGTGCTGAAAATGAAACTGCGGGCGCGATTCACCAGAAAATCAATCAGCGTTCGAGAACCGCAAATGTAGCCGCCACTCGCGCCCAGCGCCTTGCCGAGCGTACCCATTTGGACCTCAATCTGGCTGGCCACTCCAAGTTCTTCCACGAGACCGCGGCGATTTTTTCCGTACAGTCCGGTCGCGTGAGCTTCGTCCACCATCAGCCAGGCACCGTATTTTTCCTTGAGCGCGACGATTTCGCGCAGTGGCGCGGCGTCGCCGTCCATCGAAAAAATACTTTCCGTGACAATCAGCGTGTGCGGCGGTTGGAGCTCACGCGTTGGCATGCCGCCTGGCAACCTAAAGCTTGAACTCCAACGCAGAATTTTTTCCAAGCCGTCTAAATCGTTATGGGCAAAAACGCGGATGGTTGCGCCGCTGAGCCGGGCGGCATCCACGATGCAGGCGTGAACCAGCTTGTCGAGAATGATGATGTCGTCCTTGCCGAGCAGCGTGCAGATGGTTCCAATGGCCGTGGCATAGCCGGAAGAAAAACTGAGCGCGGCTTCAATGCCTTTAAAGTGCGCGAGCGCTTCCTCCAATTCATGGTGTGGCGCGAGCGAGCCGCATATCAGGCGCGAGGCGCCGGCACCGGCGCCGAATTTTTCCACCGCCTTGATTGCGGCTTCTTTGAGCTGCGGCTCGTTGGCAAGGCCGAGATAATCGTTCGACGAAAAATTCAGCAGCGTTTGCCCGCCGATTTGAATGCGCGTGCCTTGCGGCGAATCCACGCGGCGCAACTCGCGCAACAAGCCTTGGCTGCGTATGTCGGCAAGGCGCTGGTTCAATTCGGCGTCGAAAGAAGGCACGCTTGAATTTACGATTTACAATTTACGATTTACGAGCAAAAAGGCGGAGTCGCGCCAGTCGAAAATCAGAATTCGTGGATTATTTCAGCGGAATCACCCAGCGCCCATCGATCATGCTCCCTGACACGGGACCAACATGGTTGAGCAATGTTTCATAAGCGTCTTCGTTCTTGTCAGTGGCTGGAATCACAATCAAATCAGCAAAGCTGCCGGGAGAAAGCTCGCCGATTTGTCCGCTCATGGCCAGTGCCCGTGCTCCATTGATGGTAGCCATCCGGATGATTTCCGCCGGAGAAACCGTTTTGTCAGCGGTGGCCAGCGCCCGCATTTCCTCAAACATGCTCAATTCGGGCTTTTGCCCTCCAATTTTGCGAACCGTGGCGAGGCTGTCAGTGCCGAGACAGAGGTTAACGCCCGCGTTGGCCAGCCGTTCGCGCCGGAACGGCGGATGCCGAAAATAGGCATGGCTGCGCGGACAATGAACGACGTTGACCCGGTGTTTGCCGAGCAGAACAGCGTCACCGCGCGCCAACACATTGGCGTGGACGGCGATTAAATTTTTACCCAGCATTTTGTGGCGGGCGAGGTGTTCGACGGGCGAGCCAAGGCCGCAATCGGAGTTGTCCCGTTGATTTCGCTGGAGCCAATCGAACATCCGCCCCCGCTCGTGAATAAACATTTCCGCCTCGTCCTCTGATTCAGCAACATGCGTACACAGCGGCCAGCGACGTTCCCGTGCAACCTTGGCGCTGCTCCGCAGCAATTCCGGCAGGGTGGAGTAAGGGGCATGGGGCGAGAGCGAAGCCGAGCAGCGCGCATGGGAAAGTGAATCAATTTTTTCCACAGCCTCCCGCAGGATTGCCTCCGGATTCCGCCGGGCGCGAATGCCGGTCATTTCGAGGAAGGAAAACACCCGCAAAGGCGTCGCATCCCAGACTTCCGGCAGGAGATCGGGCATGGCTTCGATGTCCGCGACGGTCGTGGTTCCGTTGCGCAACAGCATGTGCGCACCCCGGAGCCAGGAGTGCGCGTAATCGGAATAACTCCACGCGGTCTTGGCGGAGGTGATGAGCGGAATCCATTCGGTGAAATTTTTTGGTGGCGGCAATTCACCGGCCATATTGGTGTAGTCAAGATGGCAATGGGCGTTGACCAGGCCGGGCAGCAAAACCACTTCGCCCAGGTCAAAAGTTTTCTCTCCGGCTTCCGGTTTCAAATCGGACCACAAGCCCACGGCGCGAATGCGATTGCCGGTGACGAGCAACGCGCCGTTTTCAACGGGCGGCCGGAAGAGGGGCAGAAGCGTTCGGGCGCGAAGAATCATCCAAGGGCGGATTCCTGACGACGGGATTTGGTGCGGGCGGCGATCTTGTGTTTTTTTGCCTTTCGTTTGCTGCGCCGTTTCCGGATCTGCTGTTCGATTTTCTGTGTGACCCGGTCAATGGCCGCATACAGGTCGCTTTCGCGATCTTCAGCGAACAAGTCCGGGCCGCGCACCCCTAGGCGCATGGAGCAACTGAATTGTTTTTCCGGCGCGCGCGTGTGGTCATGCTCCAGCGTGACGCGGGCGTCCACGGCGCGTTGGTCAAAATGATCAAGTTTTTGCAGCCGGTTAAGCACGTGATCTTCGAGGGCTTTGGTCAGGGTGACATTATGCGTCGAAAGAATCAATTTCATGCTTCCAAGATGGATTTAAACGGTTGGAAAATCCAGTTTTTCCGAAAAATTCACCGGGGGCTGCAGCGAATATTGTGCCATTTTTGCTTGTGCTTTGGCGGAACTGAGTTAAACTAAAAATGCCGATGGTACAAAGTTTACAACTATCAGCCCGCCTCACTCAATCGCTGGTGTTGGCGCCACAATTACAGCAGTCGCTGGCCTTGCTGCAAGCGCCCACGCTGGAATTGAAGGCGTTGGTTGAACAGGAATTGCAGCAAAATCCCGTGCTGGAAGAGGTGTCATCCCCCGAACCCGAACTGAACGACCGATTGGCTGCGGATGGGGACGAAAACGACGCGCCGGCCGATCATCTGGAATTGTCCGGAAGCGGCACGGCTGACACCACACTGCTAAATGATACCACGCTGTTGAAAAATGGCGAAGCCAGCGATGCCCCGGTGGATGATTTTCAGGCGGAATTCGACCGTCTGGTCCAACTCGACCAGGAATGGCGGGATCATTTTGCGCAAACCAACATTCCGATCCGCCAGTCCGCCGAGGAGGAGGAAAAACGCCAATTCATGTTCGATTCACTGGCGGCGGGCACCACTTTGGCGCAGGTCCTGATGGACCAGGTGCGCGAGACGGATTTAAACGAGGAACAGCGCCACATCGCGGAATTGATCATCGGCAATATTGACGACTACGGTTATCTCAAGGCGACGGTTGAGGAGATGTCCGCCGCCACCAATCTGTCGGCGGAGAAAATTTCCGAGGTGTTAAAAACCATCCAAACCTTTGACCCGCCGGGGGTCGGCGCGCTTGATTTGCGCGAATGTCTCGTGCTGCAACTGGAGCGCGCCGGCCGCCGGGATTCCCTTGAATATCGCATCGTGCGTGATTTCATGGACGCCCTCGGCAAGCGGCGCATCCCGGAAATCGCCCGCGGCATCGGCCACACCGTGGAGGAGGTCCAGGACGCGCTGGGTCGCATCAGTCGGCTGGAGCCGAGGCCGGGCCGGGCCTTTTTGCCGGACACCGATCACTACGTATTGCCCGAAGTATTTGTGCAAAAGGTCGGCAATGATTTTGTGGTGACCACCAACGACGAGCACATTCCCCATTTACGCATCAGCAACATCTATAAGGACCTGATGTCGCAGGGCGAAAATTCCGCCGAGGTGAAAAATTACATCCGCGAAAAAATCCGCGCCGGAAAATTTCTCATCAAAAGCCTGCATCAACGCCAGCAGACCATCCTGAACATTGCCAAGGAAATCGTCAAACGCCAGCGTGATTTCATGGAAAAAGGTGTCGCGTATTTGCGGCCGATGACGATGGCGCAGGTGGCCGAGGTCGTCGGGGTTCACGAAACGACCGTGAGCCGCGCGGTCTCCGCCAAATACATGCAGACGCCGCAGGGCGTGTACGAGATGAAATTTTTCTTCACCGCCGGCCTGCAAACCGCGACCGGCGACGGTGTGTCCAACACCAGCGTCAAGGACATGATTGCCGAAATCTTCAAAAACGAAGAGTCCACCAAGCCGTTGTCGGATCAGGAAGTCGTCAAAATGCTCAGCGACAAGGGTATTACCATCGCACGCCGCACCGTCGCCAAATATCGCTCCGAATTGAACATCCTGCCGTCGAACCTGCGGAAAGTTTATTGACCATTTTTCACGCCGGGAAACCGCAGGAAATTAGCGGTCAAACGACTAAAAATCGGCCACGCGGAATTTCCAACCAAGCTTATCCAAGGGAACGGGTTGAACCGTGAATCCGTTCCAACGCCCAGCGGGCATGTTCGGCAATAAACGGTTCACGATCATTGGCGGCCTTTTGCAGGTGAGGCAGGGCGGAGGTATTGCCAACATTGCCGAGCGCGACGCAGACATTCCGCAGCAAGCCCCGGCGTTTGATCCGCAAAATCGGCGTGCCGGCAAAGCGCGATTTAAAACTGTTTTCATCGAGTTGAAGCAATTCAATCAAGTCCGGGGCGGCCAGTTCCCGATGCGCGTGAACTTTCATCAATTTGCCTTCGTGGGCGAAACGGTTCCACGGACAAATCGCCAGGCAATCGTCGCAACCGAAGATGCGATTGCCGATGGCCGGGCGTAGTTCGGCCGGAATGGCGCCCTTCAACTCGATGGTGAGATAGGAAATGCAGCGGCGGGCATCCAATTGGAACGGCGCAGTGATGGCGTTCGTCGGACAAGCCGTAATGCACCGGCTGCATTTGCCGCAATGATTTTTCTCCGGCGCGTCAGGTTCCAGTTCCAAGGCCGTGATGATTTCCGCGAGCAGAATCCAGTTGCCGAATTTTCGGCTGATAACGTTGGTGTGTTTGCCGACAAAGCCCAGTCCGGCACGCTGCGCAAAATCACGTTCCAGCAGCGGCCCGGTGTCCACGTACCACAATGAGCGCGATTCCGCATCTCCGAGTTGATTTACGAACACGATCAATTGTTTCAGGCGGTCGCCAAGCACTTCGTGATAATCGTCAAATTGCGCATAACGGGCGACAAAAGCAGTCGAACGTCGAGCGTCGAGGGTCGAGGGATGAAAGTCTCGTTGTGTATTTCGTCCGCCTCTCGCCTCTCGTCCCTCGCCTCTCGTCGTATAGTTTACGGCCAGGCAAATGATGCTTTTCGCCCCGGACAAAACTTTTTGCGGGTCAATCCGTTTTGGCGCGGTGCGTTCCAGCCAGGCCATTTCTCCGTGGCGTTTTTCTGCAATCCATTTTTGAAACTGTTCCGCGCCCGCGGGTGCATCGGCACTGATGAAACGGCAATCGTCAAATCCCAATTCCAGCGCCCGTCGTCGGATGATTTCCTTCATCGCTGCTCAGATTGTGCCAGCTTGAATTGATGCACGACCTGCTGGGCGACTTCGCGGGCGGAGCGCAGATCGGTGTTGATCAACACGTCGGCCTGGCGGTAATACGGTTCGCGGGCGGCGAGCAGTTCGCGGATTTTCAACTTGGGATTTGGACTACGCAACAGGGGCCGGTGGGTCTGGTTACGGACCCGTTCCCAGATTTTTTCCGGCGAGGCCCAGAGACAGATCACCAGGGCATGTGTCCTCAGGCTGGCGAGATTCGCCGCAATCGCCGGCAAACCGCCGCCAGTGGAAATGACTGTTCGCTTCCGGGCAGCCAGTTCCCGTACGAGTTGCTGCTCGAGCTTGCGAAAAGCAGCTTCGCCTTCCTTGCCAAAAATGTCCGTGATGGTCCGGCCCGTACGCGCCTGTATCAGTTCATCCGTGTCGAGGTAATCGAAATGCAACTGCTCGGCCACCAGCCGCCCCACCGAGGACTTGCCTGTGCCCATAAAGCCGATAAGGGCGAGATTGACAAGATGGCGCGTGTTGCTCACGACAATGGATTACCGGATTTTCAAATGTGGCGCACGCCCATTTTGGCCGGCAGGGACAGCGCGCTGCGCTGTCCGCAGACGCTACAGAGTGGTGTCCCCGCCCTCGACACCTTTGCCAATAACGCTTAGATTTTTCGTATGGATTTGCCGCCGCTGATTCTGGCTTCTGCGTCACCTAGGCGCGCGGAATTGCTGCGGCAACTGGGTTTGGATTTTCAAGTCGTTCCCGGCGACGCCGCGGAAATTTTTGATGAGCAATTGTCGCCGTTGGAACTCTGCCAGCTCAACGCGCATCGCAAGGCGCGCGTCATCGCCAAAAAACATCCCGGCGCGCTGGTGCTCGGCGCGGACACGCTCGTATTTTTAAGCGATGAAATCATGGGCAAACCCGCCAATATCGCCGAGGCGCGGCGAATGCTGGAGCGATTACAGGGCCGGACGCATCAAGTCATTACCGGCATCAGTCTGATTCATCTGCGCGCGCTTCGCGAGCGTACTTTTGCCGTCAGCACAGACGTGACGTTCCATCCGCTCACCATCAAACAGATAGACGTTTACCTTTCCAAAACGAATCCGCTGGACAAGGCGGGCGCCTACGCCATTCAGGAGCATGGCGACACGATTGTTTCGGAAATTTCCGGTTCGTTCACCAATGTCGTCGGTTTGCCACTGGAAATGCTGAAGGAGGAAATGCAAACATGGGGAACGAGGTGACCGAAGCGCACAGAATCTATGGGCAGCTTTGGCGCAAAACAGTTGCGCTGCTGAAATCCGGTGGCCTGCGGATTGATCCTCTTTTGAGGAATAAAAGCGGTGATCTTCGGCGAGGCGTCACCTTGGTGGCGCGGCCGGACGCGGGCGTGCGGAAGCAGGCGGCGGCTTTTGTGCGTAAAGCCGCCGTCATCTGTCCAAACCAGCATTTCTACCAGCCGGCGGAATTGCACATGACGGTGCTGGCGATTATTCCCGGCTCGGAATCCTGGCGGACGCAAATCCATCGGTTATCGGCCTACCGGACGGTTTTGGACAGGGTTTTGAAAGGGCGTCGCACTTTTTCTGTTAAATTTCAAGGTGTGACGGCTTCACCCGACGCAGTAATGATTCAAGGATTTCCCGTGGACAGTGCCCTGGCACAGCTTCGCGAGGAGTTGCGTGCCGCATTCCGGCAGCACGGGCTTGGTGAAAATCTGGATCGCCGTTACAAAATTGCCACGGCACATCTGACGGTGATCCGCTTTTTCAAACCGAAGGCGGATTGGCAGCGGTTGCTTGCTTTTCTCCAGGCGCATCGGGAAACCGATTTCGGCGAAACGCGTTTTCAATCGCTGCAACTGATCTGGAGCGACTGGTACGCCTCCGTCGGCATTGCGCGCGTCCTTCAGGAATATCCGCTGCAGAATTAGAAGCGATGATCGGTTGGAGCCGATAATTCCTGCCACAACAGCGCGCTCATCCGTTGGCCGTTCTCGAAACAATCCAAATCAAACTTCTCGTTCGGCGAATGGGCGTTGTCGTCCGGCAATCCCAGACCCAGCAGCAGCGAATCCGCGCCCAGAATTTTTTTGAATTCATTTACGATGGGAATGGAGCCGCCCTCGCGCAACAAGACCGGCTCCCGCCGGAATGCCTGACGCAACGCGCGCAACGCCGCTTGGGCCTGCGGGCTGGTCGGCGAAACCAAATACGCCTCTGCGCCATGACCGGCTTCGATTTCCATTCGCACCGTCGGCGGGCAGATTTTCCTGAGATAATCACAGACAACCTTGCGGATGCGTTCCGGCCTTTGGTTGGGCACGAGGCGGCAGGTGATTTTGGCGCGCGCCCACGCGGGTACGATGGTCTTGCTGCCTTCGCCTTGATAGCCGCTGGTGAGACCGTTGATTTCAAAGGTTGGCCGCGCACTGCGCCGTTCCGTGGACGTGAAAGCGCGTTCACCAAACAATTTTTTCACACCCAGCAATCTTTGGAGTTCGCGGTCGGTAATGGGCAGGCGCTTGAATTGTTTACGTTCGTAAGCCGAAAGCGGCGCAACGTCGTCGTAAAAACCAGGGATGGCGATTCGGCCGTTCCGGTCGCGGAGTCTGGCGAGCAGTTGGCTTAAGGCCAAGGCCGGATTGTCCACGGCGCCGCCAAAGATACCGGAATGCAAGTCGCGCGCCGGGCCGTGCAAGGTAATTTCAAAGGCGATGATGCCGCGGAGCGAGTACGTGAGCGCGGGATGATCGGCGTCAGGCATTCCCGTGTCGGAAACAATGACGGCGGTGCAAAGCAGTTCACGGCGGTTGCGCCGGAGAAAGGTTGCGAGACTCTTACTGCCCACTTCCTCCTCGCCTTCGATGACAAACGTGAGGTCGCAGGGCAGGGGAGTGCCGGTTTTGAGATAGGCTTCGACGGCCTTGAGGTGCGCGAAGTGCTGGCCCTTGTTATCGGTCGAGCCGCGGGCAAAAATCGAGCGACCGGCAAGGCGCGGCTCGAACGGCGGCGTTTTCCACAAATCCAGCGGCTCGGGCGGTTGCACGTCGTAATGACCATAGACCATAAAATGCGCTCGAGACTTGCCGCGCCGAAGCACAATGGAGACGGGCGTTTTGGCAACGACGATGGGATGGCCATTGGTGGCACGGACGCGCGCGTCGAGACCGATTCGGCGACAATGATTGGCGAGCCATTCGGCGCAGGCGCGCAAATCCTCTTTGTGTTGCGCCTGCGCAGAGACACTGGGGAGGCGGAGGTATTCACACAACTCGGCCACAAAACGGGCTTGGTTACGTTTCAGATAATCGAGCACCACTTGCATGGCGCTTAGCTAAGCGATGAAACGCGCCATTGCCAAGCAGAACTGGATGAAAACTTCCTTTGCAAAAACGTTTCAAGGCGCCGCCAGACTGCGGGATTGATTGCGGCCGCGGATGCAACGCGCTGGAATCTATCTGCCTGTGGAGTTTGTCAGAATTAGCATGGCCGTTATGACGCCAGCGACAATAAGGCCCACCCATAACGCAACCATAAGCGTTTTGATTTCACGCCGGCGACGATATGGTTGCCAACGCGGAAACAGCCATTTTCCCAATCGGTCTGTTAGCATAACGGTCGCAAGTTTGGGTCAGGTATCTACCCACTCTCTTCTTCAAAATGCCGGCCAAATCAAACTAACACGCTGAAATGCCAATTTCGGTAAAGTAATTGCCAAAATGTGATAAGCCGGTTCCTAATCCCATGAACGACGGGCTTTTATGAAAGCAAAGTTTAGTGGTCATTCTGGCAGTATTAGTGCTGCATTTTACAATATGGGCTGAAAAATTTATGACAAATCAACAACCTGCCGCCCGGCTGAAAAAAATTCTGGTAGTGGATGACAACGTCGTCATTCAAAAGGCGCTTTCCTTGAAGCTCGAAGCCAGCGGTTACGAAGTATTCACCGCCTCCGACGGTTCCGCCACGGTCAAAGTTGTGGACCAGGAGAAGCCGGATTTAATTTTGCTTGATCTCCTGTTTCCGCCTGATGCCATGGGCGTCGGCATGCACTGGGACGGATTTGCCATTATGCGCTGGCTTCGCAATATGAGCGAAGACAAGAATGTTCCGGTTATTATCATCTCAGGCACCGATCCGGCGAAATACAAGGAACGCTGCCTGGCCGCGGGAGCGTCGGCGTTTCTGCACAAGCCACTCGACATGGACAAGCTCATTGTTACTGTCCGCGCGGTCCTCGAAAAAAATTATGCCGAAGCCGTGTAGCCTCATCTCGTGAGACAAAGAAGCAAGATGGCCCCATAAGCCGGGTCAGGAGGATTCCCCCACATAGTAATGGGAGGCCGCATTTTTTAATTGAATCCTGTTTCGCAGGGATTATTTTTCCGCTTATGAAGACCATAAAGCTTGGGAATTGTTTCATGCTTTTCTTTACTGCAGCCTTTGTCGCTTGGCTGGGTGTTGTTTCCGCCAAAGCTGAAGATGTCCGGTCGGCCGTTTCCGCCGGCCAGAAAGCCCCTGCATTCCAGGCCCAGACGATTTACGGTCAAACTGTCAATTTTCCCGGTGATTACAAAGGCAAAGTGGTGCTGCTGGATTTCTGGGCCACTTGGTGTGGGCCGTGCCGCCGGGAACTCCCCAATGTCGTCGCCACCTACCAGAAATTTCACGCGTATGGATTTGATGCGGTGAGCGTAAGTCTGGACGAGCCACAAAACGGCCCCGCTCTCCTCCAATTCATTCGAGAAAACCAGATGACCTGGCCGCAAATTTATGACGGCCGTTACTGGAAGGCCGCGGTGGCGGTGGAATATGGAATCAAGGCCATTCCCTGTCCGGTCTTGGTGGATGGCGATACCGGAGTGATTATCGCCCAAGGCGCCGATGCGGTGGGGGAGGAGCTTCCGTTGCTGGTTGAAAAAAACCTGACGGCCAAAGGCAGGAAGCTGCCGGGCCTTGGACCTTACAACCCAAACGCTCCCGGCAAACTGACGATTGTCATCAACCAACAAACCATTACCGCCTGGCGTACCGGCCAATTGGAGAGTGCCGAGAAGGAAGCCAAGGCTGAACACAAGCCGATTGCCTGGATTGCTTCCTCTGCCCAATACCTGGATGGGATAGGGCAAATTTCGGCGGGTGGTTCCCGCGGTGCGAGTTTACACGCGCTTTATGCCTTGCGGGACCGGGCGGTTCTGGTTTTTGAAGATGGCGAGACGGAAAATCACAAAGTCCCGCCGCTCGTGGACAACGCCATCCACACACCTGACCCGCATTGGAACGTGCCGGTTGTTGTGTTGCTGAATCCGGACGCGACGCAAGTTCTTGCCAAGGTCCTTTACGAGCCGGATTTTGTGAAACGCGCGCAGGCGCTGGCCAACGCCTTGGGTGAGGCCGAAGCGAAAATGAACATCGCGCCGGGTGCCAGGTAAACAACAACACATCTTACGAGGCGGTTATGGGAATAGCCGGCAGGGGTCGTATTTGGCGCGTGACAATGATTTAAGCAAAGGGTGTCGTTTGGGACAGTACCGCTGGCGCCGCAGGTTGATGCGCGGGAAATTTGATCATTGCGCTGTCTCTGTATGCCCTCGCCCCGCGTCGCTTCCAGCGGCA
>Ga0335077_10002455_pt1 | contig 22135 bp, 20 predicted proteins | sample Lox_Sample_31_FD_207151 | JGI IMG/M metagenome (GOLD analysis project Ga0335077, IMG submission 207151) | Soil microbial communities from Loxahatchee National Wildlife Refuge, Florida, United States - Lox_Sample_3.1 | ecosystem: Environmental > Terrestrial > Soil > Wetlands | place: USA...
CAGAAACCGCCGTTTTCCGCGTCGTAAAATTTCGCGATCATCGTTTCGGCCAGCGCAATGGAAAAATCGAGGTATTGCGAGTCGAGCGTGGCCTCGTAAAGTTGAATCACGCCGTCGAGCAGGAAAGCATAGGTTTCGAGCAATTGAACCTGATCATGCTCGCCGTCGCGCCAGCGTTGAAACAGCATCCCCGATTTTTCGTCCCATAACTTTCCCCGGATAAACACCAGGTTTTTCTCAGCCGCCACGCGATATTTTTCCTCGCCGAACACGGCGCCGGCGCGCGCCACCGCACCGAGCATCAGGCCGTTCCAGGACGCGAGGATTTTGTCGTCCCGATGCGGGTGAACGCGCCGGCGGCGCGCGTCGAACATTTTCCTTTTGGCCGAAACGAACAATGGCCGGTCTTGGGCAGGAAGATGCACATCCGCAAGACCTAAAACATTTTGTCCCGGCAGCGGTTTGGGGTGGCTATGGTCAACGAAGTTTCCGGTTTCAGTGATGCTGAAGCAGCGGACGACCACGGCAAGCTCCTCCACCGTCAACAGCGTTGAGAGTTCGTCCTTCGTCCAGCAGTAGAATTTCCCCTCATGGCCCTCGCTGTCGGCGTCTTCGGCGGAGTAGAAACCGCCGTCGGGATGGGTCATGTCGCGCAAAACATAATCCAGAATGTCACGCGCAATATCGGCGAAATGTGATCCAATCGGAGGGGCGAGCTCTGTAAGCCCCAAATCCTTTTTGCCGGAGGAGCCAGGGGCTCGTGTACCTTGCCCCTCCGAAACCAGGTGCGCGTCGAGGTAAAGCTGGGCAAGTTGGGCGTTGTCATAGAGCATTTTCTCGAAATGCGGCACGCGCCATTCGGCGTCCACCGCATAGCGCGCGAACCCGCCGCCGAGCTGGTCGTGAATGCCGCCGGCCGCCATGCGTTCACAGGTGTGCAAAACCATCCGTACGGCTTCGTCATCGTGAAAACGTTTCGCGCAGCGAAGCAAAAGCAGCGGAACGTTCGGTTGCGGGAATTTCGGCGCGCCGCCAAAGCCGCCGTAGCGCGGGTCGTAGGCTCCTTTGAAAACCGCCGCCGTATGGCGCAACACGTCTGCGGTCAGCAGGAGATTTGACGCCGGGGAGCCGGCGGTTGCGGTGGCGAGCCGCGCATGAATTTCGGCGGCGGAATGCGTGAGTTCGTCGTGGCGTTCCTGCCAGAGCGCCGCAATTTGCTGGAGCAATTGCAAAAATCCCGGGCGACCGGGGCGCTGGTCCGGCGGGAAATACGTGCCGCCAAAAAACGGCTTCAGATCCGGCGTGAGAAAAACGCTCATCGGCCAACCGCCGCCGCCGGTGGTGGCCTGAACGAACGTCATGTAAATCTTGTCCACGTCAGGACGCTCTTCGCGATCCACCTTGATGCTGACAAAATGTTCGTTGAGAAAGGCGCCGACCTTTTCATCCTCGAACGATTCGCGTTCCATCACATGGCACCAGTGGCAGGTGGAATAGCCGATGCTGAGGAAGACCGGCTTGTTCTCCCGGCGCGCTTTGGCAAAGGCCTCGTCACCCCACGCGAACCAGTCCACCGGATTGTGGGCGTGCTGGAGCAGATAAGGCGATTTCTCGCGGGCCAGATGGTTGGTGTGCTGGTAGCCGGCTGAATTCATCCAAGCCGGGATGATAACCGGGTGCGGGAAAAGATAAACATCGAACATGAACGCCAGATATTGAATTTCCGGCCGGGTGGTCAGCCTTTGATTCAAAGGCGGGATTGAATGTCGGGCGTTCAATGTTCCCGGTCTTCAATTTTGCGTCGTCAGCAAAGTGTGGCTGCGCTAGGTTGGCGGCATGTTATCCGCCAAACCCTGGCAAACGGAAGTGGTCATCTGGTTTTGCGCCGCGCAATTGGTCAGTCTTTGCGCCGGACTGACCATTATTGGCATACTGCAAAAGGCCGGGTTCGCCGCGTTTCAGCCGCCGGCCGGTTCCGGCGCGGTGCTGCTGGGTACGCTGACGTTTCAGGGGGTGGCTTGGGTGTTGATTCTCTTTTTTTTGCAGCAACACCAGGTGAACTGGCGTGATGCTTTCGGCCTGCGCCGAACGGAATTGGGCCGTGCCTGGTTTCCGGCCGTGCCGGTCGTGATTGTGTTTTTGCCGGTCGCGTGGTTGTTGCAATACGTGTCCGTTTACACGCTCACAAAAATCGGCTGCCCGCCAGAGAATGAAGCCGCCGTGACGGTGCTGACCAGCGTGCAATCGTGGTGGCTGCGCGTCTATCTGTGCGCGTTCACCGTGGTTATCGGGCCGGTGGCCGAGGAATTTATTTTTCGCGGCATGCTGTATCCACTCCTCAAACAACGTGACCGGCCGCGGCTGGCGTGGTTCGGCGTCAGTTTCCTGTTCGCTCTGGTTCACTGGGATGTGGCGACGTTCGTGCCCTTATTTGTCCTGGCGCTCGTGCTGACGTGGCTTTATGAAAAAACCGACAGCTTGCTGGCACCCATCACCGGGCACGCCTTCTTCAACGCGGTCAATCTCGTCCTGCTGTACTATTTTCAATTTGAATTCAAACCGGACCACGCGTGAACGAATTTGAACTCATCGCCAGACTGACGAAAGCCCTGCCGGCCGGCCCCCAGGTCGTGGTCGGCGCAGGCGATGATTGCGCCGTGCTGGATTTCGGCCTGCCGGACCAATGGCTGCTGTTCAAAACCGATGCCGTCGTGGAGGGCGTTCATTTCCAGAAAGGCTCACCGCCGGAAAAAATCGGGCGCAAGGCGCTGGCGCGCTGCCTCAGCGACATCGCCGCCATGGCGGGAACGCCAGCCGCCGCCGTGGTAACCATCGGGCTGCCGGAACATTTCAAACCGGAGACCGTTGAAAAAATTTACGATGGCCTGCGTATCCTGGCCAAAAAACACGGTGTGGCCATCGTTGGCGGCGAAACCACGGCGGGCCCGGAGCGCGTTTTTATCTCCGTCGCCCTGCTGGGAACCGTTGCCCGGGGCAAATCAGTCCTCCGCTCGACCGCCAGGGCCGGGGATGCGCTTTTTGTGACCGGTGAACTCGGCGGCGCATCCGCCGGCAAACATTTTGATTTTGAACCGCGACTGGCCGAGGCGCGCTGGCTGGCGGGAAATTTTTCCGTCCACGCAATGATTGATTTGAGCGACGGGCTGGCCGGCGATCTGCGCCACATTTTGAAGGCCAGCGGTGTCGGCGCGGAACTTTTGAAATCCGCAATTCCCATCAGCCGCGCCGCAAAAGAAATCGCGCGTAAAAATCCCTTCACCCAGGCACCGTTGACCGCCGCGTTGCTGGACGGCGAGGATTTTGAACTCTTGTTCACGGTGGCGGCCGGCGACGCCGTGACATTGCTGGATGAATGGAAAAAACAATTTCCAAAACTGAAATTGAGTTGTATCGGCAAAATCACTACGGGCACCGGCGTTACCATTCGCAACAAGGATGGTGTACGGCCGTTGACTGGGCATGGCTACGTTCATTTCTCATAGTCTGGCAGAGACCCAATCGCTCGGCGAATCGTGGGGACACGCGGCGGAACGCGGACTCGTAATCGCCTTGTCCGGCGATTTGGGCGCGGGCAAAACGGAACTTGTAAAGGGCATCGCGCGCGGACTCGGCGCCACCACGCGCGTGCATTCACCGACCTTCACGCTGGTGAACGAATACGGCGGCGGGCGGTTTCGATTATTCCACCTGGACCTGTACCGGCTCGAGACCCCCGGCCAAATCGTCGCGGCCGGACTCGAAGAGTTTTTGCAGCCGGATGGGGTGACGGTGATTGAATGGGCGGAAAGATGGCCGGGGATCGAGTGGCGAGAAGCGAGCCGGGGAAAAAATTGGCTCCGGGTGAATATTGAAACAGTCGGCGCGGCGGAACGGAAGATTACTTATGACGATTTTGGCGCTTGAATTTTCCTCGTCGCAGCGAAGCGTGGCCGTCTTGCGCCCGGGCAGCGTGGCGGAAGCCATTGAGACCGGCGGGTATGGAACGAACGCGTTCAGCCTGATTGAAAAAACCCTGACCGAGTCAGGCCTCGCGCGCGAGCAAATCGAAGTCATCGCCATTGGGCTGGGCCCCGGTTCCTACACGGGCATTCGGGTTGCGCTTTCGATTGCGCAAGGCTGGCAACTGGTGCGCGGCGTGAAATTGTTGGGCCTCAGCAGCGCCGAATGCCTGGTGGCCCAGGCCCAGGCGGAGAAAATTTTTGGCCGCGTGAACGTGGTGATTGACGCGCAACGGAATGAATTTTACCGCGCGGCTTATGAAATTTCGCCGGGCGGTTGGAGGGAAATTGAGCCGTTGCGAATTATGGCCTTGACGGTGATTTCACCGGGTGCAATTGCAAACGAAATCTGGGTTGGCCCGGAAGTGACCCGGTGGTTGCCGAAGGGGAAAATCCTGTTCCCGTCGGCGGCGACATTGGGGCGGCTCGCCGCAGGACGAAGTGACTATGCCAGCGGTGATACCCTGGCGCCGATTTACTTGCGAGAGGCAAATTTCATCAAAGCACCACCGCCCAATCCGGTTGCGTTTTAAACACGGTCAATCGCCCATTTTGCGGAGCCATCTCCGTCCGGTGCCTTGAAGATGGTGGGGAGTTACCCGCCGACATCGGACGTTTTTTACCTTTCTGACACTGCAAAAAAGATGTGACGACGGCGGGCCAATTCATCAAACTCACTTCATGCAAAGCGCCTCGATCAGGAAATGGCTTCTGGCGTTGACCTTGCTGGTCGTCATCCTGTGGACCATCGTGCATTTCTACAACCTGAGCGCACAAAAAAACAGGGGCATCACCCGCATCATCCTGGAGCCACAAGGTGATTATTCCTACCACAAAACGAACCTTTTGGTTTCCAAGCCGCAAAAGACCGCTACTGACGCCGGCGCTCCAAAAAATTTGCGCCAGCAAGTGGAGGAATGGCTGGCGTTGCACCACCGCTCTGCCGCCAGCCTGCTCGCGGCGTTTCACGTGCTGGACGACACCAATTATTTGGAGGAGGCGGCGACCAATTTTCCCAACAACCCGCAGGTCGAATGGACGATTCTGGCACGCAACGCGTTTCCGGCGGACCGCCGCAAGTGGCTCGACTTGTTCAAGGCGTCGTCGCCCAGCAACTCGCTCGCGAGCTACCTGTCCGCCCAGGCGTATTTCCAGAACGGCCAGTCCGAAGCGGCCGTCAAAGACCTGGTGGCCGCCACCGGCAAGCCGCAGTTTGAAAATTATGCCTTGGACTCCCAATTGGACGCGGAGGAACTCTGCTTGTTTCTGGGAAAATCGCCTTTGGACGCAACCGCGGAGGCGTTCGCCGGTTCGACCGGAGACACAAGCCGGGAACTGGCGACTATCAAACAACTTGCCTCGCAAATGACGGATCTGCAAAAGCAGGAACTGAATATCGGCGACAACGATTCCGCCGAGAACCTTGCGCAAATGGGAATAATTTTGGGAAGCCAGCTCAACAGCGGCCCCAACGGGAAATACCTAATCAATCAACGGACCGGCAACGCTGTCGAGTCCATGATGCTTGAGCAATTGGATCCGAGTACCAGTTACGATTTCCTTGGTGGCGAGACCCCGAACCAGAGATTGCAAGAGATCAAGCAACAGACTGCCACGCTGGATCAGCTTGATAAAAGTTTCAGTGCCTTTGAACCCAGCTTGACCGACGCGGAGAGAATCAGCTTCGTGGAACGGACGAGAATCTACGGCGAAATCGCGGCCATGCGCTGGTTGCTGCAACAGCATGGCAATCCGCAGAGCGGCCCGTAATCCGAATCATTCCAGCCGCCGGCGGAACTCCGCACAAGTTCTGGCCACGTCCGACGCGTTGAGGATGGCTGACACGACGCAAACGCGCCGCGCGCCGGCCGCCAGCACGTCGCCGAGATTTTCCAGATTGATGCCGCCGATGGCGAACCATGGGATGTTTACCCCGCTTTGCGGGGCGGCCGCCCAGCGGATGTATTCCAGCGTCACGGGTTTCGCCGCCGGCTTCGTGCCGGTTGCATAAACCGGCCCGAGGGCGAGGTAATCCGCGCCCGCGGCCAGGGCGCGTTTCGCCTGTTCCGGCGCGTGGGTGCTTAAACCAATTTTGAATTTTGAGTTTTGAGTTTTGAGTTCCGAAGCGTTTTGGTATCCGGCGTCAAAAAAGTCTTCCTGGCCCAAATGGCAAAGTTCGGCGCCAATCTCGCGGGCGATTGCCGGATGATCATTGATGACCAGACCGACGTTGGCGCGTTGGGTAATGGGGAGAATGGTTTCGGCCATGCGGCGGATTTCGCCGCGTGAAGATTTTTTCGCGCGAAGCTGGATTAAGTCCGTGCCGCCATCGCAGAGTTGTTGCGCCACGACTTCCGGCGCCCGGCCATGCAAATAGGCCGTGTCCACAAACGCATAAAGCCGGCAATCGGCGAGCGGTTTCACTTGGCGAGTCTGGCAAAATCAGCGCGTCCGTTCAAATGCTGTTCGCCAGAACCATTCGCTGCGCGAAACAAACCGGACGAGGACATTTTGCAACGACGGCGTGAGCATCATCCGCTGCAACCACTTTGCCCACCTGAGCCGTCGCGCAAACATGACGTCGCACCGGCGCGCCAGTGTTTGCCGGGTTAGTGCCCACGAAATTTCACCGCAGCTCCACGCGACCAGCGGTGCCACAGCCATTTCGGCCGACTCGAACGCCATGGACATGCCGTTGCCTGTCGCGGGCGGGATCATGGTAATGGCGTCGCCGACGCAACATTCGGCGCGCGTGGCAGCACGTTGCGGCCGCAATGAGATTCCGGCCACCGCGCAAAACGAGTTTTCGTCGAATTCCGCCGCGACCAGCCGCTGGTTCAGCGGCGAACCGGCTTGACCACGCAACCAGTCGCGCCAGTTGTGCGGCGTCTGGTCGGCACTGGCTCGCCGCCGAAACAATCCACAAACGTTCACCGCACCGTTGTCCACACGACACAGGCCGACGTAGCCCTGCGGCGAAACATGCATTTCCAGATCGGCAGTCAGCGGGACATTATGCGCATGCGCTTTCAGGCCGAACCAGCGCGAACCATTTTCCTTCGCCTGCGCGCGCCGCCCGGTCGCGCGGACAACGCCTTCGCCAAAATCCCCGTCACGCCAGCGTTGGCCTTCCAGCAATTCGCCACCAAGTCGGCGGAATTCAACAGCAAGCGCGTGGTCCATCGTAAAACGTGAAAGGCAAATCGCGCGGGCCGGCAGCGAACGCGGCGGAGTGAATTGCGTTGCCGAAAAAAAAGCTGCGGTGCCGGCATCCACTGCGCCGGCGCGTTCAAGCAGTCCGCGCAAACCAAGCCGCGCGAGCGTTTCCTGGCCGCGCCCACTGATGAATTCGCCGCAAACCCGGTGGCGCGGATAATGTCCGGCTTCCCACACCGTCACCGGCACATCACGCCGGCTCAGGCCGATGCCGAGCGTCAATCCGGCCAGGCCGCCGCCGACAATCGTAATGGGTTTTGCTGCCATGTTTTAATCCATCCGCCGCGCAGCGAATAAATGGCTGAAAACCCCCGTGCGGCGCTCGGTTAATTGCCAGCTTTTGTCCACCGGCCACAACGCTGAAAGTTCCTGGCCCGAAAATCCCGCGCGTACGCTGATGGCGGCATCATGCCGGGTCACGGAATTGCAACCGATCATCCAAAGCAACCGGCAACAAAACAACGGCCAGGGCGCGCGGCGTGGTTCAATCGCTACCAACAGGCGTGCGCGGTCGGCAACGGCACGAAACAATTCCACCAGCCGCGTGTCTTCAAGATGATGGAGAAACAAATTGGCGACGACGACATCCAGTCCGGCTGCGGCCGGCAGCCAGTCGAAAACGTCCGCCTCAACCGCCTCCGCGCGCCAGCCCAGCGACGCAAAGGACGCCAATGTTTGCGTGGTCACATTTTTTTGGCAGTCGAGCAGGGTTACGTTCAGGCTCGGCCAGCGTGGGGAAACTTTTCGCGCGACCCGAAGCAGAAGATTTCCATCACCCGCGCCGAATTCAACGACTTGTCGCGGAACCAGGCCGTTCGCGGCAGTTTGCAATGCGCGCGCCATGATGGCGTGATTGCGCATCCAGGCGTTCACACGGCGCAAATCGCGGCGGGAACGCATGGCGCGCGGGTCATCCGGCGGCAATTCGTCAAGTAATTCAGGTTCAACCATGCGTTTCATTTCGAGGACGAGGACGAGCAGGAGGACAGAAGATTATCCGACTTCAAGCAACGCGCCGTGACAACTGAACCCGGCGCCAAAGGACGACATCCACCACAGGCCATCCGGCACGGTGTCGTGCAACGCGCGCTGGAGCACAAAGAATACCGTCGGGCTGCTGATGTTGCCGTATTCACGGAGCACAGCGGCGCTGTGGCGAATATCCGTCTCGGCCAACTTCAGCTTGTCGCGCAGCGCGAGCAGTACATCACGTCCGCCGGTGTGCAAGACCCAGCCGGCGACGCGCCCGCGCTTCACGCCCGCGGTTGCCAGTGATTCGGCCAAAAGTCTTGCGGCCTCGTCACCGGCAATTTGCGGGACCTGCAGCGACAGCATATTCCGCAACATCCCGTTTTTGTGGCCGAACCGCAGAGTGTCACGTTTGTCCGGTGCGAGGCAGGACGAACCGAACTTCCATTCGACGCGCCGGCGGTTCGGCCGCGATTTCCTCGCCAGCACCACCGCGCCCGCGCCGTCGCCAAACAAACAGGCGCTGATAAGCACGCCGGGATCGTCGTCAAGATAAAACGCGGCGCTGCAAACTTCGACGCAAATGGACAGGACTTTTTGCGCACGTTTGGCAGCCAGCAGGGCTTCGGCCGCGCGCAGATTGGGCAATGCCGCACCGCAGCCTTGCCCAACCAAATCCAGCGTAAAAATGTCCGCGCGCAGACCGAGCCGTTCGCTGACGTAGCTCGTCAGTCCCGGACACAAATAACCGGTGCAGGTGCTGATGAGCACGGCGTCAATGTCCGCCGGCGTGCAGCCGGCGTCGTGCAACGCGCGTTGCGCGGCTTCCGTGGCCAGCGCCGGGGCGTGTCTGGTGAAGCGCGCCTGAAGCGCGTCCGGTGTGAGATTGAACGCTTCCGCCAGCGGATCGAGCGCGAGATGGCGTGTGGCAATGCCATTGTCGCCGCAGAGCACTTTTTTGAGAATGGCGCGTGAGCGGGGCGCCAGCCGGGTAAATGGTTCGGCGCGTTGGAGAACGTCCCAGCATTCGCGTTGCGCATAACGCTGCGCGGGCGCAGCGGTGCCGAGTCCGATGACAAACATGCGGAAAACTAGCGCGCATTCCAGTCGCGCGCCACTTTAATGATTGGGATGCCCCAAAAACGAATTTGTTCCCTGAGAGTAAAAGCGGTTGCGCATCAAACCCGCAGAGCGGCGGGGTTGAACGCCGCCAAGGCCGCGCTCACCGCCGCAATCAGGGCGTTCACGCGTGTCGGCAACGGAAAATCGGACGGCGCTTCCAGCGTATAACTGAGCCGCGTTTTGTGCATGATCAGGTAAAAGGCCTCGGCCCATTGCGGCCGCGTGTTGGGATCAAGATTGGGCCGGATGATGCCGCCTTTGGCCGGCCGGTCTTCAATCATTTCAGACTGGTCAATCGGGCAGACTTCCGCCACGCGCGCTATCATGGTTTCGGCCAGCGTGGGACGGTTGTCCGGGTTTTGTTCATACAAATAAAACCCGTGTGACTCCCAGTCCTCGTGGAGCAGGAGGCAAAGATCGAAGGCTGGCTGGCGTTCCAGCCAGGCAATGTGGGCGCGGGCTTCGGCGGCCGCCAAATGCCGGTAGTCGCGGTTCAAATCTTTGCCGTCAGGATTCTCGCGGCGATTCAAAACGAAGCCCATCGGATTCAAACACGGACAGAGCCAAAGTTCCGCCTCCGCCGGCCAATGATTTTCCTGTAGCAATCGCAACGCGGCCAGCGGGCCGGCCGGTTCGTCGCCGTGAATGCCCGCGCTCAGGTAAACATGGGGCGAGTGACCAGAGTCGAGTGACGAAGGTCGGTGCAGGGTGAACAGGTTGAATTCGCCTTGCTGGCCGAATGTTTCGGAAGTCCAGCCGTGCTGCTGCGCCGCATTTTCGACGTCACGCAGCACGGCGCGGATGTCAATCGTTTCGCCGTGATAACCACCGTGATTTTTGCCCAGCCGCTCCATTGTGGCCACTAAACTGCCACAGTTTTCGATTCACAGCCAGTTTTGTGGCAGCTACGGCCACTTTCTTCCTGGTCGCTAAAACCATGCTTATCCCAACTCGGATCGAGGCCGAGGTCTTTGAGCATCTGCAAATCTTTTTCGACGGGCTGGTTCAGCGTGGTGAGATAATTGCCAACCATCAGCGCGCTGGCGCCGGCCATGAAAATCATGCTTTGCGCGTCACGCAGGTTCACCGTGCGCCCGCCCGCAATCATGATTTCCTGGCGCGGCAGGATGAACCGGAAGCAGGCGATGGTCTTCAAAATTTCCATGACCGGCAGCGGCGGATTGTTTTCAAACGGCGTGCCTTTGATGGGATTGAGAAGGTTGATGGGCACAACGTTCGCGCCGATTTCCCGGAGCGCCAGGGCGAGATCGCAGCGGTCTTGGCGCGTCTCACCCATGCCAATGATGCCACCGGAACAGATTTTGATGCCGGCCTTTTTCAAATAACCAATGGTTTTAAGCCGGTCGTCATAAGTGTGCGTGGTACAGGTCTGGGGGAAAAAGCGGCGCGAACTTTCAAGGTTGTGGCCGTAACACTCGACCCCGGCCTCCTTCAAACGGTCGGCCACCCGCTGGCTTTTGAGGATGCCCAGCGAGACATCGGGCCGGGTTTTGCCGCTGGCTTTCAATTCACGGACGCGCTCGCAGACTTCGTCCAGCAGCGGGCCTTCGTTCAAACCCTTCCAGGCGGCAACGAGACCGACGGCGGTCACGCCATTCTTTTTCGCTTCCTCGGCGGCGGCCTGAACCGGCTCGGGATCAACGAAGCCATAGCGGGGCGAACCGGTCTGGTAGAACGACGATTGCGCGCAAAAACTGCAATTTTCCGAGCACGCGCCGGCCTTGGCGTTGACGATGGAACACAGATGAATTTTGTTGCCTTTGAAATGTTCGCGAATCCGGTTCGCCCACGACAACAAATCAAAAATGTCGGCGGAGGATTCCAGGTTGAACAGCCCCAAGGCCTCATCCCGGGTGATGGTCCCGCCGTCGAGCACGCGCCGGCCCAGTTCGGCGATGGGCGGGGGATGGATGGCGTCAACCAATTTGGCTGTCATGGTTGACAGCCTAACAATTGGCACGGCGGACGCAAGCGAGGATTCATGAAAACCGGCGAAGGGCTTGAAAACACGAAGCCGCGCGTTACTCAATCACCTTGCCGAGAATATCCTGACGCGGGACCGCCCCAAAGACACGGCTGTCCAGGCTGTTATTGCGGTTATCGCCCATGACGAAATATTTATCGCCGTAGCTGATAAACTCGTTCCCATTCTTATCGTAGGCGTAAGTGGTTGTGCCGGGCAAAAGATACGGCTCCTGCAGCAACCGGCCGTCAACATAGACCTTGCCATCTTTGAAACAAACCGATTGACCGGGAACGGCAATGATGCGTTTGACCAAAAGCGTATTGTCCTGCGGGTCTCTGACGGCAACGATGTCATCTTGTTGCGGTTTGCTCACCAGGTAGCTGTATCGGTCCAACCAATAATATCCCGAATTAATCAGCGTGGGGTACATGCTGTCGCCAACCACTTCGACAGATTGAACAATAAACCGGCTGACCAGCAAGTAACTGAGTAGCGACAGCGCAATTAAAATCGTGAAGTGCCAGCAATGGCGGAAGAACCATGGCCACGACATCCGTAAACGGCAAATTTTTGAATAAAGAACCAGATTACGGGATAACTTCCTTAAAACAACACTGTACGTCATACTTTCTGACATAAGTGTATCAATTCTATACACTTTTGCAAGCAAAAAATTTGATGGGATTTAAGCCAGAAAGCTGCCATTACCTGCTGGGCGGCAAAGACTTGGATGAAATGGTCGCTGTGAGGTAGCTGGCCAGCGAGGCGATTTGCATGTCCGACAACGGACCGCCATCAACCGTTGAAAACGCTGGCATCAGCGAGCCGGGTTTGCCGTGGGCAATCCAAGTGCGCCAGAACTCAAAATTGGTCGGCGTTTTGAGCGCATGCAAATCCGGTACCATGGTGGCGCGACGTTCGCCTTCATGGCAGATGGCGCAATCCGCATCGTAAAGCGCCTGGCCATATTTGCCTTCACCCTGTTGCACGTGGCAAGTCGCGCAGTCTCCCTTGAAAATCGCCTGCCGATCGGCCGTCGCGATTTTCAAATTCCGCGCGCGCTCGGCTTCGGACAGCTGCGGCATTACAAACGGGAGAATGGTGATTTTGAGCAACAGTGTCTTGGAACCTTTGTCCGTATAGACGCCAAGCGTTTTATACAATGTGCCGGATTTGCCGGCGAGGTTCACCGTCGCCTCCATTTGGCCGTTGGTGCCGGGGGCGAGGGTCCACGGCAGTGGCGGCAATTTCGTAGTAGTGCAACCGCATGACGGACGCACACTCAAAATCGTGACGGGGATTGGCATAACGGATTTGGCGGTGACGATGTTGGTTTCGCGGACCACGCTGGCGAGATGGGTGATTCTTTTCCCAATCAGCTGCGCCCAAAGACTCGAATTAGTCACCGTCGTGAAATTGGTAACGGTGACAACGTTGGTTGCCAGGGCGGTTTGAACTTCAGTTGCTACGTTGGTGAAATTAAAAACGAAATGTGCCATGGCGGCGTTCGCGGTGACGTTGGTCTCCTTCGTTGTCGCATCCCACGCGAGTACGCCATCGGGCAACGGCCCCGCCGCGTGAGACAAATTCGGTACATAAACCGGTGGCGTGGTCACGGCGGTGTTGGACGGTTGGGAATCTGCGACCAACCGGCTGACACCTGTGAAAATAACGCTTGCCATCCCATAAAGAAAAAGGCGGCTTAGTTTCATAACGACACTGAATACTAAACAATCCGGGTTCTTTTGACGAGCGGGAAATCCGTGGGAGGCAACCAATCAATCGTCAAGACCGGTTCAGCGCGCTCAACACGGCACGCACGGACGCGAGTTCGATATTCGTGTCCACGCCCGCGCCCCAGCGGGTTTTGCCGTCAGCATGCTTGATTTGAATATAGGCAATCGCCGCCGCTTCCTCGCCGGAACTCAGGGCATGCTCGCTGTAAGCCGTGATTTCAAAACGTGGCACGCCAATTTTCCCAAAGCCGTGAACCAGCGCCGCCAGAGGGCCGTTACCCTGACCGGTAAACTCCACGGCTCTGCCATCACGCAATAATTTCACGCGGCATTTCACGACGCCGTTTTTGCTTTCGGTTTCGAATTTCTTGAGCGACCACGGCGATGTGCGTTCGATGTATTCACGCCAGAACATCTGTTTCAATTCGGCGGCGTTGACTTCGCGGCCAAGCTTGTCCACCTCATCGTTGGCAATCGGCCCGAATTCACGCTGCATGTCCTTGGGCAATTCGATGCCAAATTCGCTCTCCAGCAAATAGGCCACGCCGCCCTTGCCGGACTGGGAATTGACGCGGATGACTTCGCGGTATTCGCGCCCGATGTCCGTCGGATCGATTGTCAGATAAGGAACATCCCAATGCGCGCGTCCGTTTGTCTTCCATTCATTCAGTCCCTTGCGAATGGCGTCCTGGTGCGAACCGCTGAACGCGGTGAAGACCAGCTCGCCCGCGTAAGGCTGGCGCGGCGGCACCGTCATGCCCGTGCAACGCTCATACACTTCAATAATCGAATTGAGATTCGAGAAATCCAGTTTCGGGTCAATCCCGTGCTGGTAAAGATTCAACGCCACGGTGACAATGTCGAGATTGCCCGTGCGCTCGCCGTTGCCAAACAGCGTGCCTTCGACACGCTCCGCGCCGGCGAGCAGGCCGAGTTCCGTCGCCGCCACGCCGGTATTGCGGTCATTGTGGGTGTGAACGCTGATGATGAGCGAGTCGCGATTCTTGATGTTCCGGCACACCCACTCGATCTGGTCGGCATAAACATTCGGGGTGGCGACCTCGACCGTGTCCGGCAGGTTCAAAATCATTTTCCGTTTCGGCGTCGGCTGCCACACGTCCATAACCGCTTCGGAAACTTCCCTGGCGAACTCAACTTCTGTGGCGCTAAAACTTTCCGGCGAGTACTGGAGCATCACCTCCGTGCCCTTGAGCCGGGGCAATCGCTCCTTGATCCACTGCGCGCCGCGCACGGCCACCTGGATGATCTGCTTCTCCGACATGCCGAAAACGACGCGGCGTTGCGCCGGTGAGGTGGAGTTGTAGAGATGAACGATGGCCTTCTTCCCGCCAACGAGCGACTCGACGGTGCGCTCAATCAAATCTTCGCGCGCCTGCACCAGTACCTGGAGCCACACATCGGCCGGCGCGCGGTTTTCCTCAATGAGCCGGCGGTTGAACGCGAACTCGGTATTCGACGCGGACGGGAAGCCGATTTCAATTTCCTTGAATCCGATTTTGACGAGCGTCTGGAACAACTCCAGTTTCTGCGACACGTTCATGGGCACGGCGAGCGCCTGGTTGCCATCGCGCAAATCCACGCTGCACCAGATCGGCGCGCGGGTGAGGACGCGGTTCGGCCACTGCCGGTCGGGCAGGCTGACCGGCGGAAACGGACGGTATTTTTTCGACGGTTTCTTTTCCATAATCTTAATCTTGTTCGTAATCGTAATCTTAGTCCCGCCGTTTGGATCAAGAGCAGGATTACGATTAAGATTACGGTTGCAATAAACAAAAACCCCACCGCCGGTTCGGCGGTGAGGTTCGAAAAATCTCGTGAACGAATCAGAACCCGACCGCCGCGCGGCACAACCGCAGCGCGTTTAGCAGCAGGTTCAGATTCAGATTGCGATTCACTGCGAAAATAATAACCGCTTGGTTTCAGTGAGTCAAATCCTTTTTATTCTTTTCAAATCGTTGTTTTTCTCCGTTCCATGACACGTTCACATGCAAGGTGGCATTCAACAACGGGACGAGCAGATGAATCGCTTTGTTCATTTCGGCTGAATTTTCAAATTCGCACCTGAATCTTTCTCCGTGCCGCACGGAAAGATTCAACCGTCCGGCTTTTCCGATGGTGGTAAAAAGGGACGGCGCTTCGATGGCGGCGTCGCGAATTTCAGCCAGATGCAACCTGAAATTCTTCTCACTTTCGCGGAACAACTCCTCCGGGTCGCCTTCGTCAAGGTGTTGACGCTTCGCTTTTGTTTGTCGTTTGGCGAACAGCCAAAAAGCCAGCGGAATCAAGCCGGCAAACGGGCCTAACAAAGGAGCAAATGCTTCCAAAACGGACCTTGAGCCGCCTTCAATTTGAATGAAAAGCAAATCGCTGCGTTCGACAAAAATCCGGTATTTGCCGGCGGACAAAATGGGAGAGACCAGCCTGACATCAAATGCTGCCTGGGTGACTTGAGGTGAGATTGTGGTTTTTCTTTGTGTTTCCAGGGGATTAATGACCGGCCGACCGTCAATCGGGCAAACGGCCACGGCATCAGCGTATTCTCTTCCGCAGTAGGAACAATTTTTCATCGGCTGAAAAATGGCTGAAGAAATTCAAAGGTGATTCTTTTTCACCGTCTATCAAAAAATGTCCTTAAAGTTCGTCTGGTCGGCATTTCAGCTTCCGCGGCAAAATTCAGGTGAATCAAGGTGATTTACCCGGACCGAAATCGGACGCAAACGAATATTCTGTTAAAATCGCTGCTCCGTGCGGATCTTTCACGCTTGCTTCATTCCAGCCACCACGGGGAAACTGCGCCCGTTCATGGCTTGGAAACGCAAAATCTCCGGCAGCATTCTGGCAACGATCGGTTACCTGCTTTCGCCCTTGTCGTGGTGGAACGACGCGTTCGTCAACATTCCGCTGGCGCTGGTCTTCGCCTGGCTGGTGAGTTTTTTCTACAAACCGGCGTTTGCGGCCAGTTTGATCATCGGTTACTGGCTGACGAACGTGCTTGGCTTTGTGCTCATGCACAAAGGCGCGCGGCAAATGCTTTCAGCCAAGCCGCCGCCGGATTTGCGCCGGGAACTGTTGACGGACGTGATGGTCTCCTTGATTTACACCGGCGTCATCATCGCCTTGATCCAGTTTGGAATTCTCAAACCGTTTGCCGGTTATTTCAAAGACAATTGAACCTTAGTTCCCAATAAACGCCGCGTGAACGGCCTTCATCGCCTGCTCGCCCTTGGCCAGGTCAATGATGACTGAAATTTTGATTTCGCTGGTGGAAATCATGTCAATATTCACACCTTCGTTGGCGAGGGTCTCGAACAGTTTTCCCGCCACGCCGGTATGACTTTTCATGCCAACCCCGACAATGGAAAGCTTACCAATCTTTTCAGTGGCAATCACATCGCGAAAACCAAGTTCCGTTTTCAAACCGTCAATGACCTTTCGCGCCTTGAGCAAATCCGGCTTGTCCACAGTAAATGAGAGGTCGGTGGCGGGCGCGCCACTGCCGTGGCTGATGTTTTGGACAATCATGTCCACGTTCACGGCCGCGTCGCCGAGCACTTTGAAGATGCGCGCAGCCACACCGGGTTTGTCGGGCACGCCCACGAGCGTGACTTTGGCCTGGTTCTTGTCGAGCGAGACGCCGCGCACCACGACGCCTTCCATGTTTTTGGTTTCTTCTTTCACAATGGTTCCGGGGTTGTCATTCAAGCTGGAACGAACTTCAAAAACGACTGCAAATTTTTTCGCAAATTCCACCGAGCGCGATTGCATCACCTTCGCGCCGAGGCTGGCCAGTTCAAGCATTTCGTCATAGGAAATTTCCTCGAGCTTTTTGGCGTCCTTCACGATGCGCGGGTCGGCGGTGTAAACGCCGTCCACATCCGTGTAAATCTGGCACAGGTCGGCCTTGAGCGCGGCCGCCAGCGCAATCGCCGTCAAATCCGAGCCGCCGCGGCCCAGCGTCGTGATTTGCCCCTCGGGCGTTTCGCCCTGAAAACCGGCGACAATAACGACGTTGCCTTGTTTCAAAAGCTCATGGACTTTCTTCGGCGTGATGTTGTGAATCTTCGCCTTGGTATGAACGCCATCGGTCACGATGCCCGCCTGCGCGCCAGTGAGCGAAACGGCGGGCACATTAAGCGCGTGCAGCGCGATGGTCGTCAGCGCGATGGTCTGCTGTTCGCCAGTCGCCAGGAGCACGTCCATCTCGCGCTCGTTCGGCAACGGCATGATTTCCTTGGCGAGCTTGATGAGATTGTCCGTTACCCCGCTCATGGCGGAGACGACCACGACGACCTGGTCGCCACGCGAACGATACCCGGCCACGCGTGCGGCGACGTTTTTGATGCGGTCGGTGTTACCCACCGAGGTGCCGCCGTATTTTTGGACGATCAAAGCCATGGTTCAATTCACCGCGCTAAATCTGATTTTCCCGCCGGTTATTGTGTGTTTGCCAGACGGCGGAGAATAGCAATTTTGCCACGATTTGCAAGGTGCGGAAAATCAGCCAAAGCAGCGAAGGGAGAGATTCTCCCGAAGGGATTCGCGCACCAGGCGGCATTCTTGGGAGCAGTGCGCCGATCCTACCATCAATACACCTGCACTGGCCCCGCTGTTTTTACCGTAGCAGCCGACGTGAGTCGGCTCTGAATTTTGTAGGAGTCGAGATCACGAGACTCATTCTGAAAAAGTCAGAGACTCCTTACGTCGTCCCCTACAATTTCAATAAACCAAAACCAACACCGTCGCAGCCTGCGCCGACTTCACCACCTCCTCAAACTTCTCATCCGCCGTGTTCGGCGCTTTCAGCTTTGGCGTTACTTTAATACAATCATGTCAGACACCGAACGGTTTTGGAACGGGTAGGGCGCGTCACTCCGTGCGCGCCGTTTTTGCTGCGTGCGAGCGGCGGGCAGAGGATTGCCCGCCCTACCTTAGCGCCGTCGGCGCGGCGTCTTTGTAGAACCACAACCCAAACCCAATTCAAGCTCCGTCGAGCGGCATATTCGGAAGATGTCGCTCCTGGACGGAGCTTGATTCATTTGCGTTGCCATTTCTACAAAGATGCCAGTCCTATGGACTTCGCCGCCTTCGCGCCCTTCGCACGACTCAAGTCTTGTGTTTCTGAATCAAGTACGCCTTGAACTTTTCGTAATCCGCGTCCATGCGGTCGAAATCTTCCGGCATTTGGTTCGTGGCTTCCATGGTTGGCGGGATGTCCGGGGACCAACCCATCATTTTCTCAATTTCTTCCGGGAACTTGGCCGGGTTTGCGGTTTCCAGAATCACGGCGGGCAGATCGTTGAGCGATTCATGTTCCTGCCAGTCCAGAAAGCCGCGCCACGCGACCGCGCCGTGCGGTTCGAGGAGCAATTGATATTGGTTCCAGACTTCCTTGATGGTCGCCCGCGTGCGGTCGTCGGAAACGGAACTGGAAAACAAATCCCGCCGCATCGCGGCGAGGTCAGGCTGGCGGTGAATCTTGCCCGTCTCGTCCATCTGCCCGCCGTAAATTGCCACGAGCCGGGCGAGGTTGCTCGGATGGCCGACGTTCATTGCGTTGGAAACCGAGTTGCGCGAGGGCACGATTTTTTCGTAATGGCCGGATGCGAGGAAACGCGGGAAGGCATCGTTGTCATTCACCGGCGCGACCAGTTTTTTAATCGGCAAACCCATTTGCCGCGCGACGACTGCGCCCATCATATCGCCAAAATTGCCGCTGGGAATGGAAAAGACGATCGGTTCAATGGTAGGGACGGCGCGCTGCGCTGTCCGGTCGTCGCAGCGCGACGACCCTACCTTTGCGAGCCGCGCGGCGGCGTAAAAATAAAAAACGCTTTGCGGCAGCAACCGGCTGATGTTGATGGAATTGGCCGACGACAGCGGAATGTGTTTCAACGCCGGGTCGGCAAAGGCGCGCTTCACCATCGCCTGGCAATCGTCAAACTTGCCGTCCACCGCCACGGTGCGGACGTTGCCGCGCAGTGTCGTCATGAGTTTACGCTGGCTCACGCTGACTTCAGCGAACGGGAACAACACGATGACGCGGATGCCCGGCACGTTATGAAAGGCGTGCGCGACCGCCGAGCCGGTATCGCCGCTGGTGGCGGTGAGAATGGTGGCGTGTTGCCTGGAGTCGCGTAAAAAACGACCGAACAGCCGCGCCATCAGCCGCGCGGCGAAATCCTTAAATGACGCGGTTGGTCCGCGGTCCAGCCGCATGACGTGAACGCGGTCATAAACTCTTTCCAACGGCACGTCGAAGTTATAGGCATCACGGCAGATGGCGGCGAGATCATCATTCGAAATAACGCCGTCGGTGTATTTTGACAGCACGCGAAACGCGATTTCGTGGTAGGGCAGCTTGGCAAACGCGATGATTTCATCCGGCGCGAGTTTCGGGAACCGGTCGGGCAGGTAAAGCCCCCGGTCCGGCGCCAGGCCTTGCAGCAACGCTTCACGCAGATTGACTGCAGGCGCTCGGCCGTTGGTGCTGTGGAAAAGAATCATGTTCTGATGTCGCGCGAAGAGCGCGAAGAAAGCGAAGGTTTTCTAAAATCAACTTCAAGCGGCTGATTCGCATGGCTGAAAAATTCTTTGCCTTCCAGACCGTTGGTCACGCGCACGATTCCATTCTTCAAGTGGGTTTCGTTGAAATTGATCAGAAAACCGAGCCGCAACGGAATCAATTTGAGATAGTTGGTGAAAGTCTTTTTGAACAACGGCGTGATGGTTTCAACAGACTTTAGTTCCACCAGGACCAAATTGTTCACGACCAAGTCAGCGCGAAACGCAACATCGAGGAGATGACCGTCATATTTCACTGAAATTGGCTTTTGCCGTTCTACACTTAGACCATGTTTTGAGAGTTCAATTGCGAGCGCGGATTCATAAACCGATTCAAGCAAGCCTGGACCAAGCGCGGTGTGGACCTTGAACGCGGAATCAAGAATAATCCTGCCGATTTCTTCCTCGTTTAAATTGGATGAATGCTGATTCAAAGATTTTTCCTTCGCTGCCTTCGTGTCCTTCGCGCGAAATAATTTATTGAAAATTTTCCACCCGAATCATCACGAGCTTGCCCTTGACCACCGGTAATTTGCCGATTCTGGCGAGTGCCTTCAGCACGGCGCCATTCCTGGCATCGTGAATCATGAAAATCAGCGGCACACTTTTGCCTTCGTGACCTTCGGGTTGGATGACCGAGGAAATGCCGATGTGGGACTGGCCGAAGATGGCCGCAATCTTCGCCAGTACCCCCGGGCGGTCCGCCACGTTCAGGCGGACAAAATACTGCGAAACGACGTCTTCAATCGGGACGACCGCGCCGGCGCATTCGTGCGGCACGAAGGGTAGCACGCGGTGTTTTGTGCCGAATTTCAAGTCGAGCGCCGCGTCCGCCAAGTCGCTCAAGACCGCGCTGGCGGTGGCGTCCTTGCCCGCGCCGCGCCCGTAAAAGAGCGTGTCGCCGACAATGTCGCCACGGACGAATACGGCGTTGAACACATCATTGACGTTGGCGAGCACGTGCGCATTGGGGATGAGCGTCGGATAAACCGAAACCTGCACTCTGCATTTACGATTTACGATTTTCGATTTACGCGCTGACCGGCCTTTCGATTCATCAATCGTCAATCGCAAATCGTCAATTTGTTTGACGATTCCGAGTAGTTTGATGGTGTAGCCAAGTTCACTGGCGAATTTAATGTCCATTGCCGAAATGTGGCGGATGCCTTCCACGTGGATTTTTTGGGGATTCACCCAGAAACCGTGTGCCAGCGAGGCGAGGATGCCGATTTTGTGCTGGGCGTCCCAGCCGTCAATGTCGAGGTCCGGTGGGGTTTCGGCATAACCCTGCTTCTGTGCGTCCGCGAGGACCGCCTCAAAATCCGCGCCTTCCAGCTTCATCCGGGTGAGAATATAATTGCAGGTGCCGTTGACGATACCGTAAAGCGCGTTGATGCGGTTGCCGACAAACCCTTCGCGCAAGGATTTGATGATGGGAATGCCGCCGCAAACACTGGCTTCGTAGTAGAGATTCGCGCCGTTTTTTTTGGCCGCGGCAAAAAGTTTCTCGCCGTGCGCGGAAAGCAACGCCTTGTTCGCCGTGATGACTGGTTTGCCGAGCTTGAGTGCAGCCAGAATCATCGTCCGGGCAACGCCCGTGCCGCCAACCAGTTCGGCAACCATGTCCACCTGGGGGTCGTGGACCACGCTTTGCCAGTCGGTGGTCATCATTGCACGGGGAATTTCGTAGGGGCGCGGTTCGTCGAACGCCTTGACCGCGATTTTGCGGATGGCGACTTTCACGCCGAGGCGCGAGGCCATCAGGCCGCCATTGAGCTGGAGCGCGTGAAACACGCCGCTGCCCACGGTGCCGCCGCCAATCATTCCGAGGTTCACCTGCTGCATAAGAGAACCCAGCTTGCCGCGAAACGAGACAGCGAACAATTCATTTTTGAAGAAGACGAACTGGAACGGCTGGCTCAAAGCCGGAACCCGACGGCCTCAGATTTCGTAGGCGCTGATGTCTTTGGGAGCGCCGGAATTACTGTCCAGCGGCCGATCGTAAAACAGCCGGACATCGGCCTTTTGCGGCAAAAGCTCACGAGCACGCGCCAAAGCGCGTTTGGTGGCAATCGTCGGATTGATTTCGGCCGGGAAAATGTTTTCCTCGCCGATTTGTTTCAGCAGACCACTGTTGCGCAGAACGCGGGTGACATCGGGGCTGCTGCCGCTGATGAGCAGATAACGGCCGGTCTTGCGCAGGTAATCGTGAAGCGATTCCAGCGCCATGACCGTGGTGGCGTCCAGGTGCCGCGCATTTTTCATGCGGAGAATGAAAACGCGGATGTTTTCGTCTTCGGCCTGGCGGCGGACCTGGTCCTGAAACAAGTCGGCGGCACCAAAAAACAGCTCGCCTTCAACGTGAATGATGGAAATCTGGGGATTGGGCCTTTTGTTTCGGTCACGCAACTCAGCCAATTGGCCGCTCTCATTAAACGTGTATTCCGCGAGGGACGGCGTGCTGGTTTTTTGCAGAAACAACGCCAGTGCCACGCCGATGCCCA
>Ga0335077_10002456_pt1 | contig 22134 bp, 21 predicted proteins | sample Lox_Sample_31_FD_207151 | JGI IMG/M metagenome (GOLD analysis project Ga0335077, IMG submission 207151) | Soil microbial communities from Loxahatchee National Wildlife Refuge, Florida, United States - Lox_Sample_3.1 | ecosystem: Environmental > Terrestrial > Soil > Wetlands | place: USA...
ACGGAGATGATGAAGGCATTGTCCGACCTGATCACCCGCGCTCGGGCCGGCGGGCTGCGCAGCTCCGAGCTGTCCGACGCTACGATCACCGTGACCAATCTCGGCGATCAGGGCGTGGAGACGGTGTATGGAGTGATCTATCCGCCACAGGTGGCGCTGGTGGGCTTCGGGAAGGTCGTGGAGCGGCCCTGGGTGGACAGCGGTGCGCTCGTCGCACGCTCGGTGGTCAACGCGACGTTGTCCGCGGATCACCGCGCCAGCGTAGGCCACCGAGGAGCATTGTTCTTGGCGGCGCTCGATCGTTTGCTGCAGGAACCGGAGAAGCTCGCATGAACCGTGATGAGATCCGCACCGCCGTGACCGACGCCCTGGGTAGCGTGGCGCCGGAGGCCGACTTCGCAACGCTGAACGCGCGGCGTCCGCTGCGTGACCAGCTCGACATCGACTCCTTCGATTTTCTCAACGTCATGATGCGCCTACACGAGAAGCTGGGCGTCGATGTCCCCGAGGCCGACTACCCGAAGCTCGCGACCTTGGATGGCGCAATCGACTATTTCGCTGCGCGGCTGGCAGCCTAATTCTTCAACGGAGCACTGTGCCCATGGCAACGAAGACATTGCTGTTTCACGACGCCGCACGCGACAAGATGCTTGCCGGCGTGGACACGCTCGCGGATGCGGTCAAGGTGACATTGGGGCCTCGGGGCCGCAACGTCATCCTGGAGCAGGCGTTTGGCGGGCCCACCGTGGCCAACTCGGGTGTAGTCGTGGCCAAGGCGATCGAGCTGAAGGACCCCTACGAGAACATGGGCGCGCAGATGGTACGCGAGGTCGCGGCAAAGACCTCGGAGGTCGCCGGCGATGGCACTACCACGGCAACGGTGCTGGCCCAGGCCATCGTCAAGGAGGGCATGAAGTACGTGGCCGCCGGGATGAACCCGATGGACCTCAAGCGTGGCATCGACAAGGCGGTGGTGGCGACGGTAGAGGAGCTGAAGCGTGTGTCCAGACCCTGCGCAACCAGCAACGAGATCTCGCAGGTGGGAGCCATCTCCGCGAACAACGACCGCTCGGTAGGCGAGATCATCGCGCAGGCCATGGACAAGGTGGGCAAGGAGGGCGTGATCACGGTGGAGGATGGGTCCGGACTTTCCAATGAGCTCGAGATCGTGGAAGGCATGCAGTTCGACCGCGGCTATCTCTCTCCCTACTTCATCAACACCGCGGAGAAGCACGCCTGCATCCTGGAGGATGCCTACATTCTGGTCCACGACAAGAAGGTCTCGGCGATCACGGAACTGCTGCCGCTGCTGGAAGAGATCACGCGGGTGAATCGGCCGCTGCTCGTCATCGCCGAGGAGGTGGAAGGAGAGGCGCTTGCAACGCTCGTTGTCAATGGCATGCGGGGTGTGCTCAAGACCTGCGCAGTCAAGGCACCCGGATTCGGCGATCGCCGCAAAGCCATCCTGGAGGACATCGCAGTGCTCACGGGCGGGCGCGTGGTGGCCGAGGAACTGGGCCTGAAGCTCGAGAAAGCCAGGCTCGAGGATCTCGGCCGCGCAAGGCGTGTCGAAATCGACAAGGACAACACCACCATCATCAGTGGTGCGGGCGACGAGCAGGCGATCCAAGCGCGCATCAAGCACATCCGCGCGGAAGCCAAGGACACCAAGAGCGACTACGACCGGGAGAAGCTGGAGGAACGTGCGGCCAAGCTCTCCGGTGGCGTCGCGCTGATCAAAGTGGGCGGCGCGACCGAGACCGAAATGAAGGAGCGCAAGGTCCGCGTGACCGATGCGTTGCACGCCACGCGCGCGGCCGTCGAGGAAGGGATCGTCCCCGGCGGGGGCGTTGCTTTTCTGCGGTCGCGTGCGCCCCTGACCAAGCTCGTGGGCGACAACGACGACCAGACGGCCGGGGTGCGCATCGTGCTGCGCGCGCTCGAGGAGCCGCTGCGGCAGATCGTGGCCAACGCCGGAGTAGAACCGTCTGTCGTCGTGAATCGCATCGCGGAAGGAACAGGCAGTTTCGGGTACAACGCAGCCACCGGGCAGTATGGCGACCTCGCGGAGATGGGCGTGATCGATCCGACTAAGGTCGCGCGCAATGCGCTGCAGAACGCGGCATCGGTCGCCGGTCTGATCCTGACCACGGATTGCCTGGTCGCCGAAATCCCCGAGGCGAAGGCTGCTCCGGCAATGCCCGAAGGGATGGGCATGTAGGGCCGAGTGCCGCTCAGCGCTCTCACGCACGGGAGGTCCAGATGAACGCCGCCATCCAGCGCCAGATTCTCACTCTGCTCGCGCGCAACGATCTGCTCAGGTTGGCCACGATCCGCGCGGACGGTTGGCCCCAGGCCACCACGGTCACCTACGCCAACGACGGCCTCACTCTATATGTGATGTGCTCGAAGACCGCCCAAAAGGCCAGGAACATCCGCAATAATCCGAAGGTGTCGCTCACGGTCGACCGCGAGTACAAGGACTGGAACCGGATCAAGGGGCTGTCCATGGCTGCCTATGCCGAGATCGTGCGCGAGCGCGACGAGATCGCCCACGCGGTCGCGCTGCTGGGCCGGAAGTTCAAGGAGGTCGCCGCGATGGACGAAGCGGATCTCAAGGAGATCTCGCTCATCAAGATCACGCCGCAGGTCGTCTCGGTGCTCGACTACACCAAGGGCTTTGGGCATACCGACCTCGTGCGTCTGCCGCGGCGCCGGCCGACGCCGGCGCGCACCGCTCGTCGTTGAAGCGGCGTCCGGCGCCCCACTTTGATTCGGGCGCGGGTAAGCTGTGCATGCCGAGTGCAGGTGAGGCAAGCGGCAGCGATGGCCGGTGCGAAAAAAGCTCCTTCCCCCAGCCGCGAAAGCGCAGCAACGAGAGCGGCGCTGCGCGCGGCCGCCTTGGCTTACTGTGCGCGCGGCTGGTCGGTGATTCCGATCGAGCCACGCGGCAAGCGGCCGCTGGTGGCTTGGACGGAGTTTCAGCAGCGCCGCGCGACGGTCGATGAGATCACCCGCTGGTTTCGGCGCTGGCCGGACGGCAACGTTGCGATCGTCACGGGCGAAGTATCGGGGATTGTCGTGCTGGACGTGGATGAGCGGCATGGAGGCGCGCTCAGCCTCGCGGAGCTCGATATCGAGCTGGGCCCGATTCCGAGCACTGTGGAGGTCGCCACTGGCGGTGGCGGCCGCCACCTCTATTTCCGTCATCCTGGCGGCCGAGTTTCGAACCGGGTGGGGCTGCGCCCCGGCATCGATCTGCGTGGTGACGGCGGATGTGTGGTGGCACCTCCGTCGGTGCATCCCAGCGGTGCGCGCTATGCGTGGGTGCTGGGCCGCTCCCCCGAGCAGCGCGAGATCGCGCCGCTCCCAGCTTGGCTTCTGACCCAATCCGGCGGCGGCGGCCATCCGATGGCGTATTGGCGCCAGCTCGTGCGCGAAGGCGTGCCCGACGGTGAGCGCAACAGCACGCTGGCCTCGTTGACCGGCCACTTGCTGTGGCGTGGCGTCGATGCGCAAGTCGCGCTGGAATTGTTGCTGGCCTGGAACCGCATGCGGTGCCGGCCCCCTCTGCCGGACGACGAGGTGGCGAGCGTAGTGGAGAGCATCGCGCGCCTGCACGCCCGCCAGGCGGCGCCGGGGCGCGAGGGCTGAGGTGCGTGCGCGCCCTTAGCAGGCGCACGAGGTTGGAGCGAGGGCGGTCAGCTCCGGCGCTCGCTGAGCCAGCGCCGCAAATCCTTCAGGCTCTTGGTGTTGAGCACATCCCTCTTCTCGAGCCATCCGCGGCGTGCCTGGCCGACTCCATAGCCCAACATGCCGAATTCGTAAGTGCTGTGCGCATCGGAATTGATCGACACCAGCACGCCTTCCTGCTTCGCCATCTGGCAATGGATGTCCAGCAGATCCAGGCGCTCCGGGTGCGCGTTGACCTCCAGCGCGACGTTTCGCGCCTTGGCTTTGCGGATGATTCTCTGCATGTCGACGTCGTAGGGGTCGCGTTCCTCGATCAGCCGGCCGGTGGGATGTGCGAGGATCGACACCGCGGGGTTGTCGAGAGCCATCAGGATGCGCTGGGTCTGCTTCGCGCGCGGCAGATCGAATTTGCTGTGCACGGCCGCGACCACGATGTCCAGGCCCGCCAGTGCGGAGTCCGGCAGATCCAGCGTTCCGTCCTCGAGGATGTCGACCTCGATCCCCTTGAGGACGGTGATTCCCTCGAGCTCGCGGTTGAGCCGGTCGATCTCGGCGCCTTGCTTGGCGAGCCGCGCCGGGTCGAGACCGTGCGCGACCGTCAGCCGGCGCGAGTGCTCGGTCATGGCGATGTACTGCAGGCCGGCCGCCTGCGCGGCCTGCGCCATCTCGCGGATCGTGTTGTGCCCGTCGCTCGCTTTGGAATGGACGTGCAGGTCGCCCTGCAGATCGGCGAGCTCGACCAGCTTGGGCAGCTTCCCGGCCTGCGCGGCTTCGACTTCGCCGCGGTCCTCGCGCAGCTCCGGCGGGATCCAAGGCAGCCCGATGGACTTGTACACGGAAATCTCGTCGGCGCCCGCGACCGGCTTGTCGCCCTTGAACACCCCGTACTCGTTGAGCTTCAGGCCCTTGTCCTGCGCGATGCGCCGGATCGCGATGTTGTGCGCCTTGGATCCCGTGAAGTAGACCAGCGCGGCTCCCCAACTCTGCCTGGGGATGACGCGCACGTCGACCTGGATCCCCGACTTGAGGACTACGCTGCCGCGCGTTGGACCGCTCGCGAGCACGTCCCTCACCTCTTCGTAGGCGGTGAACCGGTCCATCACCCCGCTGCCCTCCTCCGCCGCGACCAGGATATCGATGTCGCCCACCGTCTCGCGCATGCGACGGAAACTGCCGGCGATCACGACCTCTTCGACCCCTTTGACCCGGCGCAGATAGCCCGCGAATGCTTCCGCGTACTGAGCCGCTACTGCCAGCTTGAAGCGGCGCGCCTGCGAGAGATGTGCCTGCGCCGCCTCGAGGATGTGTTGCTCGGTCTTGTCCCCGAAGCCTGGGAGCGCGCGGATGCGGCCGTCTTTGGCGGCACGCATGAGCTGCTCGAGTGTCTGAATGTTGAGGTCATGCCAGAGCGCCTTCACGCGCTTGGGGCCCAGGCCCGGGATCTTGAGCAGCTCGGTGATGGCCGGCGGCACCTCCTTGCGCAGCCGTTCCAGGAAGTCGCACTTCCCGGTCCGCAGGATCTCGTCGATCTTCCTGGCGAGGTCCTCGCCGATGCCCGGGATGTCGGTCAGCGCGGTGCCGCGCTCCAGCAGGGTCTTCACGTCCGTGCCCAGCTCGCCGATGGTGCGCGACGCATTACGGTAGGCGCGGACGCGAAAGGGATTCGCGCCCTGAATATCGAGCAGGTCGGCGATTTCTTCGAAAATCGACGCGATCGTTGCGTTATGGATGGCCACGCATCACCCCGTGACGGGCACCGCGTCCGGGACAGCAGTCAGGCCGATACGGCTGTCTCGCCTACTCTTTGCCGTAATCGAGCGGCCAGCGCGCAGCAAGATAGTCGATGACCTGGCCGTCGAGCCCATGCGAGCGGTAAATCCAGACCGCGCCGTGATGGTCCAGCCGATTGAGCTTCTTGTGTCGAATATTTACGTCCTGGATCGCCAGCTCGTTCTGCACATAGGCCGCCAGCTCCTCCTGCGCCTGGACCGCAGAGCGGTCGAACAGCCATTCATCGAAGAACAGCTCCTGAAGCTGCGCCAGTCGATGGGCGAGTGCGTCGTCGACCTGGAGCGGCGGCTCCAGCGCGGGAAGCGAACGCGCATAGTCGTACCGCCACCCGCCGTACAAGTCCGAGCCTTCTGTCGCCAAAAGAGAGAGTTCACGGGTCGAATAGAACCCTTCCAGCTTGAAATAGGCCGGGAGGTAGCCGTAATCCCGGAAACCGGTCCACCAGCCGCACACGCTGTCGCCCAGCGTAAAGTAGACGACCGCGCACAAGAGCCCCGGCCCGCGCGGGGCATACGCGAGGAAAGCCTCGTGCTCGCTCATCGCGGCCGATCCCGGCAGAGGTGATGGCCCGATCGCGGCATACGAGCTACGCGGATCCTCGCATCAGCGCGCATCGCACGATTCTCCGGCGTGAACCGCTGCGCAACTGCACTCAGGCCCCGAGGTCAGCTCCAAGAGGCATCCTCCGACAACCCGCGCCGCCGAGCCCACTCCTTGGCGCGCGAGATGCCGACGCGGATCGCAAAGCCTTCGTCGCGGCCCTCCGCGAGCAATGCATTGGCGATCTCGATGGCTTTCTCGCGCACGAGCGGATGCAGATGCGACATCGCTGGCGGGTAATAGGACTCATTCCACGGCATCGGTGCGTGGTGCTCCGGTGCGTCTCAGCGCTGCCAGTGGACGCGCACGAGATACTCGTCCTCCGAGTACTTCACGTCGAGCTCGCCCTTCCATGCGTGCTGCAGCGCTTCGCCGATGCGGCGGGGCAGATGCAGGTCGGTCGTGGTGATCGTGATCTCGCCTGCTGCCTCCGAGATCTGGATGACGCGCTCGAGCGGATGCTCGGCCCGGGCGCGCGCCTCCTCGTTGCGCACCAGCCCGAGGATCTCGTCACGATGTTGGGCCAGGAACGTTCCAGACAGAGTGACGTGCCCGGCGGGGAACTCGTCCTTCACGCGATGGCAGGCCGGACACAGATGCGCCTGCGCGGTCGCGGGACGCGCCGCCCACACCCAGCGGCCGCGCTCGAACACCACGCCGCAGCCCGGGCAGACTGCGGCTTCCGGCGGCTTGTGCCGCTCGCGGTACGGGTCGTGTCTGACCTCCTCGATCTGCCGGTCCTTGCGTTGTCTGGGATGACTGCGTTCACGGTCGTGTGTGCCCATGCTGCTTGTGCTCCTAGGGTTTAGATGATGCCGCTGGCGAGCCGCTGCATGAGTCCGCGTGCCTGTCGTGCGATCGCGGCTCGGTCCAGATGGTCGGTGTGGAAAGTCTCGGTCCAGCTGCGCTCCTCCACGCTGAGCGCGTCCTGCGATGCCAGCTGCCGGTCCAGCACTGCGAGGTTCGCCTCGGACGCGTCCGTGCCGCCAGCCGCCCGCCGGGCGACGCGCTCGCGGAGCACCGATTCGGCGGCCTCCACGTGCAGGATCGCAAAGGGACAACCGAGCTTGGCGGCCAGCGAGCGGAATTGCTCGCGTTTGATCGCGGCGAGAAAGGTGGCGTCCACCAACACGGTGAACCCGCCGCGCACCGCCTCCTGAGCGAGGTCGGCCAGGCGCTGGTAGGTGGCCGCGTCGGACGAGCGCGTATAGATGCCACCCCCCACCTTGGAACCGCTTCGCGCGGCCTCATCCAGTCCGTGCAGCCGCTTGCGCTCGAGATCCGAGCGGACACGGATCGCACCGACATGCTCCAGGATGATCTGGGAGACGGTCGTCTTGCCCGATCCGGCGAGCCCGTGCAGGATGAGGAGCGCCGGCTCCGCCGTCGTGGTCAGGTGTTGCGCAAGCATCAAGTGCGCGTGGCACTTGGCCTGCAGCGACTGCCGCGCCGAGCGCCCGACGTCGGCCTGAACGGCTCGAAGCGCCGCTACTTTCGCGCGCACCATGGCGCGGTAGACCATGTAATAACGCAGCAGTCGAACGCCCGGATAGTCGCCGGTGATCTCCAGATAGCGATTCAAGAACCGCCACGCGAGATCGCCGCGCTGCCGCTGCTGCAGGTCCATGGCCAGGAAGGCCGCCTCGTTGACGACATCGATCCAGCGCAGCTGCGGGTTGAACTCGATGCAATCGAAGATGCGCACGCGCCCATCGATCAACACCATGTTGGCGAGGTGCAGATCCCCATGACATTCGCGCACGAAGCCATCGCGCCGGCGCAGCTCGAACAAAGACGCCAGGGTCTCGTGCTGGGCGCGGGTCCAAGCGTTGAGCTCGCGCAGCAGCGCTTTGTCGGCGTCGCGCTCGGCGAGCGGCTGCAGCTGCTCGAAGTTCTGCAGCGCGGGCTGCATGACGCTGTCCGCAGTGCCGAATGCGCTGTCGGCCGGTGCCGCCGGCAGCCCCGCGTGGAACTGCGCCACGCTCTGCGCGATCTCGTCCACGTGCGCGGCGGTCAACTCGCCGCGCGCGAGCACCCGGTCCAGCAGGCCGCTCTGGTCGAACTGGCGCATGCGGACCGCGTATTCGATAGGTTCACCTTCTATCCCGAGCTCAGGATGCGAGGGCGTACCCGTGATCGGCACTACATCCAGGTAAAGCTCAGGCGCCAGCCGGCGGTTGAGCCGTAGCTCCTCCAGGCAGTAGAAGCGCCGGTCCGCGAGCGTGGAAAAGTCGAGAAAGCCGAGGTCGAGCGGCTTCTTGAGCTTATACGCGTAGCGGCCAGTCAGGAGCAGGTCGGAGATATGCGTCTCGATGTGCTCGACGCTGCCGACCGGATGCGGGTAGCACTGCGGGTCACGCAGCGCGCGCACCAGCACTGCATGCGCGTCCGGCCACTCCCGTTCGAGCAACGGCACATCCCGCGTTTGCGATGCCGCCATCTCGGACTGGCCCTCGCCCCGGCTCCTATCTTCGGTACTCTGCCTCATGCCGCTGCTCCCGGGATACCATGCGGACCAGGGCGCTCAGCTCTTCGGCGAGCAAGTCGAACAGGTCGTCGGCAGTGACGATCCCCACGAGGGCACCGGACGCGTCGACGACAGGAATGCGCCGCACGCCCTTGGCGCGCATCAGCTCGATCGTCTCGGACACCCCGGCGTCCTCCTTGACCGACACAAGTTCCGGCCCCACCACGTCTCCCACCGCCAGCGCGTCCGGGTCTAGGCCCTTGGCCACAATGCCCACCGCGATGTCGCGGTCGGTCAGAATGCCGGTGGGCACGCGTCGCCCATTGCGCTCCTCGACCACGACGAGATCTCCGACGTGGGAGTCGCGCATCAGTTGCGCCGCGTCCCGGACCGTGTCGTTGCGTCGCGCGAAGACCACTTCACGGTTGCAAATTTCACCGATGGCCACCGATCGCTCTCCTGATCAAGAATGGAAAAAGTCCTTCACTCAGCAACAGGCTACTTGCATTACGTGGAGTGGACTTGACGCAAGTCAACTGGGCGCCAGCAGGCGCTCAGCCCCGGAACGCGACGGCGATCGCCGCGGAGTCCCGGAAGGCCGTGGGAAACCCGACCTCAACGACCCAAGCCTGCCGCGAAAGCCTTCCCCGATCAGCCGGATTGTCGGCAGGCGAGCGCCTCGGCCATCCAACGGGCTGTGAGGGGCGTGCGCGAGTCCCCCGTCGTACACCGTGAGGAGAAGTGTAGCGCGGCCGGAGGAATCCGGGCGGTTGCCCCGACCTTCTGGAGTTCGCGGCTCGGCGGTAGAATCTTCAAACCCGTAGAACTGGATCGGACGGCCGCTCAAGGAGAAGACATGGACCGCGCAACCGAACGTGCTGGCGAAATCGATCGCACTCTGGCCGACATCCGCGCAATCGAAGCACGCGACGGCGTCACGCGCCCTGGCCTCGAGGCAATCAAAGCACGGCTGCTGGAGCTTGCTGCGCGCACCGATCTGTTCACGCAGGAGGACTATCCCCCACCGGGACCGCGCGAGAAGCCCAGCTCATGTCTGTATCGCCTGCACGAAGATGCGGACCACCGGTTTGCGCTGTATGCGAACGCCGCGCGCGGCAAGCATACCTCGCCTGTACACAACCATACGACCTGGGCGGTGATCGTCGGGGTCTCGGGTGGCGACGAGCTGAACCGGTTCTACGAGCGCGCGACCGAGGGCGGCGTGCGCGAGAAGGCGCGGCAGGTGGTGCGACAAGGCGCAGGTGTGGCGCTCATGCCCGACGACCTGCACTCCATCCACATCGACACGCCGCTGCTCAACTTTCACCTCTACGGCCTTGGCCTCGAGCAGCTGCGACGCCGTGAGTACTACAACGCCGAGGCGCGCAGGTGGGACATCTTCCCGGCGCACCCGGACATCCGGGAAGCCCGCGCGGGTCGGCAATGAGCCGCGAAGTTTCTGCTGCCACCGTACGCGAGCTGCTCCTGGCCGGCGGCGAGCTTGCCCTGCTCGATGTGCGCGAGCAGGGCGTGCACTATCAGGGGCACCCGTTCTTCGCGTGCTCGCTGCCCCTTTCGCGGCTCGAGCTGATGGTCGAGGACCTCTTACCGCGGCGCGCGGTGCGCATCGTTCTGCTCGACAGCGGCACCGAAGGGTTGGCCGAGCGCGCTGCGGGCAAGCTCGCAGCGTTGGGCTACAGCGATCTCGCGACCCTCCAAGGCGGCTGCGCCGGCTGGCACGCCAGTGGCGGCGAGCTGTTCCGGGGTGTGAACGTGCCCTCGAAGGCGTTCGGCGAGTTCGTGGAGCATCGCTTCGAGACTCCGCACATCACGCCCGACGCGCTCCAACGCCTCAAGGCCAGCGACAGGCGGCTCATCGTACTCGATTCGCGGCCGTTCGAAGAGTATCACCGCATGAACATCCCGGGCGGTGTCGATGTCCCGGGCGCCGAGCTGCTGTACCGTGTCCACGACCTGGCGCCGGATGCCACGACGCTCGTCGTCGTGAACTGCGCAGGCCGCACGCGCAGCATCATCGGGTGTCAATCGTTGCGCAACGCCGGGGTGCCCAACGAAGTCGTTGCGCTCAAGGACGGCACGATGGGTTGGGAACTGGCCGGCTTCGCTTGCGAGCACGGGTCGACGCGTGCCGCCCCGCCGCCCTCGGTCGCAGGAAGCGCGAAAGCGCGTCGCGCCGCCGATCGAGTCGCACAGCGCTTTGGCGTCAAGTTCGCCAGCCGGGACATGGTGGAGGAATGGCAGCGCGACCCGTCGCGCACGCTCTTCCTGCTCGATGTGCGCGGGCGCGAGGAGTTCGAGCACGCGCATATCGCCGGCTCGCGCCACGCCCCGGGCGGACAACTGGTCCAGGCCACCGATGAGTATATCGGCGTGCGTGGTGCGCGTGTGGTACTCATAGACCCGGCTCGCGTGCGCTCCGTGATGACTGCGTCCTGGCTCAACCAGATGAGCTGGGACCACGTCTATGTGCTCGAGCCCGAGGGCGATAATGGCTTCGCCGGCTGGCCCGTCGAGCAGGGCCCGCGACAGCGGCGTGTCGCCGGCTTCAATGCATGGCAGACGATCACCGCGAGCGAGGTAGCGGCGCGGCTGCGGGAGTCCGGCGTCGCAGTGATCGATCTTTCGACCAGCCTGAAGTTCCGCGACCGGCATATCCCCGGCGCCTGGTGGGCGGTGCGCTCGCGGCTGGGCGACGCACGAGCACGGTTGCCGAAAGTGCGGACGCTCGTCCTGACCTCGGACGATGCGGCGTTGGCTCATTTGGCAGCAGCGGAAGCGAGCGCGCTATGGTCCGAAGCGCAGGTTCGCGTGCTCGATGGCGGTAATGCAGCGTGGCTCGACGCGAAGCTCGACACGGAGAGCGGGCTCGCGAACGCCACGACCGCGCCCGACGACGTCTGGTACAAGCCCTACGAGCAAGCCCAGGCCTTCGAGGAGCACGCCCGCGCCTATCTCAGCTGGGAGGTCGGGCTCCTGGATCAGATTCAGCGGGATCCGACGATCCGCTTTCGCACATACGGCTGACTCGTCGACCGCCGGCTGCGGCCCGCGCGGGACGGTCCGCGCGCCGACTCGGAGTGCGGGCCCAGGCGGGCCGTCAGCTTACATTTAGCTTACGGAACCCCTAGGACACGCAGTTGCCTCGCCGACGCACGGAATGCGCATGTAGCTGTCTGAGCGTTTGCCGTGCGTTCTTGGGTATCATTGCGGCGCGCGGTTGCACCTAAGGCATTCACAATAACGAAGGAGGAGAACAGCAATGCATCGTATAAACCGACGCACCGCTCTCAAAGCGGGTGCCGCGCTGGCCGGCTCGGCGCTGGCTGCGCCCGCGATCCTGAGCTATGGGCGTGGCGAGACGTCCGTCAAGCTCGGCATGGTGGATCCGCTGACCGGCGTCTATGCCGCCGTCGCGCTGAGTGAAGTCGCAGGCGCCAAGGTGGCGATCGAGGACATCAACAAGAAGGGCGGGGTTCTGGGCCGCGAGGTCGAGCTGCTCGTCGAGGACTCGGCAAACAACGTCGGCACCGGCGTGCAGAAGACGCGCAAGCTGATCGACCGCGACGAGGTGAACTGCATCATCGGTGACGTCAATTCGGCCATCGCGCTGGCCATGGCGGGCGTCACGTCCGAGAAACGGGTGCTCCACATCGTCTCCGGCGGCCACACCGATGGCGTGACGGGGAAGGACTGTCACTGGAACGTCTTCCGCGTCTGCAACACGACGACGATGGACGTGAACGCGATCGCCGAGACGTTGATCGAGAAGTTCGGCAAGAAGTGGTACTTCCTCACGCCCGATTACGCGTACGGCCATTCCGTGCAGGCGGCGTTCGTGAAGAAGCTGCAGGCCGCGGGGGGCGAGTTCGCCGGCGACCTCGTGCCGCTCGGCACGGCCGACTACTCCGCCTATCTCATCAAGGCCAGAGCCTACGGCCCCAAGGTGCTGATCGATGTCATGGGCGGGGGCGACCAGGTGAACAGCCTGAAGCAGTTCGTCGGATTCGGGCTGCAGAACCAGATGACGGTGAGCGGCACGCTGTTCGAGCTGGAGAGCCTGCGTGCCGTACCGCCGGAAGCCCGGATCGGTTGGTGGACCATGGAATGGTGGTGGGACCAGCCGGACAATGCGCACGTCAAGGCGTTCGTGGCGAAGATGAAGAAGGCGACGGGCCAGACTCCGTCTGCGCGCAACTGGTTCGGCTACGCGTCGGTGCAGACCTTCGCGCTGGTCGCGAACCACGCAAAGACGCTCGACGGCGTGAAGCTCGCACACGCATTGGAAGGGTTCAAGCTTCCGCCCGAGGTAGGGCTTCAGCCCGGGCAACCGGACTATCGTGCGGGCGACCATGAGCTGATGAGCACCGTGTTTGCCGGCGAAGCCCACGACGCGAAGGGCGATCCCGACAACATGTTCACCGTGCACGCCAAGGTCCCCGGCGAAAGAGCCGCGGGTCCGGTGGCCGAGACGGGCTGCACAATCCGCTGGAGTTGATCGCAGGTCGCAGGCGCGCTCATCGTCGATGCGCGTAGGCCAGACCGGAACGGGACCGTGACCCTCACGGTCCCGTTGTTCTGCGGGCCGAAAAAGCGGCCCATGGTGAAGACGATCTCGCGAATGGCTCAACTTTCGGGTACGGCGGACTCATGACCGATCTCATCCTGTTCAACGTGACCAACGGACTGATCATCGGCGCCTTCTATGTGCTGATGGCTCTCGGCCTGTCGCTCATCCTCAACCTGAGCGGCGTCATCAACTTCGCCCACGGCGGCTTCCTCGCGCTGGGCGGCTACGTCGCCTACACCATTGCCCCTTATGTCGGCTTCTGGGCGGCGCTGCTCATCTCGCCGCTGCTGGTGGCGCTGCTGGGGCTCATCATCGAGCGGACGATGATCTATCGCCTCTACGGGCGCGATCCGCTGTACAGCCTGCTGCTCACGTTCGGTCTCGCGTTCATCTTCGAGGACGTCACACGCGCGGTCTGGGGTGCGCAAGGTCTCCCCTTCAGCGTGCCGGAATTCCTGTCACAGCCGCTGAGCAGCAAGTTCTTCTTCATCACCGAGTATCGGCTGTTCATGGTCGCGGTGGTGACGCTTGCGGTAGGCGGCCTGTTCTTGTTCCTGCGCTTCTCCCGGCTGGGCGTGCGCATCCGCGCCGGGACCTTCGACCTCGATACCGTCTCCTCGCTCGGCGTCAATGTGCGCGTTCTGCGCAGCTTCAACTTCGCTCTCGGCATTTTCTTGGCAGGACTGGCCGGCGTGCTCGCTGGCGGCCAGTTGAGTCTCGAGCCGACGATGGGAGCGAATCTGTTGATGCCCAGTTTCGTCGCCATCATCGTGGGCGGCGTGGGGAGCTTGCCCGGGACCCTGCTCGGCGGGCTGCTGATCGGCGTCGCGGCCGGCATCACGACGGTGTTCTGGCCCGCGGCCAGCGAGGCGGTGATCTACGTAATGATGGCAGTTGTGCTTCTGCTTCGGCCGCGCGGGTTGCTCGGCGAAGAAGGGCTGCTGTCGTGATGGCCGAGCATAGACTGCAGTTTCTCAAGCTCGGCGCGATCTGGCTGCTGCTGCTCGCCATGCCGCTGTGGCTGCCTATGATCGGGGGCTACATGGCGCTCGGCACGCGGGTCGTGGTGCTGGGGCTCGCCGCGATGTCGCTCAATTTTCTGCTCGGCTTCACCGGCGTGCTCTCGTTCGGGCATGCTGCGTACTTTGGGCTGGGCGCATACGGCACGGGGCTGGCGCTCAAGCTGTTCACCCACAGCACGCCGCTCGCTGTGCTGCTCGGCGTGCTTCTGGGCGGCATCGCCGGCGCGCTGCTCGGTGCGCTCATCGTGCGCCGGCGCGGCGTGTACTTCGCGATGGTGACGATCGCTTTCGGCCAAGTGTTCTACTTCATCGCATTCCGCTGGAATAGCCTGACCGGAGGCGACGACGGACTGCGCGGCTTCGAGCGCCAGCCTCTGGATCTCGGGGTCTGGACCGCGGACATCCTCCACAAGCCCATGCTCTTCTACTACTTCGTTCTCGCGCTGTTCGCGCTCGGGACTGGGGCAATGGGCTTTCTGTTGCGCTCGCCCTTCGGGCGCACGCTGCTCGCTATCCGGGAGAACGAGCGGCGCGCCCGCTTCCTGGGCATCCCCATTGAGCAGCACATCTGGCTCGCGTTCACGATCTCGTGCTTGTTCGTGGCGCTGGCCGGCGCCTTGAACGCGCTGCTGAACAACTTCGCCGACCCGACCATGCTCAACTACACGCAATCGGGCGAGATCGTCATCATGATCGTGCTCGGCGGCATCCGCTCGTTCTGGGGTCCGTTGCTCGGCGCGGCCGTGTTCGTCGTGCTGCAGGACTACCTGTCCAGCCTGACCACGAATTGGATGTCGTTCCTGGGTGCGATCTTCGTGCTCATGGTGCTGTTCTTCCCGCGCGGGGTGCTCGGCATGCACTGGCCGGGGATGGTCCGCACGATCATCGATCGGCTGCGCCAGCCGCGCACGCACAGTGGAGGGAGATCGGCGTGAACCTGCTCGAAGTCCGCGGCGTCACCAAGACCTTCGGGAGCCTGGTCGCGGTGAGCGGCGTGTCGCTGAACGTCGCACCGGGCGAGCTGCGCGCCGTGATCGGTCCAAACGGCGCGGGCAAGACCACCTTCTTCAACCTCATCAGCGGATTCTTTCCACCCAGCGCCGGCCACATCGTATTCGAAGGCGAAGACGTAACTACACTGCCGGCCTATCGCCGCGTCGAGATCGGAATGGCGCGCACGTTTCAGATCACCGAGATCTTTCCCGAGCTCACGGTGCGCGAGAACGTGCGCATCGCCGCCGAGGCGGCCTCGGGCTACTGCTTGCGGCCGTGGATCACCCGGCACCAAGCGGCCGCGCTGAAGCAGCGCGTCGATGAGGTTCTCGAGCTGGTGGGGCTCGCGGCGAAGGCGCCACGGCTGGTGGGGGAGCTGGCGCATGGCGACCAGCGCGCCGCCGAGATCGGGATGGCGCTTGCGCTCAAGCCAAGGCTGCTTCTGCTCGACGAACCCACCGCCGGGATGGGCGACCAGGAGACGCAGGAGATCACGGCGCTGATCCGCCGCCTGCACAAAGACAGCCGCTACACCATCGTGCTGATCGAACACGACATGCAGGTCGTGTTTCACCTCGCCGACCGGATCACGGTCCTGGACCAGGGGCGCCTGTTGGCCGAAGGTGCCCCGCAGGACATCGCGGGCGACGACGCGGTGCAGGCTGCTTATCTGGGGAAGGCCACATGAACGCGCTCGAGGCCGAAGGCCTGCACACGTTCTACGCCAAGAGCCACATCCTGCACGATGTGAGCCTCGCCGTCGCCGAGGGGAAGATCACCACGGTGCTGGGCCGTAACGGCGCCGGCAAGACCACGACGCTGCGCAGCGTGATGGGCCTCACCCCGCCGCGGAGCGGGAAGGTCACGATTCTGGGGCGACAGACGACTGCCTGGCCGCCTTTCCGCATCGCTGCTCTGGGCGTCGGCTACGTGCCGGAGGGACGGCGCATCTTCCCCAACCTCACCGTCGACGAAAACCTGCTGGTGCCGATCGCGCGCAGCGGTCCTTGGACCCCGCAACGGATCTACGAGCTGTTCCCGCGGCTTGCCGAGCGCCGGCAGAACCTGGGACGGCAGCTCTCGGGTGGCGAGCAGGAAATGCTCTCGATCTCGCGCGCGCTGCTCGTCAATCCGAAACTGCTGATCCTCGACGAGCCGTCTCAAGGACTGGCGCCGCTCATCGTGCGCGAGGTATTCCGCATCGTGGCGCAGATGCGCGCCGAGGGCATCTCTGTGCTGCTGGTCGAGCAGAACGCGCGCATGAGCCTGGAGATCGCCGACGATGCCTACGTGCTCGACGATGGCCGAGTCGTGTACGCTGGTCCGGCCGAGAAGCTGCGCAGCGATAAAGACCTCGTCGATCGTCTAGCCGGAGCTCACGCGGAGTAAGCCGCGACCGCACGCCCGGCGTGGCCGCACAATGGCCGGCCGCGATTATCCGAGAGCGGCCGCGGACTGCCCGCGGTCGACTTCCTCGGCCAGGGCTTTGAGCGTGTCGGAGATGATGACTGGATAGGGCGGCGCGGGCTCCAGCTCACGCAGTACATCGGGTAGACGTGCTAGCTCGTTGCGGGCCCGAGCTCGAGCCTGCTCCAGGGCTTCCAGCCCAGCAAGCCGGCGCCCGCCGCGCATCACGGGTTTGAGCAGCGGTTCGCCCGGCTGCACGTCACCCTCGAGGGTGAGCAGATCGCCCGACATACGGCCGTCGGACGCGTAGCTGCGGTACGCCTGCTTGCGCCCCGGCCAGGTTGCCTTCCCCTCCGAACGCTTGCGCCGCGCCCGGCCGGCGTATTCCTGCAGCTTGTACGCGCAATCCAACGTGGGCACGTCGTAGGAGGTGTCCATGCCGCTGCCGATCCCGAAGCCGTCGATGGGCGCGCGCTGCGACCACAGCAGCTCGTGGAGCGTGAACTCGTCGATGCCGCCGCTGACAAAGATCTTCACCGACTGCAGGCCGGCGTCGTCGAAGATCTTGCGTACGCGCCGCGCATGCTCGGCCAGATCTCCGCTGTCGATGCGCACCGCGCGGATGCCGATCCCGTCGTGCGCGAGCTTGGGCGCGAGCTGGGCGACCTTGCGCGCGGCCGCCTCTGTGTCATAGGTGTCGATCAGGAACGTAATGTTCTCCGGATGGCTGCGCGCGAAGCTCTCGAAAGCCTCCAGCTCGTCGTCATAAGCCTGGATGAACGAGTGCGCCATGGTGCCGAAGATCGGCACGCCGTGCAGCGCACCGGCGAGCACGGTCGCGGTACCGCTCATGCCAGCGAGATAAGTCGCGCGGGCCGCGAGCACTCCCGCTTCCGCACCGTGCGCGCGCCGTAACCCGAAGTCGATCAGCATCTTCCCAGGCGCCTGCAGCACCGCGCGCGCGGCTTTGCTGGCGACCATGGTCTGGAAATGCAGAAGGTTCATCAACCGCGTCTCCACCAGCTGCGCTTCGGGCAGCGGAGCCACTACGCGCAGGACCGGCTCGTGGGCGAAGAACACCGTGCCCTCGGGCATGGCGTCGACATCGCCGGTGAAGCGCAAGCGCGCAAGCTGGTCGATGAACTTCGTCGTGAAGTGTTCCTGCTGCGCGAGCCACTCGAGCTCTTCCGCGGTGAACCGCAGCCGCTCGAGGAACTCCACGATCTGCTGGAGCCCGGCCGCGAGAAAGAAGTTGCGCCGCTTGGGCGGCAGGCGGCGGAAGAACAGCTCGAACACCGCGGTGTCCGTCATGCCATGCTCGTAATAAGTCTGGAGCATGGTGAGCTGATACAGATCCGTGAGCAGCGCGCTGGCGCCCGGGTCGCGGTGCTGGTCCATGCCGGGGAAATCCTCGTGCTTGATGACCGATCATAGCACGTCCCCTCTGGCCGCCTGTCCTCAGGCGGCCTCACCCGAGCAGCACGACCGGCGAGCCCGCGCCTTCGATCAGTGCACGCATTCGATCCCGGTCTCTCTCCAATGCAGTCCAGCTCAGCAGCAGCAGATCGCAGCCGGCCGCGCGCAATTGGCCGGCCAAGACGGCCGGGTCGGATCGAGCCAGCGACAGCACGCGCGTGCCCGGAGGCGCGGACGCCAGCAGGCTCACCAGCGACTTGGGGTGCGGCTCGCCGTCTACTACCGCCAGCGTCACCGTGGCATGTTGCACGGCCGCCAGGCGCATCGTCATCGCCACCGTCTCCACTCCGGCGGCGGATCGATCCCATAATGCAAGCAGGCGTTGTCCCGCGGGGCGCCGCTGCTCGGAGTGCTTGCCCGATGGCGCCTCGCGCTTTCGTGCCAGCACCGGCGGGACGAGCACGGCGGCCACCGTCTCGCTCATCTCGGCGAGCACGCGGTCGACCAGATCTCCGCGTTCCACGCGGAACGACCAGGGCACCGCCAGTTCCGCCGCCAGCTCCGACAGCGCCTGTCGCGCAGCATCGGCTTGCAGCCGCAGAACGCGCTCGACATCCGGTAGCTCGATGGGCCGCGAGACTCCAGAGGTGGCGCCGACCTCGCGGGTGAACGGCAAGGCCGCAAGGCGCAGCAGATTGATGTCTTCGACGAACAGCCCGCTCAACTCTGCGCCGAGGGCCTCGACCAGAGCGCGAGCGGCCGAGAGCGATGAGGTGAAGGGTGCTCGCAGGTCGAAGGCCAGCAGCACGCGCCGGGTGCGGGTGTCGGATTGCGGCGTGCTCATGGCGTTGTCGGCGGGGCCTGCCTCTTGGGTCCTCTTCTGATCGTCTTCACCTTTGCGCCCTTGTTGGCATACGCCTGCCGCACGAGAGTGAGCTCCAGCAGGCGTGCAGCGACCAGGAAGTTGACGCTTCCCTCGGGGAAGTTGCCGTCGGCGTCGGCCGCGCCGGCGCTGGTTCCGGTCAACAGCTCGATCGCTTCGTCGATGCTCGCGACAGCATAGATCCTGAACTTTCCCGCCGCGGCCGCCTCGCGAACCTGCCTCTTGAGCATGATGTGAGAGGCGTTGGCAGCCGGGATCAGCACACCCTGGTTGCCGGTCAGCCCGCGCGCTTGGCAGATGTCGAAGAAGCCTTCGATCTTCTCGTTGACGCCGCCCACCGGTTGCACTTCCCCGTGCTGGTTGACCGAGCCGGTCACCGCGAGGTTCTGGCGCAACGGCAAGCCGGACAGCGACGAGATCAGAGCACACAGTTCCGCCACCGACGCGCTGTCGCCTTCGACCTCGCCGTAGGTTTGCTCGAACACCAGGCTGGCGGCGAGCGAATGCGGGCGCTCGCTGGAGTACCGCGACGCGAGGAAGGAGGACAAGATCAGCACCCCTTTGGAGTGGATCGGCCCGCCCAGGTCGACTTCGCGCTGGATGTCCGTTACCTCGCCGTCCCCCAGACGCGTAGTCGCGGTGATGCGTGTGGGATGCCCGAAGCCGTAGGCACCCACGAAGCTCACCGACAATCCATTCACCTGTCCCAACTTCGCGCCGTCGGTGTCGATCATCAGCTCGCCGCGCAGGATCGCTTCGCGAATCTTCTCCCGGACGCGGCTCGCGCGCCGCTCCTGTTGCGCCAAAGCGCGCTCCACCGACGCATCGTCCACCGCGGCCGCGCCGGCCTGACGCGCAGCATGGTCGGCTTCGCGCAGCAAGTTCAGCAGGGTCTCCAGGTGCGCGGACAGGTGCTGCCCGTCGGGACCAAGACGCGCACCGTGCTCGATCACCCGCGCCACGGCACCACGGTCGAAAGGCAGCAGGGCTTCCCTGCGCACCAGCGTAGCGACGAGCCGTGCGAACAGCGCTTCGGTGTCCACGTTGCGCGGCAGCTCGTCCTCAAAATCGGCGGCGACCTTGAACAGCTCGCCGAACTCGGGGTCGTACGCGAGCAGCAGATAGTACAGAATGCGGTCGCCGAACAGCACCACCTTGACCTTCAACGGGATCGGCTCGGGCTCGAGCGCGGCGGTGCTGATCAATCCGTAGGCCTCGCCCAGCGACTCCGTGCGGATCTCGCCGGTCGATAACGCGCGCTTCAGCCCTTCCCATGAGAACGGCTGCAACAGGAGCTTGCGGGCGTCTAGAAGCAGATAGCCGCCGTTGGCCCGATGCAGCGCTCCAGCCTTGATGAGCGCGAAGTCGGTCATCAACGTCCCGAGGCGCGCGATATGCTCGATGCGGCCGAGCAGGTTCGGGTAGATCGGGTAGTCCTCCGCAACGATCGGCGCGCCGGGCTCGCCGCGGCCGTCTCCGATCATCACGTTGACTTCATAGCGGCGCAGCGAGACCGGCTCTCTGGCCGGCAGGCCGAGGATGTTCTGCTCCGCCTCGGGCGGCCGGCGGAAGTCGTCGATGTTCTCCAGCACATCGCCCTGCACCTGGTCCAAATAGTCCGTCACCCGAACCAGGGTCGCATACTTCGCCTTGATTTCGTCGACCAGTGCGGCCACCGCCACCAGCGTCATCTCCCGGTTGAGCCGCTTGAGCCGCGCAAAGCGCTCACGCTGGAGCTTCTGCACCTCGCGGATCGCCTTCTGCAGTTCGTCCTGGAGCCGCTCCATGTTGCGCTCGATCTCCGCCCTTTTGTCGTCGGGAAGGCGGGCGTATTCTTCGGGCGAGATCACTTCGCCTTCGCGCATCGGCGCCAACGAGAACCCGGCCGGCGTGTGCAGCAGCGCGATGCCCTCCTTCTCTGCCTCCGCTCCAAGCTTCTGAAACATCCGCTCGCTGCGCTCATTGATCTCGGCCTCGATCTGCTCTGCCCGCGTGCGGTACTCTTCGCCCTCGAACAAGGCGGGAATGGAGGCGCGTAGCTCCTCGACGAGCTGACGCATGTCCTGGCGCAGCTTCGCGCCCTGCCCGGCGGGCAGCTCGAGCGCTCGGGGGCGGTGCGGCTGCGAGAAGTTATTCACATAGCACCAGTCCGGCGGGCGCGGCTCCTGGGCCGCGCGCGCCTCCAACAGCTGCAGCACCAGGCCACGCTTGCCGAGCCCCGCCGGACCGAGCACGAACACGTTGTAACCGCGCGCGCTCATGCCGATGCCGAAGTCCACCGCTTCTCGGGCGCGCTCCTGCCCCAAGATCCCGGCGAGCGGCTGCAGGTCCTCTGTGGTGGTGAAAGGCAGCCGACTGAGGTCGCATCGGCGGTAGAGCGCGTCGGGCGGCAGAGCTTGCAGGGGCATGGCAGATGCGTAGAAGTGGTGGAAAGGAGCGCGGCGCTTGCGGCAGGATAGAGCGGCAATCCGCCGGCCGCTTGCGCTAAGTCAAACCGCGCCCGATGCTCCCCGGTAACCTTGATTATATTGACTATGGCTGCTCATGCCTGGGTGCCGACGATGACGCTGCCGCGCTGGGAACATTTCCCTCACGAAGCCGACGTGGGTGTACGCGGGATCGGTGCAACGCGCGACGCCGCGTTCGAGCAGGCTGCCCTCGCGATGACCGCGGCGATCACCGATCTCTCCGCCGTGGTGCCCAGAACGCGCGTCGAGGTCACGTGTCAGGATGCGGACCAAGAGCTGCTGCTCGCAGACTGGCTGAACGCTCTGGTGTACGAGATGGCTACCCGCCACATGCTGTTCAGCCGGTTCACGGTGCATACCGACGGCCCGCGCCTGAGCGCGATCGCCGAGGGCGAGCCGGTCGACGTCGCACGCCACCATCCTGCAGTGGAGGTCAAGGGCGCCACCTTCACCCAGCTCAAAGTGGCGCGCCAGCCCGACGGATCGTGGATCGCGCAGTGCGTGGTGGACGTCTAGACTTCGATAAAGGCGAAAGCGATGGATCTCGGAAAATTCGTACGGGTGAGCGAGAATGAATGGCGCATCGAGCCGCACGGCAACATGCGTGTGCCTGGGATCATCTTCGCGGACCAGGCGCTGCTCGAGGCGATGGACGACAAAGTCTACGAGCAGGTGGTCAACGTCGCCCGCCTGCCGGGCATCGTGACCGCCTCCTATGCCATGCCCGACGCGCACTGGGGCTACGGGTTCCCCATCGGTGGTGTAGCCGCCTTCGACCCCGAGCTGGGCGGGGTGATCTCTGCCGG
>Ga0335077_10002458_pt1 | contig 22133 bp, 16 predicted proteins | sample Lox_Sample_31_FD_207151 | JGI IMG/M metagenome (GOLD analysis project Ga0335077, IMG submission 207151) | Soil microbial communities from Loxahatchee National Wildlife Refuge, Florida, United States - Lox_Sample_3.1 | ecosystem: Environmental > Terrestrial > Soil > Wetlands | place: USA...
CGCCGCGACCAGCAGACCGTGATAGCGGCGCGTGTTCATCCCCGTGATGGTGGAGGACGCGAAACCGCCGAGGCCGTTGGTCTCGAGCCACTCGCGGCGGGCGGCGAGATCGAGGTTGCGGTAGACAGTCTCATCCACGCGGATCATAGCAGCGTCACTGGCGGGCAACTTCACAGTACACCTTGATCCCTCCTTTGGGACGAGGTTCAGAGGATGCGTGAGCAGCCGGGCGAGCAACAGTCACCCATAGTATTGAATTGGTTGGTGCTGGAGGTGGGGGTCGAACCCACATGCCCAGTGAAGGGCGCGGGATTTTGAGTCCCGTGCGTCTGCCAGTTCCGCCACTCCAGCGCGAGCAGGTCGAATTCAGTATAGCAACCTCGCATTCGCTATACTGGTGATCGAGCCTTCCTGCATGGCGCTGTTCAAGACGCGCAGCGCCGCCGTATACGGCATCGATGCTCATCTGATCGATGTCGAAGTCGACATGTATAAGTCCGGCACGGCGCGCGATTTCATCACCGTCGGCATGCCCGATACCGCGGTTCGCGAGAGCCGCGAACGCATCAAATCCGCCCTGATCAATTCCGGATTCGGGTTTCCCAACAAAGCCGTCACCATCAACCTGGCTCCGGCGGACGTGCGCAAGGAGGGGGCGGGATTCGATCTGCCGATGGCGCTGGGTATTCTCGGCGCGATGGGGACAGTTGGCGGGCTGGATCATCATTTACTGGTAGGCGAGCTTTCGCTCGACGGCGCCGTGCGGCCTGTCCGCGGCGCTCTTTCCGTGGCGGTTTGCGCCCGGACCCAAGGCATCGGAAATCTGATTCTGCCGGCTGAGAATGCCGCCGAAGCAGCGGTAGTCGAAGGCGTGCGCGTCTTCGGGGTCAAGCACCTGGCGGAAGCGGTAGCCCTGATCTCGCGGCCTGAAGAATTTTCACCGGCCATTCCGTTGAATGCGCCGCAGTTCTCACCAGAAATCTCGGCGCTCGATTTTCATGACGTTCGCGGGCAAATTACAGCCAAGCGCGCACTACAGGTGGCGGCGGCTGGCGCTCACAACGTGCTGATGATCGGCCCGCCTGGTTCGGGCAAAACTATGCTGGCGAAACGCCTGGCCGGTGTGCTCCCACCCCTGAGTTTCGCCGAGGCCATCGAAACCACCAAAGTCCATAGCATTGCCGGCATTCTACCTTCGGGCGAAGGCCTGTTACGCGAGCGGCCGTTTCGCGCGCCGCATCACAGTATTTCCGATGCCGGTTTGATCGGCGGCGGCTCGGGCATGCCCCGGCCAGGCGAAGTCAGTCTGGCGCACAACGGCGTCTTGTTTCTGGACGAGTTTCCGGAGTTCCCGCGCAACGTGCTGGACCTGCTCCGCCAGCCAATTGAGGACGGCTCGGTCACCATCGCACGCGCTGCGATGACGCTGCATTTTCCATCGAGTTTTATGCTGATCGCTGCAATGAATCCCTGCCCGTGCGGCTTCTTTGGCGACGCTACGCGCGAGTGCCGTTGCACGCCCGGCATCATTCAACGTTACCTGAGCAAAATCAGCGGGCCACTACTGGATCGCATCGACATCCACATAGAGGTGCCAGCGGTTCCATACAAGGAGCTGCGTGGAAACGGCGCGAGCGAAACCTCGGCTGAGATCCGTGACCGCGTGGAGCGGGCGCAGGCGTTGCAGCTCGAGCGGGGGTTTCTGAACTCCCGCATGCCGTCGCGGCTGATTCGCAAGCAGTGCGCGCTCGACGATGCCGGCGAGCGCACGCTCGAATTGGCGGTGCGCAAGATGGGTCTTTCCGCCCGTGCACACGACCGAATTCTCAAAGTGGCGCGCACCATCGCCGATCTCGACCAGTCCGCAAGCGTCTCCGCCAAACACCTCGCGGAAGCCGTCCAATATCGCAGCCTGGATCGCAGCTACTGGACCTGAAATCAGGTCACGGCGCCAGAAAGATCGCAGTTCTTTGCGAGGGACGCCTCGATCCCCTGGAAGAGCTGCCTGGGACTGAAAGGCTTGATGATGTATTCATCCACTCCGCAGTTGGGGCGGCACGGATCGTTTTCTGCAGTGTAATGCGCGGTGAGAGCGATGATCGGCACGTGACCGCCGGTCTTCTGTTCGCGGCTGCGGATCTCGGTGGTGCATTCATAGCCATCCATCACGGGCATCTGGATGTCCATCAGCACCAGATCAAACTTCTGGCGATCGATCTCCGCAAGAGCTTCACGTCCGTTGGCCACCGCGGTGACTGCGTAGCCCTTGCTTTCCAGCAGCTTCGCAACCAGTTTCTGGTTGGTCAGGTTGTCCTCGGCCAGCAGGATCCGAAACGATTTCGGAGCGCTGCCTCGGTCAGAGCGCCGTTCAGAGTCGCCGGCCGCGGGCATTAGCGCTGTGGCTGCACCTTCAAACGGCACGGTGAAGTGAAAGGTGCTGCCTTGGCGAGGTTGGCTCTCCGCCCACAAGCGGCCGCCCATCAGCCCCACCAGTCGGGATGAAATGGTGAGCCCCAGTCCCGTGCCGCCGAATCTCCGCGTGTGGGAACCGTCCACTTGCCGGAAGGCTTCGAAGATCAGTTCCATCTTGTCGGCCGGTATCCCGATGCCAGTATCGCGAACCGAGAAGTGCAACGTGACCGTTTGACCGCTGCGATCCTCCACTCCCACCTGCAATTCGATCGAACCTACGGCCGTGAACTTCACCGCGTTGTCCAACAAACTCAGCAACACCTGCCGAAGCCGCGCAGCATCTCCGTGGAGTTCATCGGGCGCCTCGAGCGGGATCTCGAAGTTGAGTGTGAGGCCCTTCTGATTAGCGGGCGGGCGCATCGTTGCAACTACATCTTCGGTACACTGGCGCAGGGAGAAATCGACCGGACGCAGTTCCATATGCCCGGATTCGATGCTCGAAAAATCCAGCACATTGTTCAGCAGGGAAAGCAGAGCCTCCGCGGAGGTTCGCGCCGTCGAAAGGTAATCGCGCTGCAGGGATGAAAGCTCGGTATCGAGCACTAGATCCGTCATGCCCAGAATGCCATTCATGGGGGTGCGGATCTCGTGACTCATGTTGGCCAGGAACTCGCTCTTCAACCGGCTGGCCTCTTCCGCGCGAGCTTTTTGCACCAGTACATTGGCCTTTTCCCTCTGCAACTCCTGCGTCCTCTGATCGACGGCGATCTCGAGCCGTCGCTGCTCTTCCTTCAAGTGAGCGACACGCCAGGTCCACACCAGTACCACGAGGAGCATAGTCAGAGCCCCTTGAATTATGCGCGCCCACCAGGACCGCCACCACGGCGGAAGGATCCGAAACGCAAAGCTCGCAGCTTGCGTGCTCCAGACTCCTTCGGGATTGCAGGCCAGGACTTCGAACGTGTACGCTCCGGGCGGAAGACTTGGAAAGCGGATCTCCCGCTGGCCGGTTTCGACCCACGCGTCTTCCAGCCCCTTCAGCCGGTATCGAAAACGAACGGATTTTTCGTTGACAAAGCTCAGCCCCGCGAAGCCCACCATCAGCGAATGATGCTGATATGGAACCTTCATACCAGGAGACGCTTTCACAGACCAGTCTCCGAACTGCACGGACGTCAGCACCACTGGGGGCGCGACATTGCCCATCGGGCTTGACGGTGGATGAGAGTGAGAGAGTCCGCGGCTGGTGCCCACCCACACACTGCCGTCCGCATCGGCATACAGCGAACGGCTCACGGAGTCTTCCCAAAGCAAACCTTGCGCCTGACCGTAGTGATGCCATTTCCGGCCGTCAAAAGCATCCACGCCGTCATTCGAACTGGCCCACACCCATCCCCGGGTGTCGGTTCGGAGTGAAGCAATCTCGTTGGACTTCAGTCCATTGCCCTCCGAGAAGTGCTGCAATTGCGGCCGGCCTTGTTGAAGCGTCAATCGGGAAATTCCGAGCGCTTCGACATAGGCGAGCCAAATACTGCCGTCCGCGGCTTCCGTCAGGGAGTCTACGGCGTCGCTGCGCAGGCCTTCTTTGGCCGTAAATCTCAAATACCTTCCCTGATCCACGCGAAGCAACCCCTTGGAGCCTGCAAACCACCAGCTCCCTTTCGAATCGATCAGCATTTGGCCGAAAGTTTCGGCGGCGGAACTTCCGGGCAGGATTTCGCGGTCGAACGTTACCGTTCGATTCAACGGTGTGCTTCGGAACAGCGCACCTTGAGTGACGGCCCAGAGGCGCTGTTCAGAATCCAGGACCAGTCCGATTACGGAGTTGTCGTCATCCAGCGTTCCTAACTTGTAGGAGCGAACTCTACCCGTGCGTGGATCCAGCCGGGAAACACCGCCGGGGGAACTTCCCACCCAAATCGTGCCATCCGCGCTCGACGTTATGGCACGCACTTTGATGCCGCCCAACCCGTCCTTGTCCGTCCACGCACGCGATATTTTGCCGTCGCCACCCATCCGCTGAATGCCGCGCTCCGTACCGATCCACAGAGTCCCAGAGCGGTCGCGGTGAATCGCCTGCAGATTATTTCCCGCCAGTCCTTCCGCACGGGTCCACGATTGCCATTGGTCATAGCCGAGCCAGCGCGCCAGTCCGGCGCCCGCGAGTCCCACCCAGACAGAACCTTCGCGGTCCTGGAGGATGCAACAGGCGGGATTGGTGGGGAGGCCCTGCTCTATGCCGATGGTTTCCCAGATCCCGCCCCTCAGATGGCTGAGTCCCGATTCGGTGGGGACGAACAGGCGGCCTTCGCGATCCATTTGCAGCGCGGCGGAAATGGTGGTGGGAGGCAGGCCGCGGTCGCGCGCTGTGAACTGCTGTTCGCCCTTCAGCCGCACCAGCAATCGGTGAAGGCTGCGGATCCACAGATTGCCTTCGTGATCGGTCAGGATGGCGTCCCATTGGTCCGGGGGAATTCCGGCATCGCGAGCGAGAACTTCCATGTGCCCATTGTCGAGTTTGCACAAGCTGTCGCCGCAGCCGAACCAGACGACGCCAGCGGGATCCACGTGCACTCCATAGACCGCCTGTTCGGCGAGCGGCGGGGGATTCAGATGTTGCCGGAACTTCAGATCGGGACCTCGGCCCTCCCCGATATACAGGCCTTTGCTGGTGCCCACGTACAGGCGGCCGTGAGCGTCAGCAGCGAGACTGCCCTGCCCGCTGATACGGACCCATCCAGGCGGATCAACAAATTCCATCTGGCCATTGCGCAGGCGCGCCAGGCCGCCGTGGGTTCCGACCCACAGCGTTCCGTCGGTTGTTTCCGCGAGTGCGTCTATCGAGCTGGTGCCATCACCGGATTGCAGAAAACCAGCGAAGTGCAAGCCGTCGTACCGGAACAGTCCCGATGAAGTGCCCACCCAAACGAAGCCGGTATGGTCCTGCAACAGGCAATGAACTTCTGTGTCATTCAAGCCATCGCCATGGCTGAAGTACTTGAAGCGATAGCGCTGGGCGAGGATCGAGGGCGGAGCTAGGGTCACCACCAGCCCGATTACCGCTAGCGGCCGTAGACACGTCCGCCTGCCGACTCCCGTCCAACGCACAGTCAGAGAAGCCCTTCCCTTTCATTGTCGAAAAGCGTTAGAACAAAGCCAATATTCACTTTAGTGAAGGAAAACGGGATTTATGGCGCTTTGTAAGGCCGGGAAAGACCCTGTGCGTTCGTCTCGAGCCGGGCATCGCGAATCAGGGCGCACAACGCGGCGTGCTAGAATTCGAATTGACCCCCAGCAGATGGATTTTCTTCAAGGGCTAAATCCCCAACAACGCGAAGCTGTCGTTCATACCGAGGGTCCGCTATTGATCCTGGCCGGCGCAGGCAGCGGCAAGACGCGCGTCATCACCCACCGCATCGCGCACCTCATCAGCCGCCATCACGTGCCGCCGTCTGCCATCCTTGCGGTCACCTTTACGAACAAGGCCGCGGATGAGATGCGCACGCGCGTCGCCGCGCTGCTTGAGGGGGAAAATCTACCTTCCGCGCCCAACCTTTCGACGTTCCACTCGTTTTGCGTAAGGCTGCTGCGGCGCGATGGCGATCCGTTGGCGCAGATCCGGCCCGGCTTCACGCGCCGTTTTTCGATTTACGACGATGAGGACCAGCTCGCGATTATCAAGGCGGCGTTCCGGCATCTGGGCCTCGACGAAAAATTCATGCAGCCGCGCGCCGTGCTTTCGCGCATCAGCCATGCCAAGAACTGCAAGAAGACCCCGCAAGACCTGTACAAGGAAGCCACGGACCCGAACGTGACCAAGATCGCGGTGATCTTTGAAGAGTACGAAAAGGCGCTGCGGCAGGCGAACGCTCTGGATTTTGACGACTTGCTGCTGGAAACCGTCCGCCTGCTTTATCACGATGAGGCCACGCGCGCGAGCTACAACCGGCGCCTTAGCTACCTCATGATCGACGAGTACCAGGACACCAATCGCAGCCAGTACGAATTGATGCGCCTGCTCTCTCAGGCGCACCAGAATGTGTGCGTCGTGGGTGACGAGGACCAGTCGATTTATAGCTGGCGCGGCGCCGACATCCGCAACATCCTCGATTTCGAGCGCGACTATCCGGGCGCGCTGACCATCCGGCTTGAGCAAAACTACCGCTCGACCAAAAATATTCTGGAGGCGGCCAGCCAATTAGTGGCGCACAACAAAGAGCGCAAAGGGAAATGGCTCTGGACCGACGCCGGCGCGGGCGAACCGCTCGGGCTGTACACGGGATTCGACGCCGAGAATGAAGCGCTGTTTATCGCCGATTCGATCGAGCGGCTGCTATCCGAGAATCCCCGCGAGCGCGTAGCCGTGCTCTACCGCACGAATTTCCAATCGCGGCAAATCGAAGAAGCGCTGCGGCGGTACGGCCGCAAGTACATCGTAGTGGGAGGATTCAGCTTCTATCAGCGCGCCGAAGTGAAAGACATCATCGCATATTTGAAGCTGGCGGTTTCGCTGCAGGACTCCATCAGCCTGTTGCGCATCATCAACACGCCGGCGCGCGGGATCGGCAAGACCACGGTAGAACAGATCGAGCGGTACGCGCTCGATCATAATCTCGATCTTTGGACGGCCATCGGCCGTATGCTCGAGGAAAACCAGTTCGCGACGCGAGCACACGCGGCGCTGGACGCTTTCCGCAAGCTGGTCCAGGAACTGGCCGAAGCTCTGACCGCTCTGCCGCTGCACGATGGCTTGCGCTTCGTCGAAGAGCGGACCGGATATCGCAAGATGCTGGAGCAGGAGAACACGCCCGAGTCGGAAGGACGGATCGAGAACCTGGACGAACTAGCGAGCGCTGCCGCCGAAGCGGCCGAGCGTGGCGAAGGCGTCACGGAGTTTCTGGACCACGCAGCGCTGGTGTCGGATGCCGACACCGTGGATGAGCGAGCGCAGGTGAGCCTGCTGACGTTGCACAACGCGAAGGGCCTCGAGTTCCCATTTGTCTTTCTTGCCGGCTTGGAAGAGGGCCTGTTCCCGCACAGCCGTTCGTTCAATTCCGAAGCCATGCTGGAGGAAGAGCGGCGGCTCTGCTACGTAGGCATGACACGCGCCGAGAAACGGCTCATCCTGACCTGGGCGCGCTACCGGAGGCGCTTCGGCGGCGGCGAGCAGGAGCGCTCGATTCCGTCGCGCTTCCTCAGCGAGGTGCCGGCAAACCTGATCGTGAAGCTGGGCGGCGATGAGCGGGGGACTTCCCAGCTTGATCTCACGGCGGAGCGCTACGAGGTCCGCGAGAGCGCCAAGCGCAATACGTTCAGCGGCAAGACTTACAACTCGCTCGAGAACATTTCACAGTTTTTCGCGGAGCGGGGCATGGCGTTCCCGGCGCAAAAACCAGGACAAACGCCCGGCCAGCAGATGCCGCGCCCGCCCGCCGCCACACGCAGCCTTCCATCCACGCCGCCGGCTCCCAAGAAACCGGCGCGCACAGGCACGACGGTCGAGCATCCTAAGTACGGAACCGGGACGGTGGTGCGGCGCGAAGGCGAAGGCGATGATGCTAAGATCACCGTCAGCTTCCCTCGTTACGGTCTGAAGAAGCTGGTGGAAAAATACGCTGGACTGAAAAAGAGCTGATGAACACAAAAAACATTAACGACAAAGCAGAACGGAAGAAGTTGAAGCGAGCTTCGCGCAAAAAAGCCGCGCCCAAAGGCAAGCGGCCCTCGGGGGTCGCGCGGGGATCGCAAAAGAGAAAGATAAGAAGAGCTGCGCAGGGCCAGCGCAAGCGCTAATCATCGCGCCCGGCGTTGCCGTGCCGGAATGGGCAGGAACGCCTGCGTCACGCATGAACCAGCTTCTCCGCACCAAGAGCATCGACGCACTGATCGCCGGATCCGAGGATCCGGCGGTTCGTTTGCGGAAGACGCTGGGTGTCTGGAGCCTGATGGCACTCGGCATCGGCGCCGTCATCGGCTCGGGCATTTTCACGGTCACTGGCACGGCCGCGGCAGGCGAGCACTTCCTGGGCAAATCCGTTTTCAAGGCCCCGGTGCTTGATCTGCTGTTAAACGGCGGTAACGCCGCGACGCTGACGGGCCGCGTCGGTGCGGGCCCAGCCATATCGTTATCTTTCGTTCTGGTAGCCATAGCGTGCGGGTTCGCCGCGCTATGTTACGCCGAACTCGCCTCCATGATTCCCATCGCCGGCAGCGCGTACACCTACGCGTATGCCACGCTGGGAGAGATTTTCGCCTGGATCATCGGGTGGGATTTGATTCTGGAATACGCGTTCTCCAACATGAGCGTGGCCGTGGGTTTCTCAGCGTACTTCAGCGACATTCTTGAAAACCTCCTCGGCATTCATCTTCCGGCGCAGTTTTCGCGCCCCATGATTGTGGAGGGCCAGTTCACCGGAAGCTGGTTTAACGTCCCGGCTCTGGTGATCTTGATAGTGCTCAGCTATGTTCTGGTTCGCGGCGTACGCGAAAGCGCTGAGGCGAACAACGTCATTGTCGTGGTTAAGATCGTGGCGATCCTGTTCTTCGTGCTCGGCGCCGCGCGCGCCGTCAACTCCGTTAATTGGCACCCTTTCATGCCTAATGGCTATTCCGGCGTGCTGACGGGCGGGGCCATCGTGTTCTTCACGTATATCGGTTTCGATTCGGTCTCGACGGCGGCCGAGGAGTGCCGCCGGCCCCAACGGGATATGCCAGCGGGCATCTTCGGGACCCTGCTCATCTGCGCGATTCTCTATGGATCGGTGGCGCTGGTGCTGACGGGAATCGCGCGCTGGAGCACGTTGAACAATGACGCGCCAGTGGCAAACGCGCTGAAGGCGCTTGGGATGAACAAACTCCGCCTGATTGTGACGGCCGGCGCCCTGCTGGGCATGCTGTCTTCGCTGCTGGTGTTTCAGTACAGCCAGGCACGGATCTGGTTCGCCATGTCGCGGGATCGCCTGCTGCCCGCCTTGTTCTCGCGCGTCCACCCGCGGTTCCAGACTCCACACGTCAGCACCTGGCTGGCCGGGTTCGTGGTGGGCATTCCCGCAGGCATTTTCGATATCAGTTGGTTCGCGGACCTTTCCAACATCGGAACTCTGTTCGCTTTCATCGTCGTTTCGATGGGCGTGATCGTGCTGCGGAAAAAGCAACCTGAGCGCCCGCGCGGATTTCGCGTTCCTTGGGTACCAGTCACGCCGATTGTCTCCATCGTGTGCTGCCTGGTTCTGATGGTGAGTCTGCCGCTGGAGACCTGGGTGCGCTTCTTCGCGTGGCTGGCTATCGGGCTCGTGATTTATTTCACGTTTGGAAGGCACCGCAGCACGTTGCGCGACGAAGAGGCCCGAGTAGCCTGAGAAAAGAAAGATCTGCCGCGCTACGGCGTTTGCCAGCCGGCGCCTTGGAATGATGGTTTGAAAGCTTCGGGATGCAAGATCTCGGACAGAATCTGCAGCGTCTCTAACAGCCGCGGACCGGGGCGGTTGAAGTACTGATTTCCGTCGCCAAGATACACCCGGCCGTTCCGCACCGCGCGCAACTTGGACCACTCAGGCCGGTCGGTCAGCCAGTACATCTGCTGCTCTGTTCGTGCCAGGTCGAAGCCGCACGGCGCAACGATGATCACCTCGGGATCGGCCTTCACCAGCTCCGTCCACGTGAGGTATCCGGAATGCTTGCCTGGTTCGCCCAGGAGGTCGACACCGCCGGCCATTTCCACTAGTTCCGGCATCCAATTGCCCGCGGACATGAGCGGCTCCTGCCATTCGATGCAAGCCACTCGTGGACGCTCGCCCGCCGCGCGAGCCTGGTCAGAAATTGCATGCATTCGCGCCTGCAACTGAGCGACGACGTCCCTGCCCCGCTCTGCGATGTCAAGCGAGCACGCTACGCGGCGGATGTCATCCCACACGTCGGCCAGCGAATTCGGCGTGAGTGAGACGATTTGCGGGCGGCTCGCCAGGCGCGAAGCCACCGAACGCTCCACGTCGCGCAGGCTCACTGCGCACACTTCACACTGCGTCTGCGTGATGATGTGCGTGGGCTGCAAACGCTCCAGCACGTCATCGAAAACTTCGTATACCGAGAGTGCGTTGCGCACCCGATCTTTCACCGCGCAGTCGATCTCGCGGCTGTCAGCATGAATATCGATCGTGGGTTTCGTGCACACCGGCAGCGCCGCCACTTCCGGAGGAAAATCACACTCGTGCGAGCGGCCTACCTGGTCGGGCGTTTGGCCGAGCGCATGGATGATCTCGGTGGCGCTCGAAATCAGAGAGACGATACAGGGCACAGTAAATCGGCGAAGGTGAAATCGCCATCCTCGTGGAAAGCACCGGTTTCGACTGCAATGGGCCGGCTGAACATGGGCCCGTCGTAGACGAAGGTGTGGAATTCGCCGTTTTCGCCACAGGGATCGGCGGCAGGTGGCAGGTCGCCGAGAAAGCTCGCGTCAAATTCACGGCCAGCAAAGGAGGAATTCAGAACCTTCCGGTCGATACATGCCACGCGTGCGCGCAAGCCGCCCGCGAGCATCTCCCTTGCAAGCGCATCCGTCGGGGCGGCCCACAACGGGAACACCGGCTCGAGACCCGTGCCGGCGAGCATCCTCTCGCGATAGCCGCGAATGTCGGCAAGAAAAAGGTCACCGAAGACCATCACTTCGATGCCAGCGTTCACCGCTCGGCGGCACGTCTCACCCATCACTTCTTCGTATCGGCCATTCGGGCAGGGCCACGGCAAAGGAGCGATCCACATCGGAATGCCGATCGAGCGGGCCTGCTCTTCGAGCAATTCGCGGCGTACACCGTGCATGGCGACGCGATCCGCCTTTTCGTTGATCGTCGTGAGCAGGCCGTGGACGCGGATGTCGGTGCCACACAGACGCTCGAACGCCCAGGCACAGTCTTTGCCGCCGCTCCAGGATAGCAGCGCGCGTCTCAAGCGGTTTGAGCTACGCGCTCCGGCGTGTAGACTCTACGGCTCAGCACTGCGTGCAGGCCAAACAGGACGCCCGTGGTCAGCAAGTCGCTCACCAGCGTCGGCGCGAAAAACGGAAGCGCCAGCGTGTAGCACTGCACAAACCCGGCCCACGTGTGGGCATATCCGAAACCGAGCCAGGTCCCGAAATTCGACACCACGAAAAACTGGACGCTGCAAAGCACCGCGGCCGAACCGATGCGCAGCGGGCTCTCGGAATTCCGCAGCCGCCGCCCGATCCACACGTTGATCAGGAAGCTCAGATAGATGAACGGTGTGGCCCGGCTATAGCCGCCGACCAGGGGGTCGGTGACAGCCATCAGCACGATTGGCAGCAGGTACGCCTGCCAGCCTCTCAGCCGCGCGCCGGCAAACAAGCTCATACCGCCCACGGGCGCGAAATTCCACGGGTGCGGTGCAAGGCGCGCGAGCGCTCCGGCTACCGTTAACGCCAGCGCCACCGGTCGTCGATTCACGTTCTCCATACCAACTCCTTCAAGATTGATTTTTGCGCTGCCCGGAGGCGGCGCGATTGGGTTCCCACAGAATTTCTGCAACTCCTAGTGTATGACTGGCCCAGCGGCTCCAGACAAACAGAGCGTCACTCAGCCGATTTAGATATCGGACGATCTCGCCGTCCACCGTTTCGCTGCGCGCCAGGGCCACACAGACTCGTTCCGCTCGGCGGCAGACGGTGCGGCAGACATGCAGCTCGGCATTCAAGCGGCAACCGCCCGGCAGCACGAACGAGCGTAGGGCGGGCAAACCTTCGTTCATGAGATCGATTTCCGATTCAAGCTGCGCAATCTCCGCTTCCGTGATTCGCGCCTGCCGTGGATGCACGTCCGCCGGAAGCGTGGCCAGAATCGACCCGGCGTTGAACAGCTCATGCTGCACGCGCTTGAGGATCGTATCGAGGCGCGCCAGCGCCGGATGCTCGTCTGCCATTCTTTCCACTGTGTCGCGAGTCACGCCGATCTGTGAATTCAACTCGTCCACCGTACCATAAGCCTCGATGCGCAGTGCATCCTTGGGGAGGCGCTGTCCGCCGGCCAGGCTCGTTTCGCCTTTGTCGCCGCCGCGCGTATACACGCGGTTGATGGCGAGACGGGGTTCGTCGTACTTCACGTTTTCCATTCTCGCACTCATCGGGACCGTGGAAAGCTCCATTTCATGCCGCTCACAAAATTGAGCAGCGGCGAAGGGAAGCCCAGAGCTTCTTCATAATGCCAGTTCAAGGCGTTCCGAAGGCTTCCGTACAGTGTGCACCCGCGCGCTACCGCATAGTTGAGGTTGAATCCGAAGTTGGCATAGCCGGAATTCTGGAACAGACCCGCGCTGGCGCCGAAATTCGGCTCGACGTCCAGCACCGTTCCACGGAAGTAGCCCGTGATATCGGCTGAGAATTTGCGGCGCGCAAATGTGGCTACCAGTGTGCCCGAGTTTCGCGGCCTTCGGATCAACGGTTGGCCGACCCGGAAGTATTGCGGAGCCAGGTCGCTGGATCCGCGAAGCGAAAGAATCTCGGATGCGAGGAGCGTGTAGCTTCCGGCCAGCGAGATCCACCGCGTGGGCCGGACCCGCACGGAGAACTCTCCGCCTTGAGCACGAGAATTGGCAAGATTGTCTGACTGGTAATTGCTGAGGCGCGTGAGGGAACCGCCCAACGAAACGATGAGGTCGTAGTAGCGGTTGTAGAAGTACGTGGCCTCGAGCGATACGAGATTGCGGAACAGGCGCTGTTCAATCCCGGCGTCCGCGCTCGCGGTTCGCTCCGGCTTCAGGTGGGGATTGTCCGTGAATGCCAGGTCGAAGCCGGAGGGCGGGCGGATGCCGGTTCCGGCCGAGGCGTGGAAGCGCGTGCCCTCGTGCAGAACATACGCAGCCGCAACCTTGGGATTCACTTTGACGATTATGTCGGCCGGGAACTCAGGGCGCCCGTTCACCGCGTCCGCGAGGATGCGGTCGGTCTGAATGATCTCAGCGCGTGCCCCCGCATTGACGAACAGGCGGCCGCCGAAATCGAAACGGTTCTCCCAATAAAGCCCATGCTGATCGCGGCGCAACGGGAATGACCGTGCGCTGGTGTCGGTTATGAAGGTATTTTTGACCTCTTCGCGCGCGTACGCGTATCCAAACGAAGTTGTGTAATGCGACGACAGATTGACTACCATGCGCTCTTCCAGTTGCCCGCGCTGATCATTGTTGTAGCTCGGCCCGAACGGACTGCTATAGGCGTCGTTGTGCCAGAAGAATCCGGCGAACAACTCTTCACGCACCCGCGGCGTCATGTCGATCTGATAATGTGCGCCGTAATCGGAAAGGTAAAACCGGTTCCGGCTGATCAGATCGATCCCGCCGAACAGGTGCGCGGGATCGGAGCCGTACGGCCCGGGCGTCCCGACGTCGCTGGAGTTGAACTGACCATTGACCGCAAAGCTCTGGCGTACGCGATTGTACGTCAGCGCCGCAAAAAGATTCTTGTCGTGATAGTCGCTGTTGGGTGCGGGGCCATCGTCGTCCAGCGCTGAAGCAAACGCCGCAATTCCGATGCCACGTAGCAGACCTGATCCACCCAGAGAGAACCGGCGCTCATCATGGCTGCCGCCTTCAGCAAGCGCCTCGAAGTTCGCACTCTGCTCGGGCGAGCGCGTGACGAAGTTGACCACGCCGCTATTCGCATATGCGCCATACACGGCCGACTGAGCGCCGCGGATGACTTCGATGTGATCCAGAAAGTCAGTCGGAATGTGCGCGAAGTCGAAATCGCCGCCGAATCCGTTCACCGGAATTCCGTCGATTTGAACCAGGTTGTAGTTGTAGTCGCCGCCCCGAATGAATAACGACGTCTGCGCGCCACGCGCCCCGGTTGTCGTCACGCTCAATCCGGGCAGATAACGAATCAGGTCGATGGCTTGCGCTTCGTTGCGCTCGCGGATCTCTTCGTGAGAGATCAGGCCGATGCTTGAGCCCTGCTGGCTGAGCGGGACGTCCATCGTCGAGCCGGCAACCGTGACGGAGTCGTTCCCGGGCGCAATCGCGAGCTTCACCACGGCGACCTGTGCAAAGGGCAGTGTCTTCGTTTCAAAGCCGGATGCGGTGACAACCACGCTGACACCGGTCGCATCCGGCGCCGAAATCTGAAAAATGCCCTCGCTGTTCGTACTGGTTTGGGCGATCACTCCAACGCGGCTTACCGCGGCGACACGGGCGCCCGCGATGACGGCTCCGGATGGATCGATCACTTTGCCTTGGAATGTCTCGCCTGCCAGGGCTGGTGCACCGCAAGCCAAAACGAGTAAATGGAACGGGAGTAGACGGGTCATGGTCAGGCAGCCCTCCGCTGCCGGATTTCACGCCCTGAAATGGGCTCAGCCTGTGGTCTGGCGGCGTGCCGGATTCACGCTGACTCCCGTCGGTCGGTCTCCTGACTTCGCGCTTCAACGGGCCGGCCGGCCTTCCCATTCCTTGCTGAATAGTGGCTTAGTTTGACCGGTCCTCCACGCTCACAGTGGCGGGGCCGTGCTGGATTTTCACCAGCTTCCCGTACTTCTCACCGCGGGCTTCCAGGACCTTTCGAGCATAACACAGATGCCTTCTGTGGTATCCTAAGAAAACTAAAGGCTTTTTAAGGACAGGCACCTAGATAGAAAATGGCAAATCACTATTCCGCGCTCGAGCGGGTTCGACAGACTCAAAGACGCACTGAATTCAACCAGCGCAATAAGACACGGCTGCGCCATCAGATCCGCGCCATGCGCAAGCTGCTCTCGGACAAGAACGCGTCCGGCGCGCTCGCACTGCTGCCGGAGACGTTCTCTGTCATTGACCGCTCGGCCAAACTCGGCGTGATCAAAAAGAACACCGCAGCGCGTTACAAGTCCAAATTGCACCTGCGCGTCAAATCGCTGGCTAGCTAGTCAGATCGAGAACAAAACGCTCCATCACGATGCGGTCGTCTGGCCGCGCGCTGCGAAGGTCACGGTCCGCCGAAAAGATCAACTTCAAACACCGCTCCAGTTGTTCCTTCGAGAACTTGGACACGGTCTGATAGATCTGCTCGGCTCGCGAACTCCACATGGGGACGCCCGCGCGCGAGAAATGTCCCTGTATCTGCTGTGGGCTGCGCAGCCCGCTCTCTTTCGATACCAGCGCCAGGCGGAATTGCGTCGATAGAAACGCCAAAGCGAGCGGCAGGTATTCGCCTTCACGGCACAGGGTGTCTAAGAGCGCCAGAGCCCGGGCGCGATCGCGGCGGCCCAGCGCACTTACCAGCGCGAAGACCGTGGTGGACCGCGCATCGGGCACCAGAGCCGAGATGTCATCCACCGAAATGGACCGGCCACCGGCGCTGAACAGCGAAAGCTTCTCGATTTCCACCGCGATGCGCGTGATGTCGCCGCCCAGCGCTTCCACCAGCAGATCGAGGGCAGTCGGATCGACGGTAATTCCGGCACGCCGGGCCAGCGCTCGCGCCTCGGTGGCGGCCTCGTCGATCGAAAGGCGATGCAACTCCACGGTGTCGGTTACCGCCGAATAGAATTTACGCACACGTTCGAGCTTCTTTTTATCTTCACCCTCGAATTCAAACCTCGTTGCCTCAAACAGCAGCACCACTCCCGGCAAGGGATCTTTCAAGAACGCGGCCAACTCGATCGCACCGCCGGTGGAATCACCGGTTTCTTCCTCTTCGCCCGATTTTCCGCGCGGCAACGCGGCTTCAGCGTTGGAGACCTGAATTACGCGCTGGGCGGCAAACAGGGAAAGCGACCGCGCCTCGTCCACCACCTGGGGAAGCGAACTCTCGCTCAAGTCATATTGGGTGAGTCCATTTTCGCGGGCGTCCGGTCCCAGCACCTGATCCAGCAGGGCCTCGCGGCAGCGCCGGCCCTGGTAAGTCTCGGCCCCCAGAAACAGGTAAGCAGACGCGATTTCGTTCCGCTTGATACGCGCGAGAAACTGAGCTGGAGTCATCAAAAATTCTCCAGCACCGCGCTGACGACTGTCCGCGCCACGTCGCGGCTCATCCGGTCCATGGCGATGTCGCTTTCATCGAAATAGGCCGACGGATTGACACTGATTTCATACGTCTGGCGGAATACCATGTTGGGGCGGTCAAACAGGACGGCGTTCGTCGCCCGGTCGCGAAGCGACAGAGCCAGAAAGACGATCACTTGCACACCTGCGGCCCGGCCGGTCTGCGGGTCGAAAGTGGTGGGATATGCAAAAAAGTTGACGATGGAACCCGTCAGCACGGCGTCGGCATTGTCCGTCTCGGCGACGATCTTGTACCGCGTCCGCGAGATGAATTCGCGACCCACGGCTGCGGTCACAAGCTCCCCGACTTTATACCGGGTCGTGGCGTTTCCGAAGGCGGGAATAGCTATCGTCTTGACGTTCTTAGGAAGAGTGCTGACGCTCCCGGCGACATGGTAGCCGCAGCAGGCCAAGCTGAGAGCCAAAATGCTCGCAGCAAAACGCAATAGAACCCGCCGGACCCTCATAGCAGTTGACGGGCAACAGAGACAGCGTTTTCGGCCTGCAAGCGAAGATTGTCCGTCACAATCCAGAGCCACGCAGCTCTTGGATTGTTGCGGTCGAGAGCCATGCTACCAATCGCCAGCCCGCTTTGACCCGCCATACCGACGACGTCGGGCGGCTCCGTATCCCCGCTTCGAACATCGACGCCGTCGCCCTCAAGTGCGGCTTCGATCATCGCCATACCCGGATTTGATTCGAACTCAACCCAAAGCGAAATGCTGTATCCATGGAACACGGGCGCCTGGATCAGACGCAGGGACGGAATGCGAGCGTGCCCGGAGTGCCCAAGCAATGTAGCCAGGTGCCGCTCGATGCGCAGTTCGGATTCCTCCAGCGCCACCGGCGCTTGTTCGCCATAGCGGGACAGCAGGTTGAAGGCGAGTTGCGCGTTGAAGATTTCCTTCGGCTGGCCCTTGAACGACAGCAAGCCGATGGTCTGCTGTTGTAGTTCCTCGACGCCGTGCGCGCCCCTTTGGCTTGCAGGCTCGAAAACATGCGCCAGCGCGCGGGTGATCTTTTGCGCTGTATCAAGCCGGCTCAGCACCAGCGTGATGGCGATAGCCGCCGCATTTGCGATCACGTGAACAGAATTGGCCGGGACCTGGTAACCTGGCGGCTCAACCATGGGCGCGCGCAGCCGCGCCGGCGGCGCATCTTCGAGTGCGTTTGTGAGATCTATCAGATGCGCGCGCGGCGCTATCTCACGCACCTTCGGAGCCGATTCCGGTGTGCCTGCCAGGAAGATGACCTGCGCCGCTTCCAGGCTTTCTTCTTCGAGTGCCAGCAGAAACGCCGGTTCTCCGCCTTGCTCGGTCAGTTTGCCGGTCTCTTCGGCGCCCGCCGCGATGAGCTTGAGAGTCTGTCCCAGGGAATTGCCGGACAACAGATCACGGATTTCGCGTCCGATCAAAGACTCGCTGCCCACCAGGGCCAGTGTCTGGGTCTTAGCCAACCTGATGCTCCGGCTGCTCCGGACGAGTGGGGCGCAAATGCCGCCTGATGATTCCCCCAATGCGAATAACAATGCCGCTGGCGACGTAAGCGGCGGCGCACGCCAGCAACACCGGTTGTGAATAGTTCCAGATGAGGTAAATGAGGCCCCCGAGAACGATGACCGTCAGCGGCGATCGCGGCCGCATTAGATTCAGATCCTTGAAGCTGTAATAGCGCCAGGTGCTCACCATCAGAAAGGAAATGAGAGACAGCAGCACCAGCCAGGCCGCAGTCCATGGCCAATAGGTAATCGGCTCGGAATCCGCCGCGTACACCACGGACGCAACCATTCCGGCAGCAGCCGGGATGGGCAATCCGACGAAGTACTTCCGGTTCGGCCTGCCGGGATTCTTGGGGATGGGATTCTTCTGAACGTTAAACCGCGCCAGCCGGGCGGAACCGCAGAGCAAAAACATGAAAACAATGAAACTGCCCACCGCAAGGATCTGCCGGTGCAGGGCTGCGCCCAAACCGGGGTCGGTAAACTGCACGCCCCAGGTGTACGCCAGCACGGCGGGAGCTATGCCGAAGCTAATCACGTCCGCCAGCGAATCCATCTCGCGGCCGAAATCACTTTCGGTATGCGTCAGGCGCGCGATCCGGCCATCGAGTCCATCCAGAAGGAAAGCCAGTCCGATGGTTTTGGCGGCGATTTCAAAGTGGTGTTCCGCGCCTGCCGTGCCATCGTGCGCCACCATGGCGCCTTGAATAGACTGCATCACCGAGACGAAGCCCAGAAAAATGTTGCCGGCGGTGAACAGAGTCGGCAGCGCGTAGGCGGCGCGGTGCGGACGGCGCTCCGGCGAGTTCGGGTCGATCAGGCGCTCTTTGAGATTCAGCCCCGGCATGCCACTGGCTCCAGCGTGCTGCAGTGCGCCGAGGCATCCGGGATGCTGTCCACATCGTTCCGTCGAGCGAGGATACTCGATCCGGCGGCGACATGCATTCCCTCACGCACCAAGATGTCCCACTCCGGACCGAAGACCACGTCGACTCTGGAGCCGAATTTGATGAGCCCGATGCGCTCTCCCGCCGCGACTTCGTCCCCGGGCTTCTTGGTGCAGACAATCCTTCGAGCAATCAATCCGGCGATCTGCTTGAACACCACACGGGTACCATTCCCTTCGACCACCACGGTGTTCTGTTCATTTGCGATCGAAGCCAGTTCTTTGCTGGCGACCAGAAACCGCCCCTTCTGATACTGCACGCGAGTGATCGTTCCCCCAATGGGCGTACGGTTCACGTGCACGTCGAAAATATTGAGAAAGATGCTCACGCGCTGGCCGGAGGCGCCTTCGGGCCGCACCGCCACAACCTTGCCGTCAGCCGGCGAGACGGCTACCGGACCGGGCGGAATCTGCCGCTCCGGATCACGGAAAAAATACAGGCAAAACGCCGCGAGGATGAACAGCGGCAACCCGTACCATGGCTGACTCAGGTACGAGATGAGCACACCCAGGGCACTCAGTGTGGCACCGTAATAAACGCCGTCGCGAACCATGCCAAGTCAGTCCCAGTGCCTATTTTCTCACGTCTCTCACAAGACATTAACCGAACCTGCCGGAGCGCCGCTGCAACCTATTTAGGATCTGAGCTCTCACTGTGCCCAACCTGCGCCGCAACCTTGGCTAATTCTTTGCGCAGCAGCGGATTCTCCGGGTACTCCGAAGTCAAGTTTGCGAGAAGTTTCTCGGTTTCACGCGGCTGCTTCTCGCGCAGGTACACCATAGCCAGGAGAATCTTGGCGAACGGCCGCAGGTATTGCCCGGAGCGCGCCACGAGTTGCAGATTTTGAATTCCCGTGTTCTTGCTGCCGTTCACGCCGTCAAAATGAACGAACCACTTGATATAAAACGGCAGGCTGCCGATCAAATACTCATTCAATCCGGTAGTCAGATAGGCGTCGTAGTACTGAGGATTGATCTTTAAGAGCCGCTGCGCGTAATCATTCGCGCGGCGAGCGGAACTGAGACTGCTGAGCTGCCGCTTCTCTACCAGGGCGGTGTAGTCCATCGTCACACCCTGGGTGATGGCCATGGCGAACAGGGAATTCTGATCATTTGCATTCGATTGCAGGACGTTTGCCGCGCGCGACTGCGCGTCATCAATCGCCCGAAAGAGCTTCTGTTTGATTTCGGCGTCCGGCTGCAGCTTCTTCCTTTCGATGATGCGTTTATCATCGGCGAAGAATTCGCTTTCCAGAATCCCGAGGCGGTAGAGCTCTGAAAACAGGTAGGCGCTAGCACGCACCGCGTAGCCCAGGGGATCGGACGGTTGCGCGGAAACATAACGGTCGAGAAGCTCATGGGCGCCGCGGAAATCAGTGTTATACATATGCGCGAACGCCTGATCGATCTCCGGCGCGGGGCGGCCGTTCACGCCCGTGCCGGCCATTATCAATGGGCTCGCCATGGCGGCCAGCATTAACCCGAGCCCCAACACCCTAGCTGAATACACGGTCAAAGAATTCTCTCGTACGCTCACGGATCTGCGCCAGTTTAGCATCCAGGCTCCGGTCATGCAGGTGCTCAGGCGTCCAACGATGCACCAGTTCGGTGAGTACGCGCATCTGCTCCGGGGCGGCTGGCAGGCTGCCCTCTGCGTGGCCTGCAGCGATGCGCAAGCCGTGATCTACTGCGCGGTAAAAGGTGGCCGCATCACGCAAAAACTCTGCGTCCTCCCGCTCAAGATGGCCCATTTTTTCGATGACGTCAATGCGCTCCGGCGTATTCAGCACTTTGAAGAAAATCCCCGCTCCTTTCAGCCGCAGGTACATGAGCGCAAAGTCGATATCGTAATAGCCGCCCCGGCCCGCCTTTAACGGGTTGCGGGGGCCCTGCTCTTTCTCTAGACGTGCGCGCATCTGCGCAAGTTGCTTGCGCGAACGTCCGCTCTGGCCATAACGGCGCCAGTCCACCTCTTGCAGATCGTGCAGGAAATCCGTGGCACGAGACACATTGCCCGCCACGCCGCGTGATTTCATGTACGCGATTCCCTCCCACGCCTCCGCCCGGTGTGCAAAATAATCCTTGTAAACCGACTCGGACTGTACCAGGGCGCCTTCCCGCCCATTGGGACGAAGCCGCGTGTCCACGGTGAAAATGACACCCTGGCCGGTATAGGCGCTGATGGCATGGATCATCCGCTCGGCGACTCGCGTCCAGAACAGCGATTCGGAGGTATCGGCGTCCGGTAAGACAAAAACCAGGTCGGCATCGGAAGCCAGGTCGAATTCGCGCATACCCAGGCGGCCGATCGCGATTACCAGCATTTGATCGGTGGGCGTATAGGCGGCGCGGGCCGGCGGGCCCGCGGTCTTCATGTCTTCCAGGGCGATGCGATAAGCCGCCGCGATGACGGCGTCGGCCAAATCCGAGGTGTGGTCAAGCGTGGAGAAAATCGGTTGCCGCAGATACACGCTCTGGGACTGTATGCGAAGCATCTGCCGCAGATAAAAACGGCGCAGGCTATCCGCTTCCGCCGGCGATTCCGCATCCAGTTGAAACTCCGTGGACGTGCAGGCGCGGGCCACCTCATCGAGCAACTCCGGATGCCGGATGAGCTGATCGGCGAAGTACTGGCTGTGCTCGAACATGTCAATCGCGCAGCCGGCCAGGCGCGAATCCGAATTGAGCTGCGAAAGCCTTTCTGGAACGGCGACCACCTTCTCCAGGAAATACTCGAAACGGTCACTTCCGCGGTACAAGGGCGCTTGACTCAGCATCTCCGCAAGCCGCGGCGCCCGTTGATCCACCAGGCGGACCAAACTCGCCGGAACCGGGCGCTGCTCCGGAACCTCAGGGGGCTCGACGCCGGCAGCCGGCGGCTCGGCGGGAACCGGTGAATAGTAGATCGGCTTTTGCACGCGAATGAGACGGTCGTACAGTTCCTGCACCTCTTCCAGATGCGCATCGATTTCCCGCTCGATCGTATCTGCGGTGGGCGGCGCCGCCGAAGCGCCAGCGGGCATGCGGCGCGCGAGCGCTTCCAGTGCTTCGGGGTCCTGGGGAAGCGTGTGCGTCTGCCGGTCCTCATCGAATTGCAGCCGGTGCTCGAGATTCCGAAAAAACTGGTACGCCGAAGCCAACCGGGCGTATTCGGGCCCGGAGAGCAGAGACTTGTCCCGCAGCCGGAACAAGGCCACCAGCGTGCCGCCGTGCCGCACCCACGGCTCGCGCCCGCCATGCAGACGCTGCAGGCATTGCACC
>Ga0335077_10002462_pt1 | contig 22123 bp, 22 predicted proteins | sample Lox_Sample_31_FD_207151 | JGI IMG/M metagenome (GOLD analysis project Ga0335077, IMG submission 207151) | Soil microbial communities from Loxahatchee National Wildlife Refuge, Florida, United States - Lox_Sample_3.1 | ecosystem: Environmental > Terrestrial > Soil > Wetlands | place: USA...
GACGTGTCGACCGAGCGCGCCGGCAGCGCCGTGCGCGTGCGCGTCTGCGATGACGGCGAGGGCGTCCCCGAGACCGCGCGCGCGCGCGTGTTCGAGCCATTCTTCTCCACGAAGAGCGCGAGCGGCGGGAGCGGTCTGGGGCTGGCGATCTCGCGGCGCATCGTCGCCGACCACGGCGGCGAGATCCGCGCCGAGGCCAGGCCGGCCGGTGGCACCTGCTTCACCGTGGAGCTGCCCGCCGCCGAGAGCCCCGGGGACTAGCGGATCGTGGCGCGGGTGCTCGTCGCCGAAGACGAAGCGGAGCTCGGGCAGACCCTGATCGAGGTGCTCGAGGGCGCGGGACACGAGGCTTGCTACACCACCCGCTGCGACGCCGCGCTCGAGCTCGCGCGCAGCTTCGCGCCCGACCTCGTCATCTCCGATTGGGCGCTCGCCGGGCCGTCGGACGGGCTCGCGCTGATCGAGTCGCTGCGCGCAGAGCGGCCGCTCGTCCGCGCGATCCTCATGACCGGCTATCCGTCCGCGCGCCTGCGCGAGAGGGCAGCGGCCGACGCGGCGCTCGGGCTGCTCGAGAAGCCGTTCTCGCTGGCCGAGCTGCGCGCGGCCGTGGCGCGCGCGCTCGCGCCCTAGCTAACGGGCTTCAGATTCCAGATCGCGGTGGCGTACTCGCGCACCGCGCGGTCGCTCGAGAAGTAGCCCATGCGCGCGACGGTCAGCACCGCGCGCCGATCCCACGCCGCGCGGTCGAGCCAGTCGCGCCCGATCTGCTCCTGCACCTGGCTGTACGAGGCGAAGTCGGCCAGCACGAACCAGCGGTCCTGGTGCTCGAGCGCGTCGAGGAGCGGCGCGTAGCGCGCCGGCTCCTCGGGCGAGAAGCGGCCCTGGCGCACGGCGGCGAGCACCCGCGCGAGCGAAGGCGTGCGCGCGACGACCGCGCGCGGGTCGTAGCGGCCGCTCGCGCGCAGCTCGGCCACTTCCTCCGCGCGCAAACCGAAGATGTACAGGTTCTCCTCGCCGACGCGCTCGCGGATCTCGATCGTCGCGCCGTCGAGCGTGCCGATCGTCAGCGCGCCGTTCAGCGCGAGCTTCATGTTGCCCGTGCCCGACGCCTCCTGTCCCGCCGTCGCGATCTGCTCGGACAGGTCCGCGGCGGGGATGATCTTCTCGGCCAGCGATACGCGGTAGTCGGGCACGAACACCGCCCGCAGCCGCCCTCGCGTGCGCGGGTCCTGGTTCACCACGTGCGCCACGTCGTTGATGAGCCGGATGACGAGCTTCGCGGCGAAATACTCGGGCGCGGCCTTGCCGCCGAAGATGCACGCGCGCGCCGCCGTGGGCTCGCGGCCGTCGTCGACGATCTGGAGGTACGTCTCGATCACGCGAAGTGCGGCGAGCAGCTGGCGCTTGTACTCGTGGATCCGCTTCACCTGTACGTCGAACATCGTGTCGGGGTCGACGCGCACGCCCGTGCTCTGCGCGATCACGCCGGAGAGCCGCGCCTTGTTCGCGCGCTTCACGTCGCGGAACGCGCGGAGGAACTCGGCGTCGCGAGCGAACGGCTCGAGCTCGGCCAGCGCTTCGAGGTCGCTCTTCCAGCCTTCGCCGATGCGCGAGGTGATCAGATCCGCGAGCCCGCGGTTCGCCTTCATGAGCCAGCGGCGCGGCGAGACGCCGTTCGTCTTGTTCTGAAAGCGGCCGGGCCAGAGCTCCGCGAAGTCGGGCACGAGCGCCGTCTTCACCAGCTCCGAGTGCAGCTTCGACACGCCGTTCACGGCGTGGCTGCCGACGATGGCGAGGTGGGCCATGCGCACGTGCTGCGGCGAGCCCTCTTCGATGATCGACATGCGCCGCAGGCGTTCGACGTTGCCCGGCCAGCGCACCTCGACCTCGGCGAGGAAGTGCGCGTTGATCCGCTCGATGATCTGCAGGTGGCGCGGCAGCACGCGCTCGAGCATCGGCTTCGGCCAGCGCTCGAGCGCCTCGGGCAGCAGCGTGTGGTTGGTGTACGCGAGCGTGCGCTGGGCGAGCTCGAACGCGCGCTCGAACGGCGCGCCGTGCTCGTCGTGCAGCAGGCGCACGAGCTCGGCGACGGCGAGCGCCGGGTGAGTGTCGTTGAGCTGAATGGCGACCTTCTCGGGGAAGCTGTCGAAGCTGCGCCGCGTGGCGAGGTAGCGCGCCACGATGTCGCGCAGCGCGCACGCGACGAAGAAGTACTCCTGCAGGAGGCGCAGCTCCTTGCCGGCGTGCGTCGACTCGGGCGGGTAGAGCACCTTCGAGATGCGCTCAGAGTCGAGCTTCTGCTCGAACGCGCGCTGGTAGTCGCCCTGGTGGAAGATGCCGATGTCGAACTCGTCCGACGCCTGCGCGGAGTAGAGCCGCAGCACGTTCACCGTGCGGCCGCCGTACGAGACGATGGGCATGTCGTGCGGCACGCCGAGCAGCACGCGGGCGTGTGTCCACTGCGAGTCGCGCAGGCCGTGGCCCGAGCCGAGCTTCTCGATCCCACCGTACACAGGAACGCGTAGGGTCTCGTCGAGCTTCGGGATGAGCCAGGGCGAGCCGTGCGCGCGCCAGCTGTCGGGATACTCGCGCTGCTCGCCGTTCTCGATCGCCTGGCGGAACAGGCCGTGCTCGTAGTTGATGCCGTAGCCGAACCCGGGCATGTCCAGGCTGGCGAGCGAGTCGAGATAGCACGCGGCAAGCCGGCCGAGGCCGCCGTTGCCGAGCGCCGCGTCGGATTCGAGCTCGCGCAGCGCCTCGAGGTCGATGCCGAGCGACGCCAGGCTCGCGCGCACGGTCTCGAGCATGCCCAGGTTCAGCAGGTTGTTGCCGAGCGAACGCCCGATCAGGAACTCGAGCGACAGGTAGTAGAGGCGCTTCGCGTCCGCGGCGCGGTAGCGCTCCTCGGTGGCGAGCATCTGCTCGACGAGCGGCTCGCGCACGGCCAGCGAGACCGCGTTCAACAGGTCGCGGGGCGAGGCGTCCTGCCAGCGCTTGCCCAGCGCGTAGCGCAGGGAGTGCTGCACCCGGGCTGCGAAGTCGCGCTCGCTCATTCCTGCTTCCCTTCGGGAGCGGCGGCCCCGGTCTTGACGCGCGCGGCGCTCTCGCGCACCAGCGTCTCGACTGCGCCGTCCGCCGTCAGCTCGTCGAGCTCGCGGCGCATGCGGCGCGACCAGCTCCGGTGCACCTCCACGGGCACACCGGGAAGGTTCAGCGGCTCGCGCTCGCCCGCCAGGTCGTCGAGCCCGAGCGCCACGAGCCGACACGGCGTGTGCGCGAGGAAGCGCTGCGCGGCGGCCGACAGCGTTTCGGTGTCGGACGCGTCGGCGCCCAGGTCGCCTTCGGCGCGCAGCCGCTCGGCCAGCGCCGCGCGGTCGCCCGCGCGCTCGGCCTGCGCGGCGGCCAAGGCCTGGCGCGGCGGGAGCGCGTGCACCTCTGCGCGCAGCTCCAGGTCGCGGCCCTCGAGCCAGCCCGCGAGCGGCGGCAGGTCGTGCGTCACGACGAGCCCGAGCGCGCGCCGCGGATAGCTCGCGCTCGGCCGGAACTGCCGCTCGTCCCGCTCGAAACACAAGACCCGCATGGACAGGACCCCCCAGCTCTCGAGCTCCGGCCCCAGCTCGGCCGGAACGGTGCCGAGATCTTCGCCGATCACGAGGCTCCGCGCGCGCCTGCTCTCGAGGGCCAGCACGCCGAAGAGGTCTGCGGCCGGCTGCGCCACGTAGGTGCCCTCGCTGCCCGGCCGGCCGGCCGGGATCCAGAACTGCCGCTGCAGGCCCATCACGTGGTCGATGCGCAGCGCGCCCGACGAGCGGAACGCGGCGCGCAGCACCGCGCGCAGGAACGAGTAGCCGTCCGCCGCGAGCTTGCGCGGCACGAGCGGCGGCAGGCCCCAGTCCTGGCCCGCGGCGGCGTACGCGTCGGGGGGCGCGCCGAGGGACGCGCCATCGGCGAACAGCGACCGACACATCCAAGTGTCGGCCGAGTCCGGCGCGCTGCCGATCGCCAGGTCCTTGCAGACGCCCAGACGCAGGCCGGCGGCGCGCGCCGCATCGGCGGCCGCCGCGAGCTGCAGCTCGAGCTCGACCTGCAGCCAGGCGCGGAAGCCGAGCTCCTCGGCGTGCGCGCGCGCGAACTCGGCCAGCACGGCGGGATCCGCGTCGCGCAGCTCGACGGGCCAGCGGCGCCAATCGGGCTCGCGCAGCTCGACCTGCAGCGCCTCGAACACGGCGAAGCGCTCGAGCTCCGGACCGAGGCGCGCGCGCATATCCGCGTGCGCGCGGCCGCGCGCGGTCGCGCCGACGCGCTCGCGCGCCGCGAACGCTCGGTGCAGCTCGCGCAGCACGGCGAGCTTCGCGCTCTGGACCGCCGGGTGTTGCAGCTCGCGCGATTCGCGCAGGCGCGCCAGCGGCTGCAGTGCGGCGACGGCTCGCGCGCGCGGCGCGTCGGCGAGCTCGGGCACGGCCTCGACGTCGATGTAGAGCGGATTGCCGAAGATGCGCGAAACGGGGCTGTACGGCGCGATCGCCTCGCCGCGGTTCTGCAACGCGTGCAGCGGGTTCACCGCCACGAAGTCGGCGCCGAGCGGGCCGGCCCATTCCGCGAGCCGCGCCAGGTCCGAGAAGTCGCCGAAGCCCCAGTTCGCGCGACTCCGAACCGTGTAGAGGTTCGTCCAGAGCCCGAGCGCGCGGCCGTCGCCGAGGGCGTCCTCCGCGCGCCACGCGGTCTCGGGCGCGACGACCAGCACCTGCCGCGCCGGCGCGCCCGAGCCGGAGTCGAGCGAGACTTCGTGCACGCCGGGCTCGAGCGGGCCCGGCAGGGCGAGCTCGAGCTCGTTCCCGGCAAGCGACACGGTCGTGTGTCGGCGCTCGCCGCTCTCGAGCACGAGCGCGAGCTCCGCCTCGCGCGGCGTCGCTTCGAACCGCCGCACCTGCAGCCCGGGCGCCGCGCCGGCGCGCGCGCGGAACACCTGCACGGGCGCGAGCACGCGCGCGCGGTCCTGGGCCGCCAGCTCGTCCAGCCGAGCCCGCGCTTCGCTCTCGGTCGCGCCGGCAAAGCCCATGGCGGCACACAGCGCTTCGCGCGTCGCGTCGCTCGTCGGCCGCCGCGTGCCGGCGATGTCGTGGTAGTCGCGGTACACGCCCAGCCGGTCCGCAAGCTCCGCGAGCGCCGGGCGCGCCGAGTGACTCACCGCGCCGGCCCGCCTGCCGCGCCGAGCCATAGACACGACCACGGCGCCAGGTGCACGCGCCCCGCGCGCACGCGGCTCGGCTTCTCGCACGCCGACGAGAGCAGCACGCGCCAGCGCAGTCCAGCAGGCAGCTGGAACCGCGCACCCTTCGCGCCTGCGTTCACGAGCAGGAGCGCCTGCGTCTCGCCCGCGAAGAGCGCACCGAGCGCATGATGGGCCCCGTGCCAGTCGTCGCCTGCCAGCGGCGCGCCGTCGGGTCGCAGCCAGCGCGCGTCGCCGTTCCCCGACAGGAAGCCCGTGCGCGATAAGACCGGGCTCGCGCGGCGCAGCGCGAACACGCGGCGCACGAAGTCGAGGAACTCGCGGCGCCGCTCGTCGAGCGACCAGTCGAGCCACGTCTCGGGGCCGTCCAGGCAGTACGCGTTGTTGTTGCCGAGCTGCGTGCGCGACAGCTCGTCGCCGTGCGAGAGCATGGGGACGCCGAGCGCGAACGCGAGCGTCGCGATGAGGTTCCTCTTCGCGCGCTCGCGCAGCCGCAGCACGTCGGCGTCGTGGCTCGGACCTTCCGCGCCCCAGCCGCTGCTCCAGTTCTCGCCGGCGCCGTCGCGGTTCTCCTCACCGTTCGCCTCGTTGTGCTTGTGCGCGTAGCTCACCAGGTCTTCGAGCGTGAAGCCGTCGTGACACGACACGAAGTTCACGCTGGCCTGGGGGCCGCGGCCCGACGCCGCGAACACGTCCTCCGAGCCCGCGAGGCGCGTCGCGAGCTCGGGGAGCGCGCCCGCGTCGCCGCGCCAGAAGCGCCGCACGCTGTCGCGGAAGCGGTCGTTCCACTCGGCGAAGGGCCGCGGGAACGCGCCGAGCTGGTAGCCGCCCGCTCCGGGGTCCCAGGGCTCGGCGACGAGCTTCACGTTGGCGAGCACCGGATCGCGCACGAGCTCCGCCAGGAACGCGCTCTTCGCCGAGAACGCGGGCGACTCGCGCGCGAGCGCGGGCGCGAGGTCGAAGCGGAAGCCGTCCACGTGGTGCTCCGTGACCCATGCGCGCAGGCTGTCCAGCACCAGCGCGCGCGTGCGCGCCTGCCGCAGGTCGAGCGTGTTGCCGCAGCCCGTGAAGTCCTCGTACTCGGCCGGGTTGCGCGCGTCGAGCCGGTAGTACGTCGGGTTGTCGATGCCGCGGAGCGAGTAGAGCGGGCCGTCCGGGCCGCCCTCGGGCGTGTGGTTGAACACGACGTCGACGAGCACCTCGAAGCCGGCCGCGTGCAGCCGGCGCACCATCTCGCGGAACTCGGCGACCTGTTCGCCGTGCGCGCCGCTGGCGAAGCGCGCGTCGGGCGCGCTGAAGGCGAGCGTCGCGTAGCCCCAGTAGTTCGGCAGGCCGAGCTTCGCGATGTGCGCGTCGGGGGCGCTCTGCGCCACGGGGAGGAGCGAGAGCGTGGTGACCCCGAGCGAGCGCAGGTGCTCGAGTACGGCGGGCGCGGTGAGACCCAGGTACTTGCCGCGTTCGGCCGGCGACACTTCCGGGTGTCGCATGGTCATGCCCTTCACGTGCAGCTCGTACAGCACGGTGCGGCTCCACGGCACGAGCGGCACGCGGTCGTCGCCCCAGTCGAACGCGGGGTCGACGACGAGCGCGCGCGGCACGAGCGGCGCACTGTCCGCCGGGTTGCCGCCGAGCAGCGCGTCGCCCCAGCGCGGCGCGCCCGTCACCGCCCGCGCGTACGGGTCGACGAGCAGCTTCGCCGCGTTGAACCAGAGCCCCCGCTCGGGCGCCCACGGCCCGGCCACGCGGTAGCCGTACGCCTGGCCGGGCCGCGCGCCGGCGACCCAGCCGCGAAACACGCCCGCGGGATCGCGGACGAGCTCGATGCGGTCGCTCTCTCGCGCGTCGCCCGCGTCGCGGAAGAGACACAGCGTGACGCCCTCCGCGTGCGCGGAGGCGAGCGCGAAGCTCGTGCCGGCGCCGTCCCAGGTGGCGCCGAGCGGCGCTCCCACCCTCAGATCCGCGCGCGCGCTTCGCGCGCCACGTCTTCGAGCACGGCCTCCCACAGCGCGGCGGGCCGTGCCCAACCGACGTCGAGCCGCAGCAGCTCGCGCACGATGCGCTCCTGGCCCCGCTCCTCCACGAGCTTCGCCGCGCGGGTCGCCGCCGCGACGAGTGACTCGGCCGTGAGCGGCGCGAACAGCACGCCCGTCTCGCCGTCGCGGATCGTGTCGGCGAGGCCGCCCGTGCGGTGCGCGATCGGCAGGGCGCCGTAGCGCTGCGCGGTCAGCTGCACGAGCCCGCACGGCTCGAAGCGGGACGGCACGAGCAGCGCGTCGGCAGCCCCGTAGAGCCGCCGCGCGCCGCGCTCGTCCCACGAGATGGTCGCGTGCACGCGATCGGGAAAGCGCCGCGCCGCGGCCACGAGCGAGCTCGCGATCGCGCGGTCGCCGTCGCCGAGCAGCGCGAGAGTCGCGCCGTCGGCGACGAGCGCGGGGATCGCCTCGGCGAGCACGTCCCAGCCCTTCTGCGCAGTGAGCCGGCCGATGCCGACCAGGAAGCGGCCGGGCTCGGGCGTGCGCAGTCCCAGCTCGGCCAGTACGCGCGCGCGGCACGTGCGCTTTCCGGCGGGCGCGCCCGCGTAGAAGCGCTCGGGCAGCGCCTTGTCGGTGGCGGGATCGAAGCGGTCGACGTCGAGGCCGTTCGCGATCCCGCACAGCCGGCCGCGCCGCAGCTGGTACAGACCCTCGAGGCCGAGCCCGAAGTCGGGCGTCTGGACCTCGCGCGCGTAGTTCGGCGACACCGCGACGATGCGGTCGGCCCAGACGAGGCCGCCCTTCAACAGCGACAGGTCCCCGAAGAACTCGAGGCCGTCGGGCGCGAACAGCTCGCCGGGCAGGCCCGTCCACGCCATCGCACTCGCCGATTGCCGTCCTTGGTACGCATTATTGTGTAGGACCTGGACCGTGCCGACGCCGCGCGCCGCGCCCCGGTCGAACAACGTGCGCAGCACGGCGACCGACAGGGCCGCGGGCCAGTCGTGCGCGACGAGCACGTCGGGCCGTGCCTCGTACGCGCGCGCCGCGACCGCGCGCGAGAAGCTCGCGAAGCGCGCCGCCTCGTCGCCGTACGGGCCGGCGGCCTCGCCGTAGAGACCGGGCCGGTCGAAGAAGGGCGGCACGTCGAGGAGCAAGAGCTCGTGGCGCGGAGCCAGCGTGCCGGCGAGCCAGCGGCCGCGCACCTCGCCGAACGGGCCCGAGAGGCGCAGCGCGCCCGCCTCGCGCAGTCTCGGACATGCGGGGTTCGCCAGCGTCGAGCGGTACGCCGGCAGGAGCGACACGACTTCGTGTCCCCGCGCCGCCAGCGCCGCCGCGAGGCCCGCGACCGCGTCCCCCAGTCCACCGCTCTGCGCCAGGGGCGTGAGCTCGCTCGTCGCGAAGAAGAGGCGCAATCCCGGCTCCTAGACGTCGAACTCGTCGCGCTGGCCGAAGTCGGCGCGCGACACTACCACGATGCCGCCGTCCGACACCGTGAAGCGCTTGCGGTCGCGCTCCAGATCGAACCCGATCTCTTCGCCCGCCGGAATGCGCACGCCCTTGTCGACGATGCAGCGGCGCAGCTTCACGCCGCGCCCCACGTCGACGGTCGGGAAGAGCACGCTCTCCGACACGTGGCTGTAGCTGTTCACGCGCACCCGGTAGAAGCACACGGTGCGCTCGAGCGTGCCGCCCGAGATGATCGAGCCCGAGCCTACGATCGAATCGATCGCGTGGCCCACGCGCCCGTCGCCCTCGTCGCCGAACACGAACTTGCACGGTCCCGAGGGCGGCTGCGTGCCGCGGATCGGCCACAGGTCGTTGTACAGGTTGAGCCGTGGCTCGACGGACACGAGGTCCATGTTCGCCTCGAAGAACGCGTCGATCGTGCCCACGTCGCGCCAGTAGCCGCGCGATGACTCGCTCTCGCCCGGGCAGACCTGCGAGGCGAAGTCGTACGCCACGACCTTCATGCGCTTGTGCGCGGTGGTGAGCACGTCGCGGCCGAAGTCGTGCGTGGTCTCCTCGGTGTCGGCGTCGCGCCGCAGCTCCGCCAGCAACAGCGAAGTGCGGAACACGTAGTTGCCCATCGACACGAGCGTCAGATCCGGGTGGCCGGGCATGGCGGGCGGATCGGCGGGCTTCTCCATGAAGTCCACCACGCGCCCGTCCGCGTCGACCTTCACGCAGCCGAACTCGCGCGCGGCGCTGCGCGGCACCGGCAAGGTGGCCACGGTGAGGTCTGCGCCGCGCTCGCGGTGGCTCTCGAGCATGGCCGAGATGTCCATCTTGTACACGTGATCGGAGCCGAAGATCGCCACGTCGCGCGGGCGCATCTCGCGCAACAGGTCCAGGTTCTGGAAGATCGCGTCGGCCGTGCCGCGGAACCAGAACGGCCCGATGTTCTGGCCGGCGGGCACGGGGTCGATGGATGCGTCGAGCACGCCGCCGCCGAGCGACCATGCGCGCGACAGGTGGCGGATGAGCGAGGTCGCGCGGTACTGCGTGAGCACGCGGATCTGCGTGTAGCCGCTGTTGACCAGGTTCGACAGCACGAAGTCGACGAGGCGGTAGCGTCCGCCGAAGTACATCGCCGGCTTCGAGCGCTCGCTCGTGAGCGGCGTCAGGCGCCGCCCCTCGCCGCCGGCGAGCACGAGCGCGAGGCTGTCGCGAACCGGGACCACGACGTTTCGTTCTAACCCGCGGTTGCAGCGCGGGCAAGCCGCGGGCACGATGAGGGCGGGAGGTGCCCTTGCTGCTGATTGCGGGAACGTTTCGGGTGGAGCCGGCGCATCGCGACGTCATGCTCGCAGCCGCGCGCGACATGATGCGGGAGACGCTCCAGGAGAGGGGCTGTCAGGCCTACCGCTTCACCGCGGACCTGGACGACCCGGGCTTGGTGCACCTGTTCGAGCGTTGGGAGTCCGACGAGGCGCTCGCGGCGCACTTCAAGATGCCGCACATGGCGCGGTTCCAAGCCGCCGTGGCAGCGCACCCACCGCAGATCGTGGAGATCCAGCGCTACGACGTCTCGAAGGTCGGGCCGGTGCGGCCGTGAGGAGGAGCTCGATGCCCCGGCTGCTGGTTTCGTTCGCCGTGCTCTGCCTCGTGCTCGCTGCACCGCTCGCGCGCGCCGAGCAGCCGCCGCCCGGCACCGCCACGGGTCCGTGCGCCGCCGACGCCAAGCGCCTGTGCGCCGACGCCGACCCGGGTCACGGCGCGATCATGCGCTGCCTGCAGCAGCACGAAGCCGACCTGTCGACGGCGTGCAAGGAGAGGATCGCCGCCGTGCGCGACAAGATGCACGAGCACGCTGCGGCGCTGCACGCCGCGTGCGGCTCGGACGCCGAGCGCCTGTGCCCGGGCCTCGAAGCGGGCACCGGCCTCGTGAAGTGTCTGTACGACCACGAGCAGGACATCACGCAGCCGTGCCGCGACGCCATGCGCGAGCGCGGACCCGAGCGGTAGCGATGGCCGCGCCGTTCAGCGAGCGTTTCGACGCCGAAGTCGCACAGGGGTTCGTGCGCGCGAACGACCGACTCACCGGGCTGCCGAAGTATCTCGACTTGCGGATCGTCGAGGTCGGCCCCGGCACCCTGCGCGCCGAGATGCCCGTGCGCGAGGAGCTGCTCACGCCGTTCAAGACGATGCACGGCGGCGTCATCTCGGCGATGTGCGACCATGTGCTCGGCTGCGTGTGCTACCCGCTCATGGCGCGCGGCCAGTGGGCGGCGACGACCGAGTTCAAGGTGAACCTCCTCGCGCCCGTGACGAAGGGCGTGCTCGCCGCGAACGCCACGGTCATCTCGATGAGCAAGGCGCTCGCGGTCGTGCGCATCGACGTGGTGAACGAAGGCCGCCTCGCCGCCATCGCGCAGGGGACGGTGACGATCCGCGACCCGAAGTGACTCGCAAGCCGCGTCCGAAGTGCGGTGAGGCACGTCGTAACGCAAGGCGCGACGACTGCGCCGAGAGTGGCGTTGCGCTTGGCACTCCGCTTGCCTTGTCTTCGAGACGGCTCCGTGAGTGCGCCAGATGGCTCGGAGACCGCGGCGTCTTGCGACAGCGCGGCAATCGGCCACAGGCAGGGCAAAGCACCCAATCGCAAGAGGAGTTCCATCGTGACCCCGAGAAGCGTTCCGACCGACGTCGTGGCCGAGCTCGCCGAGCTTCGCGCCCAGCTGGAGCAGGCCGCCGGCGCTGCGAATCCGCCGGCGGCGCCCGGCAGCGCAGCGACGCCGGAAGAGCCGGCCGATGGTCACGCGCAGATCGCGGGCTTGTTGCAGGAGCTGCAATCGCTCCTCAGCGGGGCCGCTGAAGGCGCCGAAGACGTCATTGCCGAGCACCCGTTGCCGTCGGTGTCGGCCGCCTTCCTGCTCGGGCTGGCCGTGGGCTGGCTCGCGGCGCGGGGCTAGGCCGTGGACAACGTCGTTCGTCACCTCCGCGTCCTCTGGCGCGCCGAGTCGATCATCGCGGACATCCGCTTGCACGTGCTGGCGGCCCGGTCGAGGCTGGTCTCGCTCGCGGGGCTGATCGCCGTGTTCGGGCTGGTGATGCTCAACGTCGCGGGCTACCTGGCGTTGGGACAGCTCTGGGGGCAGGCGTGGGCCGCGGTGGCGATGGCCGGGATCGACTTCGTCATCGCCGGTCTGCTGGTCTTCGTCGCCATACAATCGAAGCCGGGGCGCGACCTCGAGCTCGCTCACGAGGTGCGGGACATGGCGTTGAGCACGCTCGAGAACGACGTGTCGGCGGTGCAGGCCGAGCTGGTCGCATTGCGGAACGACTTCCGGGACGCGCGATCCAACCTGACGAGATTCGTGAAGCACCCGCTCGATGCCGCACTTCCCGCGCTGATCGGGCCGCTCGGGAGCATCCTCCTGCAGTCGCTCAAGAAGCGACGCGAGGGCAACTGATCCGAAGTGACCGAGCTTCGCCGCGCCCTGGCCGATCCGGGCTACACGCCTTCGCAGCGCGCGTTCGGGGCACTGCTGCCGCTGCTCGCCGAGCCCGAGCTCGCGGCGCGAGCGGAGCGCGCGCTCCGCTCCGCGGGTCTTCCAGCGGCGCTGTTCGCTGCCCGGGCGCTGCCGACGAGCCCGCCGCCGCAGGGCCCGGCGCTGGTCCGGATCGTCGGCCGCGCGCTGCGCTCGCACGACGAGGCGGCGCTGCTCGACGCGCTGCAAGAGGCGCTGCAAAGTCCGGATCCGGAGACGCGCCGGCAGGCGGCTCAGACGCTCGGCAAGAGCGGTCGCGCCGCGGCCGAGCCCGCCTTGCTGGCCTGTCTCGGCACGTCGGATCCGAGGCTGCTTCGCTCCGTGGTGGAGGCGCTCGGCAAGGTCGGCAGCGAGCAGGCGCTCTCGCGGCTTCGGGCGCTCGCGGCACCCGCCAGGCTCGCGCCCGTCGTCGAGCGCGCCTGCCTGATCTTGGAGCGCACGCTGCAGCGGACCGGCGCCGCGAGCGCCCTCGCGCTCGACGTCGCGCTGCCGGCGACCGCGACGCTCGTCTTGTCCTGTCGCGCCGGCCTCGCCCAGCTCCTGGCCGAGGAGGCGCAGTCACTTGGGGCCCGCCGAGTCAGTGACTCGGAAGTGTCGCTCGAATGGGGCGGCACGCTCGGTGTCCTGCTCTCGCTGCGGCTCGCGCTGAGCGTCAGCCTGTCGTTTCGGCTCCGGCCGGCCAGCGCGACGCCCGACGCCGTCGTGCGCACGCTGCTGCAGCCGCAGCTCGTGGACGCCGTGCGCGCCTGGACGCACGGCACCCCGCGCTTTCGTCTGGTCTGGGCCGGCCGGGGTCACCGGCGCGCCGACACCTGGAAGGTCGCGCGAGGACTGCGTGACGCGGGCTCACCGCTCTTGAACGACCCGACGCGAGCGCCGTGGGGGATCGAGGCTCGCGACGCGCCGCAGCCCCGGTTGCTCTTGACTCCCGTCGTGAAGCCCGACCCGCGGTTCGAGTACCGCGGGCGCGACGTGCCGGGCGCGTCGCATCCGACGGTCGCCGCGGCGCTGGCGCGCGTCGGCGGAGTTCGCAGCGACGACGTGATCTGGGATCCGTTCGCGGGGAGCGGGCTCGAGCTGATCGAGCGCGCCAAGCTCGGTTCATTTCGCGCGCTCTTCGGCACCGACATCGACCCGCGCGCACTCTCCGCCGCCCGGGAGAACGCCGCGCGCGCGGGGCTCGAGAGCGCAGTTCAGCTGGTGCAGGCCGACGCCCGTGCCCACCGCGTCTCCGGGCTCACGCTGGTGATCACGAACCCGCCGATGGGCCGCCGCGTCCACCGCGCTCGAGGGCTCTCGACCCTCCTGGCGGAGGTCTTGCGCAACGTCGCGGAGCAGCTGACGCGAGGCGGCCGCATGGTCTGGCTGTCTCCATTCGCCGAGGCCACCGCCCGCGTCGCCGCCGACGCGGGCCTGCGCGTCGAGCGGCTTGGCGCGGTCGATCTCGGCGGGTTCGCCGCCGAGCTGCAGCGTTTCACGAAGCCCTAGCTCCGCCATCGAGCCGAGGGGATCATCATTCTGACGCGCCATCGACCGCAGAGAGGAGACACTCGATGAGACGGTTCCTTTTCGTGTTGCTCGCCAGCGCGGCTCTGCCCGCTGCGATCGCCGCGACTTCCGGTGGGGGGCAGGAGGCCTCCGACGCCGACACCGCGATCTCCGCGGGCAGGCTTCCGGCCGGCTACCGCGATTGGCGGCTGATCTCAGTGGCGCACGAAGAGGGCGACCTGCACAGCATCGGTGCGATCCTCGGCAACGACGTCGCGATCCAGGCCTACCGCGAGGGCAAGCTGCCCTTTCCGGACGGCACGGTCATCGCCGCCGTGCACTACAAGGACACGTCTTCGGACGAGAACGACCAGGTCTTCGGCAAGGCGCAGTCGTTCGTCGCGGGCTCACCGACGAACGTGCAGTTCATGGTCAAGGACTCGGTGAAGTACGCTGCGACCGGCGGCTGGCGCTTCGCTCACTTCGTGAATGGAAAGCCGGATCCCGCGGTGCCGCTCGAGCCCTGCTTCGCCTGCCACAAGCTCGAAGCTCGCGACATGGTGTTCACGAAGTACGCGCCGTGACGGAGGGTCTCTTGCCGCTAGAGCAGGGTCACTTCATGCGCGGCCGACGAGACGACGAAGCAACGCTCGTTGTTCGATTCCGGATCTGCGGGCACGACGAAGAAGCCAAGCCGGCCCGGCTGGTAACCGTGGGTCGTCCCGACGAGGATCTCGCCGTCGCGAAACATGACCCGGATCCCTCTGCCGGCACCGGGTCGCGGCGGTGGAAGCTCGACCGGGTCCTTCTGCGGGCGAGGCTTCCCGGCGAAGTCGTGCACGAAGAAGAGAGCCTTGACCTCGCCCAGCCGGACCTCGACGGGCTTGGAGCCCGACGGCGCATCGCCCGGGGACAGGTGGAGGAGGTCCTTGGTCGGAACGAAGTCGGCCGTGGTCCCCTTCATCAGTCGCCCGTCCTGGAATCGAACGACGACCTTGTGAGTGGGCATCTTGCATCCTCCAGCGGTCGCGAGAGAAGTTGCTTGCGACCCAGCGGACACGATCCGACTCTCCGCTTATCGACATTTCGAGAGACGACCTGCAGCTCGCGCGCCGCTCGAAGTTGCTGACAGCGTCGTCGCAGCGAGGCCGCGCGCCAGCTCTACTTCCACCGGGCGAAGGTCGAGCGAGCTCTTGTTGCGGGCGAAGCACGCCGGGCCGTGGCTCCCGCCGCGAGCGCACCCAGCAACGCGAGCGCGCCGGTTGCCGGCTCGGGCACCCTGGAGGGGACGAACGTGACGTCGAAGGTGCCGACCTGCTCCGGCGCGTCGTACGCCACGAGGACACCCGAGAACTGACAGACCCCGGTCAGGAAGCACGAGTCACCGACCTGCCACGGCGACAGGACCGGCGTCGCTCCAGGCGGGACCGCGGGCGCGGCGTCGAGTGTCGCGAAGCCGAAGATCGGGACGACCGAGCCATTCGATTTCTGAGTGAGCCCGCTGATGGCGAAACCGGGGATGGCGTCGTTGCTCAGGTTGTTGATCTGGAACGGGTCGAAATCGACCTTCCCCGCTCCGGCTCCGGAGCTCTGAGACCCGATGTTCAGCGTCTGTTCGATGTCGAAAGAGAAGTCGCTCAGCTCGAAGGTTCCGGCGCTCGCGGAGCCCGCGAGCGAGCTGAGGTTCGCTGCGCCGATGTAGTCGACGGAGAACCGGATCGTGCCGCTCGCCGGCAGCTCCGCTGCAGAAGCAGATCCGACGCAGAGGATCGCAACCGCAAATGCCTCGACCGCGCGCCGCAGGGTCACTTCCTTCCTCCAACGTGCGGTCCCACTCTGCACGCGCGGCCCCTCGAAGGCAACGACTAGTGAGGAACCGCTCCGCTCGGAACGTCGTGGCGCCGCTCCGTGGGCGTAGGCAGCGTAGCGAGCGTACGATCTGGACGAACTGACCCAGGGAAGGCGATGGCCGCGAAGGTGCGAGTGCTGTGTGCGCTTCTAGCCGGAGTCGCCGCTGTGGCCCGAGCCTCGGATGCTGACGAGTCCGCGCTCTCGGTTGCCAAGCTCTACCCGTACTTGGTGACTGACGCCTATCTCGAGCGTGGCGGTCGTGAGCTGTCGAAGGCGCTTGGCCACGGTGTGTCCATTGCTCTCGTCTTCGATCTCGGCCAGGTCGTTCAGAGCGCGACCAGCGACAATCTTCGGACGCTTCGGCTCTCCGTCGGTCAGGCCCACCAAGTCGCTCTCGAGAACCTTCAGCGACTCGTTCGTGCGAACGAGGTGAAGATGATGGTCCTCCCCACGGGCCCCGACTCGCGGCCCTTTGTCCTCGTTGGAGGGCACTGGGCGGCCGCAACGGCGATCCTACTTCCGAATCTGCTGCACATGGTCGCTGCGCCCTTGGGCACGCAAGACGTCTGCGCATCCATCCCGCATCGAGAAGCGATGCTGATCTTCGCTTGCGGGGATCGCGCCTATCGCGACCAGATGCGAGCACTCGTTCGCGAGAAAGAGTCCGATGGCGCCAAGCCGTTGACCTACGGTCTCTTCCGGGTCGGTGGGCACAGCGTAGTCCCACTCGTCGAGTAGCCGCAGCCCAACTGGGAGCAGCGACGGCCTCGGAGGCTGTGGGCGCAGCCTATGAAGCCGTAGAGCAGTTCCTGGTAGCGGGGACAGGATTCGAACCTGTGACCTTCGGGTTATGAGCCCGACGAGCTACCGGACTGCTCCACCCCGCACCGAGGTGGGCGGAGAATCGCGCGCGGCCGGCGCCGTGTCAATTCGCGCAGGAAGTGCGCAGGCTCGCCGCTGGAGCTGCACGAGCTTTTTCGCGCAACCCTGCGGCAGAGTGACACTTCTCGTCACTCGAGTGCCACTTCTCGGCAGTCCCCGTCCGTCGCGGGGCGCGAGGAGGGCAACGACATGACGGCTGGGAAGTGGGCGATCGCAGCGATGCTGGTGCTCGGGGGCCTGCCGCGGCTCGCCGGGGCGGACTACTGGCGCTACACGACCGACTCGGGCTCGATCGCGTTCACCGACGACGCGAAGAACATCCCGCAGAAGTATCGCGCGAGCGCGGAGAAGATCGCCGAGCAGCCGCTCGCCACGTACCCGCGGCTCACGGTCGTGGACCCGGCCGCCACCCCGACACGAAGAAGTGTCGACGCCGCCGCGGTGCCCGTGTTCCCGTGGCCCGCACCGCAGCCGCCGGCCTACGCCGCGGCGCCCGCGCGCAACGGCCAGGGCGACACGCGCGTTTCGATGGACGTGGAAGGCGTGCGCATCGACGTGGACGCCGACGCCGACTCGGGCGAGCCGATCACCGTCGACAAGCGCCAGTGGGAAGACGACGACGGCAACTACTTCATGCACGGCCCGTACATGGTGCCGACGACCGTGATCCGCCGCGGCGACAAGCCGCTCGCCTACATCGACGAGCGGTAGGCGTCGAGCGCCCTAGCGCCAGGTAGAACGGGACGCTTCCGGGATCTCGCTGGAGACCTGCGTGCGCAGCACGGAGATGTCGGGCGTGACGAGCCAGGCCTTCGCGTCGACGTCGTAGCGCCAGTGCTGGCGCTGCCGCACCTGCCGCTCCTTCACGGACGGCAGCCGGTAGTACTCCATCGCGACGAACAGGTCGAGCTCGGAGTGGTCCTTCGCCGTCTCCTCGCGCGACAGCTCGTCGACGGACGTGAAGTGGAACGGCGAGCTCGTGTCGTCGAGCAGGCGCAGGAATGCGCCGCGCTCGCTGGGCTCGACGTGCTGCGCCGCCTCGTGCCAGCGGGCCCAGCGCACGTCGTTGTTGAACGCATTGACCGCCTCGTCGACGGAGGGCAGATCGTGCGGCAGCGGCGTGGTCATGCAGCCGCCGAGGAGCACGAGACCGAGCGCGAACCAGAGCCGGCGAAGCTTCATTGCGATTCCCCCCGAGAAGACCAGCCGCTTCCGACGTGGCACTTTCAGAGCTTGTCGGCAGGAGGGCGCAAGAGCTTGGCAGGTGAGGGACCGAAGACCGGGCTCCTGCTCGGGATCGACGTGGGCGGCAGCAAGCTCCACGTGGCGCTCGGGCGCACCAATGGCGCGATCGTCCGCGAGGCGCGTGTCGACGGCTGGACCTCGGGCGATCCGAGCCGCGACCTCGAGCGCATCGCCGCGGTAGTGGGTGAGCTGCTGGCGGCGGCGGGCGTCGACGCCAGCGAGCTCGAGTCCATCGGCGTCTCCGCGCCCGGCCCGCTCGACCCCAAGGCGGGCGTGGTGCGCGACGCGCCCAACCTGCCGGGCTGGCACGAGGTGCCGATCTCGGCGCGCCTGGCGCGCGCGTTCGACCGGCCCGTGCGGCTCGAGAACGACGCGAACGCCGCGGCGCTCGCGGAGTGGCAGTTCGGGGCAGGGCGGGGCTCGCGCGCCTTCGCCTTCCTCACCATGAGCACCGGCGTCGGCGCCGGCTTCGTGCTCGACGGCGCGCTCTACCGCGGGGCGCGGTTCGGCGCAGGCGAGGTGGGCCACATGCCGGTGGCGCAGCACGGCCGGCCGTGCTTCTGCGGGCTCACGGGCTGTCTGGAGGCCTACACGGGTGGCGCGGCGCTCGCGGCGCGGCTGCGCGAGGACGCGGGGGCGGGGCGCGCGGGTGCGCTCGCAGCCCGCGCGGGCGGCGACCCGGCGCGGCTGCGCGCCGAGCACTGGATCGAGGCGCTGCGCGCCGGCGAGCCGTACGCGCGCGCGCTGGCCGACGAGTTCCTCGACGCGCTCGCGCAGGGGCTCGCGATCGTGGTGCTCGCGCTCGACGTCGACTGCATCGCGCTCGGTACCATCGTGGCGCGGAACGCCGACCTGCTGCTGCCGCCGCTGCGCGAGCGCTTCGACCGGCGGGTCTGGCCGCGGCTGCGCGACACGCGCATCGTGCCGGCCGAGCTCGGCGCCCGCCTGTCTGCCTACGCAGGATTGTGTACGGCGTCGCTCGAGCTCGCGTCGCCGGGAGCTTCCTCGGCGTAGCGCGCGCGCCAGCGCGACGCGAACGCGGCGAGCCTGCCGGCGCTGATCGCCTCGCGCACGTCGCGCAAGAGCTTCATGTAATACGCGAGGTTGTGCAGCGAGAGCAGGCGCGCACCCAGCGCATCGCCGCTCGCGATCAGGTGGCGCAGGTACGCGCGCGTGAAGCCCGCGCACGTCGGACAGCGGCACTCGTCGTCGAGCGGGCCGAGCTCGTCGCGGTGCCTCGCGTTGCGCAGATTGAGCCGCCCGCGCGAGGTGAACACCGATCCGTGTCGGCCGTGTCGCGTGGGCACCACGCAGTCGAACAGGTCCACGCCGCGTTCGACGGCCGCCACCAGGTCCTCGGGCAGCCCCAGGCCCATCAGGTAGCGCGGCGCCGCCGGCGGCAGCGGCGCGAGCGCGGCCGCCACCAGCTGCGTGCGCTCGTCGGCCGACTCGCCGACGCCGAGGCCGCCGATCGCGAACGCGCCGAAGCCGAGCGCCGCCGTGCGGGCGGCGCTCTCGCGCCGCAGCTCGTCCGAAGCGCCGCCCTGCACGATGCCGAACAAGAGCTGGTCGGCGCGTCGGTGCACGGCGCGGCCGCGCGCGGCCCAGCGCAAGGTGCGCTCGAGGCACGCGCGCGTCGTGCCCAGGTCCGGCGCCTGGCCGGGCGCGATCGCCTCGAACTCGTCGAGCACGACGACCAGGTCGGCGCCGAGCCGCTCCTGGATCTCGATCGCGCGCTCGGGCGACAGGAACACCGCGCGGCCGTCGAGCGGGCTCTTGAACTCCACGCCCGCCTCGCTGCGCCGGCAGAACGCGTCGAGCGAGAACACCTGGAAGCCGCCCGAGTCGGTCAGCACGGGGCCGCTCCAGCCGAGGAAGCCGTGCAGTCCGCCGTGCGCCGCCACGAGCTCTTCGCCGGGCCGCAGGTGCAAGTGGTACGTGTTCGCGAGCACGCCCTGTACACCGATTCGTGTCAGCTCCTCGGGCGTCAGCCCGCGCACCGCGCCGAACGTGGCCACCGGGAAGAACGCCGGGGTCTCGAGCAGCCCGTGCGGCGTGAAGAGGCGTCCCGCGCGCGCCTCGCCATCGCGCCCCTGCACCTCGAAGCGCGGGGCGGTCACCGGATCCACAGCGCGTCTCCGTACGAGAAGAAGCGGAAGCGCCGCTCGATCGCGTGCGCGTACGCGCGCCGGGTGGTTTCGACGCCCGCGAAGGCCATCACGAGGGCCAGCAGGCTCGAGCCCGGCAGGTGGAAATTCGTGACGAGCGAGTCCACGGCGCGAAAGGCGTGCCCGGGCACGACGAAGAGCTTGGTCTCGCCGGCACCCGCGGCGCCGCCCGTCGTCTCGAGCGCACGCACCACGGTCGTGCCCACGGCGATCGCGCGCCCGCCCGCTGCGCGCGCCGCGGCGATGGCCTGCGCGGTGGCCTCGGGCACCTCGAAGCGCTCGGCGTCGAGCTCGTTGTCCAGCAGCCGCTCGCAGCGCAATGGCCGGAACGTGCCGGGTCCCACGTGCAGCGTCACCCGCGCGACGCGCAGCTTCGCCGCGAGCGCCTCCGTGAAGTGCAGCGAGGCGGTCGGTGCCGCGACGGCGCCGGGCACGCGCGCGAAGACGGTCTGGTAGTCGGCGAGGTCGCGCGCGCGCGGCGCCGCGCGCCGGATGTACGGCGGCAGCGGCGCTTCGCCGAGCGCGCCGAGCACGGCGTCCACGTCGACACCATTCCGTGTCGCGAACGACAGCCGGCATGCGCCGCCGGGCAGCACCTCGACCACGCGCGCCGCGAGCGCGCCGAACTCGAGCTCGAGCCCGGGCGCGAGCCGGCCGCCCGAGCGCACCAGCGCGCTCCAGTCGCCGTCGGCGCGGCGCGAGAGCAGCAGCGCCTCGGCGCGCCCGCCGCTCTTCTTCCTGCCGCGCAGCTTCGCGGGCAGGACCCGCGTGTCGTTCACGACGAACAGGTCCTGCGCGCCCGCCGCGTCGGCGAGCTCCGAGAAGCGCAGCTCGTCGAGCGCCCCCGTCGCGCGCTCCAGCACGAGCAGGCGCGCGGCGTCGCGCGGCGTGCACGGCTCCTGCGCGACGAGCTCGGGCGGCAGCTCGAACTCGAGGTCGGCGCGCGTGATCACGGCCGCTCGAGCTCCGCCAGCGCGGCGGGCTTGCCCGCGAGCGCGTCCCAGGAGAACAGCGCGACGCCGGCGGGCTTCACCTCGCGCGCGAGCTCGAGCTGGTGCTGGATGCGCGCCGGATCTTCGACCGCGAGCCACGCGCCGATGCCGAGCCACACGCGGTCGCCGCCGATGCCGAAGCGCAGCGCGTGGGCGTGGTAGCGGAACAGCCGGTCGTCGCGCGTGTACGCCATGGCGACGGCGAAGTCGATGCGGCCCTCCTCGAGCCACGCGCGCCAGTCCTGCAGCGACGTCAGGTAGGCGCGGTCGGCGAACGCGAGCACCGCGGCCGAGAGCTGCCACTGCTTCGGAATGCGCGCGTGCAGCCGGTCGACGAGCTCGCCCACGCGCGCGCGGCGGAACTCGTCCCACGCGTCGCCGGTCGCGAACGCGCCGCTCTCGGCGGCGAAGCGCGTCTTCGCGATCTCGCCGTAACCGAAGTCGAGCCCGCGGAAGCGCGAGCCCGGGATCATGGGCAGCGCATACGGGTAGCGGATGTAGTCGAGGTGCAGGCCGTCGAGGTCGGGCGCCGCGTGCACCAGGTCGTCGACGGTCGCCGCGAGGAAGTCGACGACGCCCGGCACCGCGGGGTCGAGCCACAGCCCGGGCGCGTCCAGCTCGTAGTAGTCGCCGTCGGGCGGCGGCACCTTGCCGTCGGCCGGGTAGTCGAGCAGGCTGCGTCCCGCGCGGTCGACCTGCACGGCGTCGCGGCCGACCGCGCGAAGCACGGGCGCGTCGCGGTTCTGCGCGAGCGCGAGACAGTTGAACCACGCGTGCACGCGCAGCCCGCGCGCGTGCGCGCGCGCGATCAGGTCGGCGAGCGGCTCGGGCCCGTTGGGATGCGCGGCGCGCATGGCGCGGAAGGGCGCGTCGTCGGCGTGCGTCGACGGGAACCAGCTGCGCCCGGCGCGGTGCACCTGCACGAACAGATCGCTCGCGCCGAGCTGCGCGGCGCGGTCGACGAGCGACGCGATCTTCTCGGGCGACTCGAGCGTGCGCTCGCTGCCCTCCGCGAGCACCCAGAGGCCCAGCGGGCCCGCGGCGGCGGGAGGCCGCGCTCGCGTGCACGCGGCGGCCAGGACGGCGGCGAGAAGGACGCTCGTGAGCGCGCGCATCGAGCCGCGGAGCGTAGCAGAGGGCCGCTCGGGCGCCGTTCTCGCTCGGCGCCGCCGCGCCCGTTAGATTCGAGCCGGCGATGAGGGGGAACGGGCACAGCACTCGCCGCGCGCTCTGCGCGGCGCTCGTCGCGCTCGCGGCCGGCCGCGGCGCGCGCGCGGACACGAGCGACGCGGACCTGGTC
>Ga0335077_10002464_pt1 | contig 22115 bp, 21 predicted proteins | sample Lox_Sample_31_FD_207151 | JGI IMG/M metagenome (GOLD analysis project Ga0335077, IMG submission 207151) | Soil microbial communities from Loxahatchee National Wildlife Refuge, Florida, United States - Lox_Sample_3.1 | ecosystem: Environmental > Terrestrial > Soil > Wetlands | place: USA...
TCCGCGGTGATTCAGGAAGACGGCACCCTCGTCGCGCTTCACAGGGCGCTCGCTGAGGTAGCGCGCCAGAGCGGACGCCGCGTGCCCTGGCAGAGGCACCTGGCGTTCCTTGCGGCCCTTTCCACGAACGCGGAGCCAGCCTTCGGACCGGTCGATATCTTCCAGGTTCAGCCCGGCGAGCTCGCTGACGCGGATGCCGCAGCCGTAAAGCAGCTCGAAGATGGCGCGGTCGCGGGATGGAAACGGTCGTTCAAGCTTGCCGGCGGCGACACCGTCGATTAGCGTGTTCACCTGCTCGGCGGTCATCACCTCGGGGAGTTTCTTGGGAGCTTTAGGCGTGCGCACCAGCTTGGCAACGTTGATCTCGACGACACCCTCGCGGAGCAGAAAGCGGAACAGGCTGCGCACGGCAGCCAGCTTGCGGCGGATGGTGACCGCGGTGAGGTTGTCACGATAGAGCGAAGCGAGCCACTCGCGGAGGATCAGGAGGTCGATGGCGCGCGGCTCGGGGGGCGCGAGGTCGGACGGTGAGAGGTACTCGACGAATTGCGCGAGGTCGGATTCGTAAGCGCGGATAGAGTGTGGCGAAGCGCCGGTGCGGGCGAGCTCGTCCAGGTAGCGGCGAATGTGGCCGGCCAACTCAGACATAGGCGGCAAGCGCCTCCAGCGCGCGTTCACAGACTAGCGCATGGCGCGCTTGCTTGTCGCGGCGCAGCTTCTGGCGGATCGCCTCGTCCAGTTGCGGCAGCAGGTCGAAGGTGATGTTGGCCGGCTGGTAATTGCCCGGGTCGGCGGCGGAGATGTAGTGGCAAAGAGAGCCGAGCGCGGTCTCGCGGGGCAGCGGCCGCGGCGTCCTGCCCGTCGCGAGATCGGCGGCGTTCATGCCGGCCATAAGGCCGGTCGCGATCGACTCGACGTAGCCCTCGACGCCCGAAATCTGACCGGCGAAGAGCACCTCGGGGCGTGCACGCAGTTGGAGCGCCGGTGTGAGCAGCGCCGGAGCGTTGATGTAGGTATTGCGATGAACCTGACCGTAGCGCAGGAACTCTGCGTTTTCCAGGCCTGGAATGAGGCGCAGTACGCGCGCCTGCTCGCCGAACTTCATATGATTTTGAAATCCGACCAGGTTGAAGCTCTGCGCGCGCAGGTTCTCCTGGCGAAGCTGCACCACGGCCCACGGGCGCTTTCCCGTGCGCGGATCGGCTAGACCCATTGGCTTCATTGGCCCGAAGCGCAGGGTTTCGCGGCCGCGGCGCGCGAGCTCCTCGATGGGCAGGCAGGCTTCGAAGTAGCGGGCGTCGTCCTCGGGGATATGGGCGGAGGTGCTGGCGGCGGCCAGAAGCTCGTCGACGAATCGCTCGTACTGCTCGCTGTCGAGCGGGCAGTTAAGGTAATCGTCGGTGCCGTCCACGGATTTGCCATAGCGCGAGGCCCAGAACGCGATGTCCGTGTTCACGGATTCGGCGTCCACGATGGGGCTGATACTGTCGTAAAAAAAGAGGCGGCCCGAGCCGGTCAGACGGGCGATCTCATCAGCGAGGGCGTCGCTGGTAAGCGGGCCGCTGGCGACGATCCAGATGACACCCGTATCGGCCAGGCTGGTGACCTCTTCGCGATGCAGCTGGATGAGGGGCTCGCTCTCGATGGCGCACGTGACTTCGCGCGCAAAGGCATCGCGGTCCACCGTGAGGGCGTGGCCGCCGGGGACGCGCGCGGTCTGGGCGCAGCGGAGCAGGAGGGAATCGAGGCGGCGCAGCTCCTCCTTGAGCAGCCAGGGCGCTGTGGATTGGGATTCGCTCTTCAGCGAGTTGCTGCACACGAGCTCCGCGAGCCGGTCGGTCTGATGCGCGGGCGTGGGGCGCACCGGCCGCATCTCGTGGAGCACGCAGCGGAGCCCGCGCCGGGCGGCTTGCCAGGCGGCTTCCGCCCCAGCTAAGCCACCGCCGATGATGTGGATCGGTTTCAAGCTGTGTTCACAGCATGGAAGCCAACGCAGCCGAGGGTACGCGCAATCCGACGTAGAAGGTGCCGAACAGAGCGTAAACCGCGCTGACTTCGTCGAAGCGCATTTCGTAGATCAGTTTCTTGAAGACCAGGGGATCTTCGGCGAAGAGGTCGACGCCCCACTCCCAATCGTCGAACCCGATCGAGCCGGTGATGATCTGACGCACCTCGCCGGCGTAGCGGCGTCCGATCATGCCGTGCTCGTTCATCATGCGGGCGCGCTCAGCCATGGTCTCCTGGTACCAGTTCTTGGACTCGCCGCGGCGGCGGTCCATCGGATAGAAACACAGATATTTCGCGGGAGGAATTTCGGGCCACAAACGTGGCGCCATGGCCTGCCGCTGGCGCTCGAGAGTGGCTTCGATCTCGCGGTTCCATTCCTCGGAGTGCGGTTGCACGCCCTTCGCGGCCAGAGCGCCGTAGACCTTCGAGGTGGATTCGTAGAGCCCGAGCTCGATGATCGAGAGGTAGGAGTGCGCGGGCTCCAGATAGTCGCTGAGTGCCAGGCGGGAGACGCCGATCTCCGCCTGGTTCAGCTCTTCAAAGCTGCGGCGGAAATGAACCAGCATCAGGTCGCCCTTGTGACCGAGGAGGGAATAGATCGCGCTCTGGCGTCCGTCGGCAGGCTTTTCCATTTCGCCAAGGACGCTATCGGCCTCGTCCAGGACCCGCTTGCGGTCCGCGTCCGCCAGGCCCCGCCATGCGGCACGCCGGAAGCGCATCATCTGATGGAGCACGCTGGCGCCTTCGACGGTGAGAGGAACGGGAGGGACAGCAGTGGTATCTACCACGGTCTCAGGGGTCATTCCGTCATTCTACCGCGCGCGCATTTGGCCAGATAGCTCTCGGCAGCTAGCTCCTCGAGCTCGCGGTCGCAGGCCTCGCGCCACTCGGCAAGCCGTCGTTCCTCGAGGCGTTCGAGCAGGCGGCAGCGGCGGCGCGCTTCGAGCATAAGCTTCTGCTGTTCGGCGAGCTTCCGAGCGGACTCCGCCCGCTTGCGTGCGATCTCGGCTTCCCGGGTCATAATTCGCTGGCGGAAGGCGCCTAAAGCGGCCAGATCGCATCCCGCAACGGGGTTCCACTCGCGCACCTGAACCTCGGCGCGAATTCCGGCGGCTTCGATCTCGGCGCGGGCGCGATCGAGCGCCGAGAGCTCGGCGGCCTGCTGCTTATAGCGCGCCTCTTCGAGCTCGAGCTGCGTGCGGCGCCACTCGAGAACCCGCTTGAGAGGAAAGCGGAAATCGGTCATCGCTTAACGGCAGGCGTCGTCGCGGGCTGAAGATCCAGGTTGCTGGCCAGCTCCTGTAGGCGCGACAACGTCTCCTCCAGCGTGGATTTGCCGTGGTGGTGCTGCCGCAGAAACTCCAGCAACTCGGGCCGGAGACGGATACTGGCGTCCAGAGTGGGGTTAGAACCGGAGACGTAGGCACCAAGCTGAATCAGGTCCTCGGAGTCGCGGTAAGCGGCCAGGGCCGCGCGAATTTTGCGGGCGGCTTCCTGCTGCGCCTTGGGCGCGATAGCCGACGTCAGTCGGCTGACGGAGTGCAGGATATCTATCGCCGGGTAATGGCCTTGGGAGCCGAGTTGGCGCGAGAGGATGAAATGGCCGTCGAGAATGCCGCGCACGGCATCGCAGATCGGCTCATTGAAGTCGTCGCCCTCCACCAGGACCGTAAAAAAGCCCGTGATCGAACCTCGCTGGAAATTCCCGGCACGTTCCAGCACTTTGGGAAGGAGGTGAAAGACCGACGGCGTGTAGCCTTTCTGGCTGGGTGGCTCGCCTGCGGCCAGTCCGATCTCGCGCTGGGCCATCGCGAGGCGCGTGACCGAGTCCATCACCAGCAGCACGCTGGCGCCTTGATCGCGGAAGTACTCCGCGACCGCCAGCGCAACAAAGCAGGCGCGCACGCGAAGAGGCGCTGGGCGCTCGCTGGTGGCACAAACCACCACGCTGCGTTTGCGCCCTTCGGGACCGAGCTCGTTCTCCAGAAAGCCGCGAACCTCGCGGTTGCGCTCGCCGATCATAGCGATCACGGTCACGTCCGCGGAATTCTGGCGCGACATGGAACCGAGCAGGGTGCTCTTGCCGACGCCGCTGCCCCCGAAAATCCCGATTCGCTGTCCCTTGCCGACAGGAAGCAGTCCATCGATCGCCCGAACGCCGGTTACCAGCGGCTGGGTAATGTGCTCGCGATCCAGCGGATTGGTTGCCGTGCCGTAGAGGTTGTACTGTTCTTTGGCCTCGATCGCGGGACCGCCGTCCATGGGTTTGCCGAACCCGTCGATGACCCGTCCCAGCAGGCCGGGGCCCACAGCGATGCGGGAATCCTCACTGCGCGCCAGCACGGGATCGCCCAATTGGAGGCCGTCGGTCTCCTCCAGAGGCATCGAGAGTACATGGCCATCGCGGAAGCCGATGACCTGGGTGCGGATGCGCCGGCCCGCCGGGGTGGCGACCTCGCAGAAGTCGCCGATGGCGACGCTCGGGCCGCGCGATTCGATGAGCAGCCCGACCACCTGGACCACCTGGCCGCTCCAGCGCATGGGAGAAATCCGGTCCAGCTCAGCACGGTAGGGCGCGAGGGAGATCGCGGTCATAACTGCCTCCGGAGACAGTCGGCGAGCCCGCGCTCGATTTCCTGGAGCTGGGAATCGATTGAGGCGTCCAGGTTGCCACGTTGGGTTTCGAAGATGACGGTTCCAGGCTCACGGGACGGGTCCGGCAGGATTTCGATGCGGGCCGCGTTGCCGTACTGCTCGAAGCACGCGGAGACGGCGGCCGCATGCGAGGGATGGATTCGGACGCGCGAGGACTCATTGCCTTCGAGCTTTTCCAGGGCGCCGAGCACCAGGCCGTGAAGTGCGTCGGGATCGACGGCCATCTGTCGGCGAAGCACGCGGCGGGCGATTGCCAGTGCAAGCTGGATCGTGTCGGCTTCGGCTTCGCGCCGGAAGCGGGCGCGGAGGTTGGAGATCTCGTCTATGGCTCGTGCCAGCCGGTCGATTACAGGCCGTACCTCGGCGGCACCTTGCGCGCGTCCGGCCGCTTCCCCCTCGCGAAATCCCTGCGCGCGCGCTTCCTGAACACGCTGGGACATCTGCTGGTGCAACCGCTCCGCCTGCGCGCGGCCGTCCTCCGGGGCGGTCGCGGCAGTATTTCCGTCCGCTGCCGCCGCCACATGTTTCCACCAGACGCTTTCCACTGGCCGCGGGTCGCCGGCACGGAGGACCTTACACGACATACTGCTCCCCGACCGCACCTTTCAGGCTGAGAACACCTTCGCTTTCGAGCTGCCGCACCAGAGCGATGATCTGCTGCTGAGAACTTTCGACTTCCTTTATCTTGACGGGGCCCAGCGCTTCCATGTCCTCCCGGAGCATGTCGGCACCACGCGTCGACATGCAGCTCAGCACATGGTTGCGGAGCTGCTCGCTGGTGCCTTTGAGCGCAACGGTTAGAATCTTGCGGTCTACCTTGGCCAGGACTTCCTTGAGGCCGAGAGGATCGATGAGCAGGAGGTCTTCGAATACGAACATCAGATGGCGGATTGTCTCGGCGAGATTCGTGTCCGACTGGTCGATGTGGTCCAGGATCTCGCGGCTGGACGCGGAGTCCAGGCGGTTTAGCATTTCGGCGACCGCACGGACGCCGCCGTAGGACTCGCGGCTGAACTCGCCAAGGGCTTTCAGCTTCTGGCCGATGACCCCCGCGATCTTGATAATGATATCGGGTGAGATCTGGTCCAGGCTCGCCATGCGCTGAGCTACATCGGATCGCAGGGTGGAGGGCAGGGACGTCAATAGTGCCGCTGCTTGGGAGTAATTCAAGTGCGAGAGGACGAGCGCAATGGTCTGGGGGTGTTCGTTGTGAATGAACTTGGCAAGCTGTTGCGGATCGGCATTCTGGATGGCATCGAACGAGGTGGCATCCGCGCCCAGGGCCTTGGTAAGCCGGTCGAGCAGGCGCTTGGCGTGCTCGGGATCAAAGGCGCGCACGAGCAGCTTGCGCGCGTACTCGATGCCTCCCCTGGCGACATAGTCGCCGGCGGTGGCGATCTGGTGAAACTCCTCCAGCACCAGTTCCGCTTGGTCCGCAGTAATGGATGTGATCTTCGCGACTTCCCGGCTCACCCTCTGCACTTCCTCCTCGGTGAGCTGCGGCAGAAGTTGGGCGCTGGTCTGCTCACCCAGAACGATGAGCAGCATGGCCGCCTTGCGGAGATTCGGCAGAAGTTCGCCTTCCGCCTTGGTAGTGTTCAGGATCATGGCTTAGGCGTCCCGCTGCTCACTCTTCACCCTCCCGGATCCAACTCTTCAGGATCTGCACGGAAATCTCGGGCTCCTTGCTGATTTTGTCGCGAAGATGCTTGGCGAATACCTCGGCTTTCTTGGTGATTACCGGAGCCAGTTTCAGCGAGGTCAACGCCTGCGCATCCATCTTCTGCTGCAGGGCATCGCGCTGCGCCAGCTGCGACTCGATCTGATGCTCGACGTTTGGCTGGGACGCCAGGGCAGCGGTCGGCAAGTCTTGTGCGGCGCCGGGCAGTGCGGCGGGCGCGGAGACTTCTGTGACGGCCGGCCGGCGGCGGCGGCGGAGAATCACCAGGGCGATGACCACCGCGGTGATTGCGCACGCAACGTAGATCAGGGTCTTCCGGTCGGTTTTGATGGCTAGGCCGGGAATTGCTCCGGATGGCGGCACGGACACCGGAGTTGCCGGCCGGGGAGGCGCTGGAGGCTCCAGCATCAGGGTGGTCTCGAAGGGCAACGTTTCGATGGTCAGTTGATCGCCCCTGTCCTGGGAATAGCCGGTGACCCCCGCGACGAGATCACGGATCACCTTCAGTTTTTCCGGCGACGGAGGCACGAGCACACGCCTATAGCCGCCGGCATCGTGTTGCCAGGTAACTTCCTGATCGACGAGCACGGCGACCGATGTCTTGCGCACGACACCCGCAGGCAGCCTCGTCTTCTTCACGGTCCGGCTCGACTGGTAGGTCACGTTTTCCGTGACCCGGGTTGCCTTACCCAGACCGTTTGTCGGCCGGGATGTGGGCCGGGGAAGCGTTGAGGCCGCGCCTGGGACTCCGCCCGATAGCGCAGCCCCTGTAGCATCCTCCGTGCGCTGCGAGCTGAGCATGACGGACCGGGCAGGATCAAAAATCTCTTCGCTGAGCTCCCCTCCGGTGAAATCGCAATCCACCGAGACGCCCGCGCGGAATTTCTCGGCGCCGAGAATCGGACCCAGCGTGGAGTTGATCTTGGCGAGCATGTCGGCTTCGACCTGGCGGCGGTAATCCAGCGCGGCTGCGGAGGGCTCCGGCCCATCGAGGCCCCCCGCCGGCCGCGGACGGCTCAGCAGGTTTCCGTTCATGTCCAGCACGGTGACGGCGTCGGGCGCCAGGCCTTCCACGGCACTCGCCACCAGGTGATCGATTGCCAATACGTTCTGAGCCGCCAGGCGTGCGCCTGGTTTCAGCCTTACAAGCACACTGGCCTTGGCGGGCTGCTGCGATTCCAGGAACACGGATTCCTTCGAGAAGGTGAGGTGTACGCGAGCCTGGTCCACCTCCGCGAGAGCCATGATGGTGCGCTCGAGTTCGCCTTCAAGCGCGCGGCGATAGTTGATATGCTCGGTGAACTCGGTGGCTCCGAGATTGACCTTGTCGAACAGCTCGAACCCGATGCGCCCCGTCTTCGGCAGCCCCGCCGCTGCCATGCTGAGCCTCAAGTCAGCAAGGCGTGAAGACGGAACCAGCACCGCGCCGCCCCCTTCGGGAAGCCGGTAATCGACGCCGCCTTCTTTCAACTTCTGAACGATACCCGCAGCGTCTTCCGGGGCCAGGCCCGTGAACAGAGGTTTGAAGTCGGCCTCCTTTTTCCACTGCACGAGCGAGTACAGCCCGGCGCCCGCCGCCACGATGACGATCGAGATCGTGATCCGTTGACGCACAGACAGATTGGCAAGGAGCTTCTTCATGACACTCAGGCCTAAGATCGGCGGGACGGGGCCAAAGGAATAGGGTGGAGGGCGGGGGCGCTACATCTGCATCCGCATGATTTCCTGGTAAGCGCTGACCACCTTGTTGCGGACTTGCATGAAGAGCTCGAAAGCCAGTTCGGCCTGCTGGGTCGCGAGAACCGTAGTGTGCAGCTCCTCGCCCTCGCCTGACAGGAAGCGCTCGACCGAAGCCGAAGCATTCTGGCTGAACGCTTCCACGCGCTGCACTGCCGATGAGAACACCTCCTGAAATCCTGCGTCAACTGCCTGGCCAGCTGGCCGGATGGCTTCCGGAAGGGAGATGCCGCTAATGGGTGTGATCGGGGCAGCCATGGATCACCTCATCGAACCAGATCGATGGAACGCTGGATCATATCTTTGACCGCCGTTATCGCGGCGACATTGGCCTGATAGCTGCGCGCAGCGTTCATCAGGTCCACCATGTCCTCAGCCACGTTGAGGCGCGGAAACGCCACGTAGCCGTCCTTATCGGCATCCGGGTGACCGGGCATGTAGCGGCGTTCCGGGTCGCTCGTATCCGTAACAATTTCCGACACCTTGACGCCTCCGGCGGATTCCAGTTGGGAACTGAAGACGGAGGCAAAGGGCGATGTCACAGTAGTATTTTCGAAGACAGCATCTTTTCGACGGTACGGCCCGCCATCTGGCGTGCGGGTCGTCTCCGCATTGGCCAGGTTCTCCACGAGCACTTCGGCACGGCTGCGCTGCGCGGCCATGCCGGAAGCGCCGATCGATAGAACGCCAAACAGACTGCTCATCCGGATTTACCCTCCTGAATGGCGGATCGCACGGTCTGGATCTGGACCTTGATCAACTGCGAAGCCAACTGAAAACGGAGCGCATTCTCGGCAAGCAAACGGCTCTCGCGGTCCAGACTCACGTTGTTGCCGTCATTTTTGGTTTTAAGGTCTGAAGGTGAAATTATTTGGGGAGGTCCGCCGGCGGACGTCAAAAACTCGCGCTGGAAGTCGATATCTTGAGTGCGATAGCCGGGTGTGTCGGCATTGGCGATATTGGATGCTACCAGTTTCTGCCGGACACTCAGCAGATCCAGATATCGTTCCAGGTGTCCGGCGACTTGATCCAGCATGGCACCCAGCCTACTTGCAGTTGGGTTGCCAGCCGGAGGCGCTGAAAACAGAAGAGATATGCAATCACGGAGCGACAATTCTCTGCCGCAGCGACGGTTTCTTGCCGCCCCCGCGATGGCCGGCTAACGGACGGAGGATTTCAGGGGCGTACCGGGGCCAGGAGGCGCGAGAAGCAAGGCGATCACGATGGCGATCAAAAAGAGGATCAAACTCAGGTCCGAATCGAACATAGCTGGGATTCCCTCAAGTGCAGAATTCCCTCAAGGTGCGGGCAGCCGAGAGTGAGGCTCTGATCGAAAGGTAAGCCTGAGGGTGGCCTCTGTTAAGTAAGGCACCAGTCTACCATGGTGAGAGGCCCGGTACCACGTCTTCGCCGTTCGTGCTCTCAGCAGCCGGTATGCTTCGCCGTCGAGCGAAGGACGTCGGGCAAAACGGAATCCACGGACGAGCCTTGCGCACCAGCGCTGGTTCGGCCTACTTTCGCTGAGGGGCGCCGCGAGTGTGTGCCGCGCCGGTTATTCCCTTTTTCATCCGCCCGGACGTCGGTCCCGTAGGGCCGAGATGTCCTGTTCACTGAGAGAGGAGTTTTTTCTTTCGTTTTATTTCAATTATTTATCGGATATTCCATTCAGATCCCGCGAATGTCGGGTCTAGCCTGGAATCGAAGGAAGGAATTGTAGCAAGTCGCAATTCCCAACAGTGAAGATGCCGACTGACCCGATTATTATCATCATTGGCGGATCGTGGGTCTAAACTGCAGATGAAGTACTAACCTCGCGCTACCCACATGCGCGCACACCGAATACTCCCACTTGGGAAACCTATGAATAGGTGAAAGCTGGTAATATTCTTTGGGGATATTCCGTTTTATTGGAATATTCCCGAAGAAAACCAGGCCGCTTTCGATATTAAAAATCATACGTGCGGAGCGGGCTCTTTGAAATCGGCAAAGATTCTGATTTGCTGTCTATTAGTGGTTCCGCTGGTCGGCACGGTGTCACGTCCCGTTCCGAAATCCCGGACGCAGATCCCGGAAACACCCGAGCAAAGAACTGCTCGGCGCGCGCCTGTGCTCGCATTGATGCGATCGGCCACGGAGGTGTACCGTACGGGCCGCTACCGGGATGCGCTGCACGGGTTCGAATCCATGCGAACAGCCGCCCTCAAGACTCAAGTTCCCGATCTGGCTGCACGAGCCCTGGGCAACATAGGCGGATGCCAGTTCGCTCTTCATCAATACAATTCAGCCCTCGATTCCTTTCGCAAGAGCATTCGTGAGGCCAATGCTGCAGGAGACAGGAGCGCAGCGGCAGTGTTCGACGCGAACGTGGCATCGCTCTACTCCGAGATGGGGGAATTGGATGAGGCCGCAGAGTGGATTCAAGGGACGCTGTCCCGCCTCAACGATCAGGACCGGCGGGAACATGGAGCAGACATCTGCATTCAGCTTGCCACCTTGCGAGCGCGGCAGCACCGGATGGAGGAAGCCCGGCGGTTGTTTGCCGAGGGCATTACGGAGGCCGATTCGCGGGGCAATCTCGAACTGGCCGCCATCGGCTGGAATCGCCTCGGAGAAGAGTACCTGAAGCAGCACGATCTGGCGAGGGCGGAGGGCCCACTGCTCGAAGCGTACCGGATACGGGAATTGCACCGGATCGCCCTGGATAGTTCGTACCGCAGCCTGGGACGGCTGCGCCTGGAGCAGGGCGACCTGGAGGCGGCCTCCGCGTTGCTCGATCGGGCCGTGGAACTGGCGGCGGGTCCCGGGGGAGCCATTCCGACCTGGGATGTCTATCACTACAGAGGGCGTGTCCGACTCGCGCAGGGACGGCTTCGCGAGTCGCTTGCGGATCTGCGGATCGCGGTCCGCCTGGCCCGGGAGTGGCGATGGACCGTCCCACCGGAAGACGCGGCACGCATCGGAGCTGAGGGATGGCTGGAACAGGTGCATTCGGCGTTAGTCGAGGCCGGAAATCGCCTCTATCGAGAAACCGGCGACCCCTCACTGATTCGCGAGACGTTCGAGGCCGCCGAAGAGAATCGCGCCAGCAGCCTGCGAGCGCTACTTCGGACTCGCGAATCCGATCCTCGGAAGAAGTTCCCGCCCGAGTATTGGGAAGCACTGGCTAACCTGCAGCGGGCCGAGGTTCAGGCGCTGCGTTCGCCCGGCGGCGCTCCGGGGCTGGAGCGCGCACGGGCCGATCTGATCCGCGTCGAGAGCGGGCTGGGTTCGCTGGTCGACCCGGCGCCGGACCGGGTCCTCGAGTCCGCACGCGTCACGCTCGATTCGGGAACCGTCCTGCTCAGCTTTCATCTCGGGGCGCAAACTTCCTGGCTTTGGGCCCTGGACAGTGGGGGCCTGGAGCTGTACGAGTTGCCGCCACGGGACGAAATCGCGATACAGGCAGGCGAAGCAATCGAAGCGATCCGGGAAGGCCGCCCGGATTCCGGCCGTCTGTTCAGGAGCCTGTTCGGCCGGTTGCGCCCCCGTTTCCAGGGCAAGAAACGCTGGCTGGTGGCGCTGGAATCCACGCTGTTTGGGGTTCCGCTGGCGGCATTGAACGGTCCAAAAGGCGAACCACTGGCGAAGAGCCATATAATCCAAATCATTCCCGGGGCCGGATACTGGGTGGAGGCTCATTCGCGGCCAGCCGCCGCGCCGACGCCCCTGTTCGTCGGATTGGGCGACCCGATATACAACACCGCCGACCCGCGCCTTGCACAATCTGCAAGCCTTCCGCGCCCTCAACCTTTGCTGCTGCCGCGGCTGGTGGCCAGCGGATTGGAAATCGACGCGGCGGCCCGCGCGTGGGGCGGCGAGAGCATTCTGCTCAAGGGCGCGAACGCGTCTCGCGCAAGGCTAAAGGAGGAACTGAGCCGCAACCCTGCGGTGGTTCACATTGCCACGCACGTGGTGGAGTCCAGCGTGCAGCCCGTCCACGGCCTGATCGCGCTCAGCCTCACCCCGGGCCGCGAGAACGAGCTGCTGGCGCCTCCGGAGATCGCGGATTGGAGAATCCATGCCGGGCTTGTGGTGCTGAGCGGGTGTAAGTCCGGGGAGGGTGCCGCGCTGCCTGGCACGGGCCTGCTCGGCCTGACTCGCGCGTGGTTGGTGGCCGGAGCAAGCTCTGTAGTGGCCAGCCGCTGGCCAACCACGGACGACAACGGCGCCCTCTTTGCCTCCCTCTATCGCAATCTCAGCAGCCGGACCGGGATGGGCGCAGCCGCGGCGCTACGGCAGGCTCAGCTCGAGATGATCGGCTCGCGGTCGTGGCGATCTAACCCGGGCTACTGGGGAGCATACTTTGCTATGGGGGCGGAATGACGGACGACCATGAAAAAAGCCTCCCGGAGGCACCGCAGGCGGAGCGATCCTGGGCCCCCCTGGTCGACAGGATCCGCGAAGGTGACCAGGCCGCGATCGAACAACTCTACTCGGTTTTCGCCAAGGGAATTCGGTTCTTCTTATGGCGGCAACTCGGGCTGCAGGATCTCGACGACCGCGTACACGACATTTTCCTGATGGTGGTCCAGTCGATACAGCGGGGCGAACTGCGCGAGCCGGAGCGACTCATGGGGTACGTGCGGACAGTCGTGCGACGGCAGGCGGCCACCTACATTCAGGGCGCCATGAACGCGAGGCGGAGCTACGTCCCGATCGATGGGGGCGCCCCGCTACGCGCCCGTGAGACGGACCCGGAGCGGAAAGCCATCGAGGAAGAGCAGACGGAGGTTGCTCTGCGTGTGCTGCAAAGCCTCCCCAAACGGGATCGCGAAGTCCTCATAAGGTTTTACCTTCGCGAGCAGCTACCCGAAGACATCTGCCGGGATATGGGAATGACCGAAACCCAATTCAGGTTGATCAAATCTCGGGCCAAAGCGCGGTATGGCGAGCTCGGCAAGCGGCGCTTCGCGCTCCGCAACGGGTTCGTGAGCCGCTAGCCTACTTAGTACAAAAATGCACATTTGTGAAGCAAAACGTTTGAGAGGCAGGTGTGTCAACCCATACTAACTAACGGGAAGATTGCGGTATGTTCATGGCCGACAGGATCCAGAAGCATATAGAAGCGGAGGAACTCGACAACTACTCGATGGAGAGCTTGGGCGAAGCCGAGAGCGCCCGAATCGAGGAACACCTCCTGGTATGCGAGACCTGCCGTCGGATCTTGGCCGATACGGATGCTTATCTCGGAGGCATGTCCCGTGCTGCCAACCAGTTACGGGAAGACGACAACCGGTCTCGAGGGAGGATGTTCGGACTCCTGGCGGCGGCAGCATGCCTCCTGATTGCACTCAGCGTAGCTTGGCATGGGCCGGGCGCGCCACAGCCGGCAATCGCCGTCAACCTGTTTGCCACCCGCGCCAACGCGGGCGGCGCGGCGATCCCAGCGGGTAGGCCTCTGCACCTCCAGCCCGATCTCACAGGATTGCCGGTTGGAGTTCCATACCGCGTCGAAGTGGTTGACCGGAACGGGAGGCAGGTCTGGTCGGGACGGCTGCCACTAAATCAGCACGGTCTCCTGGCGCCGCCGCAGCATCGAGGTGTCTATTTCGTTCGTATTTATGCCAGTACGAGCGAACTCCTGCGGGAATACGGTCTCGAGATCCGTTAGGTCGCGGCCGACTGTCCTGCACCCTCCTGATCCATGAAGTAATAGCTGATCATGTGCAGGACGATCATGTGGGCGTCTTCGATCCGGCCCATGTGAGGAACGGACGCCTGAATGTTCAGTTGGGCGAGGGGCCCGAGTTTGCCGCCATCGCGGCCGGAAAGAGCAATTGTCGTGCATCCGATGGAATTAGCGTACTCGACGGCCCGTAACACATTGGGCGAGTTGCCGGAACCGCTGATCGCAACGAGCACGTCTCCGGGCTGGGCGAAGTTCTTCAATTGCTCCGCGAAAACGCACTCATAGCTCACGTCGTTAGAGTAGGCGGTGATGACTGGCAGCGAGTCGGTCAGAGCCATGATGCGGAATCGTTTCGAGCGCTTGTAGCTCGCCCCTTTCACGATGTCGCAGGCGAAGTGCGAGGCACTGGAGGCGCTGCCGCCATTGCCGCAGACAAAAATGCGGCGGTCCTCATCGCGCGCTTTCGCGAGGATGGAAATGGCCTCGCTCACCCGGTCCAGATCGACGCTTTCAATGGCTTGGAATACGCCGGACTTGTAGATTTGAGGGAAGGTCGTTTCCATAGCTTTACCTATTACGGTCGGTTTGCGTTCCCATTGTCAACAGCCGAGCGTACGCCGGGTCGCTTGCCGGGGGCTCAATCGAAGTTGATTCGCTCCTTCTCGATCACCGGAGGGCGGCGCAAGACCTGCGTGTGGATGGAACCGATATATTCCCCCAGAATTCCGATAAAGAAGAGCTGGACCGCGCCAAGGAAGAAAATTCCGAGGACGATCGGCGCCGAGCCGGCCTGAAACCGGTCCCAATAGAGAAGCTTGTAAATGAGATAACTGAACCCGACCAGAAGACTGAGGGCGCCCACCGCGCATCCGGCAAACACCGCGAGGCGGAGGGGCACCTTCGAGTGGTTGGTGATGCCGAGCATGGCGAGGTCGTAAAGGGTGTAAAAGTTGTTGCTGGTGATGCCGCGCTTGCGAACCGGCTTGTGAAATGGAATGAGGGCGCGCTCGTAGCCGAGATCGCAGATCAGGCCGCGGAAATACGGGTAAGGATCGGCGATATTCCGGATGTCCTCCACCACCCGCCGGTCGTAGAGGCCGAACCCGGTCACATCCTTAACCAGAGGGATGTCGGAGAGGCGCGTGACCAGGTCGTAGTACACCTTGCGGACGAGACGAAACAGGGGGAACTCGTCACCGCCGGTCTTCTGGGCGAGAACTATCTTGTAGCCCTGCTCCCAGCGCCGTACAAATTCGGGAATCATCTCCGGCGGATCCTCCAGGTCCGAGGCGATGGCGATGACCGCGTCGCCACGCGCCTGCAGAAACGCGTGATACCCGGAACGGATGTGGCCGAAGTTGCGGTTATTGAGAATGACCTTGACGCGCTTATCCTCGCGGCAGATTTCCCGCAGGACCTCCATGGTGCGATCGGTGGAGGCGTTGTCGATGACGATCAACTCCCACGTGTACCCTGGAAGCAAGTCTGCCATGACCCGGCTCACGCGCTCCCACAATTCGCGGACGTTTTCTTCTTCGTTGTAGGAACCTGCGACGATGCTGAGAAAAGGCATACGGTCTATCCAATGCGCCCGGCCGGTCTGGCCCAGGTATACCAGAGGTCCTTCTCGATGGCGGAACGGGATTCGTAGCCGGCCTGCGGAAACAGGGCGTCGAGGGTCCCGTACGTGAGTTGATTGTTGACCAGGTGGTGGCTTTCAATCGCGAACTCGAGTGGCGTACGTCTCAGGAAATCGAGGGAAGCGGAAATCACGGAGACTTCGGCGCCTTCAATATCCATTTTGATGTATCTGGGGAGCCCGTATTCACGGCAGGCGTCTTCGAGGCTCTGGGTCTGGACCTGCCGGTAGTCTCCTTTGGCGTCCGGGTACGGCAGGGATTCCCGCAATCCCGCCGCCGTCGTGCCAAGCATCTGGAATTCCGCGGTTCCTGTCTTTGCCGCCAGCGCCTTTTGAACAGGAATCACGTTGGTGAGCCGGTACCGCTCCAGGTTCCGCAGGAGGCACTGATGGTTGAACGCGTCCGGCTCGAACGCGTAGACCTTGCCGGACGGTCCGACGAGTTGCGAGAAGAAGTAGGAAGAGACGCCGGAATGGGCGCCCACATCCCACACGATATCGCCGGGCGTCGGCCGGCAAAACCGCACATAGGCTTCCATCATGTCGTCTTCCGGAAGAGCCGGCATGAAAAACTGGAGCCCCGAACGGCGATAGGTCTGCCACTCCGGCTTGGAATAATCCCAGATCTCGAGCCCGTTGCGTTTCGAGGGAATCATCGTTTCGAAGTACAGCCGGCTGTACCAGAACATCATCGGGACGCTGACATATTCTCGCGCTGGCAGAATCAGCACGCGGTCTCCACGGCGCATCTCAATCGCTTCGCCACTGAACTTCAGCCGCCAGCCCGCACGCAGGCCCGCCAGATGCAGCGCGGCGCGCACAGCCCAGTGATCCGGCCCGAGCGCCACGAGGCGATTCTTCAGGGTGCGGATCATCGGCCTACTCGCTCGTGCGCATGATAACACGCGGCTGACCGCACGCCGGCGCCGCCGCTTCTTTTAAGGCGAACCGCGCCGCGAAACGGTCCTTGTAGCCTAGGAAGAAGCGTTCGAAGCGGTCGTAACTGAGTCTGGCGGTGTAGTAGGAAATGAGCCAGAGAAGCACCACCGACAGGCACGAGAGCCAGCCGGAACCATTCACTCTCTCCGCGAAATACGTGTCCAGAATCGTGTTCCCGAAATAGAGAATTGGAACGTGAAAGATGTAGATTCCGTATGCGTATTTGCCGACCCGGCCGAGCGCGCGCCCGGTCAGCGTGCGCTGCATGATGCCGCGTACGTTCTCCGTGGCGGCCGCAAACAGGACCAGCAGCGCAAAGCTGAACGCCAGCAGAGGGAATCCGACAAGCTGAACCACTTCCGCCCAATGGGGATACCGGAGCACGAGGGCGAGATAGATGCCGATTCCCGCAACCAAGGCCGCCGGGAGCCAGGCGATGAGCCTCTCCGGGAGACGATAGTGCCTGACCAGGACCGCGATTCCAGCTCCCAACAGCAACCCGTCCATGCGTGTGAGGGTGGCCAGCGAGGCAGTCTGTCCCGGATGCCTCAGCAGGACCCAGGAAGTCCGGCCGGCAATTACGGCCGCCTCGGTTGTCAGAACGGCGCGCAGAAGCGTGCGAGGCTTTAACACCCGGACCAGGAGTGGCCACGTAAAGTAGAATTGCTCCTCGACCGCCAGCGACCAGAGGTGTCCCATGATGTTCGCTCTCCAGAAGCCCTTCCAGAGTCCGAGCCAGTTCGTCAGGTAGCAGAAATACAGCCAGCGGTCGGCCCGAAGGGGCTGCCAATCGTCCGCGACCGTCAGCGGAAAGAGCGCGAAGCCGATCAGCAGGAACGCGTAGTACAGGGGAAAGATGCGCAGGGCGCGGCGCGCATAGAAAGAGCGGAAATAGTTTTCGGCGCCACGTGAATCGAGCAGAATCCCGGTGATGAGGAAGCCGGAGAGGACGAAAAACAGATCGACACCCATCCATCCCTGGCCGGTAATCCAGCGGACCGGTTCTTCGAGAATGCTGCCGCGTGCCATGCGCCAGCCGCTGTGGCTCAGAAATACGGCGATGATGGCGAGGCCACGGACGCCATCCAGGGCAGCAAGCTTGCGGCTGGAATGCACGGCTTGAGGCGCGGAGGCCATCTTAGAAAGTGAGCCGTTTTCTCAGAAGCCGCGCGTCCAGCGGCACGGTGGCGAGAATCTCCGCGATGCGGGCGCCGCAGTTCCCCTCGCCGTAGAAGTTCTCGCAGGTCCGGCAGAGCTCGCGGAACGTGCGGTCCTCGACGGCGCGGCGGATGGCGTCAGCGATTTGCGCCGCAGCGTAATCCACGTCGATCACGTTGGCGCAACGCAGGCGGCCCTGCTGGCGCGAGCCGATGTTGATGCATGGACAAGCGAATGCACGAGTTTCCTTGATTCCCGCAGATGAGTTTCCTACCAGGACGCCGCGGCCCACGCGGCCCATCAGGTGCAACATGCCGTGGAAGCGATGGCGGCCGAGGCTTGGCGTGACGTGAACGCCCGGCATGCCTTCGCGGTCGAATTCTTCGATCCGTCGGATGATGGCGTGTCCGCCGGCGTCGTCGTTGGGATAGGTAATCACCGTCTGAAACCCGCACGCGGCGAGCTTGCGGATCGCTTGCAGGGATGGCTCGATTTGTTCGACGGCTTTTTCGGATTCGGTGGCGATGGAATGCTGGCAGAACAGAACGAGAGGCCGAGAGAGATCGAAGCCGAACTCCTCCAACAGTTCCTCCGGCGTGGCGAAGATGCCTTGCCGTGCCAGGTCGAGTGCCGGTAGTCCGGCCATGGTCACGCGCCACGGCTCCTCACCGAGCTTCAGGACCCGCTCCGTGGCTTGCGAGTTGGTGGTGAAGTGCAGATGGGCGAGCTTGGTCATAGCGTGGCGGACGGAGTCATCGAGCGCGCCGCCCTCGGTATAGTCGCCACCCTCAACGTGCGCCGCGGGAAGATTCATCTGTGTGGCCGCGATCAGGGCCGCGAAGCTTTCGAAGCGGTCCCCGTAGAGGAGCACGATGTCTGGCGCGAGCTCCTCCAGAATGCAGGCCACGCCCTGGATGCCGTCCGCGATGGAATGGGCGGTGTAGGAGTGTGTCTGGGGCCGCGCCGGCATCCGCACTTCCCGCGCCACACGAAAGCCATCGCGCTCGATTTCTACCGCGGTGCCACCGCAATCCTCGTTCACGTGAGCCCCGCCAACCAGGAGTTGGTATTCGAGGCGCGGATCGGCGGCGATCGCGCGCAGAATCGGATAGAGCAGCCCGTACTCCGATCGATTGCCGGTGAACACGGCCACCTTCCGCGTCGCCATGGCGTTACTCGAGATCCCGCCAACGAAGCTGCGCGTTCAGAGGAATCGCGCGCCTCGCCTTCCGGCCCAGCAGTGACTCGAAGTGCACCGCCTTGATTTCGCCGGTGCCGGGCCGCTTGACCCAGACGTTTTCCATGCCGAGCGCTGTTCCCGCGGGGATGTCGCGGATAGCCACGACGCAGGCGTATGCGAAGTCGATGGTCGGCTTCTCCTCGCGCAGAATCTCCTTCGAGCCACCCAGGGCCTGATGGATGGCGCGAGAGCCCTCGATCAAGGCGCGCAATTCGCCCGGGTCGATGGAGATCGGCACGTCGGGCCCAGGCCAACGCTTGTCCGACGTGAAGTGCTTTTCCAGGATGCAGGCGCCGAGGGGCACGGCCGCGAAGCAGGTGTAGTTGCCGATGGAATGATCGCTCAAGCCGAGAACCGCGTCCGGGAACCTCCCGGCGATGGCCGTGAGAGCGCCAAGTCGGACCTTGTCGTAAGGCGTGGGATACATCGATGTGCAGTGCAGCAGGGCGAACGGCACCCGCTCCTCGCGAAGAATGTCTACGGCGAGAGCCACGGAGTCGAGGTCATTCATCCCGGTGCTCAGGATGACCGGCTTGCCATAGGCGGCGATGTGGCGGATCAGCGGATAGTTGTTGCACTCGCCCGACCCGATTTTGTACGCCGCAACGCCCAGGCCCTCCAGTCGAATGGCGGCCGCGCGAGAGAAAGGCGTGCACAGATAGATCATGCCCTTCGACTCGACGTAGCGCTTGAGTTCGGTCTCTTCGGTTTTGGTTAACGCGCAACGCTTCATGATGTCCCAGATGCTCTCGGTGGCGTTGCCGGGAATCACATCATTGGGGATCATTTCGTCCTCGATGACGTGAGACTGAAACTTCACGCACTCGCAGCCGGCCGACGCGGCATCGTCCACCATGCGGAGCGCTTTTTGAAAGTTCCCCTCGTGATTGATGCCGATCTCGGCGATTACCAGCGGCGGGAACGCGGTTCCGATCGGTCGTCCTGCTATCTCGATCTGACTCATTTGCGAACCGTCGATTTCAGCAGCTTGCCCTTGCGGGCGTCTTCCTGGGCTCGCCGGTAATCTTCGTGGTGGCCGATATCCAACCAGTATTCGCAGATCGGGTAGCTCACAACCGGCCGGCCGGCGGCGACGAGGGTTTCGACCAGGTCGGTGATGTTCAGGTGTTCGCCGGTGGGGATCAGCGTGAAGACCGACGGCTCCACGAGGTAGATGCCCGCGTTCACGAAGAAGGAAAGCTGGGGCTTTTCGCGAAGGCTCTTCACATGCGGGCCATCGCAATCGACCACCCCGTATGGCACCTGGACCTCATAGCGGCGCACGCCCACAGTCATCTCGGCGCCGTGATCGTAATGGAAGGCGCAGAAGGAGCGGAGGTCGATGCGGGTGAGAATGTCGCCATTGATGATCAGCGTGGTTTCGGTGGGCGCGTGCAGGAGGCCTAGCGCACCGCCGGTGCCCAAAGGCCGAGTCTCGTGCACGTATTCGATCTCGACGCCGAATGCCCTGCCATCGCCGAAATGGTCCATGATCTTTTCGGCCTGGTAGTGCGTGGCCACGTGAATGCGCTTGACTCCGACCTCGCGCAGCTGGTCGACAATGAATTCCATGACAGGCTTGCCGCCTACGGGCAGCATGGGTTTCGGCACGGCCTCGGTCAGCGGGCGCAGCCTCGAGCCCTGCCCGCCGGCCATGACCACCGCCTGGATCGGCCTCACGGATTCCGTGAGGAAGTCGCTCACGATCACGATATCGATGGGAACCCCCGTCTCGTCGAGCAGGGGCAACTGCCGCACCATATTCTCGTGCATGATGCGGAGGGCATCCAAGGGCGGTGTGGACGCAAGTGCGGTCACCGGATCGGGATGCGGAGTGTGCCGCTTGCGCTCCAGCAGCAGCGATACGGGATCGGAGAGAGAGAGGCCGGCCAGAATGCCGCGGCGCACATCGCCGTCCGTCAGCGTGTTGACGAGCCGCCGGTTCTCATCCACGACCAGCGCAAGACTGACGCGTCCGCTGCGGTCGATCGATGCGATGGCGTCAGCAATCGTACTGGCGGCGGTGATGAAGAACGCGGAAACGTCCCGTCGCGTCATATCCCCTGGTCTCGTTCGTCGTCTTCATCGAACAGATGCATATTTTCCCATACTTCTTCGCGAGGCAAGAACGGCGCCATGTCTTCGATGGGCCGCGATTCATACGTGCCGTCTTCGCGGCGGAACGAGGAGACGCGCGGGGAAATGCCCTGCCCTTCCGCGACATTCATTTCACAGATGACCGGGCCTTCCATCGCGAGAACCTCGTGAATTCCGGCATGGAGCGCAGCGTTGTTCGCGATGGCCGTGTAAGGAATCCCGTATGCAGCAGCGAGGTGGCGGAAATCGGGATTGGCGACGCCCGAATCGGGCCCGGCGCCCACGTGCCTGCCGGCGAAGAAGTTGTTTTGAGTCGACCGGATGCAGGTATAACCACGGTTGTTGCAGATGAAGAGCTTGATGGGCAGGTCGTAGTTGCGGATGGTCAGCAGTTCCTGGATATTCCACTGGATGCTACCGTCGCCGGCGACGCAAATCGTGCGGCGGCGTCCGCCGCCGATGCACGCGCCGATAGCGATCGGGAGGTCCCACCCCATGGCGCCCCAGCCGATGTTGAAGGCGCGCTGGCCCTCTTGCACTCGGAAAGCCTGGTAGAAGCTGGCGACCTCGGTGCCGATCCCGGTGACCACCAGGTCCTCGGGGCTGACGATATCGGAGAGCGTGTCCATGACGACGTAGGTGTTTACGTGGTCCGTGTCGGCGTGGTAATCCGGTGTCATCACGGGATAGCGGCCCTTCCAGTTCGCGCACGCATCGAGCCATTTTCGCGCAGGCCGAAGGTCGCGACCTTCGATCTGACGAAGGAACTCCGCGAGGAATTCTCGGATGTCGGCTTGCACTGCAAGCTCCGGCCTCAGGGATTGGTGATAGAGCTGCCCGCTGTCGATATCTACGGATGCCTTCTTCGCCTTCGGCGCGAAACCAGCCAGGTTGAAGCCGGTCTTCTGGATATTGAATCCGGCGGCGAGCCCGATCAGGCGGTCGCAGTTCTGCAATGCGAAGTTGGCGCGGCGCTGGCCGCTCGGGCCGAACACGCCCATTTGCAAGGGGTGTGTTTCGTGCACCAGATCCTTCGCCGTCAATGGGAGAACCGCCGGGATGCCGGTGCGCTCCAGTAGCTCGTAAAGCAGCTTGCGCGCGCCGGCGTAGTGGATCCCATTGCCGGGGACGAAGAGCGGGCGCTTCCCGGTAGCGATGAACTCGACGACCGCCTCGACATCGCGCTGCAACGTTGCCACGGAGGGCGGCGGACAGACGAACGGTTCGAGGCCGGACTCATCGATCATCGCGCCTTGCACGTCGAGTGGGAACTCGAGCAGCACCGGCCCAGGAC
>Ga0335077_10002465_pt1 | contig 22110 bp, 20 predicted proteins | sample Lox_Sample_31_FD_207151 | JGI IMG/M metagenome (GOLD analysis project Ga0335077, IMG submission 207151) | Soil microbial communities from Loxahatchee National Wildlife Refuge, Florida, United States - Lox_Sample_3.1 | ecosystem: Environmental > Terrestrial > Soil > Wetlands | place: USA...
TCCGGGCATGGGCGCCAGGATTTGCTGGCGGCCTTCGGCTTCGGCTCCGCCGTGACGCCGACCGCTCCAGGCGCGCGGGTCCTGCACTTCAGCGTCAAATTCGAATCGGCCGGTCTGCAAAATTAGCTTTCCGCCTGGGTAAGACGTGACGCACACGTCATGCGACTGACCGCCCGCCAGGACAGAGAACGTGTTGGGCGCGATTTCCACCACATCCGCGGGAGCTGGCTGGCCGTCCAGCGTGGCCTTCCAGCCCTTGGCATCACGTTGCAGCTCGACGGTTCGCGTCTTTCCGGAAATGTTTACTTCGTATTTCATAACAGACGATCTAAAAGCTGCCGCCGGCCTTCCATCCTCCAGCGTGAGTGTGATTCGGCGGGGGAGGAATGCGCGGCGGAATGGGATGTATTTTGCGTGGCTTGCCAGATGGCTGCGGCGATCGCAGCGGCATCCCCGGCAGAATTTGCGGCCGCGGCTCCATCCGGAGAGACCACAAAAGAACTCGCGCGGCGCAGCAATTCGTCCAGCCAACGCGTGTGAATTTCGCCGCGCAGAAAGTCCGATTCGTCCAGAATCCGGCGAAACAATGCGGCATTCGTCTTGATGCCCGTAATGGTGTACTCATCGAGCGCCCGGCGCAGGCGCGCGATGGTTTCTTCTCGGCTATTGCCCCAGGCAATTAGTTTGCTCAGCAGCGGATCGTAATCATTGGGGACGGTCCACCCTTCGTAGACTCCTTCATCGAGGCGAATTCCAGGCCCGCTAGGGGCGTGCCGCCCCAGAATTCTTCCGGGCGAAGGGAAGAAATTGTTGTCAGGATCTTCGGCGTAGAGACGGACTTCCATCGCGTGGCCGCGTGGCGTGATGGATTCCCAGGCGAAAGGCAAGCGATGACCAGCCGCAATCGCGATCTGCAGCTTTACGAGGTCGAGCCCGGTAACTTGTTCGGTGACGGGATGTTCCACCTGCAAGCGCGTATTCACTTCCAGGAAATAGAAATTGAGATTGGCGTCGACCAGAAATTCCACCGTACCTGCATTCACATAGCCGCCGGCGCGCGCCAGCCGCACTGCAGCGTCCCCCATTTTTTTGCGCAATTCCGGCGTCACGATGGGCGACGGCGCTTCTTCGACTACTTTCTGGTGGCGGCGCTGAATCGAGCATTCGCGCTCTCCGAGCGAGACGACGCGCCCGTGGGCGTCCGCAAAAATCTGAATTTCGATGTGGCGCGGACGGTCGAGATACTTCTCGAGGTACAGCCGGCCATCACCGAACGCGTTCGTTGCTTCGGAGGCTGCATCGCGAAACGCCGATTCAAATTCGCCATCGCCATTGACGATTCGCATGCCCTTGCCGCCGCCGCCTGCCACGGCCTTCAGCAAGACGGGATAGCCCATGCTTTGCGCGAGCGCTTGCGCTTCAGAAGCGTTTTCAATCGGATCGTTGGTTCCGGGAACAGTGGGCACTTCCACGCGCCGCGCGAGTTGCCGTCCCAACGTTTTCGAACCCAGCGTTTCCATGGCGTCGGGGGGCGGCCCGATGAACGTAATACCAGCGTCGGCGCAGGCTTTTGGCAGCGCGGCGTTTTCCGCGAGAAAGCCGTAGCCCGGATGCAACGCATCGCAGCCGGCGCGCTTTGCCACGTCGATGAGCTTGTCGATGCGAAGATAGCTTTCTCGGGAAGGCGCGGGCCCAATGGCATAGGCTTCATCGCAAAGGCGCACGTGCAACGCGGTGCGATCCACTTCGCTGAATACGGCTACGGATCGGATGCCGAGTTCGCGGCACGCACGGACGATGCGCACGGCAATCTCGCCGCGGTTGGCAATCAAAATCTTCTTGAACATGTCTTCTTGTGGTGCAGGGGATTCTAGCATGCGCGAACGGTGCCAGTCTTTGCGCAGATGGACTTGCGTGCCCAAATACTAGCGGTGTAAGAAGGTTCTGCTGGTTTGTGGATGGGGGAAACGATGAATAAGAGATGGCTTGTTATTTTAGCGGCGATATTGACTTTGGCGGCGGTCGCGCGCGCCCAGGAGCCGGTGATCGCGCCGCCGGAAAGTCTGGTCTTGGATGGAGTGCCAAAGATTCCTGCGACGCTGGCCGAAACCGCGGGACGCTATACTGCGTATCGGAGCGCCAGTCTCTCGGATTGGCATCCCACAAAGCGCGAAATGCTGATTGCCACGCGCTTTGCGGAGACGCCACAACTGCATCTCGTGGCCATGCCTGGCGGAGAAAGGCAGCAATTAACGTTTTATTCTGATGCGGTTTTCAACGGGAAATTCCATCCAACCGCCGGCGACTATTTAGTGTTTTCGAAAGATATCGGCGGAGGCGAATGGTATCAGCTCTACCGTTACGACATGAAAACGGGCGACGTCACACTGCTCACCGATGGCAAGTCGCGCAATTTGGTGGGACCGTGGTCATCCAGCGGCGAACAGATCGCTTATATGTCGACGCGCCGAACGGGCAAGGATACGGATTTGTGGGTGATGAACCCCGCGGATCCAAGGACGGATCGTCTGCTCACGCAACTAGACGGCGGAGGCTGGCAACCGGAGGACTGGTCGCCCGACGACAAGAAAATTCTGCTGCTCGAAGAACTTTCGATTAACGAGTCCTATTTGTGGCTGGTGGACACCGTGACGGGCCAGAAAGCGGAACTGACGCCACATAACGCAACAGAAAAAGTCTCCTACGGCGAAGCGCGCTTCAGTAGAGACGGCAAAGGAATTTATGTAACGACCGACAAGGATTCGGAATTTCACCGGCTTGCGTACATCGATTTGGAGAGCAAACAGCCGACGTATTTGACGACTTCGATTCACTGGGACGTGGAATCGTTCGATCTGGCGCACGACGGCAGACTTCTAGCGTATGTGACCGACGAAGAAGGCTTGAGCGTTCTTCACGTGCGCGACACCAGCATCGGGAAAGAGATGCCGTTGCCGAGAATTCCTTCCGGGGTGATCAATGGACTGCGCTGGCACAAGAATGGGCATGAACTGGGATTTTCGCTGAACAACTCGAGGGGCCCTGGAGATTGCTATTCGCTTGATGTACCTTCCGAAAAGGTGGAACGCTGGACAGTCAGCGAAACCGCAATAAAAACGGAGTCATTTCCGCAGGCAGAGCTTGTCCGGTGGAAGAGCTTCGATGGAAAAATGATTTCAGGATTCTTGTACAAGCCGCCGGCAAAATTCAGCGGCAAGCGGCCTGTGCTGGTGGTGATTCATGGCGGGCCGGAAGGGCAATCGCAGCCGACGTTTCTCGGGCGGCAAAACTATTTGCTCAACGAATTGGGAATCGCACTGATTTATCCGAACGTGCGCGGCTCCACGGGCTACGGAAAGACGTTCACGCTTTTAGACAACGGCTTCAAGCGCGAAGAAACTTACAAAGACATCAATGCCCTTTTCGACTGGGTTGCGACGAGGCCGGACTTGGACGCAGACCGCATTGGCGTGACCGGCGGGAGCTATGGCGGGCACATGACGCTGGCGGTTTCGACGTTCTACAGTGATCGCATCCGCTGCTCGGTGGACATCGTTGGGATGTCGAATCTAGTGACCTTTCTCGAACACACCGAGGCTTACCGGCGCAATCTTCGGCGCGTGGAATACGGCGATGAGCGCGACCCGAAGATGCGCGAGTTCTTGGAAAAAATCGCGCCTATGAACAACATCGGAAAAATCAAGAAGCCGATGTTCGTGATCGCGGGGAAAAACGATCCCCGAGTCCCAGTCACTGAATCCCAGCAAATCGCCAACGCCCTCAAGCAGCAAAGCACTCCTGTCTGGCTGATGATCGCCAATGACGAAGGCCACGGCTACCGCAAAAAACCAAATCAGGATTTTCAGTTCTACGCTACCGTCGACTTCTTGCAGGAATACCTGTTGAAGTAGCAGGTCTTACGGCGAAGCCATCTTGGGGGGCAAGCTCACGGTTTTCGCGATTCGCGGTCAATGTGCACAACGAAAACATAGAGTGCGAAGCATCCTAGAAAGAGCAACCCGGAAACGACCGCGGCGGGCAAGGCGGTCTCCCGGTGGCCGGCAAGAAAGGCTTCCACGGCGGCCGAGAGCAGCCAGACTTGAACGATCACCAGCAGCACAACGAGCGCCAGCGCTCCATCCATCGCTGTCAGGCCGCTACGACGTTTTGGCGTTTGTGAATTGTTCGTTTCATCAGCCATGTCAACTCTCCAATGTCCCGCGCCCCTCCTGGGACGTCACCAAGTTCACCGCAACCAGAGACTCGCCGCGGCGTTCCAACGTGACACGCGGTAAGGCGCGCGGCGGCGGTCCCTGCAGGACCGAGCCGTCCTTCACGGAAAAGAATCCCTCGTGGCATGGGCATTCCAGCCGCGTCTTCTCGGCGGAGTAATACACCGCGCAGGAAAGGTGCGTGCATTTCTGGCTAAATGCCGCGTACTCCTCTTCACCTGTACGGATCAGGATGCAGTGCTCCTTCGGAGTGGGATACGTAAAGAGCTTTACTCCGCCGAGGGGAATCTCGCCTAATCTCCCCACGACTGCCTCCGGATAAACCGGTGTTTTCGCGAACCACGAGCGCACCAGCAGCCAGAGATTTCCCGCGAACATTCCCAGGCTCGCCAGAGTCAGAAACTTCGTGAACTGCCGCCGGGAGACGTAGCGCTCATCGGCTGTGAAGATCGAGAACTCCTCGTGCCAAAGCGGTTCATTACTGGGGCTGCGGAAGAACGGCATGGGCTTCCTCCCAAATGTAGTCAATTACATCGATAGAAATCACCGGCGTGGATTCTGGCACCATCATTTGAACCTTGGTGACCACGCGTTGCTTGCCAAAATGAAAAACATTGTTCGGTTTTTCCCGGCGGCGCGCCACCTCTTCCGGCCGCACGTACGCGAGCGCCTGGCTCGGACAAACCGTGGCGCACATGGGCCGCTTTCCGGCGGAAGTGCGGTCGTAGCACATATCGCACTTCAACATCTGCTCGAGTTCCGGAAAAATCTTGGGAATGCCAAATGGACAGGCGAGGACGCAATTGGAACAGCCAACGCACCGCGGCTTGAGGGAGGATTGCACGATGCCGTCTTCGCCCTTTTTGATAGCGTCTGCCGGACATACCATGGCGCACGTCGGCTCTTCGCAATGCCAGCAGACGTAGGCCGCGGTCGCGGTGCTCTCGGGCCGGTCGATGAAATCGAAGTTGATCATCGAATGGCCGCGATGGGTCTCGCACTCTTCGCACGCATTGACGCAGGACTGGCATCCGATGCACCGCGAGGGATCGACGTAGAACTCGTAGCCGAACATTACGCGGCGCCCTTCTTTCCCGGCGATGGGGCCCGATTTTTGCCCGCCCAGTCCGGGGCCTTTTCCGCTTTGCGCAAGCGGCAGGCCGAGACTTTAAATTCCGGAATTTTGCTTCTTGGATCCAGCGTGCGATGAGTCAACTGATTGGCACTGCGCTTCCCCGGCCAGTGATAGGGAATGAACACCGTGTCCGGCCGGATCGTGCGCACCACCATGGCGCGCAAAGTAATCTCCGATCGGCGCGTGGTCACAGTGACCCAGTCACCGTCGGCAATGCCGTGCTGCTGCGCCAGCCGCGGATGGATTTCCACGCGCGGCTCGGGATATTGATCGACAAGCGCGCCAATCCTCCGAGTCTGTGTTCCGGAAAGATACTGGCTGACCACACGGCCCGTGGTGAGATAAACGGGATAGTCCTCGGCGATGAGGTCGCCGCTCTCGCGCCATTCTGTTACTAGGAAGCGGCACTTGCCGTCGGGATGAAACGAGCGCCCGCCCTCGAACAACCGTGGCGTCCCAGGATGCTCGAGCGACGGGCACGGCCAGAACACGCCCATCTGCCGGTCGATTTTCTCATAGGTGATGCCGTAGTAGTCGGCGTGGCCGCCGCGCGAAGCCTCGCGCAATTCGTCGTAGATCTCGCGCGAGCTGGCGTATGGAAAGTATTTGCTCTTCCCGAGCCGCTTGGCGAGTTCGCAATAGATCCACGTATCGGGTCTAGCGTTTCCCGGCGGATCAACGGCCTTTTGAATGTGCACCACCCGTCCTTCCGCAGTGCAACAGATTCCTTCTTCTTCTTCCTGCAAGCTCCCGGCGTAAACAACGTCGGCGAAATGTGCCGTTTCAGACAAAAAGAAATCGATCACGCCGAAGAATTCGAGTTTCGACAGCGCTTCCCGCGTAAAGTTGCCATCGGGCAGAGAAACGATGGGATTGAAGCAGGCCGACAGCAGCGCTTTGATCTCTCCGCGATGAATCGCTTCCATGATTTCGACCGCGGAGTAGCCCGCCTGCGGAATCTCCTCAGGCGTGATACCCCAGACTTTGGCCACATGCGCGCGCGCCTCGGGATCATTGATCTGCCGTTGGCCTGGAAGTTGATCGCATTTCTGGCCGTGCTCGCGCCCGCCTTGACCGTTGCCCTGTCCGGTGATCATGGCGCAGCCTGCGCCTTCACGCCCGATGTTGCCTGTGGCAAGGCAGAGATTGATAAGCGCGAGGCAGTTTTCCACGCCTTTGGATTGATGCTCGACGCCGCGGGCGTGCAGCGCAATGGCACGGTCGGCCCGGGCGAAGAGGCGCGCTGCCCGCTCGATAGCTTCGGGAGGCACTCCCGTTTTCTCGGCTGCGGTCCGCGGATCCCAAGCGCGCGCGGAGCCTTCTACCTGCTCGAAGCCTGAAGTATGTGTGTCGACAAACTCGCGCTTCACCAGCCCATCGCGCACGATCACGTGGAGCATGCCAAGGTAAAGAGCGAGATCCGTTCCCGGCCGCACCGGCAGATATATATCCGCGTTCCGCGTGATCGGAGTCATGCGCGGATCGACGACGATCAGTTTTCCGCCCGCATCGCGGCAACGCCACAAATAGTCGGTCGTGATGGGTGCGCATTCGGCGACGTTCGCTCCGGCAACAAGAACCACCTGCGCTTTCGGAATGTCGCTCCACGGCAGCGGACTGCGGTCCACTCCAAACGCAAGCTTGTAGGCCACGCCGGCGGAGACCATGCACAAGCGGCCGTTGTAGTCCACGTGCCGCGTGCCCAGCGCCACCCGCGCGAATTTCCCCACAAGATAGGATTTCTCCGAAATGAGCGAAGCGCCTCCGTAGACCGCGACGGAATCTTTGCCGTACTTCGCCTGGATTTCCTGAAGGCGGTGAATGGTGTAGTCCAGCGCCTCGTCCCACGTGGCCGCGCGAAATCCCTGCGGGGTGCGCAACAGTGGATCGAGAAGGCGATCAGGATGGTTGCCCTGAAGATAGCGCTTCACGCCCTTGGGGCAGAGCATTCCACGGTTGAAGGGAAACTCCTCCCACGGTTCAAAACCGATCACGCGATTTTCCCGAACCTTGAGCTGAATCCCGCATTGCTGGCCGCAGAAGCAGCAGTGCGTTTTCACCAGGCGCTCGGCGGGGTGGCGCGATTCGTCTTGCCAGCCCCCGGGCGGTGTGTAGGCCGGATGAGGGCCAAATTGTTCTGTCAACGTTTCGAGGGAGGCAGGTGGCTCAGCCATGCGATTCGTCCTTCAGCCGCAATTGGGCAAGAGAAAGCGTTTTGCGTTTGCACGCAGGACACAATTCCTGCCAAGAATGCACCCGGCCCTCGAGTTGATAGTCGAAGCCAAGCTGCGGGAGAACGCGCTTCAAGTCGTCGATGTGCATGCGCGAAGCGAAGCGTTCGCCGCAACGGGCACAGAGCGCCGACTCGCCGTTTTCGCCAGCGGTCTGATACAGCTTGACGCCGAGTTGCGCGGGGCGTTGGAAAATATGAAAAAACTTCCCGAAGGGCAGATAGAGCAGCGCGGCGATCACTGTAATAGCGTGGAGGATGGCAAGAAAGCTATAAAACTCGCCCCGCAGCCAAATCTGCGAAGCGGTTAAAGCCAGGCCCGTGACGGAAATCGCGAAGAGCAAAATGATCGGCAGAAAATCCAGCGCGAAAGACTGCACCGCTTGTGCCCCGCGATCGCGGAAGCGCCGCCAGAGCGAGAGCGCAATGCCGAGAAGCACTAGCAACGCTGCGATGTCCAGGCCGTGAAAGAGCAAGCCTGCGAACAAGGTGTGCAGATGAAAATTCAGCGTGGGGAAACCATAGAGATAGACGACGTACGTGTTCTGGTCGGTTGGCAGCGTCTGGAAGGAAATCCAGCCAAAAACCAGCGGGAACGTAATCAGCACGGCCAAAATGCAGCCCCAGAAAAGAAATTGGTGCATCCACCATCGGAGTGCCGAGCGCTGGCGGATGAAGACCTGCGCGGCAAGATGAGTTGCAGAAACACGCGCCATACGCACGATGCTATTCACCACGCCGAACTGGCGAAAGAGTTGCCAGCCGCGTTCCCAGTAAACTCGCGTGGGCGGCTTATCCAGCCACACGCGATAGTGATAGACAACTCCCCAGGTAGCAAAAATGATGGCGAAAGTGTAGAGAACCAGCGCGGGATCGAAGGTCTCGAGATTTCGCGAACCCACGACGATGGCGGCTACTAACAGCGCTGTGAATCCTGTGGCGGTGACTCCGCCGCGGAGGCGGTCGCTCGAGCGCATCAAGTCAGGAGGAAGCGTAAGTTCGAGAGCTTGTTGCCGCGATAAAAAGACGACGCCATTTGTTCGCCAAAGGACCAGCGAGAACAGCGCGAGAAGGGCAAACCCAGGCCATACCACGTGCAGATGATCGCGAAAGAAACCCAGAAGCAGCGGAGGAAAGAATCCACCGAGACCGCCCATGGCCCCGACGAGGCCGGTGACCGTGCCAACGTCCTTTGGAAAATACTCGGGCACGAGCTTGAACACCGCACCATTGCCCAAGCCCAGCAAGAACGCGCAACCAAGCGCGCCAACCGTGAACGGCAGCATGGCAGGCCAAGCTAACAACAATGCAAAAGGCACGATGCCAAGAAAAACGGCGTGAAGGACGCGCGCCCCGCCAATCTTGTCAGAGAGCCAGCCGCCGAGCGGACGGGAAAACGTCGCGAGTACCACAAAGCCGGCGGTGCGAAATCCGGCGTCCGCAGGCTTCAATCCGAACTGGTCTTTGAGCAATACCGGCAGATAAATCGAGAAAGCCACGAATCCGCCGAAACTCAGGAAATAAAAGAGCGAGAGCACCCAGGAAAGGCGCTCACGCGCCAAAAGGCGAGCCATCTGGCCAAAACTTGCTGGCCGCACGGTCTTCGGGGCGTTGCGGGCGAGAAGATAGAAGGCGATGCTCCAAAGCACAAGCAGAGCGGCGGCGCCGCGAAAAATATTTCGCCAGCCAACCACCAGCGCAAGCACTGGCCCAAGAAAAACAGCGGCAGACTGCCCTATGTTTCCCATGCCGTACACGCCGAGCGCCCCGCCCTGTTTTTCCTTGGGATACCAGCGGGAGACAAAGCCCACGCCGACTGCGAAGGAACTCCCAGCCAGACCAATAAAGAACGCCAAGGACAGCAGTTGATCAAAGCTGGAAGCACGCGGAACCAGAAACGCAGGGACCGCGACAATCATCATCAGGACGGGAAAGACCGCGCGCCCGCCGAAGCGGTCGGCGAGCATCCCGGTCACTATGCGCATCAATGCGCCGAGCAGCACCGGGACAGCCACGAGAAATGCCGTCGCTGTCGCCGTGAGATGAAATGCTTCACGAAACCGCGGTGCAAAGGCGCTGATCAGGCCCCAGGCGGCGAAACAAACCGTAAACGATAGCGTCCCGAGAACGAGCTGAAGGGGGGAACGCGCAAGCGGCGAAGTCCGAGTCATGAATCCTTCCCGAAGCCTAGATGGGAAACCGCTTCGAGGCGCGCGGGAAAGAGTATAACTCGCGTGGGGTATGCTATTTCAACTTTTTCCAGAAAAATCAGAAGCAATCGCGGCCGGATCAGAGTGGGATGTTGCCGTGTTTTTTGCGGGGGTTGGTGTCACGCTTGTTTTCGAGGGCGCGAAGCGCGGTGATGATACGGGCGCGTGTTTCGGCCGGTTCAATGACGGTATCAATGTAGCCGCGTTCTGCGGCAACAAAGGGATTGGCGAACCGATCGCGAAACTCGGCGATCTTTTCCTGGCGAAGTCTTTCGCGTTCAGCGCCTTCCACTTTTGCCAGCTCGCGCTTGTAAACGATGTCAACCGCGCCTTCAGGACCCATCACGGCAATTTCCGCGGTGGGCCACGCAAAATTCGCGTCGGTCCGGATGTGCTTGGAGGCCATAACGCAATACGCGCCGCCATACGCTTTGCGGGTGATGACTGTGATCTTCGGCACCGTTGCCTCGGCAAACGCAAAAAGCAGTTTCGCACCGTGCTTGATGATGCCGCCGAATTCCTGCTGCGTGCCGGGGAGAAAACCCGGCACGTCTTCAAACGTGATCAGTGGAATATTGAAGGCGTCACAAAAGCGCACGAAACGCGCGCCTTTCACGGAAGCGTTGATGTCGAGAACTCCGGCAAGGAACGCAGGCTGATTGCCGACAATACCAACGGGGCGGCCATCAAGGCGCGCAAAACCGACGACGATGTTTTTCGCGTAGTGTTCGTGCACTTCAAAAAAATAGCCGTCATCGACCACCGCATGAATGGCGTCTTTCATGTCATAAGGCTTTTGCGGATCTGGCGGAACGCGCGTGTTGAGCGATTCATCCCGGCGCGTAGGCAAGTCAGTAGGGGTGCGGCGCGGCGGATCATCGAGATTGTTGGACGGAATGAAACTCACCAACTCGCGAATCATCGCCAGGCATTCGGCATCGTCACGCGAAACGAAATGCGCCACGCCACTTTTTTCGTTGTGGGTCATGGCTCCGCCGAGTTCTTGCTTGGTGACTTCTTCGTGCGTGACAGTTTTGATGACGTCGGGCCCAGTCACGAACATGTACGAAGTCTCGCGGGTCATGAAAATGAAATCGGTGATCGCTGGTGAATACACTGCACCGCCCGCACACGGGCCCATAATGGCGCTGATTTGCGGAATCACGCCGCTGGCCAAAGTGTTGCGCAGAAAAATGTCGGCATAACCAGCCAGCGAAGCCACGCCTTCCTGAATGCGCGCGCCACCGGAATCGTTCAGCCCAATGACGGGCGCTCCCGCGCGCATGGCCAGGTCCATGATTTTGCAAATCTTCTGCGCGTTTGCTTCGGAGAGAGACCCGCCGAAAACAGTGAAGTCCTGCGCGAAAACATAGACGAGCCGGCCATCGATGCGGCCAAAGCCTGTCACAAAACCGTCGCCCGCGGGGCGTTGTTCCTCCATGCCGAAATCGACGCAACGGTGGCGGACAAACTTGTCGAGTTCCTCGAAAGTTCCCTCATCGAGCAGAAGATGGATACGTTCGCGCGCGGTGAGCTTGCCGGCTTTGTGTTCGCGTTCACGGCGCTCAGGACCACCTCCAGCTTCGGCTTCGGCGTCAACACGGCGAAGCTCTTCCATGCGGTCACTGGCTTTGGGTTCGGGAATCAGACTGCGCTTGGGTTCAGACAACGGGTCCTCCCTGAGATGGAGCCTTGGACGGAACGTCGAACGAAGGCAAAGGCGGAGGTTCCTTGGGGCTGAAGATACGCACAGCGAGATGGGTGGCAAGCCAAACGGTGCCGAGAAGCAGGACAACGCCGAGGAACAGTTCCGCACCCATGGCCACAGCCCGTTCAATGGTTGATTCCACGGACGTAACGTACTCTGTGGCCCAGACAAGGATGAACATGGCCCCAAGGGTCATGGCGATGATTAGGAGTGTTGTTACGACGGATGCGAGGATCTTCATCATGGGACTGCGTTGAAAACCACCCTGTTCCGGTTCAGCAGAAGGATAGCGCAAACAGCGAAGAGCCGCGAGTTCCGACCTCTAAATCCTGGGACTCAGGAAGTCAGCGCAAACCGGACCAGTCGTCCGCGACGAGGATCGAATCCACGGGATTGGAAGGATCGTACTTGATGCTGGCGGGCTGGCCGGGCACGAGGCGCTCGAGGCGCACTTGGCTTTCCAGGCCGGTGATGTCCTGCGCCGTATGATACGTGACGCCAGAAATCGCATACGAATACGAGACAAGATGACGCGGGCGCATGTCGGCCAGCGGCCGCGCGTTGGCGGCAAACAATCCTTTGCGCACCTTTTTCGATTCGGGCGGATGCTCGACTAGCTCGACAACCTGGCCTTCGGCGATGCGGCCAATCTGATTCAGATGGAGGCGGCGCCTGCGCTCCTCGGTTTCCTGGTCCACGGTGGGCCGCAGGAAGGCGTACACAATCATGGCCACCGCTGCGATAGCCGCAGCGCCCATTGCAAGCACCAGCTTCCAATCCGCAAAAAGAGCTCTCAACGAACAGACTCCGTAAATTGAAATTCGTGGGAACGCAACGACGCTTGGATCAAAGAGAGCGCCGCGGCAGCGGAAGGTTTCGTCCGCGCATGCCCCACAGATGCGTATTCTACCGAAACGGCGGCCAGGAGGAACGTCAGGCTTGCGCGGGATGCACCGGATTACGCAACACGCCAATCCCGGCCACGCTGACCTCCACGGTGTCCTCGGCGACAAGCGGGCCGACTCCTGCGGGTGTGCCGGTCGCGATCAAATCACCGGGAAGCAGCGTCATCATGCGCGAAATCCAGCCAATGAGATAGCCGACGGGATAAATCATCAGCGAAGTGTTGCCAGACTGGCGCAGCGCGCCGTTGACGCGCGTTTCAACGAGTGCGTTGGTGGGATCCAGTTCGGTTTCGATGTGCGGGCCCACTGGGCAAAACGTGTCGAAGCCCTTGGCACGCGTGAACTGCACGTCACTTTCCTGGATGTCTCGCGCGGAAACGTCGTTGAGGCAGGTATAGCCGAATACAAAGGAGAGCGGATTGTCGGCGTCCGAGAGATGAGAGCAGCGGCAGCCGATAACAACAGCAAGTTCGCCTTCATGATGCACGTTCCTGGAAAAGCCGGGGAGCACGATAGGCTCTTCGGTGCCGATGATAGAAGACGGTGGCTTGAGAAAGATCAAGGGTTCCTTGGGGACGGCGTGGCCTCTCTCGGCGGCATGCGCAGCGTAGTTGCGGCCGACGCAGACGACCTTGGAGGGCTCGACGGGCGCCAGCAGCCGGACATCGCCAAGTGGCAAGGAGTGCGAACCACGTGTCCATTGTGCCCAAGGAACGCCGGAAATTTCGGCGACGGACTCGCCTTCGATGAGGCCGTAGCGGGGCGTCGCGGAAGACGAGCTGGCGCGAGGAACAAAGCGGCAAATTTTCATTCGGGATCAGCTCACGTGGTGGTTTGAATGCGATATGTGGTTTGGCTGCGCCATGTGGGCCGCGCGCACCTTCCAAATACAGGTGCCGATCCAGGAAAGTGTAGTCAGGATCATATAAACGATCGCACCGATCATAAATACCAGAAAGGTGCTGTGCCAATCGCTAAGCCTGCTGAAAAACATACAAAACACGCGATAGCTGAGACTAAAAATGAGCCACGCAATCAGGCTGGAGGCCAGAAGATTGCCGGGGGCACGCAAAAAGCGAAGAACCGGAACAGCCGCCAGAAAGCACAGAACCGCAGCAGCCGCAATATTGCGCTCGAGGGCAAAACGCTCGAGAAACGGCACATGATTGGCAATGACCAGCCAGGCAAGGAAAACCAGCGTGAGACAAACACCGATGTAGACGCCCGTGCGAATAGAGGCATTGCGGAAGAACTGAAACCAACGATAGCCGGGCAAATGTGAACGAACCGACATCGGGCTGCTGGGCTCCCAAGATGCGCGCAAGAAATATAACCCGGATCTACGACGGCGGTTGCGTGAGGTCGACGGCCACGAGCGTGCTTGGCAGGCTTTCATTCCCCGCGCGGTCGACGGCAGTCACGGCGTACCAATAACGATGACCGGGCACTACAGACGTATCACGAACAGCGGGCGTGGGCAATAAATCCGGAGTAATACGCTGGCCCTTTGTGCCCTCTTGTTCACTTCTATAGACGTAGTAGCCGGCCAAATCGGTTTCAACATTAATGGACCATGAGAGGTCAACGACAAGGGAGCCGGAAGTGGCACCCGGGAGGACAGCGGTAACCACACCTTGAGGAACTGCAGGCGGGAAAGTATCGACAGTTGTGATGGAGGCAGGCTCGGAAGGGTCGGATTCGATTTCCGCTCCATCGTAGGTGAGCAGCGTGCGAATGCCGTAGACGTAAGTTTTACCAAAATCGAATTGCGCGTCGCGGTAGTTGTTGGTCGTGGAGGAAGCGAGAAGCGTGAGCGGGGAAGTCCATTTGATGTTCGACAGATCCTTAGCCGCAGGCGGAGGAGTCCCGGAGGCAATTTCGCCGCGGTAAATGCGGTAAGTAGCTATGGACGGGAGCGGATCGCCCCCGGACGTACCTGCAGGTACGGGCCAAGAAAGCTCGATCGCAGGTTCGGTGAGATGGAGTTGAACGGACGAGATGGCTTCGGCAACGGGGAAGACACGAACGGCAGCGACGTTCGAATCAGCCGAAGCGCGCTTCGGGGATGTCCGCGTTCGAACGAGAAAGGCAACCTTGCCGCCGGGATGACTCTTGATCTCTTGGGGAGAAATGGGATCCGTAAAACGGATGTTACCGGCTGCGCGGTAATTTTCCACCATCGAGCCGGGAATCGTATCGACAACGCGAAACGACTTTGGGTCCGGCTTGCCGTCCGGATTTAGCGCGCCGCGGAGAACCTCGACAGACGGGGGCGCGGAGAGTCTTTGCCCGGAGATGGATTTGGACGGAAGGGTGAAAGTCAGTTCGACGCCATCACCGGACTGATGTGCGGTGAGATCGGCAATGGCCACCGGCACTGGCGGAGAAGGAGGAACGGGTTCGCCCGGCGCCCCGCAGCCATATGCCAGGAGAAACGCGAAAAGCGAAACTCGAAATCTGAAATCCGACAGTCTGTTGCGAGTTTTTCTGCGTGCTTGAACACTCCCAGAGTTTCGGATTTCCATTTCGAATTTCGGACGCTACAGAATGTACCTGCTGAGATCCTGATTCTTCACGATGTCCACAAGCTGCTTGTTCACGTATGCGGCGTCGACTTTCACGGTCTTCTTCTTCAGGTCGGGTGCCTCAAAGGAAATTTCGTCGAGGACTTTTTCAAGAATGGTGTGAAGGCGGCGGGCGCCGATGTTTTCGGTTTGCTCGTTGACGCTGGTGGCGAAGCGCGCGACGGCGGCGACAGCGTCTTCGGTGATGTGGAGCTTGACCCCCTCGGTATCGAGCAGCGCGACGTATTGCTTGATCAGCGCGTTCTTCGGCTCGGTCAGGATGCGAATGAAGTCTTCTTCTTTGAGCGACTGCAGCTCGACGCGAATGGGAAGGCGTCCTTGCAATTCGGGGATCAAGTCCGACGGCTTGCTGACGTGAAAGGCACCCGCGGCAATAAAGAGAATGTGGTCGGTACGAATCATGCCGTAGCGGGTGTTGACGGTGGTGCCTTCGATGATGGGGAGGATGTCGCGCTGCACGCCTTCGCGGGACACATCCGGGCCGTGCCCGCTTTCGCGGCCAGCGACTTTATCGATTTCATCGATGAAGATGATGCCCATTTGTTCGGCGCGCTCAACAGCGATACGAGTAACCTGATCCATGTCGAGAAGCTTGTTTTCTTCTTCCTGGATCAGATACTCGAAGGCGTCGGCGACGGACATTTTGCGTTTTTTCTTTTGCTGGCCGAACATGCCGGAGAGCATTTCCTGGATATTGACGCCCATCTCCTCGACGCCCTGGTTGGAGATAATCTCGAACGAAGGCATGTTGCGCTCGCGAACTTCGAGGTCCACCATGCGCTGGTCGAGCTTGCCCTCGCGAAGCTGGACGCGGAGTTTTTCGCGCGTTCGCTGGGTTTGCTCGCGCTGAAGGGCGGCTTCGGATTCGGGAGTGCCGGGGGCCGGGGGCGGGGGCGGGGGCAACAAGAGATCAAGAACGCGCTCTTCGGCAGCCTGCTCGGCGCGGTCGGCGACTTCATCGAGCTTTTCCTCCCGGACCATGTCGATGGACGTTTCGACGAGATCGCGAACCATGGACTCGACGTCGCGGCCCACGTAGCCGACTTCGGTGTATTTCGACGCTTCGACCTTGATAAACGGGCAGCCAGCGAGACGCGCGAGGCGCCGCGCAATTTCGGTTTTGCCGACACCGGTGGGGCCAATCATCAGAATGTTCTTGGGAAGAACGTCTTCGGCCACTTCGGGCGGAAGCTTCTGGCGGCGGACGCGGTTGCGGAGCGCAACGGCCACAGCACGCTTGGCGGCGGCCTGCCCAACAATGTATTTGTCGAGCTCAACCACGATCTCGCGCGGCGTCATGTCATCGAGAGCGGGAAGAAGTTCTTCCTCCTCCCCTGGGGTAGCACCATTGCCTCCGGGGACGACGATGAGTTCTTTATCAGACTTGGTGGTCATTCCGGTTCTCAATCTTTGGTGGTCAGTTTTCAGTTAAGGAAGAGCAAGCAATCCAATTCCTGATTTCCCCTGTAAGAAGATGCTACACGTTCGCAGATGGTTTGCAAAACATTCTGAGGGAGCACAGGCTTCCCCGCTTTCGCAACAGAGCGAAACGCTGAAGAGGCTGCATTACAGCTCCTCGATAGTGAAGTTGGCGTTGGTAAAAATGCAAATTTCGCTGGCGATGCGCATGGCTTCGAGCGCGAGGTCCTTTGCGGAGAGCTTTGAATGCTTGAGGAGCGCGCGGGCCGCCGCTAGAGCGAAACTGCCGCCGGAGCCGATAGCAACAACGCCATCGTCCGGCTCGATGACGTCGCCGTTGCCGGAAAGAATGAAAGTGGATTTATTGTCAGCCACGATGAGCATGGCTTCGAGATGCCGAAGGGCGCGGTCCTTGCGCCACTCCTTGGCGAGTTCGACAGCGGCTTTCTGCAGATTGCCGGAGAACTCCTGGAGCTTGCCTTCGAAGCGCTCGAATAAGGTGATGGCGTCGGCGGTGGAACCGGCGAAACCAGCGACCACTTTTTCGTTGAAGAGGCGGCGAGTCTTACGCGCGGTGTGCTTCATGACGTGCTCGCCCATTGTGACCTGGCCGTCGGCAACGAGCACAACTTTATTGTCCTTCCGAACGCACAGAACGGTCGTGCCGTGGATCGGAGTGGTTCGCTGGCGAGTTCGCATCCAAACATTATAGCGCCGGGCGCGAACAGCCGCCAAAACGAACAGCGCCTCAAGCCGCGGTAGGAGCAGAAGGAGTCGTTGCAGTGCAATCGAAACCGGACGAGATCGAACGGGGTTCGGGAATTCTTACTGGGCAATTTCGTGGAAAGAGAGGACCTTGTAGCCGGCTGCTGGTTGAGCGGCTTGGATCCACGAACAGTTGTAATAATACCCTCGGCCCACAGTGGAAGTCGTAGCGTCGTTAAACGTCGCGCGTCCAGGGTTGGGTCCTGCCAAGAGATTCCCCGATGAGTCGCGGATTTGCGCGATCAAGATCGCTCCATTGACGGAGCCTCCACCGCCTCCGGAGGTCGTGCCTACGTTTCCCTGTCCGATCACAAGTATGATTCCGTTCCAATTCAGATCCGGGGTGTAAAGAAAGGTGCCAGTGACCAAGAGCAGCCCATAACCCGTAAACCCTCCAGACAGAGTCAAGTTGCCCTGACTGGGAATCGCAGGATTGCCTTGGATGACAACGGTCATGGGATTCGAGGAGGACATCGCCGAAGGTATGGACGTCTGGTCCGCAGGTCCCCCAATGACAGTGTCAGCGTTTTGAACGATAGTCTGCACCAGTTGATTGAGGCTTTGCACTGTTTGTAGGTTCGGAGGAAGGTTGACTCTCACCACGCTTGGAGTTGAACCGGTCCCCGTGTAATTGCCCAATTGGCCTCCAGGAATCCCCGTGCTGCCCGGGCCGGGATTCCCGTTGATGACGTAGTTGATATCAGGATTGTCTGGAACCCCGACAGCGGGCACGGGATAAGGCATCGAGGGCCCGCCACAGGCAGAATCGCCGGAATCCTGGTTCCCCGAAATCTGGAAAAAATTGTGATTGGGGCCGGAGTACGCGTCAGAGTATCCGTCGAGTGTCATGGCGGCTGGGAAGACCAGGTTCAGAGTCGTGGAAGCGACAAGATACTGAAGCAGCTTTTGGCTGCCATTGGGAAGCACGGCGAGAGCAGTGAGCTCGAGGACTTGAGAGCCGTTGGTTTGATCGTTCAATCGCACCCCATCGTAATAGACGAGACCGTTGTTGATTGTCCCGTCATATGGATAGGCGTCCAGATTGAGCGAACGCTCGGTGACCCCGTTGATGCGCACCCATTTGTAGAGCGGGCCTGGAAACGACAGGTTCCTCAACGGGCTCCGACGCCAAATCGATCTGGCTGTAGGCGGCGAGGAAGGCATCGAACATCCGGTGGTGAGGAACTCGGGCCCGAATTCATTATCGGCATAGGTAGAGCCGGCGATCCACGGGGTGACCGTCTCTGAGTCAAGGTGGTTAATGACGTAGACCGGAGAGCACGCGGGCAGGGGCGTGGCGGACGGCAAGAAACCAGGATCCGTAATCGAGAAAGCATTGGGATCTTTCGGCCACAAACGGGAACGAACTTCTTCCAGCCCCGACATCGCCGCATAGTAAACGCCAGTAGAAGAGCGGTAGTTTCCGGCCAGCGCCGATTCCGTGCCAGAAGAAACAATCAAGGCTATCGCGACGACGCTGATCAGCAGCAGGATAAAAATCGAGATGAGAAGGGCAATCCCTCCTTGGGTTTGCCGGGCTCGGGACTTTGTCGTTGTGGTCATGTGCGGTCGCGGGCTCACTGGTTGGGATTCACGCGGCGGCCCCGCGCTGTCAACTTTACAAGACGCGGCTGCCCGGTCGTCGCATCTGGCAAGGGAGACGCGACGATCAAAGTAATGGCGACGTCGCGAATATTTGCCGGGGAGTTGTCCGCTCCGGCGGCTGAACATAGAGTAGGCGGAGGCTGGGCAGTGATAGGCGTGTCGCAGGTGTACTGAAAGATGGGAACTGGGTTCCCACTCGGAAAGACGACGGCACCGGCACTTGTCGCTGATAGCTGAAATTGCCCGATCTGAAGATTTGGGGAATTGTTGACGACATTTTCAACAAAGGTACCAAGATTAGTTGCAGTATCGATTGCCGGATCATGGCCCCATTGCTTCGGGGCCATCCCGCGCAAGAGTGTAGTGCCGTTCGGCCCACCCAGCTGATAGCGAATCCACTGGACGGGCCCGCCGTCCTGGGGGTTGGGATTGGTTTCGATGATCAGGTCGAAGTCACCTGGGGGGTTACAGGTGATGTCGACCGTGCACGGAGTCGGAACGGTGTAGCCTGGGCTCCAGCCAAAGGGTGACCTCGTGAAGGTCGTCACGTCGGTGCTGACGAAACTCGGGGGCGGGTAACCCGCATCGTTGATGTCCCGCACCATCTGGTCCAAGCCGAGGCGCGCCTCCTGAAAAGAGGTGAGAAGTTGCGAGTCCGTCTGATAGCGCTGCTGAGAGGAGGTAAGCAGAGAAAACGCCGCGCCGGTGATTAACAGGAAGATACCGAGGGCCGCAAGTAGCTCGATGAGGGTAAACCCGGCTTCGGGGCTAGTTTGGCGAATGCAGGTCATTTGCCCACCATGCCATCCAGAGTGATGGGCTGAAAATAACCGTTTCCTCCAACCTGGCGAACACCGAGAATGAATCGTTTGCTGGAAGCGGTGGTGCCATTTCCCGTGGTGATGACGGCCCACCGGACATCGTAGGTGACCCCACTAGGATCCGTGGGATCCTGGGACGTGAAATTATAGTTCGCCACGCTCGAAGTGAAATCAATAATCGGCGCATTGTTCAGGCCCAGCAGCACATTTGTTCCCACAGGCTGGTTTGGCTGCGTGGGATCCCCGAGATAGCAGAGGTTCCCGTAGGAATCGGTGAAGGAAGGCGGACTGGAAGGGGGGTTGAGCGGTTGAGCGATCATCTGATCGAGTTCCCGCTGGGCAAAGACCAGCGCGGAAGAGTCCGTCCGGTTGCGAAAATTCATCAAAATCGAGGCGGGAACAAGCTGGGCAATGGCCACGAGCCCAACAAGTAGGATGACGGTGGCGAGCAGCATTTCCAGGATGCTGAAACCATCTTGAGTCTTGCGCGACTTGGTGAAACGGCGTTGCATCGTTGTCCGTCAGCTCAACCCTCAGCCAACTTTTTGCCAAGGACCTGCGCTCGGAGCGCTCCAAATCTGTGTAGTACCGGCAGGAAGCAAGATCACGGCGCGGTAGCCAGGAGCCGGATCGTTGATGCTGCCAATGTAAAACACGAACACGCTGTTGGATACAGTTCCGCCCACCCGAATTGCTCCGCGCGCGTCAAAGGTCACCGTGGCTGAACTGGAACCGTAGACAACGGTCGGGGGGGTGCCGCCCAACGCCGCGGTGATGGCGCTTGGAGCCGGAGCCACTCCTGACGGTAGTAAGGTTGCAAAGCCTGCGATGAGTTCCTGTTTTTCAGTTGGATCTAGTGCTCCGCTGCGGTCGGAATCGGTGCCAACCAGGTAGCCCGTCCCGCTGGTTTGCATCACAAAATTGACCTGCTTGTTTCTCCGCACCGCTTCAAATCGCGTAAATTTCAGCATGGATGCCAAGCGCGTGGCTGCGTCATTGAGTTGATACGCACGGAGGGAACGCATTAGGGTGGGAATAGCGATCGCCGAAAGAATCAGCATCACGCACAAAGATATGACCAGCTCCACGACACTGAAGCCAGCAATGGTACTCCGCGGAGTGCCGGAGCGGTTTGCACTCTTTGCCAACGTCATTCCTCGCAAGGGATGGGGACCCTGAACCCCATCCAGGTGACTCAGATTCCAATTCGGTGCAGTCGCATTGCCAGGGACAGCTGGCCGCAACTGCTGCGAAGCCTAGTACTTTCTTAGGCTATACGCTTACATTTTAATACAGGGTGCAAGAGAGGGGTAAAAATGTAACAAATTGAGACACCCCACCGTTACTTTTTCTATTTCCAGGTAGTTATCTTACAAGTAATGGCTGTAATTCAAGCGAGCCGCAGTGCTTGGCGTTTGCGGGTCACTTTTTCTTCAGGACCGCCTCAGAACCGTGTTTCTGCAATGTGTTCTTGGTGAAAAGATCGTCAGGGAAACCAGGGTTGTAGCGGCAGGTGTCGTAGAAGAATTGCGCGGTGCGGCGGCCATTGTGCTCCCGGCTGACTTGAAGCGGCGTCCAGACGCTGTCCTGCAACTGGTAATTCGTGTAGATGGTGGTGTCGTCGTTGATTTGGTTGTATTCGGGATCCTTGGTGCTAACCACTGCTCGCACCAGCCAATGCGTGGAACGGTCAACGGCGAGGCGGAATTTGCGCTCTTCGCTGTCCGTAATCTCGACCCAATCCACCTGCTTGAGGTCGACGGTGTCGTTGCCTCCAAAGCGAATGACTATGCCGGGCTCCTTGATACGGAAGCGCAGCAAGTTGTCGATGTTTCGCTTGACCTGCTCCTGAAATTCACTGACGGAAGTAACCGGAAGTTCGTTGACACCGCTACGGTCGTAAGTCCAGCCGCGATCGCCGTTGAACATAGTGATGACAATCCCGCCGTGGGCGAACTCCAAGTCGTCAATGCCAATCAGGGATTGCAGAATGGTGTTACGCCCTTTGCCGATATACTCGATGCGGGCTTTGTCAGGGAACCGGCGGAAATCGTCGAAGTTAATGTATCCGACAAGCCCGCCGTCGTGGCCAAAGACAGCGCGGCGTCCTGTGCATTCGCTTTCGCGAACTTCGGTATAGCCCGGCCCGCCGAGGCCATTAAGCAGTTGAGTGAGAACCTGCTTGGCCTTGGCTACGCTCTGCTCCGGCATCAGGGTGTCCGGATTCTGTGCTGCTGCGTCCGGCGCAAGAAATGCAGCTGCAAGGAAAACTCCGACTGCGAATTGGGCAAACTTCATCCGCACAAGACAGCTCCTCCATTTACATTGATGATCTCTCCGGTCATGAAGTTGGCCAGGTCGGAAGCGACAAAAAGAATTGGTCCGGCGATTTCCTCAGCGGTGCCGGCGCGTCCAAGGGGAATAACCGTCGAGGCCATTTTCTGCCCGGCTTTCGTTTCGAGGACGGGGTTCGACATGTCGGTAGCAACCCAGCC
>Ga0335077_10002466_pt1 | contig 22105 bp, 18 predicted proteins | sample Lox_Sample_31_FD_207151 | JGI IMG/M metagenome (GOLD analysis project Ga0335077, IMG submission 207151) | Soil microbial communities from Loxahatchee National Wildlife Refuge, Florida, United States - Lox_Sample_3.1 | ecosystem: Environmental > Terrestrial > Soil > Wetlands | place: USA...
GCGACGACCCGCGGATGGCGGGCAAGCGCAGGCGACGGCATCTGGTCCGGCGCGCGGCCAACATCGAGCGCGCAGCCGCTCAGGTGGCCGCGATCCAGCGCGGCCAGGAGAGCTTCGTCGTCGACCAGCTCCCCGCGTGACGCGTTGATGAAAAACGCCTCGCGCCGCATCTGCGAGAACGCGCCGGCATCCATCATCCTGTCCGTCTCGGCATTGGCAGGCGCCAGGCACACGACGAAGTCGGACTCGCCCAGCAGCGTCTCCAGAGCCGCCTGGCGCAGGGCAGGGCGCGGCGAGATGGACTGCGGCGTGCAGACGACGAGCTTCATGCCAAGCGCGAGTGCCAGCTCGCCCAAGGCGCTGCCGATCTGTCCGTACCCGATGATGCCCAGCGTGGCGCCGCGAAGCTGCTGTCCCATCGTTGGTGCGGGCACCTCGCCTGCCCGGTACTGCGCCGCGTGGCGGCTGATCCCGCGTGCCAGGTCGACCATGGCCGCCAGGACCCATTCGCAGACGGCGGTTACGTAGCCGGCCGAGGTATGCGTGACCAGCACGCCGTGGTCGCTCGCGGCATCCACATCCACGTTGCGGATGTCCACTGCGCAGCGCATGAATGCCGACAGCTCGGCCAGACCTTCGAACAGCGCGCGCGGCGCTTCGGTCTGCCGGTAGGCGATGAGCGCATCACAGCCGCGCGCGCCATCGAGCAGTTCGCTCAGATGCAGGTCGCGCGGATGCGGATTCAGGCGTACCTCGGCGATGCCCCGCAGCGCGCCCAGCGCGCGTGCGCCGAAATAGTGCTCCAGCCGGTGGCTCGGATGGCTGACGAAGACGGTGGTCACGACAGCAGCTCCTCCGCGCGCGGCACCCGGGCGGACCGCTGGCGCGTCGGCGGTGCAGCCACCGACTCCCGGCGCAGCAGTGAGGGCGCGAACACCACGTCCTTGCGGCCCCGCTCGCGGTTGAGGGCGCGCGCGACCATCGCCTGCGCCATCTCGCGCACCGGCAGGCACACGGTGGTCAGCGCCGGGTTCGTCAGCCCGGCCACCGGCATCCCGTCGATGCCCACCACCGAGACATCCTGCGGCACCGCTAGCCCGCACTCCCGCAGCCCCGCCATGAGCCCCATCGCCATCAGGTCGTTCAGGGCCACGACGCCCGTGGGTCGCTCGCGCATCCGCGCGATCTGGTGCGCCGTAGCGCGGCCGACCTGCGCGATCACCGTTTCGCCGTATTCGTTCAGCGGGCCGCCGTCGAGGACTTCGCCGTGAACGCGCGCGTGCTCGGCGGCCGCGGTGAATCCCTGGATCTTGGCGCTGCGGCTCATGGTCAAGCCGGCCACGGTGGTGAAGGCCAGGCGCGCGTGGCCATGCTCGATCAGGTGGCGCGTTGCCAGCTGCGCTGCCAGCTGGTTGTCCGGCATGACGTGCGCGACGCGCGAGCGCCGCCCCGGCGTGGCGCCGCGGTCGTAGCTGACCACGCTCATGCCGTTGCCCACGGCGGTCTCGAAGTGGCGCTCGTCGGCGAGCGAGGAGATCACGATCACGCGCCGCACGCCATGCGCCAGCAGGTCGTCGAAAAACGCGCTTTCCTTCTCGCGGTCCCGGTACGTGCTGCCGATCAGCAGCCGCAGCCCGCCCATTTCCTGCGCGAACTTCTCGATCTCGCGCGCCATGAAACCGTACATCGGGTTGGTCATCGAGGGCACCAGCAATCCCAGCAGCGACGTCTGCCCGGTCTTGAGCTGCTGCGCCAGGCGATTGGGCTGGAACTTCAACTCGCGGATGGCCGATTGCACGCGTTCCAGCGTCTCCTTGCGCATGCGCTCCGCACGCCCGTTGAGCACATTGGATACCGTGCTTACGGAAACGCCGGCATGGCGGGCGACGTCCTGGATCGTCGACATCTCGCGCCTCACACCACCGCTATCGCTGCAGTGGTCCGGGCAGCGGTGCCGCGAATGCCGCCATGACGGACGTTGCACGCTGCACCAGCAAGTTGTCCGGCACTGCTTGCATCACCTCGCGCAACCGACACCGGCGATGCTGCAGGTGCCCATCGGCGCGTGCGCTGCGGCGGCCATCCGTGGCCGGCCGCAACCGGCCGCAGCCCGGCAGCCGAAGCGTCGTTACGGCGCGACAGGACCGGAAATCGATCGCGCATCGCAGGCTGGGATCGACACCCTGGCTGGGCAGGTCAGCGCCGTGCTCGCCCTTGCGCCGGTCCACGTATCAATTTAGTGTGACGGGAGTGTATCGATTTAGTGTAACGATTTACTGAATCGATGCACACAAGCCGCGACCGTCCATCGGGCTCCCACCGGTAGCCCGCAGGGACAGCGCGGCGGCGCACGGGAACAACCGTCGGCCTGACATTCGCCCATCACCAACTCGGAGACAGATGATGCTTCCAACCAGACTATTCATCGGTGCGGCCCTGCTGAGCGCAGGCGCCGCTTACGCCGCGCCGCCCAAGGTGGTGACGGCCCAGAATTCCGACCCGCAATGCTTCGCCCCCTGGACATCCAGCACCAAGCTATTCCAGTATCCGGCCAAGAAAGGCCCGTACCGCGTGGCGCTGGCCAACGGCTACATTGCCAACACCTGGCGCATCCAGATGATCAAGACGGCCAAGGCGTACGCCGCGCAGCCGGAGGTCGCCGCCAAGCTGAAGGAGTTCAAGGTGGTCTCCACAGGTGAAGACGTGGCGGCACAGATCGCCGCGATCAACAACTTCATCGACTCCGGATACGACGCGATCGTCGTCAACGCGCAGAACCCGGCCGCCTTCAAACCCGTCATCAAGCGCGCCAACGATGCCGGCGTCGTGCTGGTCGCGTTCGACAACATCCTCGACACCGAGGAGGCGATCAACGTCAACGTCGACCAGAAGGGCCTGGGCAAGTACTGGGCCGAGTGGCTGGTGAAGAACGTGCCGAACGGCGGCAAGGTGCTGGAGGTGCGCGGCGTCTCGGGCACGTCGGTCGATCGCGATCGCCACGACGGCATCCACGAGGTGTTCAAGGCCTCCGGCAAGAAGTGGGACGTGGTCGAGGTGATCGGCAAGTGGGACGATCCGACGGCGCAGAAGGTCACCGCCGACGCGATCGCGGTCCACAAGAAGTTCGACGGCATCACCGCGCAGGGCGGCGACACCGGCGTCGTGCAGGCGATGATCGACGCGAAGCATCCGTTCGTGCCCTTCGGCGGCGAGACCGAAAACGGCTTCCGCAAGTTCTGCGGCAAGTTCTCGAGCCAGGGTTTGAAGTGCGCTTCCGGCGGCACCGGGCCGGCGCAGGTCGCCGTCGCGATCAAGGTCGCGCTCGCGGCCCTGGAAGGCAAGGTGCTGCCGCAGTCGATCAAGCTCCCGCTGGCGCGCGTCGAGGACCCGAACTTCAAGGACGGCACCGACTTCTACGACAAGCTCTCGGACAACTTCTTCGTCGGCAACTCCTTCCCGACCTGTGGCATCAATTTCTCGGCACAGGAAATCATGGGGCAGACCGAGGCCAACAGGTAAGTCGAGAGCACAACGCCGCGCGAGCCCGCCGATGAGCGCTTTCGTGATGAAGGGGATCTCCAAGCGCTACGGCGGCGTGCGAGCGCTGCAAGGGGCCGACCTCGTCGTCGAGGCCGGCCGCATCCACGCGGTCCTGGGCGAGAACGGCGCGGGCAAGTCCACGCTGATCAAGATCATGGCCGGCGTGGTTGCGCCCGACGAGGGCTACATGCTGCTCGACGGCCGCCCGGTGTCGTTCGCTTCGCCGGCCGCAGCGAATGCGGCCGGCATCGCCTGCATTTTCCAGGAGCTGTCGCTGATCCCCGACCTGTCGGTGGCCGACAACATCGCGATCAGCAATCCGCCGCGGCGCTATGGCCTCATCGACCGCTCGGCGCAGCGACGCCTGGCGGAGGAAGCGCTGGCGCGTGCCGGCGCCGAGGACATCCACCCGCGTGCGCTCGTGAAGGATCTGTCGCTGTCGCGCCGTCAGATGGTCGAGATCGCGAAAGCGCTGGCACGAAGCCCGCGCATCCTGATCCTCGACGAAGCCACCTCGGCGCTGACGGCGACCGACGTGACCAAGATCTACGCGGTGCTCAAGCGCCTGCGCGCCGAGGGCCTCGCGCTGGTCTACATCTCGCACCGCATGCACGAGATCGCGGAACTCGCCGACGAGTGCACGGTGTTCTGCAACGGCCGCACCGTGGCGAGCTACGCCGCGGGGACCAAGACCGACCAGGAAGTGGTCGAACTGATGATCGGGCGCGAATACAACCATGCATTCCCGCCCAGGCGTGGCGCCGCGCCGAGCGGCGACGCGACGCCGCGACTGGAAGCGCGTGGGCTGTCGTGGGGTGATCGGCTCAGGGACATCTCGTTCAAGCTGCACGCCGGCGAGGTGATCGGCCTCGGCGGTCTCGATGGCCAGGGGCAGCGCGAGCTGCTGCTTGCGTTGTTCGGCGTGCTGCGCGGTACGACGGGCGAGTTGTTGTTCGACGGCAAGCCGGCCAGGATCGCCGGGCCCAGCGATGCCAAGCGCCGCAACGTGGGCATGGCACTGATCCCGGAGGATCGCAAGACCGAGGGCCTGATGCTGCCGATGTCGGTGGGCGACAACCTCTCGTTCGCTGCTCTGTCGCAGCTGTCGCGCTGGGGTGTGATCGATCGCCCCGCCGAGCGCGGGGCGATCGAGCGCATCTTCCAGCTGCTTGCCGTCCGCAGCGATGGCACGGAACCGGCGGCCGGTTCGTTGTCGGGCGGAAACCAGCAGAAGCTCGTGATCGGCAAATGGCTGCTGACCTCGCCGCGCATCATCCTGCTCAACGACCCGACGCGTGGGATCGACGTGGGCACGAAGCAGGAGATCTACCAGCTGCTGCGTCGGCTGGCCGACGAAGGAGCCGCGATTCTTTTCTATTCGACCGACTACGACGAGCTGATCGGGTGCTGCGATCGCGTGCTGGTGATGTACGACGGCGCCGTCAAGCGCGAGCTGGTCGGCGCCGGGATCACCGAACACGCCCTGATCAGCAGCGCGCTGGACATCGGCGCCGCGGCGGGCGGATCGGAGGCCCGGGCATGATGCGCGGCGACTGGCCCTACTGGTTCCGCGAGCACCGCGCGACGCTGTTCGCGCTGATGGCGTTCCTGGTGATGTTCACCATCTACGTCACGAATCACCCCGCCGGCCTGAACTCCAACGTGGTCAACACCGCCGCCAACAAGGGCGTGCTGCTGGCGATCGTCGCGATGGCGCAGACGCTGGTGGTGTTGACGTCCGGCATCGACCTGTCGGTCGGCATGGTACTGGTGCTCGCCAACTGCCTGGCGTCGACCATCGTCGTCGGTTCGCCGCTGCACGTGGCGCTGGGCGTGATCGGCGTGCTAGCCACCGGTGCCGCGTGCGGCGCGATCAATGCCCTGATCGTCATATACGGGCGACTACAGCCCATCGTGACTACGATCGCCACCGGGGCGATCTACTACGGCGCGGCGCTGGCCCTTCGGCCGGTGCCCGGCGGTGACATCGACGGCGCGCTGGGCGACGCGCTGACCGGCAAGCTGTTCGGCTGGCTGCCGGCCAGTCTCGTGCTGCTGCTGGGGCTGGTGGTGCTGATCTGGTTGCCATTCCGGCGCTCCGAGACGGGCCGTGCGGTGTATGCGATCGGCTCGGCCGAAGTTGCGGCCTACATGTCGGGCGTACCGATCCGGCGCGCCAAGTTCGCCGCCTACACCCTGTCGGGCCTGCTGGCTTCCATTGCGGGGGTGTTCATCACTTGCGTCACCTCGTCGGGCGAGGCCTCCGCGGCCAACGGCAGCACCTACACGCTGTATTCGATCGCCGCCGTCGTGCTCGGCGGGGTGTCGCTGTTCGGCGGCTCGGGCAGCGCGGTCGGCGCGATCTTCGGCGCGCTGATGTTCCGCACCATCGGCGACCTGCTGTTCGTCTTCAACCTAGAGCCGCTGTGGCAGCCGCTGTTCCAGGGAGTGGTGCTGGCCGCCGCCGTCGCGCTGGGCGCGCTGCGGCTGGTACGCGTGCGCAACCGACTGGATCTGTATGGCTGAGGCCACTTCCACCACGGGAGTTGGCCCGGTTTCGGCGTGGACCAGCCTGCGGCGCCGGGTCGACGCCGCTGTCGTCTCGGCTTTCGCCTGCATCCTCGTGCTGCTGCTCGTCGGCAGCCTCTACTCGAGCAGCTTCCTGTCGCCCGAGTACCTGCTGCAGCAGTTGAAGGTCGCCTCGTTCCTGGGCGTGATCGCCACCGGCGCGATGATCGTCATCCTGCTCGGGCAGATCGACCTCTCCGTGCCTTGGGTGGTCGCGGTCGGCGGGATGATGTCGACGGCCGTTGCCGGCTTCGGCCCGGTGGGCGAGGCGCTGGCGATTCCCGCCGGCGTGGCATGCGGTGTCGTGCTCGGTTTGGTCAACGGCGTCGGCGTGGCTTACATGCGGCTGCCATCGATGGTGGTGACGCTCGCCGTCAACGCCGTCGCGCAGGGCCTGATGGTCGTTCATACCGGCGGCTTCTCGCCGCAGGATGCCTCGTCGCCGGCGATGCGCTTCCTCGCCACCGGACACGTGCTTTTCGGCATCCCCAACGCGTTGCTGGTATGGGGCGCGATCGGATCGGGCACGGTGTTCCTGCTGACGCGCACGGTCTTTGGCCGCACGGTGTACGCGATTGGCAACCGCGAGCGCGCCGCCTATCTGTCGGGTGCGCGAACCAAGCTCACGGTGCTGGCCTGCTTCGCGCTCGCCGGCGGCCTGTCCGCCTTCGGCGGCGTGCTGCTGGCGGGCTATGCCAGCAAGGCTGCGCAAGCCATGGGCGATCCTTACTTGCTGCCGGCGATCGCCTCCGTCGTGCTCGGCGGCACGTCGATCCTCGGCGGGCGCGGCAACTATCTCGGCACCGTGGCGGGCGTGATCCTGATCACGCTCCTGCAGTCGATTCTCTCCGTGATGCAGATCGAAGAGTGGGGCCGGCATGTGATCTACGGCGTCGTGATCGTGGCGATGCTGCTCGTGTATGGCCGCGGCGGACGGGCGGGGGATTGAGACGTCGATGAACGATCCCATCCCTGGCAGCCGACACCCGCAAGGCTGGATCCGACGCTCGTTCGCCGCGTGAGGTCCCGGCAAGTCCACCAGATCCGCCGGTCGACGCGGCGGGAATCGAACCCGAGGGCGAGAGGCTACGTGCAATCCTTGTGCGCGCCTGAGACGCATAGCGCGCGCTTTGGTCGATTCTCTCCATCGAGCCCGGTCTGGGTCGCCGCGCCAGCCCGCGAACCGCCGCGCCTGTTGACACCGTCGAGGTTATTGTCGTACGATATATCTTACGATATTGTCGAACGATACAAGAAAGGATCCATCATGCGCGGCTTCGCCCGTTTCTTCCATGACCCTCGGCACCGCACCCACCACCATCACCACGGCTTCTCCCTCGGCGATGGCTACGAGCACCGCGGCCACCGCTTCGGTCGGCGCGGCCACCACGACCCGTTCGGCCACCATCATGGCGACCGCTCCGAGCGCGGCCACGGGCGCGACGAGTTCGAGCGTGGCCGCAAGATCGGCTCCGACGAGCTGCAGGTGCTCATCCTCGCGCTGCTTGCCGAGCGCGCTCGCCACGGGTACGAGCTGATCAAGGAGATCGAGCAGCGCTCGGGCGGCTGGTACGTGCCGAGCCCGGGCATGGTCTACCCGGCGCTCAGTTATCTCGAGGACGCCGGCTACGCGAGCGTCGAGGCCGCGGGCGCGAAGAAGCAGTACACGATCAGCGTGGCGGGCCTCGCCTACCTGGACGAGCGCCGTGCGACGGTCGAGGCGCTGTGGACCCAGCTCGCCCGCTTCGGCGAACGCATGGTCCGCGCGCGCGAGGACGCGCGCTTCGCGGACGAGGCCTCGCAGCTGCACGCCGCGTTCGACGAACTGCGCGATGCCCTGCGTGCGCAGCGCGGCGCTGCGCCCGTGCACCTCGCGAAGCTGGCCGAGATCGTGCGCCGCGCCGCGGCAGCGATTCGAAAAGAACCGAAGGAATGAGACATCCTGCAGCGACGGGCTGGCGGGGCGCGCGCCGGGCCGCCGTCGCGTCCCTGGACGGCGCGCCACCTGCGCGGCGGGCGCGGCGCCGATGAGGGGCGCCGCGCTCACAGCGCTCCGCATCCGCGGGTACCGCGCGCACTTCGCCACCTACCTGATGGCGATGATGGCCGACAACATCGAGCACGTCATCAGCTACTGGATGTGCTGGCAGAAGTTCCACTCGCCGGCGCTCGGCGGCTTCGCGGTGGTCTCGCACTGGCTGCCGTTCCTGCTGCTGTCGGTGCCGGCGGGGGCGCTCGCCGACCACCTCGATCCGCGCCGGCTGATCCAGTGCGGCATGACGCTCTTCATCACGGCCTCCGTCGGCTGGGGTTTTTTCTTCCTCACCGACACGCTGCAGATGTGGCACGCGATGGTGTTGCTCGTTCTGCACGGGTGCGCCGGGGTGCTGTGGCAAACCTCCAGCCAGCTGCTGCTGCACGACATCGTCCCGCCTGCCACGCTGCATAGCGCGGTGCGCCTGAATGCGACTGCGCGCAGCCTCGGCGTGCTGATCGGCCCGGCTGTCGGCGGCGTGCTGCTGCTGGCACTTGGGCCGACGGCCGGCATCTTCGTCAACGCGGTGTTCTACCTGCCGGCGGTGCTGTGGCTGTGGAAGGCGCCTTACGGCCCGAAGTTCCGCCCCGGCTACCAGCCCGTCGCGCGCGCCGTGCGCGGCTTCGCCGACATCGTGCAAACGCTGCGCGACGTCGCGCCGAGCCCGCTGCTGACGAGCATGCTCCTGCTGGCGGGCGCGACCTCGTTTTTCGTCGGCAACAGCTACCAGGCGCAGATGCCGGCGTTCGCGAACGATCTCGGCCACGGCGACCCCGGTGTCTCGTACAGCGCGTTGCTCGCCGCCGACGCAGCGGGTGCATTGCTCGCGGGCGTGCTGCTGGAGAGCGGCGGCTGGCTGGCGCCGGCGCCGCGCAAGGCCATGGCGATCGCGGCTGCCTGGGCGGTGGCGCTGGCGGCGTTCTCCCAGGCCGGCATCTATGCGCTCGCACTCGGGATGCTCTTCACCGCCGGCTTTCTCGAGCTCTCGTTCGGCAGCATGGTCCAGACAATCGTGCAGCTGAATGCGCCCATGGCGATCCGCGGCCGGGTCATCGGCCTGTTCAACATGGCCTCGCTCGGGATGCGCACCTTCAGCGGCGTCATCGTCGGCGTGGTCGGCAACTTTACCGGCGTGCACCGCTCGCTGCTGCTCGCGGCCGCGCTGGTGTTGACGACGACCCTGCTGCTGCATGCGCGCACACCCGCCGCCCCGCCGGTGACCTCGCGCTGAACTATCGGTCAGACTTGCAAGCGTTGACGGATCGCGAGTTCACGCACTGCGATCCGGCTGCAGCGACCCGGAGCGGAAAACCCGATCAGGCCGATAAGATGGTGCGCGGAGGAAGCGCGTAATGACCGACCCGATCGATGCGTTCGTCCACAGCCTCGAGGGCGATGAGCCGCCGCCGCTTTCGACCGCCATGCTGCGCGCAATCTGGCACGGCCTGCGTGGCGATTGGGATGCCGCGCACGAGCTCGCGCAGGCGCAGGACGACGCCGAAGGCGCCTGGGTCCATGCCTGGCTGCATCGTATCGAAGGCGACCTGGGAAACGCCGGGTACTGGTATCAACGCGCGCAACGGCCGTTGCGCCATGACGCCACGCGCGACGAAGGGCTCGATATTGCGCGAGCGCTGATCCGATCGATAGGCGATGGATGAGCGCGGCGGTTTCCCCGCGCCTTGTCGTTCGCGCGCCCGCGAGTCGAACCGCTTGAACGTCGGGCGCCGCGAGGCTGCCACGCGTGCGGTCGTGAAGGCTGCCTGCCGATCAGAAGGTGATGGAGAAGGTGATGGTCGTTTGCCTTCAGTGCGCCGCGAGTCTGCGGCGTGCGGACAGTGCGCCGCCCACCGCCAGCGCGAGCACGAGCAGTTGCGCGAGCAGGCTCTGCAGCGTCGGATGCACACCGAGCAGCGGGATCGAGACGAAGGCGACCGGGTGGACGCTGATCACACCTGCCTCCTGCAGGGCCGCCACGCCGCTGCCGGCGAAGACGATCGCGAGGAGGGCGAGCAACGTGGACGTCGCGGCGAAGAAGGGGCCAATGGGCAGGCGCACGCTGTATCTCAGGATGAGCCAGGTCAGCAAGGCCAGCGCGACCGCTGCCGCGGCCATCCCGGCAACCACCGATGTCTGCCCGTGCTCGCCCGCCTGGACCCACAGGGCTTCGTAGAACAAAATGATTTCGAAGAGCTCGCGATAGACCGCGAGGAACGAGACCGTGGCCATTGCCCACAGCGTGCCCTTGCCGAGCGCCGCATTGACCTGTTTGCGGATGAAGCGCTGCCATGCCTGTGCATAAGACTTGCTGTGCAGCCAATAGCCGACGTACAGCAACATCGCAGACGCGATGAGGCCTGTGATGCCCTCGGTGACCTCGCGGTTGGCGCCGGAAATACTGAGCAACGAGCGGGCCACCCACCATGTGATCACCCCAGCCGCGAGCGCGCCAACCCAGCCGAGGTGGACGTAGAGTAGTGCGTCGCGCCGCCCCGTCTTGCGCACGAAGGCGATGATCGCCGCGAGCACGAGGACCGCCTCCAAGCCTTCGCGTAGCAGGATCAGCAGCGAACTGGCGAACGCGGCACCCGGCGAAAGCCCTTCGGAGCTGAGCTCGTCTTGCGCCTGGCGCAGCAGCTCGTCAATGCGCGACACTTGTGTCGTCACCGCCTCGACCGGCTGGCCGGCGCCGATCGCGCCGCGCAACGCCATCATTTCGCGTTCGACGTTCGCGCGAAGGCCGCTGTCGACGGCGTCGAGGCTGTTCTCGACCAGCTCGAACCCTTCCAGATAGGCCGTGACGGCGAGCTGGCGGGCGGCCTCGCGATCGCCTTGCCGATAGCGTTGCAGCGCCTCCTGGAGTTTCGCCCGCGAAAAGACCAGCGGGTCCGGCGTCGCGGCGTTGAGCGCATCGGGATGGGTGTCGAGATAACCGAGCAGGAACTCGGCCGAGGGGCCGTACTTGGCCATGACTTCGGCCGGTGACCTGGTGACGAGATCCCGCAGCGTTGACGTTCCCGCCCGTTCGGTGGCCCCGGCCCACATGCTCTGGCCTGCTCGCAGCTGCTCGGGCGTGAAGCGCAAGCTGCTGACCAGCAGCGCGAGCGCCCAGCGATCCTGCTCGGGAAGCTCCTTGAACGGACGCATCGGCGTGCCGGCCACGCCGAGCGTCAGGGTGTTGTACAACCCGTAGACGCTGCGCAATCGCATGTGGCCGGCGTCGTGGAAGTTGGCCGGTGGCGTTTCCATGGTCTTGGAAAGCGGACCATCGCCGCGCCCGCGGCTTCCGTGGCAGGCAGCACATTGCGCCTGGAACAGATTCGTCACCTTCGCCATCGGCGGCGCCTGCTTGGGTGCGACCTCGATGCCGTAGGCGCGCACGACATCCCAGCGGAGTTCATCGGCCACTGCGCTCACCGCGTTTCCGGCGGCCTTGGCATCGACGAGTGACCGAAGGCGCTCGACTTTCGCCACCAACTCGGCCCGCTGCGGAGTGCCGGGCAACTGCAGAATGAGCCTGGCCGCTTCGGCCACGAACTCCTGTTGCTCCTGATACTCCGGGGCATCGGCGATCTTGCCGTCGCGCACTGTCGGGGGATAGTCGACGCCGACATAGTCGAGCAGATGCACGACGGTTGGACCAATGTCCTCGTTCGCGGATGTGTCCGTCGCCGCGATGGCCAGCACGGGCCACGCCAGCCAGCTCAGCAGGATCAGGATCGCGCGTAGGGGAGGGCGGCAGGCAACTCGACTCATCATCGACAAGAAGGGGGAAAGTGCCCGCCGGAAACCCGCAAGCAGGGGACGACGCCTCATTGTAAATAAGAATCGCTCGCGTTAACGGCTTGCGTCTGATCTCCTGATGGGCTCGATGTTCGCTGCGACGCCTTGGTCTCGTTCGTGGGCCGCCGCTCTGCAAGCGCGGATTCGCGCCGATGTCGCGGGCTTGGCCGAATCGTCGCGTCGCGGTTGAAGGTGCCGGGCCGAGCGCCTCAAAGGTCGAACTGCTGATGCAGAAGCGGCATCTCGACCCGGGTCCCGGTGAGCCGCTGTGCGAACGCTCGCATCGCCGATTCGTCACCGTGCACGAGAAAGGTCCGAGGGGCACGGGTTCCCGCGTGCCAGCCGAGCAACTCTGCCTGATCCGCGTGCGCCGAAAAGCCGTTGATGGTGTAGATGCGCGCCTGCACCGCGATCTCTTCGTTGAAGATGCGGACCGTGCCGGCGCCGTCGATGATGCGCCGGGCGAGCGTGCCCTGCGCCGCGAAGCCGACGAAAACGACGCTGCAGTGCGCGCGCCCAAGGTTGTGCCTCAGATGGTGCCTGACCCGCCCGCCGGTACACATCCCGGAACCGGCCATGATCACCGCGCCACCGACTATGCGATTGATCGCCATCGATTCGGCCGCCTCGCGGGTGAAGTGCAGGCCCGGCACGCCGAACGGATCGCGGCCTTCCTTGAACAACTCCGCCGTGCGCTGATCGTAGTACTCGCGATGCCGCTCGAAGATGGCCGTCGCCGAGATTGCCATCGGGGAATCGAGGAACACGAGCATCGTTCGTGGCAGGCTGCGCTGCTCGATGCCGGCGCGCACGTAGTACAGCAGTTCCTGCGCGCGTTCGAGAGCGAACGTCGGGATGACGACGTTGCCGCCGCGGTCGAACGTGTCCGCGATGGCGGAGTAGAGTTCCTCGACCGAGGGCGCGAGCGGCCTGTGCAGGCGGTCGCCATAGGTCGTTTCGAGTATCACCACATCGACCGACGGCGCCGGCGTCGGATCGCGCAGCAGCGGGCGACCCGAATTGCCGAGATCGCCCGAGAACAATACGCGCCGATGCGCGCCGCCTTCCTCCAGTTCCAGCAGGACGCTCGCCGAACCCAGAATGTGTCCGGCATCGAGGAACGTTGCACGGAAACCCGGCGCGATTTGCAGCGGCGCGCCATAAGTGGCGACACGTCCGAATGAATCCTGGATGTTGAGCGCATCGAGAATCGAATAGAGCGGGCCGATCACCTCTTGCTGGCGGCCCTGCCGCTCCGCCCGGCGCGCGCGATGCCGCGCTTCTTCCTCCTGCAGGTGGGCGGCGTCGAGCATGACCAGACGCGCCAGTTCCCGCGTCGGCGCCGTGCAGACGATCTCCCCGCGGAATCCGCGCTTGGCGAGCAACGGCAGCCGACCGCAATGGTCGAGGTGGGCATGGGTCAGCAGGACCGCGTCGATGCCCGCCGGGTCGAAACCGAAGGCTTCGGCGTTCTCCTCCTCGATTTCGCGTCCGCCCTGGTACAGGCCGCAGTCGACGAGCACGCGGTGGTTGCGGCACTCGACCATATGGCACGAACCCGTGACGCCCCGATCCGCCCCGTGAAAAGAGATCTTCACGAAATGTTCCCTACATCGCGCCGAACATCAGTCCGCCGCAAACACCGGCTCGCCCGCGAGCCGATACCAGTGCACGATGCCGTCCCATATCTCCTGCGCCGTCTCGGCGAACCAGAACAGTTCCCGGTCCTCGGCGTCGATCGCGCCCTCGCTGACGAGAAAGTCGAGGTCGACCGCGCGCCGCCAGTAACGCTCGCCGACCAGCACCACCGGCAAGGGCCTGATCTTGCGCGTCTGCACCAGGGTGAGGGTTTCGAACAACTCGTCAAAGGTGCCGAAGCCGCCCGGAAACGCCACCAGCGCGCGGGCCCGTAGCAGGAAGTGCAGCTTGCGGATCGCGAAGTAGTGGAACCGGAAGCACAGCCCCGGCGTGACATAGGGGTTGGGATACTGCTCGTGCGGGAGCGCGATGTTCAGACCGACCGACCTGGCGCCGACATCGAACGCGCCGCGGTTGGCGGCCTCCATCACACCGGGTCCGCCTCCGGTGACCACCACGGTACGTCCGCCGTCGGCGCGTTCGCCCCGTTGTCCGACCAGCCGGCCGAATTCGCGCGCAACTTCGTAGTAGCGGCTCTTCGCGAGCAGCTGCTCGGCGACCCGCAGTCGCTGTTGCGCCTCCGCGTCCTCGGGTGAGGCGGCCACGTTCCCGCGCAGCGCGTCCACCCGCCGCTGCGCCGCTGCGGGTTCGACGATGCGTGTGCTGCCGAACACGACGATCGTGTGACGGATGCCATGCTGCTCGAACACGAACTCGGGCTTCAGGTAGTCGAGCTGCAGGCGCGCGCCGCGCGTGTCGTCGCGCTGCAGGAAATCGACGTCGCGATCTGCCTCGCGATAGCTCGCGCTTTCGAGGATCTCTCTGATGCGCCGCGGCGCGTCCGGGTCGTCCTGCGCGGGTTTCGGCGCGTGCCAGGGCAGTGGCTCCTGCCTTCGATGCGGGTGCGCGGGGCCCGGAATGTGCGGACGCGCCTTGGCAGCCTGGTTCTTGTCGCTCATTGCTCTTCACTCGCGCGCGCCCGCGAGCTCCCGTGCCCGTGATGCAGCATATTGGCGTCTCGCGCCGACAGTAGAGCTGATGCAGGTCAATTCGAGCGTTGCGCACCGTCATCCGAGCGATGCGTCTTAGGGCGGGTGCTTGTGCTGCAGATCCAAGAGAGGGAGCCACAGCGGGCCCGCCATGTATCGCTGCACCCGCTTCGTTCACGGAAATCGTAACAAGGCCCCGAGGGAGGCCGATGCGTGCGACTTGGACCAAGCGAAGGCGATCATCGAGGCAGGGCGGGTCGGGTACAACGAGAATCGGCCGCACAGTGTGGTCGCAGTGCAGGCGCCTGGCGAGCCAGCCAGGCGCGTCAAGGACCTGGCTGATCCGAAGGGATCACGAGGGCGGAAACCTGGCCCTCTACCTGAAACGGCATTTTGAAGGACATTCGCGATCAACCCAGCTTCGCCGCCTTGGTTGGATCGACGATCCTCCGGCTAGCTCTTTTGCTTCAGATAGGCTTCCATTTCCTCAGGCTCGATCAGATTGTCGTGGTTCTTGTCGATCGCCTTCCAGTCGCGCACCGCATTCTTTCCGAGTTGCGCCTTGTGTTGCATTTTCGTCTTATTCGCGGACATGCTGTGGCTCGTCGTTGCCTGGGCGTTGTCCGCCGTGGCTAGCTTCGATTTTTCCTGCGCGGGCGCACCGGTGCTCAAGCTGGCGCAGGCGAGTACGGCCGCGAATGCAAGCGCCGAGTTGAAGCGGGTCATCTGGTACCTCCTGTCTTGCTGCAAGAGAGAGTGCAGCGACTATCGCTGCGTGTTGGCGACGAGCGCGCGCGAGCGTTACGAATCGACCGGCACGTCGCTCGGCGTGCTCAACGCGTTGCCATCGATCGCGTTGACGGATTGGAGACGCCCGGCCTCTCACGCAATGACGGCATCCGCGGGTAACGCCGGTCGGCTGCGTCGCCCTGGTGCCTAGCTTTGTTGTATCGCCGGTTGCGCGTAGACCAATCTACGCGTGGTCCTGCGGTCCGGATGCGTTCGTGATCGCCGTTCGGCTCAGCCTCGTGCACCGCTCGCAGTTGCGATCGTCACCGCATCGTCGACACTCCACGCGGCAAAGCAGGCCGCGGGCAGTTCGAGTAGCTTCGCCTGGCGCAGTACGTCCTGTACGTGATCCTTGACCCGTGCCAGCAGGAAACTCGTGTCCTGCCTCTGCAGCGTGCGTACGAAATCGCGCAGGGCTTCGACGCTGGTGCCGTCCAGGTCCGGCGATTCTTCGAGGCTGAGGATGACGACCTGGAGCGGTTTCGTCGCCGCCGCCTTCGCAACGATGGTCGCGAAGATGCGTTCGGCATTGGCGAAGAACAGCGGCGAGTCCGGGCGGGCGATCAGGATGCCGGGCACGGCCTTCGCTTCGGGATGGCGGTCAAGGTCGATGTAGTCATGGCCGTTTTGGAGTCGTCCCAGCCAGCCCACATGCGGCTCGGAGAGTTCGCGCAGCATGATGAACAGGCTGACCGCGATCGCGATGAGCAGGCCATCAAGCACCCCAAGCACGAGCACGGCTATGGCGGCGGCGACGACGACGATGCGATCGCGCCGCCAGCGGAAGTACTGCGCGAAGAGGCCGAAGTCGATCGTGTGCCCGACGGCGTGAATCACGATGGCCGCGAGCACCGGCTCGGGCGTCCGCTCGATCCATGGCAGAAACAACGCCAACGATCCGGATACGACGGCGGCGCCACACCATGCGGCAAGGCGGCTCTGCGCACCGGCTGCTTCGTTCGCCGAGGTGCCCGAATAGCCTGCACCCACCGGCATGCCATGAAACAGGCCCGATGCCAGGTTCGCGACACCGAGCGCCAACAGGTCGCGGTCCGGCGAGGTCGAATCACCGTGGCGCAGCGCGAAGCTCCGGATCGAGCCGTAGGACTCGGCGTAGAGGATCAGGACCATCGCGACCGACAGTTCGCCAAGGCGCAGCCAGTCGGCACGTGGCAGGTCGGGCGGCGTCGGCCGATCGAGTGTGAGGTGGATCGGTCCTACCGCTGCAACCCCATGACTTGCCGTAATGCCCGCCAGATCGAGGCTGATGCCGGCTGCGATCACGATGAAAGTGCCGGGCACGGCATGCCAGCGCGAAAAAACCTTCAACAGGACGACGGCGCCGACTGCAATTGCAAGACCCGTCATGTTCCAGGCCGCGATGGCGCCGACAAGGCCGGCGGTGAAGCGATAGATATCCGCGCCGCCGGGCTGCACGCCGACGATCTCGGGCATCTGATGCAGCACGATCGTGATCGCGAGTCCGAAGGTGAAACCCTTGAGCACCGGCTTGGCGATGAAGCTCGAAGCCGCACCGAGGCGGGCAAAGCCGGCGATCAGAAAGACGATGCCGGTGAGCAGGATCAGGGCATCGGCAAGGATCAGCTGGCGCGCGCCATCGTTCGGCGCGATCGAGTGCGTGACCGACAGGAGCACGGCAGCCGAAGACGAGGTCGCGGAGACGACGGCGAACCGGCTCTTCCCTACGAGGCCGTAACACACCAAGCCGGCTATCAGCGCCGCCACACCGGCCTGCGGGGGTAGTCCGGCGATGCCGGAATAGGCAACCGCTTCGGGCAGCAGCAGGCCAGCGATGGACAGTCCGGCAACGAGGTCGGCCCATCGCAAACGTGGTGTCCTTTGGCCTTTCAGTGCGTCCGGCACCTGCCCAGTGGAGTCACCGCTCGCCGCAATGCGACGACGGTAATCCCGCGCACCGGGGCATGCAAGCAAGTACGCTTCCGCGGCACATGGTTCGGCCAGGCCCCGGAGGCAAGCGCTGGCGTCGGGACCGATCGACTCAATGCAGGCTGCCCATCAAGCGGTCGGGCAGCCACGTGGCGATCTCCGGGAAGAAACACAGGATGACGATGGCGAGCATCATGCAGGCGACGTAGGGGATGGTTCCCCACATGACCCGCGTGACCGGCACGTCGGGCGCGATCGCATTCACGATGTAGATGTTCAGGCCGACCGGCGGATGTATCAGCCCGATCTCCATATTGATCGTGAGGATCACGCCGAACCACACGGGGTCGAAGCCGGCCGCCCGGATGATCGGGTAGAGGATCGGACTGGTCATCAGGATGATCGCCGCGGGCGGAACGAAGAAGCCGCACACCAGGAGGAAAACGTTGATCAGACCCATCAACACCCAGCGGTTGACGTGGGCGTCGGCGATCGCCTGGGCGAGCGTCTGAGTCAGGTAGAGCGAGGTGAGCACATAGCCGAACAGCGCCGCCGCGGCGATGATCGTCAGGATCATCACCGATTCTCGTGTCGTGTCGCGCAGGATGGTCCACCACTTCTGCGGCGCCCACAACCGGTAGACCGTCACCGCGAACAGCACGCACAGTGCGGCGCCCACTCCCGCTGCTTCGGAGGGCGTCGCCACTCCACCATAGAGCGCGTACATGACGCCGAGGATGATCAGGATGAACGGCGCGATCTTCGGGATGGCGAGGAATTTCTCTTTCCAGCTGTAACGGAAACCCACCGCGTGGGCCCGGAATCCACGCTTCCAGATGATGAATATCGTCCACAGCATGAACAGACCGGTGAGCATCAAGCCCGGCACGACGCCGGCCAGGAACAGCCGGCCGATCGAGGTCTCGGTGGCGATGCCGTAGAGGATGAACGTGATCGACGGTGGAATCAGGATTCCAAGCGTCCCGCCCGCGCAGATCGAGCCGGTCGCCACATCGTCGGGGTAGCCCCGGCGGCGCATCTCCGGAATGCCCATCTTGCCGATGGCCGCGCAACAGGCGGGCGAAGATCCGGTGAGGGCGGCGAAGATCGCACAAGCTCCCAGGTTGGAGATGACCAGCCCGCCCGGCACGCGATAAAGCCAGCGGTCCAGTGCCTCGTAAAGATCCCTGCCTGCAGGCGACGAGCCGATGGCCGCGCCCATCATGACGAACATCGGAATCGCGACGAGCGTGAACTCGTCGAGGCCGGACCAAATGGTCTCGGCGACGACGTGCAGCGCGTCGAAACCCTGGAAGATCAGGAGGAAGACGATCGAGATCGCGCCGAGGCCGAAAGCGACGGGAATGCCCGAGAGCAGAACCAGGAGCGTGAGTACCAGGACCACGGCGCCTTGGCTGGTCGGGCTTATGGCACGTCTCCCGAGGCTTGTTCGGAATGGATGATCATGTCGTCGTCACTGTCCGAGCCGCTCGCGATGCCGAACGGCGGGGTGCGCCCGCTGACAAGGGAGAGCAGCTCGGCGACGTACTGGAGTACCAGGAGCCCCAACCCCACCGGCATGGAGAGATACGGGATCCACAACCGCGCACGCCACACAGTGTTCGATCGCCACGACTCCGAGTAGGCCTGATACCAATATTGCGTGCCGAGCAGGAACAGCAGCAAACAGAAGGCGAGCGCCAGGAGCGTCGTGAACAGCGCCAGCCAGTAGCGCTGCCGAGGGCGCAAGTGGAGCGGAAGGACTTCCACGTTCACGTGGCCGCGCATCGTCAGAACATAGGCGCTGCCGACGAAGGTTGCTGCGACGATGCTGTAGGTCACCACGTCGATCTGCCAGATCGTGGTCAGGTTGAGGACGTAGCGCTCGAACACCATGTCGCACACCACGACTACGGCCAATCCGATGAGCAGGGCCGACACCACGCCCGCCACGCGCGACATGAGGGTTACTGCCCGAATGTAGAGGTCCATCACCTGGCGTCGCTCGAGGCTCTTCTCGGGCCGTTTCCGGCTGCGCTTCCGAACGCAGCGCGCGGAAGACGACGACCGGCGACTCGCGTTGGCCGCCGGGCCGCCCGCGACCTTCGCGTCCGCGACCTTCTACTTGACCGAGAGCGCTTCGTCGATCAGTTTCTGCCCGTTCGGCACGTCCTTGGCGAAGCGCGCGTAGCTTGACTTCTTCGCCACGTCGAGCCACGCCTGATAGTCGGCGTCGGTGAGCGTCACCACCTTCACCTTGTGATCCTCGAAGGCTTTTATCGCTTCCTTGTTGACCTCGTCGGCCTTCGCCTCGTAGTACCCCTGTGCGGCCCGGCCGGCCCTCAGAATGGCCTCCTGCTGCTTCTTGTCGAGCCGGTCGAAACTCCTCTTCGACATGAGCACCGGCTCGTACATGAACCACAGCGCGTTGCTGCCGGGCGCGGTGAGGCAGTCGGTCACCTCGTACAGGCGCATCGAAGCGAAGGTGCCGAGGCTCGTGTCGGTGCCGTTCACCACGCCGCTCTGGAACGCGTTATAGATCTCGTTCGAGGGCGGGCTGACGATGCTGGCGCCCGCCGCTTCCCACATCGCCGCGAAGGTCGGCCCCGCGGCACGGAACTTCATCCCCTGCAGGTCCTTCGGCCGCGAGATGCAACCCTTCTTGGACGCCATGCCGCCTGCGAACCAGGCGTCCGAGAGCACGATCGCGCCGTGCCTTTCGATTTCCGCCCGGATGTCCTTCATGAACTGCGAGCCATTGATGCGTTTCGCCCGCTCCTGGCTGCGGATCAGGCCCGGCATGAGCGTTGCACTGAAGGCAGGGACCTTGCCGCTTGCGTAGTCGAGCGGAAAGAGCGTGATGTCGAGCTGGCCGTTGACGATGGCGTTCCACTGGTCGTTGGGCTTGAACAGCGATGCCCCGGGGTACACCTGGATCTCCAGATCGACGCCCGCCGCCTTCGCGTCGCGCGCGATCATCTGCACCATGTCGTCGCGCACGTCGCCCTTGCCGCCCGGAAACTGATGCGATGCGCGCAAGACCACCGGCGCCGCGATCGCCGAAGCGGCGCAGAGGACGCCGGTGACGGCCAGCACACCGATCCTTGTCAGTCGCTCCATGAGATGCCTCCTCCAGATTGATGCGGGGACTGTTGTCTTCCGGACGCCTCTGCGGCGTGCACACGGCGGTCAGTGTAAGCGCGGCTCACGAAGGCGCCAACCAAGTGGGGAAACCGCCGCGGCGTTGCGTCGCTGCGGTGGGCCCGCCCGCGGCTCGTTCTCCTCTGAAATCGGCGCTCGAGCCTATGCCCTCACCTGCGCCTGCGGGACGGAACTTGAACCCGAGGTTGAGGCTCTGCTGCAAACTCGAAGACTGCGTTGTCGCCGCATCATCGCCCCTGTGCGCGGCGGCTGACGCTGTCGTGCGCGTAGGTCGAACAAAGACGTCCTCCCACATCGCGCAGGAGTTCCTGTCCGAGAACTCCGGCCCGCAAGCGCTCGTGGGCACAGGTCCGCCGTCGCATCTCCGGCATGGGGATCGCGACAGGCGGGACCGCCGAAACATGAGCGCGCGCCGGAAGAGAGCCCCGGCGCGCGCAGCGGAGGATCAGGTCACTCGTACGGTCTTCGCAGGCTTCTCGACCTTCTCGAGCTTCGTGGCGACGATCTTCAGCAGGCCGTTCTTCAAGGATGCCGACACGTTGTCGACGTCGACATCCCTGGCGAACTCGATGCGCCGGTAAACGTCATCGGCCCGGAAATCGGACCAGACAACCCGCTCGTCCTTCTTGGACTCCGCCGCCGCTTCTGCCTTCGCGTGAACGATCAATTCGCGCGGCGTCACAGTCACGACGATGTTGGCTGGCTCGAACCCGGGGAGCGCAACGCTGAGGACAAAATCCTTGTCGCGTTCCACGAGCTCCGCCGCCGGCCAACAGAATTCATGTTCGGCGGCGAGCCAATCCTGCATGGGACTTGCCCACCGCCGGCCACGCGCGATGGAAAGAGAGAATGCGCGCTCGCGGATCTGGCGCAGCAGCTCCTCTGTTTCCTTGAAGATGGGCAGCGCGCGATCCTCAGTCGTCGCAATCCTCTGAACAGTGACGTTCGACATAGCACCTCCGAAATTCTCTGGCCTAATCAGCACGCAGATACGGCGCCCGGCCGCAACCCTCCGACTGCCCCCGCAAACGCTCGAAGTCGTTGCGAACCAGACCTCGGGTGGATTCACACCAACCGCCTGAACCCACGTTACGCGTATCGCGATGCATGCCGTTGAGAAATGTCAAAGTGGCGGAGGCAGGTTTGCGCCAGCTGGGGCGCTGTGCAGAAATCGTCGGACGAAGCGAGGATGTCTTGGCTGTGCAGACGCCAACCACCGGAGGGCAGGTGTTGCAGTGAGTCGTTCATACTCGAATCGATCGCTGGCGCGGGGACATCCGCATCACCAGTCGATACACTCCCGCGTATCGTCGCGGTAGCCCGCGCTCAGCGCGCTGGATGCTGTGCGCCAGGCGTCTGTGCTTGGCAGCGACGGGAGCGGAACTTGTCATGCCTTTGACCCCGACGCCATTGCCTGGCTGGGCGGCGACCGAAGGCCGGCCCTTCCCCTTGGGCGCTACATGGATCCCCGAGGAGGAGGCATGGAACTACGCGCTGTACTCGAAGCATGCGGAGAGCGTGACGCTGCTCCTGTACACCGAGAGCGATGTCGCCGACCCGGTATTTGTTTATCCATTCGACTACCTGAAGAACAAGTCCGGTCGGATCTGGCATTGCCGCGTACCCCGCTCAGACATGAAAGGGGCCGTGTACTACGCCTACCGTATCGACGGACCGAAGCCCGCGGGGCAGT
>Ga0335077_10002467_pt1 | contig 22095 bp, 9 predicted proteins | sample Lox_Sample_31_FD_207151 | JGI IMG/M metagenome (GOLD analysis project Ga0335077, IMG submission 207151) | Soil microbial communities from Loxahatchee National Wildlife Refuge, Florida, United States - Lox_Sample_3.1 | ecosystem: Environmental > Terrestrial > Soil > Wetlands | place: USA: Florida...
GATCCAGGCGCTCACCACTGCCCAGGTCGCCGCCCTCGCCGCCGACCAGATCGTAGCCCTGACCACGAGCGAGATCCGTGCCCTGACCGTCGCCCAGCTCTCGATCCTGACCAGTACGCAGATGGCGGCGCTCGGCACCGGCGGCATCGCTGGGCTCTCGACCACCCAGCTGGCCGGACTCACCCAGGTGGACGTGGCCGAGCTGGGGACCACGCAAATCGCCAGCCTGAGCCCGAGCCAGCTGGGGGCTCTCACCCCCTTCGCGCTCAAGGCGCTGCGGGCGGATCAGGTGATGGCCCTCGAACCCGCACAGCTCGCCGTCCTCTCGGCGGCACAGCTGGGCGCTCTCAGCACCGCCGCCGTCGAGGCGTTGTCCGCCGAGCAGCTCACCCTCCTGTCCCCGGCTCAGCTGCAAGGCTTAACCTCGACCGAGGTCGCGGCCCTGCAGGAGACGCAAGTCGCCGCCCTGGCCGATACCCAGGTCGCTGGCCTCACCGCCACGGCGCTCCAGGGGCTCAGCAGCTCGGCGCTCGCGGCCCTCGACGACGCGCAACTCGCCGCTTTGAGCGATACCCAGGTGGCGGGCCTCACGGCCACCGCCGTGCGGGGGCTGCGGGGCGAGCAGCTGGCGGCGTTCACCCCCGAGCAGGTGGCTAGCCTTTCCGGCACCGCGGCAGCGGCCCTGACCGCGGAGCAGGTACAAGCGCTGAACACCGCCCAGATGGCCGCGCTGACCTCCACCCAACTCGCGGCCTTCCGCAGCACCACGGTGCAGGCGCTGACCACGGCCGAGCTGTCCGTGCTCACCGCCGCGCAGCTCGGTGCCCTGTCGGTCGTCGCCGCAGCCGGCCTGTCGGGGGACCAGCTCGCGGCGCTGACCGCGGACCAGCTCGCCGGGCTTTCGACCGAGCAGATGGGGGCGCTCGCCCCGAGCGCACTGTGGGGACTGACCGGCGACCAGATCTCGGCGCTGAGTACAACCCAGGTGGACGCTCTTAACGCAGCCGCCATGCTGGCGCTGGCCGAGGATCAGGTGGCCGCCCTCACCACCGCCCAGCTCTCGGCCTTGGGGGCGACGCAGATGCGCGGGCTCACCGCGGATGACCTCAGCGGGTTCGACGCGGCCGAGCTCGCCCTCCTCTCCTCGTCGCAGCTGGCAGCGCTCACCAGCACTGCCCTCCAGGGGTTGAGCACAGGGCAGATCGCCGCGCTGGCCCCGCAGCAGCTGGCCGGGCTGACCGGGTCAGGACTCTGCGGCCTGCTCGACACGCAGCTCGAGGCGCTCTCCGCCGATCAGGTGGCGGCGCTCTCAACCACGGCGCTCGCCGGCCTGCCGGCGACGCGTCTTGGCGCGCTCGCGGCGACGCAGGTTGGCGCGCTGACGAGGCTGCAGCTCGGGAGCCTCACCGCGGCGCAGATCTCCGGCCTGACCGCCGACCAGGTCCCCGGCCTGGGAACGGCCCAACTGCAAGCGTTGTCCTCGGCGCAGATGGGCGGCTTCACCCGAGCCGCCGTTGCCGGTATGAGCCCCACCCAGGTCGCGGCGCTCGCCCCGACTCAGGTCCGCGGTCTTGCCTCCGGGGCGGTGGGGCAGCTCCTCCTGCCCCAGTTCTCCAGCTTGGCGACCACGCTCCTCGCCGAGCTGACGACGGGCCAGGTGGCCGGCCTGAGCAGCACGGACGTGGCCAGCCTGACCGCGAGCGGGCTCGGCGCGCTCTCGACGGCGCAGGTGGCCGCGCTGACCGGGGCCGCCGTCAGGGCTCTGGACGAGACCCAGCTCGCCGCACTGTCGCCGGCGCAGGCGCGGGGGTTGACCAGCGCGGACCTGAGCGCCGTGGTCAATACGCAGCTCGCTGCGCTCTCCGGCGCCCAGCTGGCGGCTCTGACCACCACTGCCCTAGGTGGTCTGAGCTCCTCCGACCTGGCGGCGCTCAGCCCCGCCCAGATCGCGGCGCTCACCACCGGACAGTTCCTCGCCCTCAGCGCGGCGCAGGCCAAGGGGCTGACCGCGGACCAGCTCCAAGCCCTGAGCGCCGCCCAGCTCCGAGGCCTCTCCACCACCGCCCTCGCGGCGCTCACCTCCACCGCGGTGGCCGGACTGGACGCGACGCAGCTCGGCGCCCTGACGCTCGGCCAGGTTCGCGGCCTGAACGGCGCCGCGGTGGGCGACCTGCTCCTCCCGCAATACGCGCCGCTGGCCACCACCCTGCTGGCGGCCCTGACCGCCACGCAGATGCAGGCCTTCACCAGCGAGGATGTGAGCGAGCTGACCGGAGGCGAGCTGGCCGCGCTCTCCTCCACCCAGCTCGGGGCGCTGACCACTTCCGCCGTTCTCGGACTGACCCCCGACCAGATCGCGGTTCTCATCCCGACGCAGCTCAGGGGGGTAGTCAGCGCGGAGCTGGCCGCGCTCCAAGGAACGCAGCTCGCGGCCCTCTCCGAGGGCCAGCTCGCCGCGCTCACCGCCACCGCTCTGGCCGGGCTCACGACCGGGGCCCTGGCCGAGCTATCGATCGAGCAGATCCAGGCTTTCACCCCGGCGCAGCTCGCCTCGCTCACCTCCGCCCAGCTAGGTGGGCTGACCTACACCCAGGTCCCGGCGCTAGCGGCCACCCAGCTCTTGGCGCTCTCCTCGGCGCAGTTCGGTGGCCTCACCAGCACCGCGGTGGCGGCCCTGACCGTCTCGCAGCTCGACGTTCTCGGGGCCACCCAGCTCGCGGGGCTGGGCCCTGCATCCGTCGGTGCGCTCTCCTCGTCGGCGCTCGCCGCGCTCGACGGGGCGCAGCTCGCCGCCCTGACCACCGCAGGGATCCGTGGCCTCTCCGGCGATCAGCTGGCTGCGCTGACTCCCCCCCAGCTCGCCGGTCTCACTCCCACCCAGCTTGCGGCCCTGACCTCCACCGCGATCCAGGGATTGAACTCGAGCGAAGTGGCAGCCCTGACCCCTACCCAGCTCGCCGGTCTGCTTCCCATGTCGGTGGCAGCGCTCACCGCCGCGCAGGTCGGGGCGCTCGCCCCCGAGCAGCTGACGGCCCTCACCTCCGCCGCCCTGGCGGGTCTCACCGCCACTGTCGCGTCGGCGCTGAGCGTGGCGCAGCTCACCGCGCTCACCCCGGGGCAGCTCGGCGCCCTGACGGCGACGGCACTCAACGGCCTCTCGCCCGATGAGAGGGCGGCGCTCACCACCCTCCAGCTCGGCGGTCTCACCGCCACCCAGGCGGCGGGGATCTCGCCCCAGACGGCGGCGGCCCTCACCACGACGCAGCTGGGCGCCCTCGGGACGGGCCCGCTGCGCGCGCTCACGAGCTCGGCCATCGGCGCGCTCGGCGCGACGGCGCTCGACGCCCTGTCTGCCGCGCAGGTGTCGGCCCTGACCACCGCCCAGGTTCGCGGCCTGGCCGGGCTCACCGTCGCGGTCCTGACCCCACAGACACTTCGCGCTCTTACCTCGACCCAGCTCGGAGCCCTCACCGTCGATGCCCTCCAGGCGCTGACCGCCGATCAGCTGGCGGTGCTCTCCGAGACCCAGTTGGCGGGGCTGGGGGCCACCTCGGTGGCGGCGCTCTCCGGTGATCAGCTGGCCTCGCTGGCGCCGACGCAGGTGGGAGCCCTGCGCGCCGCGGCCCTGTCCGGGCTCGCCGCGGACGACGTCGCCTCCCTGAGCGCGAACCAGCTGGCCGCGCTCAGCTCGACCCAGGTGGGTGCGCTGTCCACTTCGGCGCTGGCCGGCCTCACCGAGGATCAGGTCTCGCTCCTCTCCGCCGCCCAGATCGGCGGCCTCACTCCCGGGCAGCTCCTCTCGCTCGGCCAGTCCACCGTGGATGCCTTCACCACAACGCAGCTGGCGGAGTTCAGCGTCACCCAGATCCGGGGTCTCTCCGGGGCGGCGGTGGACGGGCTGGGCGCAGCGGCGCTGGGCGCCCTGAGCTCGCTCCAACTCGCCGCGCTGACCGGCGCGCAGGTGGAGGCGATCACCGCGGACGAGCTGGGCCAGTTCGGGACCACCGCGCTGGCGGGGCTGACCTCGACCCAGCTCGCGGCGCTTTCCCCCTCGGCCCTGCCCGGCCTGAGCGAAGCGCAGCTAGTCTCGCTCACCCCCGTGCAGCTTGAGGGATTCTTGGCGTCGGTAGTGGGGGCCCTTTCCAACACGCAACTCGCTGCCATGGCACCGACGCAGCTGGCCGCCCTCGGCCCCGGGGCTTTGTCCGGCCTCACCGGCGTCCAGGCCGCCTCCCTCTCCGGCAGCCAGTTGGCCGCGCTGTCCCCGACGCAGCTCTCCGGGGTGGCCCCCACGGCTCTGAACGGCCTCAGCGTTGGGCAAGTGGCCGCGCTCACGACGACTCAGCTCCTCGGCCTGCGCTCGACCCAGGTGGCGGGCCTGACCGCCACCACCCTCGAGGCTTTGACCGCGACACAGCTCGCGGCCCTCAACCCCGTGCAGCTGAGCGGCCTCTCCAGCACCGCGGTGGGATCGCTGGATGCCGCGGCGCTTTCCGCCCTGACGCCGACACAGCTGGCCTCGCTGTCCGCCTGGCAGGTCGCGGGGCTGACGAGCACCGCGGTCTTGCAGCTGACGTCCACGGCGCTCAGCGCGCTCACCTCGGCCCAGGTCGGCGCCCTCAGCACCGCCGCCCTGGCCGGGCTGAGCACGGATCAGGTCGCCGCCCTCACCACCATGCAGATCCGGGGCCTGGGCGGAACGTCGCTCGGCGCCCTCTCCGATGCGCAGCTCGGGGCGCTAACGCCGTCACAGGTCTCGATGCTGACGGCGGCCGCGCTCTCCGGGCTCTCCTCGCCCCAACTCGCCCTTCTCGGCGACCCGCAGCTTCCCGCCCTCTCTTCCACCCAGCTCGGCGCGCTGGGAGCGGCGACCGTGGGCGGACTCACCGCATCGCAGGTGATCGAACTCTCCACTTCGCAGCTCCGGGGTCTCACCCCCGCGCAGCTCGGCGCGCTCTCCACGAGCGCCGCCGACGCCCTCAGCGCCTCCCAACTCGCCTCCCTTTCCACCCTTCAGCTCCGGGGCCTCTCCGGCGCCGCAGTGGGAGCGCTGGATCCCTCGGCGCTCGCCGCGCTGAGCTCCACCCAGCTCGCGGCATTCACTACCGCGCAGGTGCAGGGGCTCACGAGCACCACCCTTGCCGCGCTGGGCGGCGCCTCGCTCGCAGCGCTCACTTCGACCCAGCTCGGTGCGCTCACCCCGGGTGCGCTCGCCGGCCTCACTCCGGCTCAGGTCGCCGGCCTCACCACGAATCAGGTTGCCGGGCTGGGCCCCCCGTCCATCTCTGCTCTCTCGGCGGAGCAGCTCGGGGCGCTCAGCACCGCGCAGCTGGCGGGCCTGGGCACGGGTGCGATGGGGGGGCTGACCTCCACCCAACTCTCCACCCTGGCCACCACCCAGGTGGCGGCGTTCACCACCACGCAGATCGCGGCTCTCGCTGCAGCGGCCGTCCCCGGCCTGGGCGCGGACGCCCTGGCGGCCCTCACCCCCGCGCAGTTCGCCGCTCTGCGCCCAACCCAGGTGGCGGCGCTCAGCACCGGCCAGGTCGCCGCTCTGGACCCGGCAGCGCTGGCCGCGCTGAGCAGCGCGGCGGCCGCCGGCCTCTTGGACACGCAGGTGGGGGCGCTCACCCCTGCGCAGCTCGCCGCCCTGCCGGGGGCACAGCTCGCCGCCTTGAGCCTGACCGCGCTGGGCGGCCTGACCGCGACCGAGGTGGCCTCGCTCGACATGGCCCAGCTTGCGGCCCTTACGACCAGCGAGGTGGGCGCGCTCTCCGACAGCCAGATCGCCGCCCTCACCGCCGCGCAGGTCGGCAGCCTCTCGGCGGGACAGCTGGGCAGCCTCTCCGCGGATCAGGTCGGCGATCTCTCGGCGGCGCAGCTCGCCGCGCTCGGCGCCTCCCAGCTGGCGGCGCTGTCCACGACGGGGATCGGCGGCCTAACCGGGGACCAGGTCTCGGGACTGACCGCGGCGCAGCTCGACGGGCTTGCCACCTCGCAGATCGCCGCCCTTACCCCCGCCGCGCTGGGCGAGCTCGATGCCGCCGTGCTCGGGACGCTGGGGACGCAACAGGTCGCGGCGCTCACCTCGTTGCAGGTGGCGGCCCTGAGCCCGACACAGCTGGCCGGCCTGACCGCGTCGCAGCCGGTGGCCTTGAGTACTTCGGGCATCTCCGGCCTGACCGGCCCCCAGGTCGCCGCGCTCAGTTCGAACCAGCTCGGTGCGCTCTCGCTCGGGGCCCTTACCGCGACCGGGGCCGCTGGGCTCACGGCCGGCGAGCTGGCAGCGCTGTCGAGCTCCCAGCTGGCCGCTCTATCGATCCCAGCCATTTCCGGCCTCTCGGCCTCGCAGGTCGGCTCTCTGGCCGCTGGCCAGTTGGGGGTCCTTGTCGCCACCCAGCTCGCCGCGCTGTCCACCACCACCGTGGCCGGGCTGCCCATCGACACCCTCGTGGCACTCCGCGCGGATCAGTTCGCCGCGCTGACCGCCACGCAGGTGAGCGCGCTGGGGACGGCTCAGCTGGCCGCGCTCCCCGCCAGTTGCCTCGCCGGGCTCACCTCGACCCAGTTGGCGGATCTCACCTCGACCCAGGTCGCTTGGCTCACCCCCGACCAGCTCGCGGCGCTCACCCCCGGGCAGCTGGCAGCCCTGTCCGTGGCCGGGATCGACGGGTTCACCAGCTCGGAGATCGCCGCCCTGGCGACCACCCAGCTGGCCGCTCTCACCCAAGACCAGATGGGCTCCTTGGACGGGAGCCAAGCCGCCGCCTTCACTTCCACACAGGTTCAGGCCCTGGGCGTCGCCCAGCTCAACGGGCTGAGCTCCACCGCTGTGGCCGCCCTGACCACCGGCCAAATCGGGGCCCTCACCGCCACGCAGGTCGCCGATCTCTCCACCACCCAAGTCTCGGCCCTGCTCGACACCCAGGTGGCTGCCCTCGGGCAGGAGCAGCTCGCCGCCCTCTCCGCGGCGCAGCTCGCAGCCCTGGCCACCACCGCCGTGCGCGGGCTCACCGAGAGGGAGCTCGCCTCGCTCACCTCCCGGCAGCTCGCCAGCCTTTGGCCGGCCCAGCTGGGGGCGCTCACCCTGAACCAGGTCGGTACGTTGACCGAGACCGAGCTGGCCTCGCTCACCCCCGCCGAGTTGGGGGGGCTAGTGGACACGCAGGCGGCCGCGCTCGCCGCCGACCAGGTGGCCACGCTCGGCGCCGCGCAGGTCGCGGCCCTGTCGGCCACTGCCCTGAGCGGCCTCGGCGCCCCCCAGCTGGGGGCGCTCACCCCCTCGCAGCTGCAGGCTCTCACCCCCTCGCAGCTCTGGGCGCTATCCGCCAGCCAGCTGGCCTTCCTTTCGACCGGCCAGATGGCCTCGCTCGGCGCCGATCAGGTCGCCGCCTTTAGCCCAACGGCGATCGGCAGCCTGGGCACGCAGCAGCTCGCCGCCCTGACCACCGCCCAGGTGGCCGCCCTCACCGAGGCGCAGGCCGCTGCCCTGAGCAGCACTGCGGTTTCTGCACTCACCCCGGCCCAGCTCGGGTCGCTGAGCGTGATGCAGCTGGCCGCGCTCGGCACCCTTGCCGTCCAGGGGCTGGGGACCGACGCGCTCGCGGCTCTCACCGACGAGCAGCTCCAGTCCTTCACCCCCGCGCAGATCGGGGCGTTCACGCTGACCCAGACCGGCTCGCTCTCCGCGTCACAGGTCGCCCAGCTGACCGATACCGAGGTCTCCGGCCTCACCTCCTCCGCCCTCGCCGCCCTCACGACGGAGCAGCTCGCCTCGCTCTCCACGAGGCAGCTCGCCGCCCTCGCCCCCACCGCCGCCGCGGGTTTGACCGCGGACTTCCTGGCCGCGCTCACCGCAGGGCAGTTCGCGGCGCTGACCGGAACTGAGGTGAGCGCCCTGACGGTGGCCCAGGTCGCGGCGCTCCCCGCGGCGCGCATGGCGGCCCTCACCGCCTCGCAGATGGCCGGGCTCACCGCCGCGCAGGTGGGGGCCCTCGCCGGCGAGCAGTTGGGCGCCCTCTCCACCACGCAGCTCTCCAGCCTCTCGGCGGCGCAGGTGGGCGGCCTGACCTTCACCCAGGTGGCGAGCCTCACGATCGATCAGCTGCGGGCGCTCTCGACGTCTCAGGTGGCGGCGCTCTCGGCCGGCGCGTTAGAGGGGCTGACCGCCACGGGGTGGGGCGCTCTGACCGAGCGGCAGGTCGCGGCGCTCACCTCGACCCAGGCGGGCTCGCTCACCACCACCCTTCTGGCCGCGCTCTCGGCCGACCAGTTGGCCGCGCTCGCCACGACCCAGGTGGAGGGGCTCCAATCGACGCAGGTGGCAGCCCTGAGCACCTTCCAGCTCGAGGGGCTGGGCACTGAGCAGCTGGCGGCGCTTTCCCCGGCGGGAGCCGCTGGGCTTACCGCCGCGCAGCTCACCTCGCTCTCGGCCGATCGGCTGGCGGTGCTCACCCCCACGGAGATGGGCGCGCTGGCCACGGAGGCGCTCTCCGCGCTCGGCGCCGACTTCCTGACGGCGCTCTCGCCCACGCAATTCGCCAGCCTCTCGTCGATCGGCGTGGCATCGCTCGCGCCGGCGACCGTGGCCGCCCTGGGCACGGCCCAGCTCGCCCTCTTCACCGGCTCGGAGATCGCCAGCCTGACTGCCTCCCAGGTCGGTGCGTTGACCACTACCCAGCTCCCCGCGTTCTCCACCGCGCAGATCAGCTCGCTCTCGGCCGCGGGCCTCGAGGGCCTCACCTCCGAGCAGGCCGCGGCGCTGAGCCTCACCCAGCTCGCCGCCCTCAGCCCGGCCCAGGTTGCAGCGCTTCCGGCCACCGCGATCTGGGGGCTCTCCATCGATGACCTCGACGCGCTGACCTCGGTGCAGTTCGCCGGTCTCTCCGAAACGGGCGTGACCGGGCTGTCGCCGGGCACCATTGCCGGTCTGACCACGGAGCAGATCGCTCTTCTCACCACCACGGAGATGGAAGGGCTCACCGCCATGCAGGTGGGCGCGCTCACTCTAGCCGGCATCGGGGCCCTCGACGCCCCACAACTCGCAGCGATCTCCGCCGAAGGCCTGGCCGGCCTCTCCCCGTCGCAGGTCTTGGCCCTGACCACGACGCAGCTCGCCAGCCTTTCGGGATCCCAGATCGGCGCCCTCACCCCTGCGGCTGTGGCCGGGCTGACTGTCGACCAGATCGAGGCGCTCTCGGCCGACCAGGTTGCCGGCCTGGTGCGGATGCAGCTGCGGGCCCTGGGCCCGGACCAGTTCGCCGCCCTGTCCGAGGGGCAACTCGGCGCCCTGAGCGGTGGTCAGGTGGCCAGCCTTACCGCCACCGAGCTGCAGAACCTCTCCGCCGCGCAGCTCGGGTCGCTGGGTCCCGACCAGGTGGCCGCCCTCACTGCCGCTCAGCTCGGAGTGCTCACCCCAACGCAGCTTTGGCTGATGGCCCCGACGCAGCTCTCGGCCCTCACCACCACGACCGTTTCGGCCCTTTCCACGACGACCATCGCCGCGCTGACCACCACCTTCCTGTCCGCACTCGACCCCACCCAGATCGATGCCTTCTCCGAGACGCAGCTCGCGGCGATGGATGCGGACCAGCTCGATGCCCTGGCGGACGCCATGGTATGAGAGCACCATCCCGGGCGCGCGCCGCGGTGCCGACCCCGGAAACGCGACCTGTCGGCTCCGCGCCGACAGGCCGGACGGAGCGACATGGAGAGCGACATCCTCACTGCGGCCGTGCTCCGCTCCATGGCCCGCGAGCTGGGCGTCCCCGATCTCATCCGCACTGCGGAGAGCCTGAAGCTGAGCGGGCAGACCCAGGCGGTCGAGACTCTCTACGCCACCTGGATCCAGCACAACCCCGATCACCCACTCCTCTACGCGGTGCTCTTCAACCACGCTGTCACCCTCACCGACGCCGGACAGCTGGGCCCGGCCCGCGAGTGCCTGGAACGGGCCATCGCCCTCAACCCGGACTTCATGCCGGCCTACATCAACCTCGGGCGCGTCCACGAGCGAACCGGCGGCCTGGGGCTGGCTTTGGTGCAGTGGTCTGCCGCGCTCGCTCGGATGGCGGCGGTAAACGGCCAGGCCATCACCCACAAGACCACGGCGCTGAACCAGAGCGCCCGGGCCCTCGAGTCGGCCAACCAGGACGAGGCCGCCGAGGCCATGCTCCGCCAAAGCTTGGAGCTCGACTGCCACCAGACCGAGGCCGTCCAGCACCTCGTAGCGCTGCGCCAGCGGCAGTGCGAGTGGCCGGTGGTGCTGCCCTCGGAGCGCGTGGGCCGGGACGGCCTGATGCGCGGGATGTCCCCCCTTTCGGCTGCCGCCTACACCGACGACCCGCTGCTGCAACTGGCCCTGGCCGCCCACTACAATGAGCAGGAGGTGGGCACGCCCCCGAGCGCGCTGGAGGCGTGGCCCCAGGCGGCCGCCCACCGCGGCCCTCTGCGGGTGGGCTACCTCTCCTCCGACTTGCGCGAGCACGCGGTCGGCTACCTCATGGCCGAGGTCTTGGGTCTGCACGACCGAGCCCAGGTCGAGGTGTTCGCCTACTACTGTGGGCCGGAGGCGCGCGACCCGCTGCAGGCGCGGTTCCGGGCCACGGTGGACCACTGGATCGACATCGGCGCCTTGGACGACGACGCCGCCGCGCGGCGCATGGCCCAGGACGGGATCCAGATCCTCGTCGATCTCAACGGCTACACCCGGGAGGCGCGGCTCGGCGTGGTCGCGCGCCGCCCGGCACCGGTGGTGGTGAACTGGCTCGGGTACCCGGGGACCATGGGCAGCCCCTACCACCATTACCTCGTCGCCGACGAATGGATCGTGCCCTCTTCGCACGAGCTGTACTACTCCGAGCGTGTGATGCGGCTGCCGTGCTACCAGCCCAATAACCGGGCCCGCGCCGTGGCCGCGGAGGCGCCGTCCCGCACCCAGGTTGGCCTGCCCCGGGACGCCTTCGTGTACTGTTGCTTCAACGGGGTCCACAAGATCACCCGATTCACTTTCGACCGGTGGCTGCTCGTGCTCGCCCAGGTCCCGGGGAGCGTGCTGTGGCTGTTGAGCAGCACCGAGGGTACCCACCGGCGCCTGCGGGAGCACGCGGCTTCGCGTGGCGTGGCCGCGGAGAGGCTGGTCTTCGCCGACAAGCTGGCGAATCCCCACCACCTCGCCCGCTACCGGCTCGCGGACCTGTTCCTGGACACGACGCCTTACGGAGCCCACACCACCGCCTCGGATGCGCTGTGGATGGGGGTCCCCGTGCTGACGCTGAGCGGGCGCTCCTTCGCGTCGCGGGTGGGCGGGAGCCTAGTCCGGGCGGCAGGCACACCGGAGATGGTCTGCGAGACGCCGGCGCAGTTCGTGGAGCGGGCCGTCGAGCTGGGGCGCGACCGAGAGCGGCTAGACCCGATACGCGAGCGGCTTCGCGCCGACCGAGACTCGTGCGTGCTCTTCGACACGCCTTCGCTGGTGAAAGGCCTCGAGCGGCTCTACGGGCGGATGTGGCGCGAGCACCTGGACGGCAACCTCCCCCGGCCCGACCTGACGAACCTCGAGGCGTACCTGGAGATTGGGCTCCAGACGAACGCCGACGAGATCGAGGTGCAGGGGATCACCGACTACCACGGATGGTGGCGCGAGCGGCTGGCTCGCCGGAGCCGGTACCGGCCCATCGCGCCGGACCGCCGTCTGGTCTCAGACTGAGGTCGCCGACTCCCGGGCGTCGCCCTGGTCGTGTTCTCTCAGACTGGATCGTGGTGCGGCGGTGAGCGCAGGCCAGGTGCGCCGCTGTGCCCAGCTCTTGGTTCCCCCACCGAAAGGGGATTGGGCATGGTCGACTCCACCTTCCCTCTCTTTGGCCCTTTCCAAGGGTGAGGCTCATCTCGTGGCCCTTGACCGCGGATTCAAGATCACCGGCTCGATGATGCCAGCCCAGGACCTCGCATGCGCGGGATGGGCTCTTCTCCACGGTGTCCCACAGCTTCGGCACCACGAGGACTGGTCGAGGGAGATTGTCCCGATGCCTCACGATCTTCTCGCCCGCCTTGGGAATGACCTGCTTGTAGTCGGGGAGAGCCCCTCGATGAGCCGCATCACGAGGACCACCCCGGGGCGGCGGAAGATGGCGTGTTCTCGAGGAAGCCGAGCTTCGTCTCCGGGGGTGGGATCTCGAGCGGTAACGTCGACCTTCGATGAGGCGGGTGCCGACGCTCGCGACCGGGGTGGGTCGGTCACGGAGATCCTCTGAGCGGACGACTGGTCGTTGTGCGGCTTCTCCTACCGGCGCTCGCAATAGGGAGGCGAGCAAAGGGCCGACCCGTCGTGGAGGTGCACGATCGCGAACCTTGGGTCGAGCGGCCCCGACTTCTCGGAGAGGATGTCGAGAACCCGGCTCGTCAGGTGGACGACTCGTGGCTCGTCGGGCGCGGCTTCTGGCGGCGAATGGGACCGAGAAGGTCCCGGTCGGCCTCGGAGCCGCCCGAGGCAACCTGCCGCGCCTACGGCGCCGGGGCAAGGCGTGCTACACCCGCAGAGTGTTTCGGAATCCCAGGACCTTGCTCTCTGCCGCGCTGGTGGCGGTCGCCGCTGTGCTGTGGGGGCTGTGGCCGACGGTGCTCCGCCCGGCCGGGCTGGCCGCCATCCAGGCGGCACTGGTCGTCCAGGTAGTGCAGGCGCTCCCGGCCCCTTGGATGGCCTGGCGCGCGCGGGGGGGGTTCCGAGATCGGGGCGCGGTCGCTGCGCTGTTGGCATTCGGGGTATTCGACGCCGCCCAGGGTGCGCTCTACTTCCCGGCGCTCACGCGCGGGCCGGTGGCCGTGGCCGCTCTCACGCACTACCTGGGCCCCATCCTGGTGGCACTGGCGGCCCCGTTCGTTCCGGGTGAGCGCGCCTCGCGGCGGGCGATGCTGGCTGCGCCACTCTCGCTCGTCGGGCTCTTGCTCGTGCTCGGACCGCCCCGCACCGCCCCGGTGCTAACAGCGGTCCTCGGGGCCGGGAGCGCCTTCTTCGGGGCCGCGGGGCTCTTCGCCGTCCGCCGCGCCAACCGGAGCTTCTCGCCCCTCGCCATCTGTTCGCTTCACGCCGCGATCTCGGCGCTGCTACTCCTCGCCGCGTTCGGGCGGGCGGCGGTGCCGCCCCCGGGGCCGGGCGTGATCCGAGTCGCCCTCGGCGGCCTCGTGCTCGGCGTCGGCGCAGGGACGATCTTCTTCCTGGCGGTGAAGCGCGTGCCAGCCGCCATCGCCGCCACCATCACCTACGTCGAGCCGGTCATGGCCGCGGGTGTGGGTGCGCTCCTCTTGGGCGAGCCGCTCGGTGCACTCGCCATCGCCGGCGCCACAGTGGTGATCGGCTCGGGCGTGTGGGTGGCGCTCGAGCCATTGCCTCCCGAGCCGCCGGCCTCGGCCGAGGATCGCAGGGCTGCATGGGCGAGCGGAGGCGTCGGCGGCGGGGCACGTTCGTCGCGTGGGCCTCGATGGCAGGCCTGAGCTAAAAGCGACCAATGGCAGGAGAAGGGAACCCGGCGGGCCGTGCGCGACCAGCCCTGCGCGACAAACCCTCCTCGCCCCAGGACAGCCTGAGCCGCGACGCCGAGATCCGAACCTCGGTCCCGTGAACGGTATCCTCCGGCCCAAGAAGGCCGGCGGAATTGGGCTACCTCGAGGCGTGCACGAGCACCGCCCGGTAACGCACCTTGCCCGCCTGCAGGCGGTCGCGCACCTCGTTGGCCTTCTCCAAGGGATAGATCTCCAAGGCCGGCTTCACCTTTCCAGCCGCGACGAGCTCGAGTGCCTCGACGAGATCACTCCGCTCGTCCTGGCTCGAACCGCGGAACTGCCGCTGGCCCGAGAGCGCCACCAATGGATCGATGGGGACTGGGCCGTCCGTCGTCACGCCCATGCCGACGAGCCGACCCCCGAAGCGCAGCCCACTGAACGCCGAAGCGACCTGCTTACTCGCATTGGTGGTCGAAAGGACCACGTCGAACCCCCCGGCCTCGGTCATCGCCGGGCCGGGTTCCTGCCCCCCGACGAGCACCTCGTGCGCCCCCATCGCCTTGAGCTCGGAGGTCTTGTTCGCCTGCCCCGTGATCGCCCAGGTCTCGAGCCCCAGGGCCCGCGAGAACTGCAGGGCGAGATGACCCAGCCCGCCGACTCCGAGGATCGCCACCCGCTCCCCTGGCTTGGGATCCGCGTTGCGCAGGCCGCTCATCACCGTGTAGCCGGCACAGAAGATCGGAGCCGCCGCCTCGTACGAGATACCGTCTGGAAGGAGGGCGCAGCCCTGGGCGAAGGCGAGCATCAACTCCGAGTTCCCACCCCCGAGGTTCATCCAGGTCTGCACGCTCGGGCAGCTTGCGTAGTGACCCGACTGACAGGCGCGGCAACGCCCGCAACCTTTTTGGTGCCAGTGAACCCCCACCCGATCACCCACTCTTAGATCGGTCACCCCTGCACCCAGCTCCACGATCTCCCCCACCGGTTCGTGGCCGGCCACGATCCCCGGCGGGAGCCCGAAGGCGCCGTGATGGACGTGCAGATCCGTTCCGCACATGCCCGACGCCCTCACCCGGATGACAACCTGCCCGGGACCGGGCCGCGGATCGGGCAGCGTCTTCAACTCCCAGGGCTGGTTATAGGCCGTGATGACCGAGGCGCGCATGGGCTCTCCGGGCTCCTGACCGGCGCCCCCATCATGGAGGACCCACCGGCCGCAAGCGTCGCCAACTCTCTAAGCGGAGATCCACCCGTCGGCAACCTCACCGACCCAGGCCCGCAAACAAAGCCCTTGACCGGTGGCACCGCGGGGCCGCCGGCCGTGGTTCCGGTGCTCGAAGGCGGCCGGCGGATGCGTCTTGCTTCCTTTGCGAGCCGGCGTGCAAGGTCGTGCCACGGCCTGGCCCGTCCCTGCCACCGTCTCGACGCCTCTGGCCAGGCGCGGCCCCGGGAGCTCCAGGGAGCGGCTCGGCCTCGTAGCGGAGGAGGCTTGGGTGATCGGATCCGCCCGTGGGCTCCGATGAACATCAAAGTGCAACCGTTCGCTCGAGGCGAATAGGCCGCAGAGCGCGGGTCAAGCCCCTCGGTCACTCCTTCGCAGGAGAAAGCCGATCACCTGTTCGTTGAACATTGCGGGCGCCGTGTTCATGGCGGTGTGCTGTTGCCCCTGCATGACGCCGAGCTCGCTGTTCTCGAGCGCCTCGTGCACCGCTTCGGTCGCTTTCTTCACGAATGCGGGGCTATTGCCGCCGAGTAGAAGCAGGGTGGGTACACGGATCGTAGCGAAGCGCGGGGGTTCGAAGTGATACGTCCGATCGAGCTGCATCTCGCGTGGAATGGTGTGTGCTGCCGCGACCCTCGCCGGCCAATTCGGCAGCGACTTAAGGGTCGTCAGTTCGTTCTCGGGCATCCTCACGACTTCGCGAAAGAAGGTCTCCACAATGGCTTCACGGTCGCCCTGCACCAGAAGCCGCTCGAGCTCCGCTATGAGCTCAGGTGGGTAGAACCGCGCGCCCACGGGTTCGAGCGGTTCATAGAGCACGAGCTTCGCTATCCGAGTTGTGCGCAGCGCCGCCTCGAGTGCGCAGACGGCGCCGTAGGAGTGCCCGAGGAGGAACACTTCGCCGCCGATCTGGTCGATCACTTGCGCCAGGTCTTCGAACTCGGTTTCGACGGCGTATGTCTTCGCGTCGCCGCTCCTGCCCCGACCGCGGCGATCGACGGCGTATACCGTGAAATGGCTTTCGAGCTGGGGCAGAATCGGCGCCCAGCGTGCGTGGTCGGCGGCCGTGCCGTGGACGAGAAGCAGCGAGGGACCTGAGCCGCTCTGAAAATAGGCGATCGGCGTGCCGTCTCTCGACACGGCCCTATGTTCCGCGACTGGGGCGAGCGCCATGGGTGTTCCCAGGGTGACCAAGCTGCGCCATCTTGCATCGCCTTCCTAGTCGCGCGCACCTCCGCCCTCGTCTCCCAGTGGGGTCCGGCCTTGCCTGGATGCTAGAGCTGGAGCGGCGCCATCCGGGCCACTCCTCGCGCCATGGAGGACGGCCCTTCAGCGGTTCGGGGCCCCTCCACCCGGGCGCCGCTCCGTTCAGGAACCGCGCTTACCAGAGCGTGTAGCCGCCGTCGACGGTGACGATGCTGCCGGTGACGTTGCTCGCGGCGTCGGAGGCGAGGAACAGCACCACCGCGGCCACCTCCAGGGGGTTGGCCAACCGCCCGGTCGGCGTCATGTCCATCCACACCTTGAACGACGGGCCCCCCTTGGCGAAGGAGAGGAGGGGGGTGTCGGTGTAGCCGGGGGCGACGGCGTTCACCCGGACGCCGCGGGTGGCCCACTCGGCGGCCATGGACTTGGTGAGCTGGTGCACACCGGCCTTGGCCGCGTTGTAGTTGCACTGCTCCTGCGGCTTGTTGACGATGTAGGCGGAGATCGAGCCGATGTTGACGATGGCCCCGCTCTTGCGCGCGAGCATGCCGCGAGCGACCGCCCGCGAGCAGTAGAAGACGCCGTGCAGGTTGACGTCCATGACCTTGTGCCACTGGTCGTTGGTCATGGACTCCGCCGGCACTTCGCTGATGGCGATGCCAGCGTTGTTGACCAGGACGTCGATGCGTCCGTGGCGCTTCTCGATCTGGGCGACCGCCGTGTCTACGTCACGCCAGGCGGTGACGTCCAGGGTCATCGCCTCGGCCTTCAGCCCGCCCTCCCGGAACTTGGCGGCCGTTGCCTCGGCTCGGGGACCGATGAGGTCGGTGACCATCACCGTGGCCCCGGCCTCGGCCAGCGCCTGGGCGCAAGCGGCGCCAATCCCCTGACCGGCACCGGTCACGAACGCAATCCTGTTCTTCAAAGAGAACTTGTCGAGAATCATAGGTCCTCCTTCACGGTTCGCTGCTGTTGCCCTCGTGCGTCGTTCATGAAGCGACGCTGATGCGAGACCACTGCGATGGTTTGGCGAGGTACCTCGGCGGCGATCGCTACCGGGTCGGCGAGGTGGGCCGGGGCGAGGAGCGAGTCCAGGTCGGGGGTGACCTTGGAGTTCGGGTCCCCGGTCAGGTCGAGCCCGTCCTGAATCCGCGGGGCCAGCGCCCAGACCATCCGGTGAAAGGTTTTGCCCGAGCACACCCGTTCATCCCGTTGCGGAAGTGCTGGTCGAATGGCCCGTTCGCCAGAGGTGCGCTTCGCCGGGTCCGGCCCCTCGGTTGGCATCATGTCCGCTTGGCCCTCGCCCTGTGGGGTGCTCCGTCGCCCACGCCTCGAGCACCGTCGGTTGATCCGAGCGCGCCCGGTATTGCGCCGTCGAACATCTTCTCCGTCCACGGGTCGAGGGCGGCCAGGTTGTCCGGCCGGGGCTGGCCCTGCTTCACCCCGATGACCGCCACCAGCATGTTGGTGACGATGAAGTGGTTGAGGCGGGCGGTGAGGGGCGTGTAGACCTCGCTGTGCTCGTAGCGCGGCACCCCGATGACCAGCGCGCAGGTGCGCGCCAGGTGCGAGTGGGGCGCGGTGACTGCGATGGTGTGCGCGCCTCGGGTTCTGGCGGTGGCGGCCGACTGCACCAGGGCGCGGGTCTCGCCGGAGTGCGAGAGGAGCACCACCGCGTCCTCCCTCCTCACGGTGGTGGCCACCAGCGCCTGGCGCTGCTGGCCCTCGATCAGCCGGCAGCGTATGCCAACGCGCAGGAACTTGTGCTCGGCGTCGTAGGCGATGGTCTGCGAGATCCCAAGCCCGAAGAGGAAGACCTCGTGAGCCATGAGCATCAGGTCGGCGGCGCGGCCCACGGCGGCGGCGTCGCAGTCCTGCTCGAAGCGGCGCAGGGAGTTGATCGAGTTCCGCAGAGTCTTGAGCACCGCCGCTTCGACGCTGTCGGTGGGCAGGATCGCCTCATGGGAGAAGGGGGCGGCGGGGGCCAAGCTTTGAGCCAGCCGGACCTTCAACTCCGCGTAGCCACGGCAACCCAGGCGCCGGGCGAAGCGGACGATGGTGGGGTCGCTGACCCCGACCACCACCTTGAGGTCGGCCATGTTCATGGTGATCACGGATTCGGGGCGCTGTAAGACGAAGTCGGCGATCCGTCGCTCGGCGGAGGGAAGCCGGGGGCGCTCGCGGGCGATCACTTGCAGGAGCATGGTCGAGCCTCGTGGCAGTCCGTCCGCTTTGGGACTCTGGCTACCCGGCGGCCTCCTCCCCTTATCCGTTGCGTCGCTCACTCCGCTTCCTGGGCCTCAACCGATTCCGGCTGGATGGTCACGCTTCCGGCTCTCGACGCCATGGCGGACGCGGAGGTGCTTCTGGGGTAGGTAGCCCTCCATACCCTCGCGCCCGTGCTCGTAGCCGATGCCGCTCTTGCGGCGCCCGCAGTAGGGCGCACCGATAATCCCGGCCTCGGGGGTCTTGCAGGCATGCTTCATCACCAGGGTGCAAGCGCGCGGCCAGTCGGCCGCCCAGGTTCCACCCGAGCAGCTCGACCGGATGGTTCCGCGGGGCGACGGCCGTGTCCGCGCCGACGGGCTCGCGCCGGACCCTGCCGAAGACTCCGGCTCGTCGTTGTTGGCCTCCCTCAGGACGCGCTCCGCCTCCTCGGTGTAGAAGGGGAGCGCCTCCACCACCGCGTCTACCTCGCGGCGCGACTCGCCCGTCTCCACCATGCGTGGGATGTCATCCCCTCGCTGGGCGAGCACCGACCGGGCGGCGCGCAGGTACTCAGCGCGCCGGCGTGGGGTGAGCACCGGCCCCCCGAAAAAGGCGCGGCGCGCAACCAAAACCGCGCGGTCCACGTCCCCCACCCCGCAGCACAAAACGCGGCCAACGACCTTCTCGGTGGCTCGGTTCTCGACCTCGATCCAGCCCCCGCCAGACCCGCAATCGAGCCATCGTTCGCCGGCAAGATAGGGATACTCTCGGTCCACCATTGAAAAGGCTTCCTTGTGAAGCAATCGACGGCGACCGGCTGCCGAAGTCCAACCCTCGGCGCAGTTTTCGCGACAGCGTAACCGCGAGCGCTACCTTCCGAAGTTTTACTACGTCTGTCAACGAACCGTCCGAGCCCAGATGGCCGCCTAGGTCGAAGCTATCCCCATCGGGCAGGCCCATCTCTTGCCCTACGTTCGAGGTACCCCAACAGGAGGGCATCACCTAGAACGTGGCAAATCGCTACGAGAAAGGAGTCGCGGCTACCGCAGGCGGAGCTCGCTAGAGCAAGCTCGGATTGACACGCCGTAGGAAAACTACTCAACTTGATCAAAACGTCGCATCGGAAACCGCACGGGCATCTGCACACGAGATGGCGCCGTCGCGGAGGTGGAGTATGCGCAGGTCGGTTTCCAGATTGGCCGAAGTTGCGCTACGACCAATCCGGTTGAGAACCTCACCTCGCTCATCCAGGATGCGACCAAGAGCTGAGCACTGATGCTCGGGGAGGGGATGGTCTTGCAGGGGTTTGGTGCGGCCCTTCGCGAGGCATCCGGGAGCTTCCGACGCGTGTGCGGTTGCGGATCGATGGGGGAAGCTCGTCGCCGCGCTGAGCGTCCGCGACCCGAACCTACCACCGAGAGGGAGAATAGCTGCCGCGTGAACGAGGCGACCTGCAGAAGCGTGGCCAACGGGCCGTTGCAGAGGATGACGACCGACAAGACTCGGCTTCTGCAACGGGGATGCCGAGCTGGCAACGACACTCCCTTGCGCCGCCGTCTTCCTCTTTCGGGTGGCGCTCGAGCAAGCACGCGTTGCCGAGGCCAGACGCAGGTGCTACACAGCGTACGGCTGCCACCGGCCTCCAACAGACGGTGGACATTGCTGCGAGCCACCGCCGTCGGAGGGCCAGCCGCGGCGGGTTTCCAGGCGGGTGACTCTTGGCCCGGTGGAATCGGGCCTTTGAACGACCCGAGCGCCAGTGTTGAACGCCCAAGGGCGCGGTTCCTCCGGGTAGGCACTCGACAGTTCGGTGAATATCGCCCGGGCGTACGACAGGCTTTGGATGGGAGGTGATGACCAGGAGAACTTGAGAGCGGGCAGCGGGCAGAGACGGCGATCCGATCTCGGTCGTTAGCCAAAGGAGGCTAGTTCGATGAGTAAAGTCTTTCGCTCGGCTTCTCTGTTGCTTCGGATGACCCTGCTGTTGTCACTGGTGGCCGTGGCCGTCCCGGCGGGCGCAGCTGGCAAGCCGTTCGCCGGGAAGACAATTCGCATCCTCTTCGTGACCGACCCGTTTGCCTTCGCCACCCAAAAGATTGTTGACCGGCTGCAAGAGGAGACCGGCGCAACAATTCAGTTGGAGGTGGTGCCCTACGACGCTGTGCATCAGAAGATTCTGCTGAACGCGCAGCAGAAGGAATCGGCTTACGATGCCGTATCCGTCGACATCGTGTGGGAAGGCGAGTTCTGCGCGGCCAACGCGTTGCTGCCGTTAGACGGCCTCATTGCCGCTTCGAAGTTCGACAAGTCGGACTTCCTCGAGGCGGCCTGGAGCGAAGCGCAATGCCAGGGTAAGCAAATGGGGATTCCCCTGCAGCCGCACCCTGAGATTCTCTGGTACCGCAAGGATATCTTCCAGTCCAAGGGGATCAAGCCGCCCGAGACCACCGACGAATTGCTGAAGATCGCTGCTCAACTCAACGACCCGAAGAACAACTTCTACGGCATCGCCTTCAACGGCGCTCGCGGCCAGCCCCTCGGCCAGCAGGTGGCGCATTTCTACGCCGCCTTCGGGCAGCGGCTGTTCGACGAGAAGTGGCGTCCCACCCTGGACACGCCCGACGGCGTCCGCGCCGCAAAGTACTTCATGGACCTCAAGAAGTACGCTCCGCCTGACATCCTGAACATGGCCTGGGACGAGCGCGCCCGGCAATTTGCTCAGGGCGGGGCAGCGATGGTGTACGAATGGGGCGCCCGATCCTTCATGGCGGAAGATCCATCCAACTCGGTCGTCTCTGGCAAGGTTGGGTACGTTGCTGCTCCTCATGCGCCCGACAAGCCCGCCGTAACTCCCAACGGCGAGTGGTCGATCTCCATCCCAAGCAACGTGAAGGACCGGAAGCTGGCCTGGGAATTCGTGCAGTGGTTCACGGGCAAGGAGCAGCTTAAGGAACTCGCCAAGGCCGGCAACAGCGGCATGCCGCGCTATTCGATCATCCGCGATCCCGAACTGATCAAGATGTATCCGGTGTTCCCGGCAGTGGACGCCATCGCCCAGAAAGGGCAGTTGAAGGACTGGATGCGGCCGGCCATTCCGGAGTGGCCGTTCCTCGCCGATACCTTCGGCACCGTCTTCCACGAAATGCTGTCCGGTTCCATCACGCCGGAGCAGGCCACCAAGAAGGTGCAGGAGATAATGGTCGGCAAGATGAAGGAAGATGGCTACAAGTGGTAGATCGTCCTGACTGGAGCGGTGGGGTGCCCCTCACCGCTCCAGTGAGCTCAAGACCATGTTCAAACCACTGCAAAGCTCTAAAGCGGCGAGGCGCAGGACCGCTCTGATTCTCATTGTGCCGTCCTGTTTGCTGTTGGCCATCATCAACCTGTACCCCTTCATCTACGCTCTTGCCCTGAGCTTTCAGAAGTACAACATGACCAGGGCGGCGCAGGGGTCCCGCTTCGTCTGGTTCGCCAACTACGGTGCAGCGTTTCGCGACCCACGATTCCTCAATTGCGTGGTGCGGACCCTGATCATCGTCACCGGGGCGGTGGCGATCGAGTTTGTCATTGGTTTCTGCCTGGCCTTCGTGTTGAACACAAAACTGAGGGGAATGGACACGATCCGCAAGCTGAGCATCGCCCCGGTGACGGTGATGCCGATCGTGTCGGCGCTGATTTGGTTCTACATGCTGAACCAGCGCTATGGGATCGTGAACTGGTTCATCTCCTTCTTGGGGGTCGAGCCTCAGGGCTGGCTCACGCACACGACCTTGGCGACGTTGTCGATCATCGCGGCCGACGTCTGGCAGTGGACCCCGTTCATCATGCTCGTCATCTTAGCGGGCCTGAATGCGTTACCCGAATACGTCTATGAGGCGGCGCAAATCGACGGGTTGTCCAACTGGCAACAGTTCCGTCTCGTTACGGTCCCGCTCTTGATGCCGGTGATCCTGATCATCGTG
>Ga0335077_10002468_pt1 | contig 22092 bp, 16 predicted proteins | sample Lox_Sample_31_FD_207151 | JGI IMG/M metagenome (GOLD analysis project Ga0335077, IMG submission 207151) | Soil microbial communities from Loxahatchee National Wildlife Refuge, Florida, United States - Lox_Sample_3.1 | ecosystem: Environmental > Terrestrial > Soil > Wetlands | place: USA...
TGATCTCCATCGTGCCGGAAGAAGAGAGCTCGGGGTCAACGCTCTGCAGCAGCCCGAAGTCGAGCACGCCCTCGGCGCCGAAGCGCATCTCGTATTCCCCGCCTACCTGGATCACGCCTCCGGCCGTAATGTCGCTGCTCGGGGCGGCGCTGCTCTGCGCCGGGCTGAAGGCCTTCAGGTGCAGATGGTCGAGGGTCAGGAATTCATTGGCCAGCGTGAACTGGATGGCGCCCTCGCTCTGAATGACCACCCTCTCGATCTCAGCCGAGAACTGATCAACGTGGCCGCTTAGATTGAGGTCACGCGGCCGGCGAAGCGGCCCGCGCAGGTCCACGGAGCCGGCAATCGAGGAATGGCCGGTGACCTTGCCTTGGAGATACGCGCGCAGCAAGGCATTGATGTCGAAGTGGGAGAAGCGAAGCGTGATGCTGGCGGGAAAATCCCCGCGCAGACGAACGTCTCCGTCCATCGCCAGCTCCGCCGTCTGGAAATGCGAGCGCGCGGTCAGGTGCAGATCCGGCCCATGGGTCACGCCGGTCAGGTCGAAGTCGCCGGACTCTTCCTTGTTCAGCAGCACGTCATGGATATGCAGCTCGATGTTGATGACCGGCGCCTCGGCCGTTCCCGATCCTTGGAGATGGAATGCCGCCACGCCGGCCACGGTCAGGCGGGGCTGCTGCAGCCGGGGGAACTTCGCGAGCTGAAAGTTCTTTCCAGTGAGGTCAAAGTGAAAGGTGGCATCGCCGAAGTTGTAGGCAAGGCTTCCGTTGACTTGGGCTCCATTGTGCGTGAGCACGAGGTCATTGAACTCCAACTGGCGACCGGACCACACCATCCCGGTGCGCAGGGACTGGAACGGCTCGCCAGCCAGGGTTCCGGCCGCGACCTCCAGGGTTCCCCTGCCGGTCGGATCTGAGCGCGTGCCTCCTAGCGTCACGTTCAACGACATTTTGCCGGTCATAGGATAAGCGGTGCCGGCAAGCCACTGCGCAGCCTGCAGGTCAGCGCCGGCAATGATTACGCGCCCCTGCAATGCGCTCTCGTCTTCCAGTTCGCCACCGCGCAGACCTGCGGCCACATCGAAGCGGGCGTAGGTTTCACCGCGCCGCAGAAACCCGTGGTGGAACGACAATTCGCTGGGCGAGTACATGAGGTCGGCGGTCAAAGAGTCCAAATGCATACGCCGCGGAGGAACCACTGCAGACCATGAGGGGGGGACTTCGCTTTCGAAATCCGTGATTTCCAGATGGCCGTTGATAGTCGGGCTAGCGATCCTGCCCGTGACGCTGCCCGTGAACGATGCGCGGCCTCGCACTTCCCCGGGAATCGCCGGCTTGTGAAGAACGGCCAGCACCCGCTCCAACTCGGACACGTCGCTGGTGTGGAGCGCGACGTTCAGCCGCGCGCTGGTTGAACCCAGCCCTCCGTCTGCCTTGAGCTGTGTGGCCGGCGTGGCCAGAGTCAACTGCCCGATGTCCAGTGTCACCTGTCTGCCGCGGTAGACCATCCGCACCTGGGCCGTGACCGGGGTTTGCCCTGGTCCTGGATTGGCCGGTGGCGCGACCTCAAGCGCGAAGGTCGCGTTCAGGTCTTTGGGTGAGCCAGTCCATTCAAAATCCACTGTCCCACTGGCTCTGCCTGCGAGATTGAGGTTGTCGAGCCGCAACGCGGAGGTGGAGATGGCCGTAGCGAGCGCTCCAATCTGCACGCCCTGCAGGCGCAGGCGACCGAGACCACGCTGGCGGGCCTGGATGCCGGCTGCGGTTCCCCTGCGCGTCCCGAGTTGGCTCCAATTCGTGACCTCGACGCCGCCGGAAACAAGTCCTCCCAGCGTTTGGGCATTGAGGTCGGAAATCACCAGGCGTTCGCGGGTGAGCGAATATTTGGCTGCCGCACTCAGCTCCGGAACGCGTAAGCCCGGTTCGCGCCACTCCGCGGCCTTCAATACCAGACGCCCAGAGGCCGTAAACTCATGCAACTGATATTCGCCCTGGCCGTTGACCTCAAGCTTTCCTCTCCGCAGCTCCGGCAGGCGAAACAACGCGCCGAATTCCACCACATCGAGAGACCCTTCGTACGTGAACTGGATCTTCGGGCTACGGAAATCCGTAAGAGCGCCGCGTGCCTCGAGCGTGGAGCGGTCGGTTACCAGTTTGAAGGATCGGAATTCGGCCTTGCCAGGCGTAAGCCCGAGTTGCAGCTCGGCCTTGCCATGGAGCGGCCGAAACTCGTCATATTTGGTATCCACGGCCGCAACCTGAATGAGCGCTTCGTACGTGTTCTGCGGACTGGTGCGCGTCATGGTGGCGAGCACGTCGTGTGCGGTGAAATCGAGGGGCACGGCCCGGTCGTCCCACAGCAGCTCTCCGTGCTCCACTTGCAGGTGATCGATGGCCAGCTCGAACAACGCGCCAGCCGCAGTTCCGCCGCTTGTCCTGGTCTTCGGCGCAGGCTGGTTGGTGCTGCCATCCGGATAAACAATGACGTGAACCACCGGATGCTCGAGTTCGAGCTCGCGAAGCCCTATCTGCCTGCGGAGTAACGAGAGAACTTGCAGCCGGACCAGCAGCCGGTCGATGTGGGCGTAGGGCGTCTGGTCCGGTGATTCCAGCCCATGAACGGTGAGGTCCCGCGCCTCGAATTCCAGCTTGGAGAGCTTCCAGCGGAACGATTTCAATTCGACGCGCCCCCCGGTCATCTGCTCCAGTTCGGCTACCACCCGAAGCCGCATCCGCTCCTGCAACCAGCCTCTGGCAAGGTATCCCGCCACGAACAGCAACACCGCTACCGCGGCTACGCCGATCGCAACGTAGCGGACCCACCCCTTCCATCGGCTTGGGACGCTCTCGGTCATCGCACCTGGATATCTGCCTGCAGGCGCAGCGAGCGCAGCCACTCGTCCTGCAGCTCGTTCATTCGCTGCTCGATCAACAGTTGTTCGATCTTGGGAGCCACCTGATCGAAGGGCGTATCCGGCCAGCCGGCGGCGCGCATTTGGGGAAGCAATTGCTGGCGGTAGTAGTCGTCCATGGCTCTTCGCTCAATGCGAATCTCCGGGCGAAATCGCAGGTCGAGGTAGCGCGATAGATTCACCTGCACGGCCGTCCTCTCCTCGACATCCGCCTCCGTCAAGCCATAGCTCGCCAGGGCCGAACGCCAGCCATCGTCGGTCTTCCACGCCGGAACCGTCTGTCGTAAATCGCGCACGCGGCTGGCAATATCCTCCGCCGTCGCCGGCACGAACGAACTGGCGCTCATCTGTTCGGCGATTAATTCCTGGTCGATCAACCGCTCCAGGGTCTGGATGCGGCTACCCTGTGTGGCGTCCGGCAGCGAGCTGCCCTTCATCAGGCGCTCGAACTCGACTGCTTCGTCCCATTCGCTCTGCAGGATGGCGTGACGGTTCACGGTGGCCACGATGCGGTCGATCACCTCCGCAACCGAGAGCAGGCTGCATCCGGCGACCATGGCCACACACAACGTGCATCGCGCAGCCGCGTACCATCGGGACTGGAGATGATCTCTCATCAGAATGTCTGCCCGATGCTGAAGAAAAAGTTCACCCGGTGCAGCAGCTCGTGGCGCTTCAGGTCGACAACGAAAAAGGTGGGTGGATTTATGTTGTAGCTCACGTCGAAGCGTACTGGCCCGATGGGAGTGCGGTAGCGGATCCCGCCGCCCACCGCTTGCGAGAGATAATTGAAGTTCCAAGATTGCGCCGGTGCGCTTCCTGGTGGAACGGGGATGGATGCAAGCTCGGCCCGCTCCCTCCAATGGATAAGACTGGGAAACAAGTCGGAGGTGGAGGCGAATACGTTTCCCATATCGTGAAAGATCACCGGGCTTAGATCCTTGCCGATGAAGGGTAAGTCCAGGGGCGGAAGACGGAGTTCCAGATTGTTTACGAAAAGGCCTTCTCCCCCAAGCTGGTACCCGGTTACAGGATCGCGCGGACCAGCCTCGTTGATGGCAAAGCCGCGCAGCGAATTGCCGCCGCCGGAAAAGAACCGCTCCGCCAGTGGGACAATGGCTGACGGCCCGCCCCAGGGCTGTTCGATGCCCAACTGCGTGGAATGTGCGATCACGAATTTTCTTTTGCCTCCGAAGGCGTGATATTCGGAGTGCTGCACCAGGAAGCGCACAAAGTTGGCTTGCGACCCCAGCACGTGCGAGGTCACGCCGGTGTCGAAGACGAAGTAATTGCCCTTGTGCGAGTTCACCGGATCGTCACGGGTGTCGCGGATATACGTAAAACTGGGCATGCCGATGCGCACAGGTTGAGACAATTGCGGGACGAGCGCCTCGCTGATCACCAGGTTCGAAACCCTCACGTCGCGGTAAGTTAGGCGGTACAGCAGCGTCGTAGCCTTGCTCAGGGATTGTTGCACCTGCATGGATCCTTCCGAGCGCTGGGAGGTGAAGGTGAAGACGTCGAGGGTATTGTCATAGAGGACGTTGAAGGTGAGCTTGAGTTTCTGGTTATCGAGCCAGTTCGCGACCGTGTACCCCAGCAGGGCACGCTGTTCCAGCCGTCCGACGTGGGACTGGAAGAAGATCGTGTCATTGCGTCCGCGGAGGTTGAGACGGCTGACGTCGAACGAGACGCGGGGACTGGCGCCGGTGCGTCCCTGTGGGTTGGCGGGCGTGCCCGGAGCGCCGCCGGTTTGCACTTCGAAACCCAGCCCGTAGTCGAAGGTGTAGCGGCGGGCTTCGCTCAGGTCAAGCAGGACATCCTTGTAGGTCTCCTCGCCGTCCGGATTCTGAACTGCCACATCGACCGAATTGAAGATGCCAAGATCGTAAAGCCGGCTCTGGGTCTTGAGCATGTCGGCCTGGCTGAGCGGGTCGCCCGGATGCGGCACGATTTGCCGGTCCACAACGGAGGGGCGAGTGTAGTACAGCCCGCTCACCAGCACCTGGTTCACATATACCCGCTCCCCTTCGTGGATGGTGTAGGTAACAGCCATGCGATTCGGTTCCCCGGGGACGGGTTGGGCGGCATAGGTCATGGTCACTTCGGGAAAACCGCGATTGAAATAGAAGTTCACGATCGCATCCTGATCCGCCACCATGTTGGCGTCTGAGAACGGCTGCCCGGGAACGTTGGAGAGCAGGTTCTGCAATGCCATCCCGGCGAAAGTCGTCGCGCCTTCGATGTTGAGGTCTTTGACCAGAGTTTGCGGGCCTTCGACAATGTGCACAATCACCTGCATATGGCCGTTCCGGCCGCGATAGTTATCCTGGACTTCGGCATAGGCATTCACCTGCAGAAAGCCGTTGTTGCGGTAAAGATCGCGGACCGCCTCCACATCGCGGGTAAGCAGGGACTGGCTGAACACGCCATGCTCCAGCAGCCAGCCGGCAGGCTGGATCTGCATGCGATCCAGGATCAAGTCGGTGGGGAAATACTTGTTGCCCTCCAAAGCCACGGCGACCAGCTTATGCCGCTCGCCTCGATCCACGTCGAAAACGATGTCGGTGCGATCCGCGCCGGACTGGTCCTTGCGAACTACACTGACCTGGGAGTCGAAATAGCCGCGCGTCTGCAGGTAGTCGCGCAGGTTGCGACGGCCCTCGTTGAGCAGATCATCGTCGACCGCACCCTCCTCGTAGATGGGGACGGAGCGCTTGATCACGGAGCCCGGCATGCGGGCGCCTTCCACATGGATGGCGACCACCGGTCCGCGCATAATGTTCAGGGTGTAATCCACGGTGTTGCTCTCCGGGCGATAGGTGCGGCTGACCAGGGAAACCTGCGCTTCCAGCCGCGCCTCCTTCTGGTAGTGTTTGCGCAGTCTCTGCAGGGCGCGCGTCGCGCTCTGCGCCGTTACTTCGTCTCCGCGGCGCAACTTGGTAATCTCACCGATCTGCTCGCTGGTGAATCCGGGATCTCCCGCCACCTTGATCTCGCCCACATGCGCCCGTGCACCCGCTTCGACCTTAAAGCCGACGTTTACCTGCTGGGTTTCCGGGTGCGGCGTGAGCACTGGTGTCACGGTGGCGCGATAGAAGCCGTTGTCTTCGAGGATTCTCTCGATGCCCGCGACGGCCTGCTTCAGCCGTTCATCGGTGAGCAGTTCACCCAGGCGCAGCTTGCTGGCATTCACCAGTTGGCGGTCAGTGGGGCCGTGCTTGGGAGCGCCCGTCAGGCCGATCGGACCGACGAACTGCCTCTGCCTGGCGATGAAGACCAGTGAGAGCTCGTTCTGCGGCGCGGGCTCAGCCGCCACCTGAATATCCAGGAATCGCCCAGTGGCATAGAGGGCCTGGACGCTGCTGCGCAGCTTACGCTTGTCGAGGGGCCGGCCGACTTTCTGCGGGATCAGTGCCAACAGCCGGTGGGCGGCCCCGCTCGAGGTGACGCCGCGAAACTGAATGTCGTGCACAAGCCGGCCGGCGAGGGAGTTCAGCGATGCACTGTCCGCCGGCACGCCGGGCGCCGCTGAAGCCGCCCCGGGATCGGCACGGACCACCCCCGGCTGATCCTGGGGAGCATGGCCCGGCTGCGCCCACACCGCGACCCAGGCGACGGACACACACGCCACGCTGAGCGCCGCTCTGAGCGCTTCCCGCACCACACCAGACTTTGCCCTTTCGCCGGATAGGGTCCGGCTGCCGACCCGATGTCTTATAGGATGTGTGCTCCTGATGATCTCGTTGCACTTGCGAACGGCTGCGCTGGCCAGCACTTTCGGCCGCCGCCGAGCGGACTCTTATAATACTGGCTGGCAGGAGACCATGCCCATGACTCCGGAGGAACGCTACTCGCGTCAGGTGCTGTTCCGCGGCATCGGTGCGGACGGTCAGCGCCGGCTGGCCACTGCCCGGGTGGCCATGGTCGGCTGTGGCGCCACCGGCTCGGCCGTCGCGTCCTTGCTGGCGCGTGCCGGAGTGGGGAGCTTACGCATTATCGACCGCGACTACGTCGAGCCCAGCAATCTCCAGCGCCAGTCGCTGTTTGACGAGAACGATGCCGCCGAATCGGTGCCCAAAGCCATCGCGGCAGCGCGCAAGATCGCCGCCTTCAATTCAGCGATCGTGGTCGAACCGCAGGTCGCCGACCTCACGCCGGAGAATGTCGACAGCCTGCTGGCCGGCTTCGACCTCATCCTGGACGGCACCGATAACTTCGAGACTCGCTACCTGGTGAATGATTACGCCATCGCGCAGGGCCGGCCCTGGATCTACGCCGCCGCAGTGGGCAGCTATGGTGTGACCATGGACATCCTGCCGGGCGAAACCGCCTGTCTGGCGTGCGTCTTCCCTGCCCCGCCCCGTGGCGTAGTCGAGACCTGCGACACCTCCGGGATTCTCAACTCCGCCGTCAATCTGGGCGCCTCCATCGAGGCCACGGAAGCTTTGAAGCTGCTGGTGGGGGCGCGCGACCGACTCCGGCGCACCTTGCTCTCCTTCGACGTGTGGACCAACGAGCGCTCGGAGATCTCGACCGCTTGCTCCCGCCCCGATTGCCAAACCTGCGGAAAACGGGAGTTTATCCATCTGGAAGGCAAAGGACGGCCACATATCACCCTGTGCGGGCGCAATTCCGTGCAGATCCACGAACGGGAGCGGCCCATCGACTTCGCCGAGATGACGGAGCGCTTAAAGCCACATGGAGCGGTCCGCCACAACGATTTTGTGCTAAAGTTCTGGCGCGAAGATTACGAGATGACGCTGTTCCCCGACGGCCGCGCCATCATCAAGGGCACGGCCGATACGGCGATTGCCCGCAGTCTGTACGCGCGGTACGTAGGCTCCTAACCGGGACTGCTTCCAAATCCGTGCATCCCCGCGGCGCCCCGGCAAATCCAAGAACCTGCGTGAACAGAGGTGTTCAATGCGTCAAACGCTGGTAATCTGTGCTCTCCTGCTCTTGGCTGCCCTCGCAGTGGGCCAAACCAATAATGGCGGAGCGCCGGTGTTGGTAGCGCCGGCGGTCACCTATGCCGCACCCTATGGCGGCCTGCTCATCCAGGGCGGATACGCCACTACAGTTGGCTTGAGCAACCCGCCACTGCTGGTCACGCCGACCGCAAGCTTGTCCACCGTCTCGGCCAATCCGATCGGAGCCAGTAACGCAACCTCGAATTTGCAGGCTGGCGCCACTAACTCCACGCTCGACAGCGTCACCACCGCGCTTCCTGCAACTCAAACTGCCCTGGAGGTTAACCTGCCCGGTGCCATGCTGCCGATGGGGTACTTTCAGCCGGCGCCGCAGGCCGTCGAGGCTGAGAGTCCGGGAACCACCCTGGGAGCGGCGCAATTCGATGTCGTCAACGCACGCGGGCCCGGGGACCACCGCAGCCTCGCCGAAATGGCGCGCGTGATCCGCCAGCAGCCGAAACCTGCCAGCGTGCGCACGTTCACCAATGCGGATCTTCAGAATTTGAGGGATCGGGAAAAGTCAGCGCCCAAGCCGCAGTAAATCGACAGGCTTCCCTGGGGGTAGGGACGCCACCTGGTGCCCTACCCCAGCCCGAACTTTCTGCTCCTTCCGACCCGGTAGCCTGCCGTGGCTAACCGAGCACTGCCCTCTGACTTCGCGCGACCAATCTGATATCTTGGCCCCAGTGCTGTGCGACGCGGAGATAGCGTTGCATTCCTGCATATCGTGGGGTCGTCAGGATGGCGGATTCAACCACAACTGTGCCCAAGCCGGAGACACTGCCGCCGCCCTCGACCGCCTATCGTTGGACAGTGCTGATCTTCGTCAGCCTGGCGATGTTCGGCAACTATTACTTCTACGACGCGCTCAGCCCCTTGGCCGACGTCCTGCAGCGGCAGTTGCACTTCAGCGACGAGAACATCGGGCTGCTCAACTCCTTCTACAGCATCGCGCCCATCGCCACGGTACTGATCGGTGGCCTGATCATTGACCGCATCGGCACCCGCAAAGCCACCTTGCTGTTCGGCGTCATTTGCCTGATAGGCGCCATTCTGACCGCCTCCAGCCCGGCCTTCGGCGTGATGGCCGCCGGACGGCTTGTGTTCGGCATGGGAGCGGAGTCGCTGATTATCTCCATCACCACCGCACTGGCGAAATGGTTCCGCGGCAAGGAACTCAGCTTCGCCTTCGGCGTGAATCTGATGATCGCCCGCTTCGGCACCTGGCTGGCGCAGAATTCGCCTTCCTGGGCGGGCTCGGCCTACAGCAATTGGCGAACTCCGTGGCTCATCGGCGTAGGCTTTACCACGCTCTGCGTAGTGGGGCCGCTGCTGTACTTCATTCTGGAGAAGCGCGCAGAACGGCATTTCCACCTCGGCCATGCGGGAGAGGTAGATAGAGTGGCAATCGCCGATATCTTCAAGTTCGGAGCGTCTTACTGGTACCTGGTCGGACTTTGCTTTGTCTTCTACTCCGCCATCTTTCCGTTTGAGACCTTCGCGGTTAAGTTCTTTATAGACGCCCACCACACCACACGCTCCTTGGGGGGATTTCTGCTCAGCATCCTGACAGCGTGCACCATCTTCGGAACGCCGCTGTTTGGACTGCTCACCGACCGGATCGGCAAGCGGGCCCTGCTGATGATCCTGGGAGCCCTGATGCTGACGCCTGCCTTCCTGCTCATGGCCTACAGCAAGGTCACCCTCTACACTCCTATGGCTATGATGGGGGTGGCCTTCGCCCTGGTACCGGCCGTGATCTGGCCCTCGGTCGCCTACATCGTGGACCAGAAGACGCTGGGGACGGCTCTCGGCCTGATGACCATGATCCAGAACATCGGGATGGCCAGCCTGAACTGGCTGGCCGGGCGTGCTAACGATCTCTCCCATGCCGGTCCGGAAAATCCTGCCGGCTACCGTTCTATGCTCCAATTGTTTACTGTCCTGGCGGTTCTCGGGGTCGCCTTTGCCATTTTGCTGCGACGCCGCGAGGTGGGTCCCCAGGGCCACGGGCTGGAAACCATCACCACCAGAGGCCCTGGATAAACCCGCACCCGTAATCCTGCAACGTCATCTTAAGAGTGGGCGCTTTGGCCCTGTTGGGGCGACCCCGGGCGGGTTGGGTTGCCTCCTGATTACTGAAGTTTGGGAACCGAAGCAATCCATACAACGAACAGATAGTTACGCGGCATCTAGGTAGATGCGGCCTGCAAAGGCGACTTGGCACAAGCGAAAAAATCAGCCGGCCCCGGGCTCGCAGAGGCAGACGCAATAGAGCGGGCCAAGCAGGGGGACGCCGAGTCGTTCGAGGTGCTGTATGCCTTGCACAAGCGGCGGGTCTACTCGCTTTGCTTGCGCATGACCGGAAATACGGCCGAGGCGGAAGACCTGACGCAAGAGGCGTTCCTGCAGCTCTACCGCAAGATCGCCACTTTCCGCGGTGAGTCTGCGTTTTCGACCTGGCTGCACCGGCTGGCGGTCAACGTTGTGCTGATGCACCTGCGCAAGAAAGGCTTGCCGGAAGTCTCATTGGAAGAGAGCTTGGAGCCGCAGCAGGAAGACGGGCCCAGAAAGGATTTCGGCACCCGCGACGATGTGCTGGCCGGTGCGCTCGACCGGCTCAATCTGCAGCGGGCAATCGAGGCACTGCCTCCCGGGTACCGCGTGATCTTTGTGCTGCATGATGTCGAGGGCTACGAGCACAATGAGATCGCAGAGTTGATGGGTTGCTCGATTGGCAATAGCAAATCGCAGTTGCACAAGGCCAGAATGAAGCTGAGAGACCTCCTCAGGGTAAATAGAGCCGAAAAGGCCGCCAGACACTGAGCGAGGGAGCACACGGGCGAGAGTGGTCGGGGAGAGGTTGTAGCAATGAATTGCGCTGAGTTTCAGAGAGTTCTGCCCAACATCATTGAGAGCGGCGGGAACGCCGAAGAAGAAGCCCATCTGGACTCCTGCTCCGAGTGTTCCAATCTAGTGCAGGACCTGCGTTATATCGCCGAGGCCGCCAAGTTGCTCCTGCCGATGCAGGATCCGAGCCCGCGCGTCTGGAGCGGCATTCGCGGCGCTCTGGAGCGGGAAGGATTGATTCGTCCCCAGCCGGGGATGGTCGGGTTTCGTCCGCCGGCAGGAATCCTGAATTTGCGGCGTTGGGCAACCGGCGGCGGTCTGCTGGCCTTCGCTGCAGTTCTGCTATGCGCCATCGGCGTGCTTTGGGTGCGAAATAACAGCACGCACCAAACCCCGCTCCCGATCTCTGCCAGCGTTTCGGCATCGCTCGCCGGCGGTGCTCCAGCTGCAATCCCTGCGGACGATGACGATGCCCAAATGCTGAGCATGGTGCAGCAAAGATCGCCGGCCATGCTGTCCACCTATCGTGAAAATCTGGATGCCGTCAACGCCTATATTCGCGATGCGCAGCACAGCGTAGAGCTCGACCCCACGGATATGGGAGCGCGAGGCCATTTGATCCGCGCCTATGATGCTAAAGCATTCTTGAACGACATGGCGATGTATCGCTCCGGTGAGTAAGAGTCTCCACGCCCCGGAGAGAAGAGGATTAAAGAGGATTATGGAGAGAATGAGCAGCGGCGCAAAGTGGTCCGTGGTTGCCGTTGGCGTGCTGACTGTCGCCGCCTTCGCCGCCGATAACCGTAAAGAGTTCCGCTACTCCGTGGCGCCGGGCGCAAGCGTGGTCGTCAGCAACGAGTCGGGACCTGTGGAGGTCAGGGGTTCGGTGGGGCACCAGGTAGTCATCATGGCGACCACTCATTCGGTGAAGGTCGAAATTGATTGCGCGCAGAACGGCAACCGCATCGAGGCCAGCACCCATTTTCTGCAACGCGCCGACGGAGCCGACGGGCAGGTGGAGTACCAGGTGCTAGTGCCGCCCGATGCCAGCGTGACGGTGCGGGCGCCCAGTGGTCCGATCACGGCTGAGAAACTGCGCGGTGACGTGAGTATGGAAGGCGATACCGCTTCAGTACTCGTGCGCGACGTCAAAAATGCGCACGTTCATGTGCGCACCATCAGCGGTCCGGTCACCCTGGCCAGCATTAACAGTGGCCATGTCGAGGTCGTTTCCTTGAGCGGCAACGTGCAGCTCGATGCCGTCAGCGGTCCCAAAGTCGCGGTCAACACGGCCAAAGGATCCATACGCTACAACGGCGATTTCGGCGAGGGCGGCGATTACATGCTCGTCAATCATTCCGGCGACATCGATGTCACCCTGCCCGCGTTCGCCTCCGTCGACCTTAGTGCGCGTTCCATCTCCGGCAAGGTGGAGAATGATTTCCCCTTGCACCAGAAACAGCATTCCAGTTTCCCTGTCACGGAGGGACGTTCCTTTGCCGGCACCTCGAACACCGGCGCCTCGTCCGTTCAACTCCGATCCTTCAGTGGTAAAATCCGCGTAAAGAAATTGACTCATTGAGCCATTGAGTCATTGAGCCATTGAACCAGTTTTCAATGAATCAATGGCTCAATGACCCAATCTCTCAAGCCCCGCGCCGTGTTCCTCCTCGGATTCATGGGCGCGGGCAAGACCAGCGTGGGTCAGGCCCTGGCCCGCCGGCTGCACTGGCGATTCGTGGATCTGGATCAGCGCATAGAAATGCAGGAAGGCTTGGCCATCGCCGAGATTTTTTCCCGCTCCGGCGAGGAGGCTTTTCGTCGCCTGGAAACCGCAGTTCTACGCACACTACTAGCGGAACTCGGGCAAGGGTCTCCGGCCGTGGTGGCGCTGGGAGGCGGAGCTCCACTGCGCGAGGAAAACACCGCCTTGCTGGCTGCCTGCGGCGCTCCGCAGGTGTTTCTGGACGCTCCCTTCGAAGTGGTGCGCCAACGCTGTCGCGCGACCGTGGCGGCAAGGCCGCTGTTTCGGGAAGAAGAACCGGCGCGACTCCTTTATGAAGCGCGCCGGCCGCATTACCTCAAGGCGCAGCTTCGCGTGGACACGGCGGCGCGCTCGGTGGAGCAAGCCGCCGCCGAAATCGCACGCGCTCTCGCGCTGGAACCGACAGGGGGAGAATAAGTGAGATTCAATTGCAAGGCGTTCGTCGCGCTGCTGGTCGTAGCCCTAGGCAGCGTTCCTGCCCGATCTTACAAAGAAGCCGGCAATGCCCCGCCGGTGGATTCCGGCGCCTTCGGCATTTTGCACCAGGGGCGCCGCATCGGCACCGAGACTTTCACCATCCATCAGGGGCCGGATGTCAGCATAATCTCCGCCGAACTCAAGATCGAAGATGGTAATGACCGGGCCACCCAAAGCTCGGAGCTGCGGATCGCCTCTAATGGCGAGCTGCGTCACTATGAATGGAAGGAATTGAGTCCGGAGAAGGCCCAGGCGACCGTCGACTACAATAACCAGTTCCTGGTGGAACACGTCACCGTGGCTCCCGGCTCCAAACCGCAGGAGCGCGCGTTTATGCTGCCTGCGTCCACGGTCATTCTGGACGACTTTTTCACCCACCGCGAGATCCTCTTGTGGCGATACCTTGCCAGCTTCTGCGGCTCTGCTATCAAAGCCGAGGGTTGCAGCCTCCAGCCGGGCAAGTTTGGAGTTTTCGTCCCTCGCCAGCAGCTTTCCATTACCGTGACGGTCAAGTACGAAGGCAAAGACAAGGTGATGTTCCATGGCGTCGAGCGGGAACTGGATCATTTCACTTTGCAGTCGGAAGAATCGGTGTGGAACCTGTGGGTAGAGGGTACCTATCCGTTCAAACTGCTGCGGATCCTCGTGCCGGCAGATAACGTGGAAGTGGTCCGCGACTAAGCCCGGCTGGCAAAAGGAACGCTGCCCAAAAAATTCAGCCCGCCGTGATGGCGGGCTGATTGGTCTGGGGGCCGTTTCTGCTAATCGCCGCTGCCGGAGCTGCTGGTGGTCGTGTTGCTCGCCGAACTGCGGGTGGTCACCCACACCAGAAATCCGGCTAACCCGGCCGCTCCGACGCCCATGTAGACCATGCTTTGGCTATTGGTGCCGCCAGGGGAGGGGGGAGCGGTACGACCCGACGGTGCGTCGGCGCCTCCCTTTTTCTTCTTGTTGTTGTCTTGATCCTGCGTCTGGTCTTGCGGGGTGGGCGAGTTGGCGCCCGCATCCTCAGCGTAGGGAGCCGCCATGCAACTGGCAGGCACCGTCAGCATGCGGCCGGCCTGCAGGGCACTAGTGATTGTCCCGTTGTCGATAGCCAGGGTGCCTTCGCGAGCGATGATCTGAAGCTGGCCTTCGTTCTGGGTAATCTGGAAGCGGGCCTGCGTGCCGCGCACCGGCTGCACCAGCAGGCGGCTCACCCGTACCGACATGCCGCGGCTGGTAGCAACTACTGCGGTCCCACACAGCACGTTCACAAACCTCTTGGAGAAAATCAGCGACGAATTGCCCGGCACCGTGACCGAGGTGCCCTCGCTGGTCAGTGTGGCGATCGAGTTGGGACCGGTCTGAACCTTATCGCCGGGGAACACCGCAGTGGTCCGTTCGACGGGACTACCGTTGACGCTCACGCTCCCGTTACTGGTCAACATCGCCGAAGTGGCGTCCGCCATGACGATTGAAGCGGGAAACAGCACCACCAGAACCCAAGCCAAACACTTCACCAAAGATTCGCGCACGTGGTCCTCCCAGACAAGGCCTGTGGGAATGCTAGGTGGATTCGGATGGGAGCGTCAAGAATTAATGCCGCTCCGGAGCTGGCCGGAACCTATTCAATCAACGGGGAATATCTGGTCTCAAAGGGCCCCAGGAGTGCCTTTCGATGCCGTCCAAGCCTGGCTAGAGCGCGCTCATGTTACCCAGGAACTCGCTGTTGGAGCGGGTCTTACCGAGCTTGTCGATCAGCAGCTCCATGGCCTCTACCGGGGAGAGCGGGTTCAGCACCTTGCGCAGCACCCAGATGCGTGCCAAGTCTTCCTTGGGGATGATCAATTCTTCCTTGCGGGTGCCGGAGCGCTGGATGTCGATGGCCGGGAACACACGCTTATCGGATAGCTTGCGGTCCAGGATCACTTCGCTGTTGCCGGTGCCCTTGAACTCTTCGAAGATCACGTCGTCCATGCGCGAGCCGGTCTCGACCAGTGCGGTAGCGACGATAGAAAGTGATCCGCCTTCCTCGATGTTGCGGGCGGCGCCGAAGAAACGCTTGGGACGCTGTAGCGCGTTGGAGTCCACACCGCCGGAGAGCACTTTGCCCGAAGGCGGCACGATGGTGTTGTAGGCGCGCGCCAGGCGGGTTATGGAATCCAGCAGGATGACCACGTCGCGCCGGTGCTCGACCAGGCGCTTGGCCTTCTCGATCACCATCTCAGCCACCTGCACGTGGCGGGCGGCGGGTTCGTCAAACGTCGAGCTGATGACCTCGCCCTTCACCGAGCGCTGCATGTCCGTAACTTCTTCCGGACGTTCATCGATAAGCAGCACGATCAGCACAACTTCCGGATGGTTCGTGGTAATGGAGTTGGCGATGTTCTGTAGAATCATGGTCTTGCCGGCACGCGGCGGAGAGACAATGAGGCCGCGTTGCCCTTTGCCGAGCGGTGTCAGCAAGTCCATCACGCGCGCCGTGATGTTTTCCTTCGTGACCTCCAGCTTGAGGCGCTCTTGCGGATAGAGCGGCGTCAGGTTGTCGAACAGGATCTTGTTGCGCGCCTCTTCCGGAGACTCGAAGTTCACCGCCTCGATCTTCACCAGGGCAAAGTACTTCTCACCCTCATGCGGCGGACGAACCTGTCCGCTGATGGTGTCACCGGTCTTTAAATCGAACTTCCTGATCTGCGACGGCGAGACGTAGATGTCGTCCGGCCCGGGGAGGTAGTTGTAGTCGGGGGAGCGCAGGAAGCCGTAGCCGTCGGGCAGGATTTCCAGCACGCCTTCGGCGAAGATGTGGCCTTCCTTCTCGCTTTGCGCCTGCAAAATCTTGAAGATGAGGTCCTGCTTGCGCAGTCCGCTGGCGCCGGGCAGATCGAGCGAGCGAGCGATGCGGGTAAGTTCCTGGATGTTCTTTTCTTTGAGCTCCGCGATAGTCATGTTCACCTACGGAAAGTAGATTGATTTTGAGGAGGGGTCAGTTCGACCTGGCGACCAAAATTTAGGGAATCAGTTCCAAATAAGACAAACAATGCAGCGGGCGCGGGCGCGCCGCGACCTTCTGTTATGCAGCGCGCCGCTCTGCCTCGGCAAATCTTCCGGATTGCGCCAGGATGGCGGTGGGCGATTCGCTCTCCGCGAAGCGCTCAAAAACCTCGTTCATCGTATCCTGAATGCGCGTATTCGGCTTGTGAAACTTCCGCGTAGCCTTGGACGCAACCTGGCACAGAAGGTACCGATTCTGCACCGTACGTACAGCGTCGTAAATGAGATCAGAACGCATTTTCCTCGTTTTCCTCTCCTTGGAACCCTAGTTCCCCTGTTTGACGGCCATGCACCAAACCCGCTTGTCCAGACGCTCACCGCGCGGCCACGCCAACAGCTAACCGATTGTTATAGCTGGCTTTATTCCTGGAAAATCAGGCTCGCTGACACTAAATAGATGCTAGCGGCATGCTCAAAGTTGCTTAAAGTTGCTTCTTTACTCAACTTTACAACCAAGCTTGCCAGACCCCAAGGCCGGTTCGATCCGACCCACCTTCGCCCCAACATACAAAGAATCACCCTGCCGGTCAAGAAGATTTTCGAACAAGGGGTGCCTGATTAGTTGCCGCTTCGGAGTTTCAAGTTTCACGTTGTGATGCCCGCGCAGGGCCTGAGGCCCGGACTCAAAGTCCACTTCGCCCGAAAACCAGCCGTTTCACGGTACGTGAAACGCGAAACTTGAAACGGTGAAACGTCCCTCACGCCCAGTACGTCCGATCCAGCGTCCGGTACTGGATCGCCTCCGCAATGTGCCGCGAATCGAGCGCTTCCGCCCCGTCCAGATCGGCGATGGTCCGCGCCACCTTCAGAATACGATCGTGAGCGCGCGCGCTCAGGCCCTGCTGCGCCATGGCACGCTCCAGCATGCGCTCGCAGTCCGGCGAGAGGTCGCAGTAGGCGCGAATCTGCCGCGGGGACATCTGGGCATTCGCGTAGATGGGCTCTCCGGAGGTCTTGAAGCGACGCAGTTGTCGCTCGCGGGCGCGCACCACACGTTCGCGGATGTGGTCCGAGCCTTCCGGCGATGCCCCGCCGCGCAACTCCTTGTACCGCACCGCGGGCACGTCGATGTGGATGTCGATGCGGTCGAGCAGGGGTCCGGAGATCTTGGACACATAGCGCTGGATCATGGGCTGGGTGCAGTGGCAGTCGCGTGCGGCATCGTTGTGATATCCGCACGGACACGGATTCATGGCGGCCGCCAGCATGAAGCGCGCCGGGAAGGTCAGCGACATGGCCGCGCGCGCGATGGAGACCGTCCCGTCTTCGAGCGGCTGTCGCAGAACTTCCAGTACGTTGCGCGGGAATTCCGGCAGTTCGTCGAGAAACAACACGCCGTTGTGCGCAATCGAGACTTCGCCCGGACGCGGCACGGCGCCGCCGCCGATCAGCCCGGCATCGGAAATGGTATGGTGCGGCGCGCGATACGGGCGCGTCCCCACCAGCCCGGCGCCGGAATCGAGCACGCCCGCCACGCTGTGGATCTTTGTGGTCTCGATCGCCTCGTCAAAGGTCAGCGGCGGCAGGATGGTGGGGATGCGTTTGGCGAGCATGGTCTTGCCCGAGCCCGGCGGACCGATCATCAGGATGTTGTGCCCGCCGGCCGAGGCCACCTCGAGCGCCCGCTTGGCGGTTTGTTGCCCGCGTACGTCCTTGAAGTCCACGTTGAATTGCTGCGCCTCGCTGAGCAGGGCATCGGTCTGGACGCGCAACGGGGCGGAGCCATTGCCGTTGTCGGAATTCAGCAGGCTGACCACGTCCAGCAGCGAGCGCACGGGGAAAACGTCCACGCCGCTGACGACCGCGGCTTCCCGGGCGTTGGCTTCCGGAACGATCAGATTGCGAATCTTCCTGACGCGCGCCTCCACCGCAATGGGAAGCGCGCCGCGAATGCCGCGCACTCCGCCGTCGAGCGATAACTCGCCCACCAGCAGATAGTCCGTGACGTCCTTGCGGGTCAGCGCACCATACGCTCCCAGTATGCCCATGGCCATGGGCAGGTCGAAACCGGAGCCTTCTTTCTTGATGTCGGCGGGAGCGAGGTTGACGGTGATGTGGGTGGGCGGAATGTCATAGCCACAATTCTTCAGCGCCGCGCGGATGCGCTCGCGGCTTTCGCGCACTGCCGCGTCCGGCAGCCCCACGGTCATGAAGTGGTCGCCGTCGTTCAGCCGCACGCCGGAAACGTCGACCTCGACCTCGATGATGTTGGCATCGATGCCGTACACCGCGGCGCTGATTGCCTTGAAGAGCATGGCAGTGGGAGGGTGAGTATAACGATAGCCGCCCAGGCCGCAAGAGGCTGTTCTACTCTATCGATTCTCGGGATCAGGCCCGATAGCGCGGCGGGCGGACGCTGTTCAAACGCATATACACTGCGCTCTCTCCACGGTGATAAGTGGCATGGTCGAGCAGGAAGCGAACTACTCGGCCCTTGGAGAACGGACGGTTCTCCAGAAACTGCACTCGCAGTTCGAGATCTACGTCGGTGAGGTCGGCCGCGCCGCGGTGCACGTAGGTGAACGATTCGCGCAGCAGCGTGACTACGTCCGCCTTCGACTTCACTACTTCCTTGCCGGCTTCGCCGAATACGAAGGTAGGCTGCGCCTTGTCCTGCACGAAAACTTCGAAGAGGCTGCGCACCGACTCGGCGATGTGCACCATCTGTTGCCCGAAAGTGCGCTCCTCGGCTACCGGCCGGAATCCATAATGATCCTCCGGCATGGTCTCGGCGCACTCAACGGTGCAGGCGCGCGCCTGGCTGATTTCATCCATCAATTCGGAAACGGAATCGGCAGTCGGGCCGCGCCGCAATCCGGGACGGGGATAGCCTCCACGCTCCGATTGCGCCCACAACCGCGGCGCGCAGCCAGCCACCAGACCCAGCAACGAAGTTCGCAGCAGCGTGCGTCGGGAAACCTGGGACATCAATGCTCCCTTACCAACCTTACGAATCCAACTGGCGAAAAGTTCGGTGAAATTTCATGTATCGCTTCGCTACCGCAAACAGAATGCTCCCTGACGGCAAGAAAATCCACCACCGGGCCGCCGAGAACGCGGTGGAGGCGACATCAAAATCAAAATCTCGGCGCGCTTGGCGTCTCGGCGGCAGAAAATTTTCCGCGAGCCGCGTCGCACTCGTCGTTCATCGCTCCACGCTGCCGATGCGTTCCGATTTTTCTCTTGACATCGTTTTTCATTGACTCTATACATTCAATCACAAGCAACGGCACGTCAGTTGCATTCCATGAAGAATGGAAGGGAGAATAGAACCATGGCAACCAAGAAGAAGGCGAAGAAGAAGAAACACTAACCGCCTGGCCCGATCGTAAGAACGGGGACGCCGACAAGCGTCCCCGAATTTTTTTGCGCGGAATTCACTCCCACACTTCTCAAATGCCCCTGCCATCCCAAGCCAGCGATGGCTCGCGCGTTCTCCCTTGATGGCACAGCAATGGTTTCAGTCTTCCGCCGCGCTCAGCGCCTTCTTTTCCCCGTCCAGCGGCAGTTCCGGCTGGCTGACCCCTGCGCCCGCGAGGTTGTGCACGCGGTTCTCCAGCTTGCTGAGCGCGCGCGTGCTGTCGTCGTAGCTTTTGCCCGCGTTCTTCAGGTGTGTGCCCAGCTTGTCGTAAACGTCGGTGAACTTCTCCAGCTCGAAAGTCAGCGATTCCATCTGCTGCAGGATGGATTCCGCCTGCTGGCTCACGTGCAGGCTCTTGAGTCCCACCACGATGGTGTGCAGGTAAGCGTAGAGCGAGTTGGGTGAAACCGGCATGACGCGCTTCTGCGCGCAGTACTCATAGAGACCGGTATCGTCTTCATCGCGGATGATGGCTTCGTAGTAGACGTTCTCCGCCGGAATGTACATGAGCGCGAAGGGTAGAGTGCCCTCGGCAGGACGAATGTATTTGCCGGCGATCTCGTCCACTCGCTTGCGGACGTCTTTCAGGAACTCGCGGCGCGCCGCTTTCTTCTCCGGCTCGCCTTCCGCTGCAGCAATACGCCGAAAATTTTCCAGCGAGAACTTGGAATCGATGGCCACCATCCCCTGCGGGAAGAGCAGCACCGCGTCCGCCCGGTCGCCCGAAGAAAATGCATATTGCGTCTGATACTGCTCGCGCGCGAATACCATGGCCAGCAGGTTCTCGAGTTGCTCCTCGCCGAAGCCTCCGCGCAGCTTGGGCGCGGTCAGGATGTGCTGCAGGTCGGCGATGGACTTCGAGAGCTCGGCCAGATGCCGCGCCTGCTCGCTCATGCCGCCCACCTGCTTCTGCAATTCGGCGAAGATGTTCTGCACGTGCGCCATGCGGTCGTTTACTTCCTTCGACGTGCCGCTCATGGCCTTCACGTTCTCGTTCAACCGCTCGCCGAGCTGGCGGTTCATCGCTTCCAGGCGTTCGGCGACGTTGCAGTTCACCGCGCCCAGGGCTTTCTGCACGTTGTCGCCCATGCCCTCGAGCTGCTTGCTGAAGACGTCAACCACGTGCGAGACGGAGCGATCGGTACTCTCGCGGAGGACACTGAAGTCGTTGCGCAGTGCATTGAGCGCCTGCGGATCCGTAGCTGCCGGACGGCGCAATACCAGGACCACTGCAATCACCGAGACCAACGTAAGGAGCACCGCGACAAACGCCAGCGCAATCGCCAGCATCAGTTCACCCCCGCGGCCTGCATCTGGATCTGATAGAGCCTCTCCTCGGTCGCCGGACAGAGGTTGCGATAAGCGCACCACAGGCAGTGATAGCCGGGCTTGGGATCGAAGTTGCCGGCTTTGATCGCAGCCGCGACTTCAGCCACGCGCCGGCACGCGTCATCGAGTTGCCGCTGGTCGCGCTTGCACGAAACCTCGGAATTGTCCGCCAGGTTGTAGAACGCCAGCCGCTCGGCATCGTAATCCCATTTCTCGCGCGCGGCTATCGCGTAAATGGAAAGCTGCAGGCTCTTGCGCGCATGGTCGTCGGTGCGCGGCCTGCCGGTCTTGTAATCGATGATGGCCACGCGCTTGCCAGTGATGCGGTCGATGCGGTCCAGGCGTCCCTTCACGCGCACCCCTCCGAGCGTGATGTCGAATACTTGCTCGACTCCGATCACCTCGGTCTGCGGCGCCGCCTGTTGCAATCGAACGAACTCCCGCAATTGGATCGTTCCCTCTTTTTCGTAAAGCTCTCGCTGCACGGAATCCACCATTCCGGAGCGAGCCAGCGTGTCGCGCAGCAGCGCGACCATCTCGTCCGCGGTTTTCGAACGGCCGGCGCGCAGCGATTCGTAGTAATCGCGCAGCAGAGTGTGGATGACGTTGCCATACTGCATCTGCGCGGCCACCTCGCCGGGGACGTTCCAGAAGCGCTCGATCTTGAACTGCAATGGGCAAGTCTCGAATCTCTCGATCACGGTCGCGCTCAATGCACCATCAAAAACGTACGGCGATGGAGGCGGATTGAGCAGCCAAGCGCCGACCCCAGCACTGGGCGTGGCCGCGGCTGCGGCGAGTTCGATGGTGAAGGGCGAGGCATCCTGCTTCGACCAGTAAGGACGGGCATCGCGGTCGTCCACCAGGTCGCGCACGAAGCCGCTCGGACGAGGCACACGGGCGCGGCTGGGACGGGCGCACATCGCCAGCGTTTCCCGCGCGCGCGTCATGGATACGTAGAACAGCCGGCGCTCCTCCTGCTTGTGGATCTCCTTGTCATCACCCGCGGCCACCAGCCCGCGCCGAAGCCCGGGCGGAAACTCGAACAGCTTTTCCCGGAAGCTGGTGGGAAACGAGTTCTGGTTGGCGCGCAGTACGAAGACGTGGTCGAACTCCAGACCTTTGGCGACATGCGCGGTCATGAACTGCACCGCGTCCGGGTCCGCGCCCTCTTCTACAGTCGCGACCGGGACAATGCCGCCCGCCTCGGGGAAATGGTCCATGTAGGCGAGGAACTCGGAGAGTTCGCCGTTCCCCGCCACCGGCTTTTTTGTCCAGTCGAGAACGAACCTCGCGAACGCGAGGACCGGGGGCGCGTTGCGATCAAAAGCAAAACGCTCGAGCACGAACATCAGCACCGCGGCTGTGTTCATGCCCTTACTACGCGCCGTCG
>Ga0335077_10002469_pt1 | contig 22092 bp, 16 predicted proteins | sample Lox_Sample_31_FD_207151 | JGI IMG/M metagenome (GOLD analysis project Ga0335077, IMG submission 207151) | Soil microbial communities from Loxahatchee National Wildlife Refuge, Florida, United States - Lox_Sample_3.1 | ecosystem: Environmental > Terrestrial > Soil > Wetlands | place: USA...
GCGGCGTTCGAAGTCGGGAGTGTCCGGATGAATCCCGGCGACATGTTGGTCGCCTACTCCGACGGCGTGACCGAGTGCCGAAATTCCCAGGACGAGGAGTTTGAAATCACGCGCCTGACCGCCGCCGCGCGTGCTGTCGCCACCGCAGACGCGAATCGCGCGCTTTTTTCCACCCTCGGCGCCGTGCTGGATTTCGCCAATTCCTGCCCGCCGGCCGACGACCTGACGCTCCTCGTGCTTCGCCGGTGCTTGCAGAGCTTCCCCGCCGAAGACATCGCGCGGCTCAAGGATTTTTCGGCTCTTCCTCGGAAGCGCACCGCGGCGACTTAGCCGAAGCGCGCCGATGAGTAAGGACCTGGTTCCAGATCGTTGAATCGGACACACCGGGATCCCGTGGATTGTGTCCCGCGGATCCGCCGCTAGATGTGTGTCCAAAATCCGGCGGAAAGGGACAACCGATGGCAACAGTTTCAAACTCGATCTTGCTCGAAGAAACGGCGCTCTGCGTCGGCCTGAATCAGGCATTGCAGACTTGCCCCGAAATGCTGAACGCAATCTACACGGAACACTATCGTCACGTCCTGCAGGTCTGTCGCCGCTTCTTTCGCCACGCGGAGGACGCCGAAGATGCCGCGGCGGAAGTTTTTTTGAAGCTGCCGAGAGTCCTCGACCAGAAGAACCACACAAAGCCTTTCCGCCCGTGGGTGTCGCAGGTCGCGGGCCGGCACTGCATCGACAAGATTCGCAGGAGAAACCGAGAGAGACGCTGGTGCGTTGACGGCACCGAGATCGGGACGGTCCCCGACAGATGGAGTCCTTCTCCCCTGTCGCAGGTCCTCCGTGACGAGGAGCATCGCCGCCTGCGGGAGCACCTGAATCGCCTGCCCGAGCATTACAAAGTCCCGCTGGTGCTGCGCTACTACCGTCAAATGAGCTATTCGGAGATCGCTCGGCACCTGAATCGCCGCATTCCGACCGTCAAAACTCTCATCTTCCGTGCCAAGGGTAAGCTGCGCCGAAACTTGAGGGGCAACAACCTGGCGTCATAGCCAGGGGCTGTTGGGCCGCGAGATTGGCATCGCGCTAGGAAGACGGCTTGTCCGGCACCGGCTCGCGCGCCAGAAAGTCCGTGGCGAACCGCTCCGCGTAGATGGCAAGCAGTTGTTCGATTCGTTCGTGCGAAGGCGACTTCAGCACGAATCCCGCGTGGTGGTATTTCTTGATGCGCTCGACAATCTCCGGATCGTCATAAGCCGAAGTGTCGGGCTCCTGCTGCCGTGCGAGTGAAACGATCACGCCGGCGTAGTCTTTACGCGTCTGCGGCAAGTGATACGGCATTTTCCCTGCCGTCACCTCCAGGCGCGCCCACTCGCGCCAGAGATTGATGCCTGTGGCGGTTTCCACCATGTTGGAGATGTACGCCCCGCCCACGCGCGCCGCCACTTCCAGGAAGTACACGCGTCCATCCACATGCGCCCTCAGAAATTCCGCGTGCGTCACGCCCCGCACCAGCCCCAAACCCTGAATCAATCCCTGATTGAGCTGCTTCAGTGTCTGCGTGTCCGCCGCATCGCGCGGCAGCGTGCGCGTCGTGAAAACACCGCCGTGGTGAGAGACATCGAGCGGCGGCGCGCCGTAGCTGTGGGCCTCGGCAAACAGAACCGCCCGTTCGCTGACCAGACTGTCCACATGAAAGACTCTGCCCGGAATGAATTTCTCCAGCAGATATTCGGACTGCCGATCGCCCAACTGATCGAGCCACCGCCAGAATTCCTCGGGGGCCTCGATTTTCTTCATACCGATCCCGGAAGCCTGCGCGCGGGGCTTCAGCAGCCACGGACCCGGCACGCGTCCCATGAACTCCCGCAAATCGTCGTGGTTCAGGATGTGGATGAACTCTGGCACGAGCACGCCGAATTCCTGGGCCCGGGCACGCATGGCCAGCTTGTCGCGGAAATACCGAATCGTGGTCTGGCCGATGCCCGGCAAGCGCAAGTGCTCACGCAACGCGGCCACGTGTTCCATGTCGAATTCGTCCAGCGCCACCACCCGGTCGATGTGGCGCGTGCGCGCGGCGTAGCTGACCGCATGGATCAGATCCGCGAGCGGCAGCTCGTCCGGCATGAAAAACATCTCGTCGATCGCGTCGTGCGGCCAGCCGGCATTGCGCAGCTTCTCCACCGTGAGCAGGTACACCGTGCAGCCCATGCTCTTGCACGTGCGCAGAAACTCCTGCCCCTTTTCGTAGGTGCTCACACAGAGAACGGTGATGGGCCTTGCGCTCATGGATGCGCGGATTATATACGCGATATCCCCGAACTTGCCAACCAGCGGCACGGACATTGCTGGCTCAATGTTCGAGTGATATTCTTTGGGCGGAAGAGGTGAAAATTATGTCTCTTTCCACCCGTACGATCGTGTTAGCGGGAGCTCTTGTTGCCGGCCTCTTTTGTGTGTATCTGGCTTTTCTTTCTGCGCGCTTCCTGCTTCCCCTTGTTCTGAAGATGGGTGGCCGTCCCGATGCGGGCGTCGTGAGCGCCGTCATCGTGCTTCTGGTTGTCGCGGGCGGCGCTTCGCACGCGGTGAAAAACCGGAAGAAGCGTCTCTAGATCCTCTGCGCTGGAAACAGAAACTCCAGGAACGGCCCCACCCGCAGCGCCCAGGCCGCCTCATTGTGTTCCGCACCTTCGACGCGCTGGTAGTGCAGGTTCTTCCCGGGCCGCCAGCCTTTGCGGATCAATATGTCACGGAAGCGTTCCACATCGTCCACAATGCGTGGGCCTTCGCGCGTTCCAATGTCCAGCCAGACCCGAGGCAGCGGCTTCACCGGCGCCGCCGCAGCAAAGCGCAGAATCACGCGCTCGTTCCACCAGACCGAGGGAGAAAGCGCCGCAATCTTCCCGAAGATCTGCGGCTGCCGCAATCCCAAGTACAGTGACACCAGCCCGCCCAGCGACGAACCACCGATCCCGGTGTTCTCCGCTCCCCCAAGCGCGCGATACTTCTCCTGCACCATCGGCCGCACTTCTTCCAGCAGGAACTTCGCATAACGGTTCGCGCGACCCCCGCCTAGCCGTGGCGCCCGTGTCGGGGTGTACTCGCCCAGCCGCTGCTTCCCGGCGTTGTAAATGCCCACGATAATCACCGGCTCGACGCGCCCATCGCGAATGCACTGGTCCGCGGTGTGCCCCACATGCCAATCCATTCCCGGTATGAAGGATGTCGCGCCGTCGAAAAGATTCTGCCCATCGTGCAAGTACAGGACGGGATACCGCCGCGACGGCGCGCGTTCGTAGCCCGGCGGCAGATAAACGATCAAATCGCGCTGGTTGCGTAAGAACCGCGAAGGAAACTGCTCGTGCTTGATGAGGTGCGGCGCGCTCACGGAGCGATGACGGCCAGAAGATCTTTAGCTTCCACGTGCTGTCCCGGTGTTACCAGCAGCTTGCTGATCCTGCCGCCGACGGGCGCATAAATGTTCGATTGCATCTTCATGGCTTCCAGGGTCAGAAGTTTAGCACCGCGTTCGACCTTGTGGTTCAGTTGCACGGCGATGCTGCTGATGAGTCCCGCCGTCGGCGCGCCGACCTGCCCAGGGACCTCCGGATCGGCCTTGGGATGCGCGCGCTCCTGGACGCGCAGCGCGCGATCGCGCACGTTCACCTCGCGCGGCTGCCCATTCAGTTCGAAGAAGAGTGTGCGCGTGCCGTCCGGGTGGGGCTCGCTGACGGTAAGGAATTTCACGATCATCGTTTTGCCCGGCTCGATGTCCACGGTGATCTCTTCGGCCGGTTTCAGCCCATAGAAGAAGGCTGGCGTCGGCAGCACGCCCACGTCCGCGTACGCCTGCCGGAATGCGTTGAATTTCAAATATACGTCCGGGTACAGCAGATAGCTCAGCAGCGCGTCCCGCTGGACCGGACGCGCCACTTTCTTCTCGAGTTCCGTCTGCTCCGCTTCAAAATCCGCCGGCGCCAGGCTCGCTCCCGGCCTTCCCTTCAGCGGCGCCTGCCCGCGCAGGATGATGCGCTGTAGCTTTTTCGGCCAGCCGCCCGGCGGCACGCCGAGGGCGCCAGTGAACATCTCCACCACCGAATTCGGCAGCGAAACGTCGTGCTGCTCCTCCATCTCCAGCAGGTCCGCCGGTTTCATCTCGTTCGCGAGCAAGAACAGAGCCATATCTCCCACGACCTTGCTCGACGGCGTCACCTTCACGATGTCGCCGAAGAGCTGATTCACCTCCGCGTACATTCTTTCGACTTCCCGCCAGCGGTGCCCCAATCCCATCGCCGTCGCCTGTTCGCGCAGATTCGTGAACTGCCCGCCGGGAATTTCGTGCTGATAGAGCCGCGCCGAGCCCGCTTTCGGTCCCGAATCAAACGGCAGATAATGGGTCCGCACGGTCTCCCAGAAATCGGAACACTCGTTCAGCGCCTCGATGTCCAGTTGCGTGGCGCGCGGCGTATTGCGCAGCGCCTCAACCAGGGAATTAAGATTCGGCTGGCTTGTGCCGCCGCTCATCGAAGCTATCGCCGCATCCGCCACGTCCACGCCTGCTTCCGCCGCTTTCAAAAGCGAAGCCGCGTTGATCCCGCTCGTGTCGTGCGTATGAAAATGGATGGGAATGCCGACCTCTTCGCGCAGGGCCTCCACCAGCGCGTACGCCGAGTACGGCTTGCACAGACCCGCCATATCCTTGATTCCCAGGAAGTGCGCGCCCAGTTTTTCGAGCTGCTTCGCCATCTTCACGTAATAATTCAGCGAGTATTTCGGCCGCCGTTTGTCCAGGATGTCTCCGGTGTAGCAGATGGCCGGCTCGCAGACTCCGCCGGTTTCGAGCACGGCATCGATCGAAACGCGCATGTTCTCGATGGAATTCAGCGAATCGAAGATCCGGAAGATGTCGATGCCCTGCCGGTGCGCCTCGCGCACGAATTCGACGATGACGTTGTCCGGGTACGACGTGTACCCTACCGCGTTCGCCCCGCGCAGCAGCATCTGGAAACAGATGTTCGGGATGCGCTGGCGCAGCTCGCGCAGCCGCTGCCACGGGTCCTCGTGCAGAAAGCGCATCGATGTGTCGAACGTCGCGCCGCCCCACATTTCCAGGCTGAACAGGTTCGGCAGCCGCTGAGCCACCGCGTTTGCCGTCGCCAGCAAATCGTACGTGCGCACCCGCGTCGCCATCAGCGACTGGTGCGCGTCGCGAAACGTCGTGTCCGTCAGCAGCAGGCGCTCCTCCTTGCGCGTCCACGCCGCGAATTTTTTCGGCCCGAGCTTCTGTAAAAGTTGCCGCGTACCTGGTGGCGGAGCAATCCCCGGAACCTTCGGCGGCGCCCCTTTCTCAATCTCCGGCGGGACGCTCTTCCCCTTCACTTCCGGATTGCCGTTCAAAATCACGTCGCCAAGGTACGAGAGCAGTTTCGTGGCCCGGTCGGCGCGCTTCGTAAACTGGAACAGCTCCGGCAAATCATCCAGAAACGACGTGGTCACTTCGCCGGCGCGGAAGCGCGGATGATTCACCACATTTTCAAGGAACGGAATGTTCGTCTTCACGCCACGGATGCGGAATTCGCGTAGCGAGCGGTCCATGCGCTGGCAGGCTTCCGGCAGATTGTTGCCCCACGCGGTCACTTTCACAAGCAGCGAATCGTAATACGCCGCGAGCAATGCTCCTGCGTAGGCCGTCCCGCCGTCCAGCCGGATGCCGAAGCCCGCGGGCGAGCGATACGTCGAAATCCGCCCATAGTCCGGCGTGAAGTGTTTTTCCGGATCTTCCGTGGTGACGCGGCACTGCAGCGCCGCGCCGTACGACGGCACCTTCTCCTGCGCCGGCAGCGCCAGCGGCTCCTCGTGGAGTTTGTAACCCTGCGCGATCAGGATCTGCGAGCGCACGATGTCGATCCCGGTCACCATCTCCGTAACCGTGTGCTCCACCTGAATGCGCGGATTCACCTCGATGAAATACCACTTCTCCGAATCGACGTCGTAGAGAAACTCCACCGTTCCCGCGTTACGGTAGTGTGCTTTGCGGGCGAGCTGCATCGCCGCGGCGCACAACTCCCCGCGGACTTTGTCCGGCAGGTTGGCCGCCGGAGCCACCTCCACCACTTTCTGGTGCCTACGCTGCACAGAACAGTCGCGTTCGTATAAATGCAGAAGGTTCCCGTGCTCATCGGCGAGGATCTGCACTTCAATGTGGCGCGCGCGCGGAAGGAATCTCTCCAGGAAGACGGATGCGTCGCCAAACGCCGATTTCGCCTCGCCCTGCGCCTCTTCCAGCCGCGCCGCAAGCTGCTCCGGGTCATGCACGACACGCATGCCGCGCCCGCCGCCGCCCATCGCCGCCTTCACAATCACCGGGAATCCAATTCCCGCAGCGATTCTCTGCGCTTCCGCGGCAGACGCCACCGGCTTCTCTGTTCCCGGCAGTGTGGGCACGCCCGCCGAGGCCGCTAGGCGCCGCGCCGCAGTCTTGTCGCCCAGTAATTTCAGCAGCTCCGGCGTAGGCCCAACGAAAGCGATGCCGGCTTTCGCGCAAGCCCGCGCCAGCGCGGGATTCTCCGAAAGAAATCCGTAACCCGGGTGAATCGCGTCGACTTCATGATCCTTGGCGACCGCAATAATCGCCGGAATATCGAGGTACGCCTCCACCGGTCCTTTGCCCGCGCCCACTTGATAAGCCTCATCGGCCTTGAACCGGTGCAACGCCAGCCGGTCTTCGTGCGAGTAAATCGCCACGGTACGCAGCCCCAGTTCATTCGAGGCGCGGAATATGCGAATGGCGATTTCGCTGCGGTTCGCAGCCAGCAATTTGCGGATTGGTCGATGTTTCTTCATGTGGATATGCCCGCCGGCTGCGTCGGGGCAATCCAAAAGTTTACATCGTTTCGCGCAAGAAACCACAAAGGCCGGTTATTTCAGGTTATTTCAATGAATTCGTGCGGAAATTCAGATGCGTGCCATCAGCGCGAGTCCGGCGCTAATGCTTCAGCAGCGGCGCCGCATATCGGATGGGGACGCCGAAATTCGATCCGCCAAACCCGCGTACCACCGCGAAGGTCACCCCGATTACGCCGCCATCCTTGTTCAAGAGCGGTCCGCCCGATCCGCCCGACGTGGTCTGCGCATCATACACGATCTTATCCGGCAGCACGTCTCCCACGTGGCCCTGCGTCACCAGCGGCCGGATCAGTTTGCGCTTGGCCAGCTCTGTCAGGATCAGCTTGGGGTCGCCTCCGCTGAGCTTCACGATCTGCTTGACCGTTTCGTCGCCCGCCCGCGCCAGGATGGCGTCCAGGCCGGTGGCATAGCCCAAGCTGATCAGTGCCTCTCCGCTCACCGCTCCGTCTTTCCGCCCGTCCAGTTTCAGCATGGGCCGCTTTAGTTCGGAAAGATCCCCGTGCACTAATGCCAGGTCCGCTTCCTGGGAAATCCGCGAGATTCCCACCGGGATGCCGCTGGTTTCCCCGGGGAAGTAGGCCGTCATCTCGGCAATGACTGGTTCCAGCCCCTGTTGAATCGCTCCGCCCAATTCGTCGTTCTGCCACCAGGGCTGCACGACATGATGGTTCGTCAGGATCTTTCCATCCCCGGCGATAAATCCCGTGCCGAAAAAGTCCGCACGCAGTTCCGGAGCCCGGCCTTCTGTCGTGTAAACCGTATTTCCGTCGCTGTCTTTCAACGGCGAACCGTCGCTGTTGATGCCGCCGTAGCGCAGCCGCTTCCCGGACTCCTTCTCATTGAAGGCTACGGAAACATGCAGCAGGCACACGCTGGGCGCATACGCGTGGATCACCGTCTCCGCCGCCTGCGAATTTCCTTCAATCTTGCTCAGTCGGCTGGTGGTCTCATCGAGTTGCCGGCGCAGCTCTCCGACGTCGCCTGGGTTCGGTGCGGAGAGCTTCTGCCGCAGCGCCTCCGATTGTTGCTGCAATTGCTCCTTCTGCTGGAGCACGTCGGCATTCGCGGGATCCTCGCGCAGCCGCCGGGCGGAGGCGAGCAACTGCTCCTCGTTCTGGACGCTGTGCTCCAGTTGCGAAATGACCGTATAGGCTCGCCGCGTCTCCTTCTCGGCCTTGCGGGAATATAGGAAGAAGATCCCGGCAATCACCAGCGCCACACCCATCAGAGCGCCCACGCCTATCTTCAGGATGCGCTCCAGCGAAAACGCGTCCCGCGTCATCTTTTCCGTGACGGCCAGCGCCTGAAACGCCGTCTGCGCCACCTGGTAACTCTCTTCCGCGTTGCGGACTTTGCGGTCGAGCTCGGCGATAGCTCGTTTTTCGCGCAGTTGCGCGCGAACGCGGGCGAGCAGCTCCACTTCATCGCCGGGCTGCAAAAGCACGTCGTCGGCGCCCTGGTCCAGCCAGAACGCGGCTTGCGTGGGACTCCCTCGAGTCAAAAGAAGGGTGCGAGGCCTGGCGTTCTGAGGGGAATCTTTGACCGCGTTCAGGAGCGAGTGGATGGAGGGCTCGGGGACGCCACTGGTCAGCACGATAACGTCGTCAGATCCATGGCGCAAACTGGTGATCGCATCCTCGGCCGACACCACGATCGTGACATCGTACCGGTTGCGGCCAAGGAGGTTGCCCAGGCCCTCTCCTTCCGCCGCGTCGGGCGCGACGATCAGCAGTTTTTCCTGGAGCGCGACCAAACAGTTTCCTCCGGCCACTTCGAGCATGCCGCACACCCTTCAGCAGGGGAGCCGGAAGTTTACCCCAAATCATTTAGACACGCGCAAGAATCGTGATGGGCACAGGAAAGTGCGTAGGCGGGAAAACGATTTGATTGAAATCCGATTCAGTACTTCCGCAAAACGCCGATGACCCGGCCCTGAATCTTCACGTCACTGGCTGGCACGAAGATCGGGGTCATCTCCGAATTCGCAGGCTGGAGGCGGATCTTGCCAGCGCCTTCGCGATAGAAACGCTTCAACGTAGCATCCTCGCCGCCAATCAGGGCCACGACGATATCCCCGGCGTTGGCTACCTGAGTCTGCTCGCACACCACGAAATCGCCGTCCATGATGTGGTCTTCGATCATGGAGTTGCCCTTCACCTGCAACACAAACGAATTTCCGCCCCGCGCAAAATCACCCAGCGAGAGCGTTTCTCGCTCCTCAACGGCTTCCAGCGGACGGCCCGCCGCGATCCGCCCGACCAGGGGCAGCTCCTGGATGCGCCGCTCGATCACTTGCTCCTTCACGGGTTTCGGCAATTGCACAATCTCGATCGATCGGCTCTGGTTGTAGCCGCGGCGGATGAAACCCTTCTTCTCCAGCGTACTGATGTGCTTGTGGACCGTGGCCAGCGAAGTCAGCTTCATCCCTCGCCCGATCTCCTCGAAACTGGGCGCGTAGCCATGGCGCGTCTCGAATGCCACCAGGTAGTCCAGAACTTCCTTCTGCCGTTTCGTCAGGGCCATGAATCCCTCCGCTTCGCATCTCTCGCTCGCGTTGAGCTTCTTCGTAGAGGCCGCGCGGGCCGCATAGCCCGCACATTCGGGCAGCTTTACTCTAGGCGAAAAGAAAGCGAACGTCAAGCACCTTTTCCGGTACTTCCCCCTCTCTCGTACTATTTTGTTCTCTTCCCTTTCCAGACATGCTTATCCTCATGGCGAATGCCCGCTTCCGTTCCGCAGGCGTCACTGCCGCCGCGACTCTCGCTATTCTCGGGTCCTCCACCGCGCTGCTCACGTGGGGTTACTTCGTTCTCCGTGTGTTGAATGCCCCTCCGGATGTTGACGGGAAACACCTCTACGAGCTTTTCCCTTTGACCGTCGCCCTGATCGCTGCGGTGCCCCCCGTCGTGATTTTCATCGGCTTGCGCTTGGGCATCGGCTTGTTCCAGTTGGAGCCGTGGGCGCGCCTGGCGGCGTTGATCTGGGCGTCGATGGCGCTTCTCTTCTGCCTCGGCATGATCGCCTTCCGTCCCTTCGAAACATTTTTCATCCCTGACCGTTTTGTCAGCGAGTTTCAATCCTTCCAGCAGTTGGTGGCCGTCGCTTTCATCATCATGCTGATGCCCGTCAGTATCTGGTGGTTGTTTTACTTCCGCAGCAAAAGTGTTAGAGTGCAGTTTCTTCCCGCAGACAGCGAATGTTCCGTGCACACGGTGTCTCCTGCCGGACGGACTTAACTTTCGATCTTAAGCCTCGCTCCATCATTCTTCTCGGGAAGCCGGAGAAAACCCGCCGTGAGCTCGGCCAAGCCTACCGCATCTGTGGTTGCCTCGGGAATTATCGCGATTATCGGCAGTTGCCTGGCAATCCTGGGTTGCCTGCTGGGGATTCTCGGCTTGTCCTTGATTTCCTCGACGTCCCCCGCCGCGAGCCTGCCCGCTTCCGTCAAAGGGCTCTCGCTTGCCGGGATGTGCGTGCTCTTGGGCATCGCCATTTTTGGAATCTTCGCCGGCGCGGGAATATTGCGCCTCAAGAACTGGGCGCGTGTTAGTGTTCTCATTTGGGCGGCCATCACGGTTCTCATCAGTTCGGTTGCGCTCCTGTTCACCCTTGTTCTGCCCCTTCCGGAAACTCCCGGCGCTCCGGCCGGATTTGCGACTGGCGCGAAGGCATTCGTGGCCTTCTTCTACACCATCCCCTTGGTCATTGGCATCTGGTGGCTGATTTTGTTTAACCGGAGAGCTATCCGCGCCCAATTCACCGGCGCCGGCATGCTCGCTGAGCAAGCCGCTTCGCCGGCAAAGCCGCGTTGCCCACTACCCGTCGCCGTCGTCGCTGGGTTCTTCCTGTTTTCCTTCGTTTGTTGCTTCGCCTTCGCACTTTTCGGCCTCCCCCTTCCTGTTGTTCTTTTTGGACGTCTCCTCCATGGCTCGCTCGGCTCCGGTATTTTTTCGCTGACCGCTGTGCTGATTCTTGCTTCCGCGATCGGGCTGCTGAAACTGAAACGCTGGAGCTATCCGCTCCTGATGGCTCTGCAATTGTTCTGGCTAATCAGCGGCACGGTCACCTTTCTGAGCCCCGGGTACGCGCGCACGATGCAGGAAGTCCTTGGCGAGATGCATCTGCCGCAGCAGGAATCCGTCTCTCAGATGTACATGCAGAGCCGTTCTCTGGCGTTCTTCGGGCTGCTGCCGAGCCTTGTGGTCCTCGCCATTCTCTTCTACTACCGCAACGATTTTCGGAAGGCGGCAGAGGCTCGGGAAAAAACCGGCGCCTGACGGCCTCCTACAACCGCAACGTGGATGGGGGCTTGGCTGCGGGGCCTTTCTGTCGCAACCCGCCTGCTGTGACGCACATCACGCCCCTTCACTGCCACGCACCACGTGCCCTGTGATCTCCATTTCCCCTTTCACACTGTGTTATTCTCTCTAAGTCAGCCCCGGGCGGCCGGCGCGCGCTCTCGCTTCCTTTCCGTTTCGCCCATATCCGAGGGGCTATCCTTCTCTTCTCACCGGTGAGGAGGCGTTGCACGACGGGGGTTTGGAATCACGATGTCGACATTGATGGAAGTTCCCTCTGGTAAGACCAAACGCGAAGTGATCGAACAAGCGGTCATCCGCTTCGCCGGTGATTCCGGTGACGGTATGCAGGTCACCGGCAGCCAGTTCACCAACACGGTTGCGCTCTATGGAAATGATATTGCCACGTTCCCGGACTACCCGGCCGAAATCCGCGCCCCCGCCGGCACGGTGCCCGGGGTCAGCGGCTTTCAGCTGAATTTTTCTTCCGGTGAAGTCTATACGCCCGGCGACACGGTGGATGCTCTTATCGCCATGAATCCCGCGGCTCTCAAGGTCAACATTGGCGACCTGAAGCCCAACGGCATTGTCATCGTCAATTCGGACAGTTTCAAGGAAGGCGATCTGCGGAAGGCCCACCTCACTACGAATCCTCTCGAGGATCACTCTCTCGATAAGTTCCGCGTCTTCCCGGTCGAACTTCAGCGCCTGACTCGCGCGGCCCTTCAGCATCTTGGCTTGGACGCCAAAGCCATGGACCGCTGCAAGAATTTCTTCGCGCTCGGCATGTGCTACTGGCTCTACAACCGGTCCATGGATCCGACCTTCCGCTGGATCGATGACAAGTTCAAGAAGAAGCCGCTCTTCGTCGAAGCCAACAAGCTGGCGCTCAAGGCCGGCTATTCTTACTGCGAAGCCACCGAAGCCTTCCAGATCAGCTACGAGATCCCGCCGGCGCAGCTGAGCCCGGGGCTTTACCGCAGCCTCAGCGGCAACCAGGCGCTTGCTCTCGGCTTCGTCGCCGCCGCACAAAAATCCGGGCTGCGGCTTTTTCTCGGCAGCTACCCGATCACCCCCGCTTCGGACATTCTTCACGAGCTTTCCATGTTCAAGGATTTCGGCGTCCTGACTTTCCAGGCCGAAGATGAAATCGCGGCAATCACCTCCGCGATCGGCGCTTCCTACGCCGGGGCGCTGGCTATCACCACCACGTCCGGTCCGGGCATGGCCCTAAAGACCGAAGCTCTGGGTCTGGCCGTCATGACGGAACTCCCGCTGGTCATTTGCGACATTCAGCGCGGCGGGCCCTCCACGGGTTTGCCGACCAAGACCGAGCAGGCGGACCTTCTTCAGGCGCTTTTCGGACGCAACTCCGAGGCGCCGATTCCTGTTCTTGCCGCCTCCACGCCGGCCGATTGCTTCTGGATCGCCGTGGAGGCCAGCCGCATCGCGCTCAAGTATATGGTGCCTGTCATCATCCTCTCCGATGGCTATCTGGCCAACGGCGCGGAGCCCTGGCGGATTCCCACCGTCGACGAAATCCCCGGCATCGCCGTGAAATTCGAGAAGAATCCCGACGGCTTTCAGCCGTACAAACGCGATCCCCAAACGCTGGCACGGCCTTGGGCCATTCCCGGCACGCCTGGCCTCACCCACCGCATCGGCGGTCTCGAAAAGCAGGACGTCACCGGCAACGTCAACTATGAGCCGCTGAATCATGAAAAGATGGTGCGCATCCGCGCGGCCAAGATCGAGGCCATCACCCAGGATGTGCCCAACGTGATGCCCACCGGCGATCCCGAAGGTGATCTCCTGATCGTCTCCTGGGGCTCGACCTTTGGCTCCATCATGCAGTCTGTGAAGGCGCAGCGCGCACAGGGCCGCAAGATCGGGCACCTCCACCTGCGCTATCTCAATCCGCTTCCCGCAAATCTCGGAGACATCCTGAAGCGTTACAAGAAGATTCTCGTGCCCGAACTCAACATGGGCCAACTTCTGTGGGTTCTCCGCGCCAAGTACCTGGTCAACGCTGTCGGCCTTAACAAGATTCAGGGCCGTCCGTTCAAACAGAACGAACTCGATCAGAAGATCGAAGAAATGCTGGGTCTCTAGGAGAACGCCATGACCACGACTGCCCTTCCTCCGCTTTCCAAGAAGGATTTCCAGACCGACCAGGAAGTCCGCTGGTGCCCCGGCTGCGGCGACTACGCGATTCTCTCCGCCGTCCAGTCCGTGTTCCCCGAGCTCGGCATCCCCCGTGAGAATTTTGTGGTGGTATCCGGCATCGGCTGCTCCAGCCGCTTTCCTTACTACATGAACACCTACGGCTTCCACTCCATTCACGGCCGCGCGCCCGCGGTGGCGTCCGGCATCAAGATTGCCCATCCGGAGTTGGAAGTGTGGGTGGCTACCGGCGACGGCGATTCGCTCGCCATCGGCGGCAATCACACCATCCACATGCTGCGCCGCAACGTCGGCGTCAAGGTCCTGCTCTTCAACAACCGCATCTACGGGCTGACCAAGGGCCAATACTCGCCGACTTCCGAGTTCCACAAGGTCACCAAGTCCACGCCGTTCGGCTCGCCGGACCGTCCTTTCAATCCGGTTTCGCTCGCTATCGGCTCGGAATCGACCTTCGTCGCGCGTTCCGTGGACGTCTTCCAGGCGCACCTGAAGGACACGCTCAAAGCCGCTGCCGCCCATCGTGGCTCCGCTTTCGTCGAGATCCTGCAGAATTGCAACATATTCAACGACGGCGCCTGGCTCGGCCTTACCGAAAAGGATGCCCGCAGCGAACACGTCCTGCAGCTCGAGCACGGCAAGCCGCTCATCTTCGGCAAGAACCGCGAGAAGGGCATCCGCCGGATGCGCGATGGCGATATCGAAGTCGTTCCACTCGGTAACGGCATCTCCGAGTCCGATCTCGTCGTGCACGACGCTCATCACCACAGGCCGTCGTACGCGTTCTTGCTCTCACACATGGAGCACCGCCCCGGCTTCCCCACTCCCATCGGCGTTTTCCGCGCCTGGGACGATCTGCCGCGTTACGAAGATGTCATCAACGAGCAGGTCGCGGAAGTCATCAAAAAGAAGGGCCCCGGCAATCTGGACACGCTGCTGAAGGCCGGCGACACCTGGGAAGTCAAGTAGAACAAACGGCACAGAGTGTGTGGCTGCCGCTCACGCCATGTTGGCGAGCGGGCATGCCTGCGTTCACAAATCGCACTGCGCGCGCCGCGGATCCACCTTCGGATGAAACCAACTTGTCTCTGGAACATCCAACAGAAGCGGCTACAATCTTTCCCATGGATCAGGATGCCAAACTCATTCCCTTTTCTCTCCTGGGCGACGCCGATCCCGTCCCCCCGGCCGTCTATGTCACCGAGCCCGATCAGGCCAAGTCGCTCTCCCTGCTCTATGAAATCAGCCATGAGCTGACCTCCATCCTCGACCGCCAGGAACTCCTTCGGCGCATCGCCGAGCGCGTCAAGAAACTCGTCGACTACCACGTTTTCACGGTCATGCTCTGGAACGAACAGGCGCAGATGCTCGAAAGCGTCTTTTCCATGCGCTTTCAGGATGCCATCCCTTCCCGCCTCCAGATGCCGCTCAATCAAGGCATCACCGGCACGGCCGCCGCGGAGCGCCGCACCATTCGCGTCGTCGATGTCCGTCTCGATCCGCGCTATCTGCAGTGCGAAGAGGGAGTGGAGGTGCGCTCCGAGCTTGTCGTCCCGCTACTGTTGCAGGAACGCCTGATTGGCGTCCTCGACCTCGAAAGTACGGTTCCCCAGGCCTTCACCGCGGAACACGAACGCCTGCTGAACATTCTCGGCTCCTACATCGCCGTGGCTCTCGAAAACTCCCGCCTCTTCGAGGAAGCGCGAGACAACCAGGTGCGCCTGCAAAACGACCTGGAAACCGCGCGCGAAATCCAGCGCCAGCTTCTGCCTTCCGGAGCGCGCGAAGTCCCCGGGCTCGATCTGGCCACGGCGTACGTCCCGGCGCGCGAACTTGGCGGCGATTTCTACGACCTGCTCCCTTACGGAGTCGGCCGGCTCGCCATCGCCAATGGCGACGTCTCCGGCAAGGGCACGGCCGCCGCCCTCTATGGCTCGCTCGCCATCGGCATTCTCCGCGAATTGGTCCACGACCGCGAGGCCTCCGCGGCCGAAATGCTCGAACTGCTAAACGGACGGTTGCTGGCGGCCAGGCTCGACGCCCGCTTCATCGCCATGCAGTTTGCCATCTACGACGCGGCCTTGCGTGAGCTCAACATCGCCAACGCCGGCGGCACCTACCCGCTCCTCATCCGCGACGGCGAAGTGAAGGAGATCAATGTCGCGGGCGTGCCCCTCGGCCTGCTTCCCGACGTGGATTATGATGAAACCCGGCTCGCCCTTCGCCCCGGCGACATCGTCGTGTTCGCTTCCGATGGCATCCAGGAATCCATGAACAAGGACCTGGAAGAGTTTGGGGTCGACCGGCTGAAATCCATCCTAGCCACGGTCACCCCGGCTGACCCTGGTTACACCGTGGCGCAGCGCATCGTCAAAGCCACCGACGAACACACCGGTCCTGGCCGCCAGGCGCACGATGACCGCACACTCCTCGTCTTGCGCGTCACCGAAGACGCCGACTCCGACTTCTCCAAGCTCCCCATCATCTACTGATTAAACTGTGTAGCAGCGGCTTCACGCCGCAACGCCGGCGGGTATCCGGACTCATCGGTCGGACTCAGGGGAACAAGGGACCCGTGAATCACCGCTTCAAGAACGTCCCTCGGTTCAGTTCCTCAAACGCTTGCTGCAATTCCTGCTGTGTATTCATAACGATCGGCCCGTACCACGCCACCGGTTCCTCTAGCGGTTTCCCGGAAACGAGCAGAAAACGAATCCCCTCATCCCCCGCCTGCACCATCACCTCATCCCCGCGATCGAACAGCACCAGCGTGCGGTTATCCGCCTCGGTCGGCGGCTTTGTGTCGAGCCAGCCCACGGGTTCCGTCGGCACTGCCAGCGGATCGGACGCATTGCAGAACTTTCCCGCTCCCGCGAACACGTACGCGAACGCGTGCCGCGTCGTCTCCACCGGAAGCACCTTTCTCTCTCCCGGTGGAACCGACACGTCCAGGTAAATCGGATCGGCCGCGATACCGTCGACCGGCCCTTTCTTTCCCCAAAAGCTCCCGCAAACCACGCGAACATGCGTCCCGTCGTCGTCCGTCACCTCCGGAATGTCCGTTGACTGCACTTCCTGATAGCGCGGCGCCGTCATCTTCAGTGAGGACGGCAGATTCGCCCACAACTGGAATCCATGCATCCGCCCCACTTCGTCTCCCTTGGGCATCTCCTGATGGATGATGCCGCTGCCCGCGGTCATCCACTGCACGTCGCCTGATGCAATCGCTCCTTTATTTCCTAAACTGTCGCCGTGCTCTACGGTTCCGGCCAGCACGTAGGTGATCGTTTCAATCCCGCGATGTGGGTGCCAGGGAAATCCCGCCAGATAATCCTCCGGCACATCGTTCCGGAAATCGTCCAGCAGCAAAAACGGATCGAAGTCCGTGGTGTTCCCGAAGCCAAACGCCCGCCGCAGGTGCACTCCCGCTCCTTCTCGCGTGGGCTTCGAACGAATCAGCCGCTTAATGGGTCGTATGGACATATTCCCCTCCCCCTTGTCGGGCCAACCACCCCTGTTCACCCCTATAGATGCGCTTGATTCTTCCTCGGCTATACGTCTGCTCCGCGCATCCTTGGGTTCCTGTCCTCCGCCTCGGGCCAGGAGACATCCTCCCCGGCTTCGCAACGGTGTAGGATGGTTCCGCGTGGCTGACAAAAAACACAAACCCATAGTTGAGCCAAGTTGCTCCGCACCGGGCGTTTCACGAGCTGTGTTGGCGCTGTTGGTGACGGTGTCCCTCCTCCCCGTTGCATCGCCAGCCCAGGAACGCAAAGAGCCGGACAAAAACACAAAAAGTGAGAACCTCACGTGGACGCCGCCATCCGTTGATTCCCCTCTCCGGTCGTTGTCCGCTTCTCCACCTTGTGATCTCGCAGGTGTCCTCGAGAAGACCGGGGAAAGAGCTTCGGAACTGGCCTCGAATCTGGAGAGATTCACGGCACAGGAGCAGATCGCATACAAGATGCTCGACCAAAGCGGAGTGCCAAGGGAACTCGACTCTGGCACGTTCAACTATGTGTTTGCCTTTGAACAACGCAACGGAGGAGTTGCCAGTCAGGAATACAGAACCCCAGTCAAGGGCAGCGCTTCCTTCGCTGCCAGCAGCCAAGACACCGGCCAAGTGGCTCTCGCCCTGATTTTCCATCCCAACATGAGGACAGACTATTTGATGGACTGTCAGGGTCTGGACAAATGGAATGGTCAACCCGCCTGGGTCCTTCATTTCCAGCAGCGCAAGGACAAACCGCGGAGAACCCTGCACGTCCTGGCCGGAAGTGTTGTTTACGGGGCCAGGGTGAAAGGGCGCGCCTGGGTCTCTACGGGGAGTTTCCAGATCATCCATCTGGAGACCAACCTGATGAACGGTGCTCCCGAAGTCCAGTTGCGAACCAACGCGGTCTCCATCGACTACGCCCCTGTCCGGATTCAGTCCCGGAAACTCGAATTATGGTTGCCCGTGCGCATCGAAGCGTATTGGGAATTTGAGAACTATCGCAAGATCCTTGTCCACACCTTCACGGATTTCCAGCTTTTCGCGGTGGATACTGAAGAAAAAGCTCAGAAGCCCGAGGGACCCCAATAATCTCGGCGCATTTTCTATTTGGCGCTTTGCCAATCCTGTCCGTTTCCTGCCAGCGCTTTCATGAACTCGCAACGCCGCAGCAGCGCAGAAAAACGCACATCGTCTCGGAGCAAGTCCCATTTCGCGTCCGCCGGCAGGAAGAGCAAGTGCACGTCCCGCGCCTCCAGCGCCCGCTCCAACCATTCCATGGCTTTGTCTTGTTGCCCGAGACCCGCATAGACCAGGGCGTTGGCGTACGGCGGCACGAAGCGCTCCCGCGACACGGCCTCCAGAATCTTCAGCGCCGCCTGAGCTTCATCCACTCGCCCAAGCTTCGCGCAAACGTAACCCCGCAGGGAGATGGCCTTGCTGTTCCCTTTGGACAGGCGCACCGCCGCATGGAGTTGCTCGAGCGCCACTTCGTGTTCTCCAAGTTGCTCGCACGCCTGCGCGAGTTGCAGATGCCCCACCCAGAATTCCGGATCAATCACGATCGCCTGCCAAGCAAACTCTTTCGCCACCTTGAAATCGCGCCCTAGAAATGCCGCCTGCGCCGAAAGTGCCTGGTACACCGCCAGCAGCGGATCCAGTTCCCGCGCGCGCCGCATCGCGGCTCGCCCCTCCTCGTATCTCCCCGCATGCGCACAAAGGAGCCCGAGCATTCGGTGCGGGAGGGGATAATTGGCATCCAGCTCCACCGCCTTCCGGAACGCGGCCTCAGCTCCAATCCAGTCCCAATCCAGCCAGAACTTCACGAATCCGAAGGACGCCTGCACTTCTGCCAGATTGGGCTCGGACCTCATGGCTCGCGACGCTGCTTCCTTCGCGCGCGGCCAAACGTCCAGCGTTGGCGCGTCGCCGTTGATGGGTGTGGACGCCAGCGTGTCCGCGATTCCGGACCACGCCAGCGCGTAGTCCGGATCCAGTTGCGTCGCCTTCCTGAAGTATTCGATCGCGCGCTTCGTTGTGGGCGGCGACAGTTGATGCCAGTAGTGCCGCCCGCGAAGATACAGGTCGTACGCCTCCGCGTTTCGCGTTTGCCGCCGTGCCAACGCGCGGACTCGTCCGGAGGAGAGCCGCAAGCGGATCTGCTCCGCGATCACCGCGCTCAGCTCCTGCTGAAACGTCAGCAGGCTGCCCGGCTCGCTGTTGTAGGATGCCGACCAGACCTGCACTTGGTCTCGCGTGCGAATCAGCTTGGAGGTGATGCGCAGCCTCCCGCCCTCTCCACGAATCGAGCTTTCAATGAGGTAATTCGCTTCCAGCTCTTGTCCGATTTCAGCCAGCGTCTTCGTGGTCGATTTGTAGCGCATTACCGTGGTCCGGCCGATGACTTGAAAATGTTCCGGATCCACCTGACCCAGCGACGCGATAGTCTCTTCGGTTAGCCCATCGGCCAGGTAGTCGTGTTCGGGGCCGGTCCCGATATTCTCGAACGGCAGAACTCCCAGCCGAACCGTCGTCGCGGCTGCCTCGGGTTCCCCCTCTGGGGACTCTCCCTCCACCTCCGCCACAAACCGGTAGCCCCTTCCCGGAACCGTAAGGATGTAGCGGCTGTCTCCTCGGCCCTCCCCGAGCGCCCGGCGCAGCGCCGAAATGTTCTGGTTCAGGTTGTTTTCTTCCACGACCGTATCGGGCCAGATGGCCTTCATCAGGTCGTCTTTCTCCACCAGTTCGCCCTTGCGCCGGACCAGGTACAGCAGCGTATCGAAGACTTTGGGCGTCAGCGGCACGGGGTTGCCCTCGCGCAGCAGCACGCGCCGGCCGACTTCCATCCGGAAGCCACCGAACTCGTAGGTCCCCCGGTCTTTGCCCTTCATCGCTCTCAACCTGCCGTGGACTTTCAGAACGTTTCAGAACTCTTTAGCCGCCTTCTAAAGACTTTCACCCCGTAGCGCGACGAGTATATGCCCGGCAGGCCCCGCGGCCCAAACCCGGGGAAGTCAAAAACGAGGAGGAAACAACATGAAGTCACACATTTGGAAGGCAACCGCAGTATTGGCAGTAGCTCTCGTGTTCGTGCTTTCCCAGGTTCACTGGGCGAGCGCGAAGTCTGGCCGCCCGGACATGGAAGCCGGTCGGCTGGAGGGAACCTGGGTGGTGTCGGTCCAGCAGTTGAACTGTTCGACGAAGGCACCCCTGGGCGTTCCCTTTGAGTCTCTTCTGACCTTCAACCTGGGCGGCACCATGACCGAAACCACCTCCAATCCCATGGTCTACCCCGCGCTGCGCGGCCCCGGCCACGGTGTCTGGGCACGCACGGGATGGCGCTCGTACAGCTCCTCGCTCCTGGCGCTTATCACCTTGAACGGAGCTCTCGCCAAGACGCAGAAGATTACCCAAGACATCGAGGTCGACAATGACGGCAACGCGTTCACGAGCGAAGCCAACGTCTATTTCTACGATCCCGCTGGCAATCTCCTCGTTTCGGGTTGCGCCGCCGCCACTGGCACACGTTTTGAATAGCCGGTACTTCGGCCAGCACCCCGGCCAGCGGCTCTGCGGGGCAACACCCGTTGCCCCGCAGCCCCCTGTTAAATACTTTCCTGCTACGCATACGGGGGAGGCTCGCCGCTTTCTCCGCTCCTTCCCCAGTGGTATCGTAGGTTCCTCTAGGAGAGAATTGTCTGTGAATCGTTCCACCGGCTTGTTCCACGCCTTATAATCCGAGAGGTGAGATGGTGGATCGTACGCGAGTTGCAGCACTCCTCACGATGTTCCTGCTTCTTTTCCTTGTCCTGTCGTGCAACAACAAACAGAAGTCTTCCTCGATGGCGGAAGGACCCAGCGGCCCCGCATCCGCAAAAAAGGGGTCGACGGCGGACATGTTGGGATCGGAAACCATTTCGCCGGAAGGCTTCTCAAGCGAAGGGGCGAACGCGGCGGAATCCGATCATCTGACCCTCCCTACTAGTTTCGGGCGACAGACCGGCGACCTCGACCAGATGATGAAAGCGGGCAAAATCCGCGCTTTGGTAACGATCAACCCGATCTCGTTCTTCTATTCACACGGAAAGCCTAAGGGCACGCTCTACGAAGAGCTGGAGCAGTTGGAACGAGTCGTGAACAAGAAGTACAAAACCGGGGCGCTGAAGGTGAAGGTCAATTTCATTCCGATGCGTCCCGATGAACTGGGACCGGCGCTTGCACAGGGGGTAGGGGACTTCATCGCGACTGGCGTTGTGATTACGCCAGGGCGCCAGAAACACTACGCGTTCACCACACCCACCATGACAAACGTGACACAGATCATCGTCACCGGGCCGGAACTGGCAAACGCCGCGAGCTTCGACGATCTCGTCGGAAAAGACATCTATGCCAATCCGCTCACCGTCGGCTACGACAATCTGATGAAGATCAATGAGGAGCGTGCGAAAGCGGGGAAGGACCCGCTCTCAGTGAAGACTGCGGACAAGAACTTGCAAGAGGATGACCTGGTGGAGATGGTGAACGCTGGACTGATTCCCGCGACCGCGGCAATGCAGCACAGGGCCGGCCTGTGGGAGCAGGTCCTGCCCAACCTCAAGTTGCACCCGGAATTGGTTGTCGTAAGCGAGGGCCAACTGGGTTGGGTCATGCGCAAGGACAACCCTGAGTTGAAGAAATTGCTGGATGGGTTCCTGGAGACGCACGGAGAGGGAACGCTCTTTGGAAATACCCTGCTGCAGAGGTACCTGAAGAACACCAGATGGGTCAGGAACTCGACCTCCGCGGCGGAGATGAAGAAGTTCGCCGGTTATGTGGAGTACTTCAAGAAATATTCGGCGCAATACAACTTTGACTATCTGATGATTGTGGCGCAGGGTTACCAGGAATCGCTTTTGGACCAGAGCCGAACGAGCCCGGCGGGGGCCGTCGGCATCATGCAGGTGATTCCCAAGTATGCGGCGGCCAAGCCCATCAATGTTCCCGATGTCAGCACCGCGGACAAAAACATACTGGCCGGCGTGCGCATGCTGAACAACATTGCCACGAACTATTTCAATGACCCGTCGATCGACGAGGTAAACAGGATCCTGCTCACGTTTGCCAGCTACAACGCGGGGCCCAACCGGATCGTGCGTCTGCGCAAGGAGGCTGAAGCTGAGGGGCTGAACCCAAACAAGTGGTTCGGCAATGTGGAACTGGAAGTGGCCAAGGATGTCG
>Ga0335077_10002473_pt1 | contig 22061 bp, 19 predicted proteins | sample Lox_Sample_31_FD_207151 | JGI IMG/M metagenome (GOLD analysis project Ga0335077, IMG submission 207151) | Soil microbial communities from Loxahatchee National Wildlife Refuge, Florida, United States - Lox_Sample_3.1 | ecosystem: Environmental > Terrestrial > Soil > Wetlands | place: USA...
CACGACATCGACGTGGCTCATGCGGGCGCCTACTCCCTCTATATCGAGGGCATCCGGCGGACCGACCGCCTCTGCGCCGAGCTTTGGAAAGCTGTCCAAAGCGAACCGGATTACGCCGGAAAAACTACCCTCTTTATTCTTCCGGATTTCGGTCGCGATGCTGACGAGGACGCCGGCGGGAACGGCTTTCAACACCATCGCACCGGCGATGTCGTCTCCCGCACTACGTGGATGATGGTTCTCGGGCCGGGCATTCGCGAAGGCGCGGTTTTCGACCGCCCCGTCGATAGCACCGATCTGGTGCCTACTCTCGGATCCATGATGGGTTTCTCCCCTTCACTCTCCAGGGGTAAGCCGATTCAGGAAGTTCTGTAGGGCGTATGCTTCACGAAAATCTCAAAGCGGAGCAATTCAGCGGCTATCCTCCCGAAGCGCGAAAGCTGGCCTTGGACTATCTCGCGACCTTTCAACGCCTCCCGCTGAGCTTCCTGCCAAGCCTTCTCAGGGAAGTGATCGAGTACGACTTCAAATTCCCCATTGAACGTACAACGCTCGAGAAAGAGCTCGCGAAATTGCGCTCGCTTTCCCCGGAGGACACACAAGCCTGGTTTCGCGAGTTCGAGGAAATCAGGCTTTCTTCCAAGCTCGAATCCTTCGACTGGGTCAACGCTCCTGCACAGTTCGTTGAGCAACTTTCCGCGCATCTTTGGACGACCCGCCAGATGGATGCCTACAGAAAAGCGGCCCTCGGTTACGCCGACCGCTTGCGCGCTGCGGTTCCGTCTGAACCGCCGTCATCCCCCCGTCTCGGAATCGCCGTGATTGGGCAGGGCGTCAACACTGCTCCCGAGCCTCTCTTTCGCAAACTGCGTCCCCACGGCGCCTATTTCACCGGCGTGAATCCTGAAAATGGCGTGCAGCAACTGCTCGACATCGTTGCTGCCCGGGCAAACGCCGATCCTTTACCCTACGCCCACTGGTACATCGATGGAGGAGAGGAACTCCCTCATGGCCCCGGAATCACCTGCGTCTCCTACAAGACCTTGGGTCCCGTTCGTGCGGCCATTCTTGCCAGGATTCACAACGAAACACAAAAGACCGGCATGGGTCCGGAAGCCCTCCGGACCCTCATGGCACAGTTGCGCCCTGCCGATCTTGGTCTTGATAAGGGCGCCGATCCGATCGTGGGCCGTTTCGAGGTCAAACTCCTGACCGAAGGCTCTGGAACGCAGATTTTCAGCACCAGTTTCGCGCAATGGGCGGCCCGCGAAGCTCTTCGCCGCGCGCAGCCTCTGACCTTGCTGGTTCGTTTCGCGCCACGCCAACGCCAAAGGCCCATGAGCGAAATGCTCTCGCCCAGTCCGGAACCCCCGGAATTAGATCCCCTCGGCTCTTTGCAGGATGCCGACATGGGAGCCTACTACAGCTGGATCAACCAGCAACGGCTGACGGGTTCGGAGAGATCTCTGTTCCTGGTTTGGTTTGAAAACCACAACGAAGCCGTGGCCATCTCTCCGGCGCTGCCGCGTGGGACCGTGTCCACCACGACCGTCAACCTTCGGGGAATCCTCTCTTGGATGACTTGACACATCGCTCATCGTTCCTTCAAACCATCACCTGCCCGCCGGGCAAAGGGGTCTGCGGCACCCAACGAGGCCAGTGGCTTCTATAACTGCCCTTCAGGCCTCGGCGCCGTCAACAAGAGCATCGGCAGTGCGCGTCAGATTCAGATGTCGCTCAGCCTCAAGTTCTGATCGGAGCTTTGTGCTTGGGATCCGGGCAGGTTTGTTCCTGCCCGATATCCTCGTCCCACACGGTGGGATTTGCCTTGATGTACTCGGCGAGCAGGGAAACGCATTCCGCAGAAGCGATATCGATCACGGGCACGCCAAGGGAGCGTAGCCAATCGACTCCGCCCTGAAAATTCTTACTCTCCCCCACGACCAGGGTGCCGAATCCAAACTGCCGGATCAGGCCGCTGCAATACCAACAAGGCGCCAGCGTCGTCACCATAATCAGATTCCGGTAGCTCCGCTGCCTTCCGGCGTTGCGAAACGCATCGGTCTCGCCATGCGCCGAAGGGTCCCCGTTCTGCACCCGCCGGTTATGTCCCTTTCCGAGCAGCCGGCCCTCTCCGTCGAAGATAGCTGCTCCGATGGGGATTCCGCCCTCTTCCAGTCCCAGGCGCGCTTCCTCGAGTGCGACCTCGAGCATCGCCTCGTAATCCTGCTTCGTGTTCATCTGTTCGCTACTTGCGGGCAAACGTCTCTACTGCCTGCGCTGCTGGTGACCCGAGCGCCTCGTCCACCAGGGCCAGCGCCTCTTCAATGATGTCGAGGCCATGGCGGAGTTCCTCTTCTTGGATGATCAGCGGCGGACAAACCCAAAGCATGTTGAAGCGGCTGAATGCATAAACGCGCTTGGACTTCAGGTGGGCAGCAAGCGTACCCATCTCCGGGCTGCTGCCGTTGAACGGGGCAAGTGGCTCACGGGTGTGCTTGTCCTTCACCAACTCGAGGACACTGAACAATCCCTTGTGGCGCACGTCGCCGACGCACGCGAACTTGCGCTTCATCTCTTGCAGCCGTGAGCCAAGATAGCGTCCCTGGCGTTCCACATTTTCAAAGATCTTCTCATCCTCATAAATTCGCAAATTGGCAACGGCGGCCGCGCAACAAACCGGGTGGCCGCTGTAGGTGAGCCCTCCCCAAAGCATGTTCGTCTCGAAGTAGTTCGCGATGGCCTCAGAAACAATCACGGCTCCAAGCGGCAGATAGCCGCTGGTCAGCCCTTTGGCGCAGGTGACGATGTCCGGCTTAATCTCGAAATGCTGAGTAGCAAGCCATTTGCCAGTGCGCCCGAATCCGGACATCACTTCGTCATCGATCAGCAGCATTCCGTACTTGTCACAAAGCGCCCTTAGCTTCGGATAATAGTCGTCGGGAGGAACCAGCAAGCCGTTGGATCCGGTGATCCCTTCGCACATGACTGCAGCGATGCTGCTGGGGCCCTCCATCTGGACAACCTCTTCGATGTGCGATACGCATTCGCGATGGCAGGTTTCCACCCTCTGCCCGAACGGGCAACGATAGCAATACGGGTCGAAAACACGCACGATTCCCGGCACGCCGGGTTCCACAGGCCAGCGCCGCGGATCGCCTGAAGCGGTCATGGCGCCCATCGTCGCCCCGTGGTAGGAGCGATAGCGCGTGATAATTTTGTCGCGGCCAGTGAAGAGCCGGGCGATCTTCATCGCGTTTTCGTTGGCTTCCGCGCCGCCCAGCGTAAAGAACGCCTTCGCCAGGCCGGTGACTTCCGCGAGCTTCTTCCCCAGCGCGCCTCGCGGTTCGGTCGCAAAGCTGGGCCCCGCGAAGCAGAGTTCATCCACCTGCTGCTTGATCGCCGCCAGCATTTTCGGGTGCTGGTGCCCAACGTTGAGATTAATCAGTTGCGAGCTGAAGTCGAGCCAACGATTGTCGTCGCCATCCCAAAACCACACGCCTTCTCCTCGCTTCAGGTGAATAGGGTTCGCTGCTCCCTGCACCGACCAGGAGAACATGGTGTAGTCGCGGTTTTCCTGCACAACCTTTTTTGAGAGCGAGTCCATAGCGATAACGCCTTTCTGCGCCAAAAGAATAGCAATATGTTAGAGGGAGAATCCGGCTAAAGCAACGCGTTCGCGCCTGCAAGAGCAACTCATCCCGGCGTTGTCACCCCGCACGCGTTCATTACTGCCGCAAAATCCACTCCACGGTCTTCGACGCCAGCCGGTCCAGAGCCGTCACCGACATTTCCAGGTGCTCTTCCTTAGTGTCTTCGATCTTGTTGTGGCTGATGCCGCCGAGCGATTGCACGAACATCATCACCGTCGGAATCCCCGCACGTGAAACTTCCGCAGCGTCATGCAAGGGCCCCGAAGGCATCCGGTGGGACTTGCCGGAAATCTCCCGAACAGATTGCTCGCACAGGTCGCGCAGCTCTGGATGGAAAGGCACCGGCTCGATGCTCCACAGCCGCGACCACTCCACCGTGCACTTCTCCTCTTCCGCAAAGCGCCGGCTCGCTTCCTGAGCTTCGCGGTGCATCTGGGCGAGAATCCCCGGATTGAGATCACGCTGGTCCAGCGTGGCTTCGCAGCGCCCCACGACCGCCGTGACGATTCCCGGAAACGTCTTGACGCTTCCCATCGTGCAGACAGCGTCCGGATGCTTGCGCGCAATGCTTCGGATTTCCAGCGCAAGTTTCGCCACCGCTGCCAACGCATCGCGCCGCGCATTCATGGGCGTCGAGCCGGAATGTGCCTCCTGCCCGTGGAAAGTAATAATGTGCCGCTCTACGCCTTTGGTGCCTTGGACCACGCCCAGGGGAAGGCCGAGCTCTTCTAGTACCGGGCCCTGCTCAATGTGCAGTTCCAGATACGCGGCGGCATTTTCGCGCTCACGCCCCGACTCCGGGAAACGATCGATGGAAACACCACAGCGTTTCAGTGCATCCTCAAGCCTGACGCCATCCCGGTCAGCTCGCCCGCGATCCGCTGCAATCGAATGTGTCCCGGCAAACGCCGAAGACCCGAGCAAGCTCCGTCCAAACCGCGCCCCTTCCTCGTCGGCCCAGTCCACCAGGCGAAGCGTAACTGGCGGCCGTCCCCCGTATTCGGACGCGAAGCGTCGCAGCACCTCGAGCGCGGCCAGCACATTCAGCGATCCATCCAGCCAGCCGCCGTTCGGCACGGAATCCAGGTGTCCGCCTATGAGCAGGCATTTTTTCGATTGTCCGGGTAGAGTCGCCCAATTGTTGCCCGCTGCGTCGTAATGATGCTCAACCGGCAGTTCCGCCAGCTTTTTCGCGTACCATTCGCGAGCCCGCAGCCACGTGTCCGTCCAGGCCACGCGTTGGGCGCCGTTTTCGTCTTCCGTAAGAGACCGCAGTTCTTTCAGTTCTGCGACAGTTCGCTTTGGATTCAATGCCATTGCTGCTCTCGCTCAAATGTAAATGGGCTCGCGCTTTAGGAATTGCCCGCGGGAGCGGTCGCCGACGAATACACCGTCCTTTACTTGGATCTTTCCGCGCACCGTAACGACGGCGGGCCGCCCCTCAATCGCCATCCCCTCGAATCCGTTGTAGTCATTGTTCACGTTCTGGGTCTTCACGCTTATGGCGCCGCGATAATTAGGATCGTACACAACGAGATCGGCGTCGCTGCCCACCGCAATCGTTCCTTTACGCGGAAACAATCCGAAAAGTTTCGCAGCGCGAGTGCTCGCGCAATCGACAAATCGATCCAAATCGATCCTTCCTCGCTTCACGCCATACGTGTACAGCAGATTGACACGATCCTCAATCCCCGGAATCCCATTCGGAATATTGGTGAACGCTTCTTTTCCGAGCAGTTTCTGCTGCGTGTCGAAGGGGCAATGGTCGGTGCCCACCGTGTCTACCAAGCCCAGCGCCACTCCGTTCCACAAGGTGTCCTGATTGTGCTTCTCGCGCAGGGGCGGAGACATCACGTACTTCATGCCTTCCAACCCGTCACGCTCGGCGAAGGACTTGTCGAGCAGCAGATGCGGCAGCACCGCTTCGACGCTGAGCCGCAGGCCCCGTTGCTTCGCTGCCAGCGCGGCATTCAGCGCCTTCTGGCACGACAGGTGAACGACATATCCCGTGGCTCCCGTATTCTCCAAAAATGCGGCAAATCGCCCCGTGCCTTCGGCCTCCACTGACTCCGGCCTGCTGGGCTCATGCCACCCCGGCCCGGTCTTTCCCTCCGCAAGGAGTTGTTGCTGAAGCCGTGCGACAAGCTCTGCGTTTTCACAGTGCGCGGTCACGATAACGCCGAGCTTTCGCGCCAGGGTCAGCGCCTGATACATCTCAGCGTCATCCACACCAAAAAAGTTCTTGTATGCAAGGAAAATCTTGAATGAGGCAGTCCCATCCGCAACGATTTCGCGAAGTTGCCCTTCCGTTTCGCCCAAGAACTTCGTGACGGACATGTGAAACGCGTAATCGCAGGCGCTATTTCCGCTGGCCTTGGACTTCCAGAGTTGATACCCGGCAAGGGCATCGTCATTGCGATTTGGGCAGCACATTTCGATGTACGTCGTGGTGCCGCCGATCAGCGCGGCGATGCTGGCCGTCTCATGCGTATCCTTCGCAAACGTGGCCATGAACGGGAGGTAGATGTGTACGTGAGGATCGATGAACCCGGGAAAAACCAGCTTGCCTGCGGCGTCTACAATTTCCGTCCCCGGAGGAACCTCGAGACTCTTCCCGATGCGTGTGATGGTTTGGTTCTCTACGTAGATATCGGCATGCACGCGCGAGCCCACGGTCATGATTTCACCATTTCGAATCAACAACGCCATGGATCGCTCCTCAGCCCTGCGGCCTTTTCCTCCGACTCCTAGACTCAAAACTGGGAATTCTAGTAAATATGAATCCCCATGTTCTGCCGGTACTGTTCCATCTGCTCCCAATCTTCGGTGACTTTCCTCTGTTTCCTGCTGAGTTCGTCCCACGTGACGGAAGGCCGGCCCGACGGCAACTCCACCATCTGAATGCAATCCTCGACTGGGCAAATGTTGAAGCAGAGCCGGCAGCCAACGCAGTCCTCTTCCCGCACGACTACCTCGGGCCGCGACGAGACCGCTTCCAGCCTGCCGTTCGAGCGCTGATCGTACGCCCCCGGGGGCACGACTTTTCCTTGTTTGTCGATCAGATCGATGCACTGATGCGCGGTATCATTGCACGCGACATAGCAAAGATCGCAGCGAATGCATTTCTGCTGATCGATGCGCGCAACCGCTTTGAAGGAAAGATCGAAATCCTTGAAGTCGGACACGCGATGAAGGCTGCGGCCGGTGACATCGGCGACGCTCGCAAACCCCTTTTCGTCCATCCAGTTCGATAACCCGTCGCAAAGATCCTCGATGATGCGGAATCCGTAGTGCATCACCGCAGTGCAAACCTGGAGGCTAGCGGCCCCAAGCAGCAGAAACTCCGCGGCGTCACGCCACGTGGAAATGCCCCCCATTCCGGAAATGGGAAGGTTCGAGCCCGAAACGACGGAATCGCGGCCCAGTGCGGCAAGCATATTCAGCGCGATGGGCTTCACGGCCGGACCGGCATATCCCCCGTGCCCGCCGCGGCCTCCTATGTTAGGCGTGATTTCCAGAGTGTCCAGGTCCACGCCAATGATGGAATTGATGGTATTGATCAGCGAAATCGCGGTGGCTCCCGCCGCAACAGCCGCCCGCGCGGGCATCACGATATCGGAAATGTTGGGCGTGAGCTTGACGATTACGGGGATCTTGGCCACGTCCATCACCCAGCGCGTGATCTGCTCACAATATTCGGGGACTTGCCCGACCGCGCTCCCCATTCCACGCTCGCTCATCCCATGCGGGCAGCCGTAATTGAGCTCGATACCGTCCGCCCCGGTATCCTGGATCCGGCGAATGATGTCGTGCCAGGCCGCTGGCTTGGATTCCACCATCGCCGAGACGATCACAGCCCGGTCCGGCCATGCGCGTTTCACTTCCGCGATTTCACGCAGGTTGATGTCGATGGGTCGATCGGAAATAAGCTCCACGTTGTTGATCGCCAGCATTTTCTGGTTGCCATAGTGCCAGGCTCCGTACCGGTTGGACACATTCAGCACCGGCGCGCCGATTGTCTTCCAAACGGCCCCACCCCAGCCAGCCTCAAAAGCGCGGTGCACCTGCGCTCCAGAATTGCTCGGAGGCGCTGACGCCAGCCAGAAAGGATTCGGCGAACGGATACCCCCAAAATTGATAGTGAGATCAGCCATAATGCACCAACCTTTGGTGAATGGAACGCGCCGCGAGTTTCCCGTCTTGTACGGCCATGACCGTAGAAGCAGAACCCTTTGCCCGTATGCAATCTCCCCCGGCGAATATTCCGGGCGAACTCGTTTCAAACTCGTCGTTCACCCGAATGAATCCTTTTTCCGTCTCCAAGCCGAGGCGTGAGGCGAGCGACGGTCTATTCTGCCCGATCGCTTTGACAATCTGGTCCGCGGGCAGAAGAACGCTGGACCCGGCAATGGGCTTCGGTGCAGGTCGGCCGGAAGAGTCCGGTTCGCCCAGGGAAATACGAACGCATTCCAGGCCACGAACGACACCGTTCTCGTGATGCACCTTGACCGGCTGGGCCAGGAACCACACGTGCACTCCCTCTCTTTTCACGAAATCGTACTCGTGGGCGTAGGCAGTCATCTCATGCTCGGAGCGCCGATAAACCATGGTCACGCGCTCGGCACCCAAGCGCCGCGCAATGGTCGCGCAATCGATTGCGGTATTGCCCGCGCCAATCACGACCACATTCCGGCCAACGCGGAGTTGTGATGGCTGGTGTTTGCTTGCCTCGATGTATTGCAGGCCATCCAGTATGAATTCTTCGCCGGGTATGCCCAACTCTGGTGTACTGCCAAGGCCTACGCTAAGGAATACGGCGTCAAAGTTTTTCTGGAGATTGGCCACGGAAGGATCGACGCCGACATCCTTGCCGGTTTCCAGCCGCACACCGAGACGTCGCACCATAGCCACTTCCGCAAGGGCGACCTCCACTGGTTCGCGAAGAACGATGATCCCATATGTGGAAAGCCCGCCAGCGAGGCTGCGCCTTTCGTAAAGCGTAACCCCGTGGCCAAGTTTGGCCAGCTCTCCGGCACAGGAAAGCCCCGCCGGCCCCGAACCGACAATGGCGACTCTCTTTCCGGTAGACCGGCCCGCCTGAAAGATATCTCTCTTTTTGCCATAGATATGGTCCATGACATGACGCTGCAGTCTGCCAATGGCAATGGGCTTGTGTTCGGCGCCGAGGACACAAGCGCCTTCACACAATTCCTGCACCGGGCAGACGCGGGCGCAAGTGGCGCCGAGAAGATTGGATTCGAGAATCGTCCGCCCAGACCCCAACAGGTTGCCCGTCGAGATCTTCTTGATGAACTTCGGGATATCAATGTGCGTGGGGCACGCGTGCGTGCACGGCGCGTCGAAGCACATCAGACAGCGCGCCGACTCGACGGCCGCTTCGTGCTCAGTCAATGGAGGAAGAAGCTCCTGAAGCGCCGCGCCCGGCACGGGCGGTGAGGGGATGTCCGTCAACTGCTCCTCCAGAGTGTCTTTCATATCATAAGAATAGGTCTATTTTGAGCCCAAGTTAACCGTTCAGGGTTTTGTGTCGGAAGAATAAAAAGCCTGTATGCATCGGAACGGCTTCTCGCTACAAAGTCCCGGGCTTCCGCGCCAGCAGAAAGTAAAGCGCCGCGGAAAACAGGAAACCAACGAACCAGGCGTAATCGTACAGCCAGTGAACGGAAGGAGCCACAAGACCCACGAGTGCGACAAAAACTCCCGCCGTGAGCGCAATCAGGGATTTTAGGTTGAAGCCGTGTGAATATTCATAGATTCCGCCACGGCGATACAGATCCGGCAAGGTCAGCTGGCTCCGCCGCACAACATAGTAATCACATATCATGATGCCAGCGATGGGGCCGAGAAGAGCGGAGTAGCCGACGAGCCAGCCGAAAATGTAGGAGCTGTAACTGGACATCAGCTTCCACGGCATCATCAGGATGCCCATGATGCCCGTGATAAATCCGCCGGTGCGAAAGGAGATTAGACTCGGACGCAGATTCGAGAAATCGTTCGACGGCGAAACCACATTCGCAGCGACATTTGTGTTGAGCGTAGCAAGCAATAGGGCAACCAGCGCGATGAACGCGATCAGCGGCTGATGGAAACGCCCCAAAAGTGCCACGGGATCCCATATCGCCTCGCCGAAGAGAACGACGGAAGCAGACGTGACCGCAACACCAATGAACGAGTAAAGTGTCATTGCCGTCGGCAGGCCCAGAGCCTGGCCGACCGCTTGCGCCCGCTGCGACTTCGCGTATCGCGTAAAGTCCGGGATGTTCAACGCCACGGTGGCCCAGAAACCCACCATGCCCGTAAGGGAAGGGATGAAGAATCGCATGAATTCAGAGGTGGATCGGAATCTGCTCGGCGCATGCAGCACCGGCCCCATCCCCCCCGCCCTACGCGTCACCCAAAAGAGAAGTAACAATCCAATGAGAAGCATAAAGGGCGCGCCGATGCCTTCCAGGAATTTGATGGTCTCAATTCCGCGCCAGATCACGAACATGTTGATGCCCCAAAAAAAGAAAAAGCAGAACCAGGAGCAACCGGGAAGATGCACCGCTCTCGGCCACGCAATGCTGAGCATCGAGTAGATGGCCTGCCCGCCAATCCACGTCTGGATCCCAAACCAGCCGCAAGCCACAAGCGCACGGAGAATCGCAGGCACATTGGCGCCCCTCACCCCGAACGAAGCCCGCACAAAAACAGGGAAAGGGATCCCGTATTTTGTGCCGGCATGCGCGTTCAGCAGCATGGGAATCAGCACGATCAGATTGCCGAGAAGAATGGTAACGATGGCCTGCAGCCAGTTCATGCCTCCGGCGATCAGCCCAGAAGCTAACATGTACGTGGGAATGCACACGCTCATCGCCACCCACAGAGAAGCGTAGTCGTAGGTTCCCCAGGAGCGTTTCTCCATCGGGACGGGTGCCAAATCAGGGTTGTACAGAGAAGGGTGCGTGTCCGCGAGTTCCATGTGCCTGCCAGAAATGACTCTGTTTTGAAGGAGAGCCTAGCGAAAGGAGGGGGAAATTTCCAGTAACTATCTTTCGTGTGTTCACAGACAAGCAAGCACGCCGTCAGGGCTCATGGACAAAGATACCGTTTCATCTCGATCCTCCACTCCGGCTGAGGAATCGTGGGCACGAAGCGCTGCTTCCAGATGCCGCTCCGGCGTCCCGGGCGAGCACGGCGAGGCCATCCCGGGCACCGACTGCTGCTCGCATTACTTGGTCCTTCTCCTTTGGATAGGAGAGTTGGATATGTCTCAAGCAGTCCGAGTTCGGCTCAAGTGCGATTACTCTTGCTCCTACCGAAGCGAAGGTTGCGGCGAACACCCCCATATTGGCTTCGACGTCAAGTACCAGCGCAATAGTGGCGGCATGGACGGAACGCATGACCCCATGCAGACCCATAGCCTACTGGAGGATTTCACCGCAGGCTCCGAAAGCTGGCTTTTTCGAATCTAGTGTGAGAGTGTCCGCGCATCCCCGCCATCCTACAGCGCAACGCCCATGCTCCAAGGTTAGGGCTCTCAAAGCCACACGTTTTCGACCTCTCTTCTGCACCATCAGAAGGGTTCAATGCGGGCGGCTGTTCAACACAGCCCTGCGTGTGGCTTGTAGCGTGAACTCCAGAGTTTCCTTTGGGATATTCGTGATAAACGGCTCGATGAGCCAGGCTAGCCCGGTTGGAATGTCGCGCGTCAGTGTAACCACTTGATTCTGCACGTACACTCCGTCATCGCGTTCTTCCAGTCTCCACCACGTTTCCATTCGCCAAAGAAACCCGTCGTCTTCGCCCGGCGTTTTTTCCTTTTCGTGCGGACCTCCGGGATCTTCCACCTGTGCAATTCGGACCGCGGAACTGCGGCTGTGAGCGCGCAGCGAGGAATCGCGGTAGTATGTTGTTTGGTGCTCAGTGTTGAGCACGACGGTGACGATCTTCTTTCTGTGGAAGCGCATCAAGACTTTGAAATTGTCTCCATCGTGGGATTCAATCTTTGACCTTTCCACATCCGGCGCATAGTAGGCTGCATGGTGATCGTAGTCTTGCAGAATCTTCAGGACGTCGTCGATCTTCTCCCCGGGAACAAACACGATTCCCTTCCAATCATGGATCAGACCGCCGGGGACACTGGAGTTCCCGCCATTTTCTTTCGCGCTGATGCGGCGCAAGACCACTTGGCCCGCTTTCAGTTCGGCAACCGCCTCGGTACGTTCCGACGCCTGCAATCCATCCACCCACAAGAACGGGCCGTGAACCAAAGTATCCGAATTCTGAGCTTCGACTCTTGCCACATAGTTGACGAACGCCTGGATTGTTGCGGCTCGAAGAGAGAAGAACCCTGTGCGGGATTGCGCCCGCACACCACTAACCAGCAAAAGGACGGCCAGGCACGGCCCGGCCAGCGTCGGGCACCTGCTACGCAAGCCTGTCCAGTGTCGCCTGTTTCCGCCGCACAACCGCAGGTTAAAGTCCGTAAACGCCCCTTTTACTCCAGCAAACCGCTGCTTCTGTAGATAAGGATGCAAGAAAGCTTCCCATCGATTCGGAAGGCGCAGGAAGGACGCGCTGGCGAGAAAAAGAAGGGTACGAGGGGAAAACTGGCGGGTTGGGTGGCTCGCACACGGCCCCTTTCGGGACCGCTGTCCCCGCGCGGCCCCCAACCCGTCGACATTTAGAATAGTGAGAGCATTCTAGGCTGCTCAATGGTCCAATAGCCCCAAAGCGCCGGTACGCGGGTCTTGGTACTAGTTCTCTATCGCAATCTCGCTCTTCGATAATTTGCACCGTTAACAAAAGTAAAGGCTTAGATGATGACTTGCTTCCAGCCTGGTCATGGCCATCTTCATAGAATGCGGCGCCCGCTGTTGGTTGCGTCCTTGAGCACAACATTGAAATGGTCACTGGTCCACGTGATTTGTAGCGTTGCGCCACGGCTCAAAGAGGAGTAATAGAAGGCTTGGAAGATGAAGTGGTGACAAGAGCGCCGGGCCGCGCTCCAACCCGGAGCAGGGAGCGGTAATGAGTCCCAAAGCTCTGCCTGCACGCGGGGGTAGTGTTGTTTTCTCTCCGTCTGGCCTTGACGTGCTGATCCAAGCCCTGATCCGTCGGGGCTACCAGGTTGTTGGTCCCACGATTCGAGACGGAGCCATCCTGTACGACCGACTTTTGTCAGCGGAAGATCTCCCAAAGGGTTGGACGGACGAGCAGGAGGGCGGCAAATACCGATTGAAGCCTCGCAAGGACGAAGCGCTTTTCGGCTATGCGGTCGGGCCGCATACATGGAAGAAATTCCTCTTTCCTTCTTCGAATGTTCTTTGGAAAGCCCAACGTACAAACGGTCAATTCCAAATCGTCCGGGAACAACAGAAGCCGGTTAAGTTTGCCTTTATGGGCGTGCGTTCCTGTGACCTGCACGCCATCCAAATTCAAGATAAAGTTTTCCAAGAAGGTCTATACGCGGATTCCATCTACAAATCACGACGAAAGGACGTCTTCGTCGTTGCCGTGAATTGTGCCCAGGCTGGCAGAACGTGTTTCTGCGATTCCGCCGGGACTGGGCCCAATGTAACAGCCGGCTATGACCTGCTGTTGACGGAAGTGCTACAGGATGGCCGGCATTTTTTTGTGGCTCAGGCCAGGGGGAGACTCGCGTCTCAACTACTGGCGGAGATTCCTGCACAAGAAGCCAACGAAGCGGATATTACCGCGGCACACTCTGCTGTCGAAGAAACTCGGCAGCATATGGGGCGCAGTCTACAGACAAGCGGCCTCAAGGAACTTCTCTATCGCAACGTGGAAAATTCCCGCTGGGACGCCGTCGCCCAGCGCTGCTTGAGTTGCGCCAACTGCACTCTGGTTTGCCCAACATGCTTTTGTTCGACAGTAGAAGATCTGACGGATCTGGTTGGCCAGGAAGCCCAACGAGTCCGTAAATGGGACTCCTGCTTTACTACGGACTTCTCTTACATCCATGGCGGAAGCGTGCGGGCCACACCGCGCTCGAAATACCGTCAATGGATGATGCACAAATTGGCGTATTGGCTGGACCAGTTTGGGACTTCCGGGTGCGTTGGCTGCGGCCGCTGCATCACCTGGTGCCCAGTCGGGATTGACATCACGGAAGAAGCCAGGGCCATCCGCGAATCGGAAACTACTTCCAGCGGCGTGGCGTGAAGGGGGAAAAACTATGATTCACTCACTAGAGCCAGTCATTAAAGAGCACCCTTTTTTTGCGGACATGCCGGACAAACATCTGGAGTTCATAACAGGCTGCGCCAGGAATGTGCAGTTTGCGGAAGGGCAAATCATCTTTCGCGAAGGCGATTCTGCGAACGAATTCTATTTCCTCCGCGAAGGATTGGTGGCGGTGGAGCTGCTGATTCCCAATCGAGGTGCCACCATTATCCAGACCGTCGGGGAAGGTGAGATTGTGGGTTGGTCCTGGGTTTCTCCGCCGTATCAGTGGCATTTTGGTGGACGAGCCGTACAGCGCACGCGCGCGCTGGTATTCGACGCCAAATGCCTTCGCAATAAGTGTGAAGAAGACCACGACCTGGGATACGAAGTGCTCAGTCGCTTTGTAAACATCATTTCTGCGCGGCTGGATGCGACCCGGCTGCAATTGCTGGATTTATATGGACGCCATAATTGAATCGGAAATTGCCGAACGAGCAGCCGCCGACCCGACCGTTCCGGAACTCTTCCGGATCGGCAGGGTGAAAAGCGAAACCGAAGACACCTTCACGCTACAGCTCCAGCCCGTTGCGGAAAGCACGAAAATCTCATTCCTGCCCGGGCAGTTCAACATGCTGTACGTGTTCGGAGTCGGAGAAGTGCCGATTTCCATTAGCGGCGATCCCGCGGACACTTCGCGTTTGGAGCACACCACGCGAAGAGTCGGGGTCGTGACCAAAGCAATGGGGCTGCTGAAACCGGGCGACACGATTGGCGTGCGCGGACCCTACGGAAGCCACTGGCCCGTGACTGAGGAAGGCGGCCACGATGTGGTCGTGGTTGCCGGGGGCATCGGCCTTGCGCCCCTTCGCCCGGTGCTTTACTACTTGATGTTGCAGAGAGAGAAGTACCGGAAGATCGTTTTACTCTATGGGGCGCGCACGCCGGAAGACATTTTGTACAAACGAGAATTGGAGCGGTGGCGCGGCAAATTCGATCTTGAGGTACAGGTCACGGTGGACCGTGGGGCGAGCGGCTGGCGCGGCAACGTCGGCGTAGTCACACCGCTGCTCTCGAGAGCCCCCTTCAATCCTTCTAATACGATCGCGCTGCTATGCGGGCCGGAAATTATGATGCGGTTTGCGGTGATTGAGCTGCAGAAAAGAGGTGTGCCGGCGGAACGCATGTACCTCTCGATGGAGCGGAACATGAAGTGCGCGCTGGGCTACTGTGGCCACTGCCAATATGGGCCCATGTTTGTCTGCAAGGACGGCCCGGTGTTCCGCTTTGACCGCATTGCGTCGATCTTCAGCAAAGGGGAGATCTAACATGGCCCCAAAGCGCAAACCGAAAATTGCCGTTTGGAAATTTGCCTCTTGCGATGGATGCCAATTGAGCCTGCTGGATTGCGAAGACGCTTTGCTGGCTGTCGCAGGAGCAGTGGAGATCGCTAATTTTCCGGAGGCCTCACGCGCCGTGGTGGGCGGGCCTTATGACATTTCGCTCGTGGAAGGTTCCATCACCACACCTCACGACGAGGAACGAATCCACTCCATCCGCCGGTCGTCGAAGATGCTGATCACGATCGGCGCCTGCGCGACCTCGGGTGGAATTCAGGCACTGCGCAATTTCAAGAATGTTCAGGATTTCATCCCGATGGTTTACGCACGCCCGGCATACATCGACACTCTCAACAAATCGACCCCGATTACGGACCACGTGTTTGTCGACTTTCAATTGCGGGGCTGCCCGATCAACAAGTACCAGCTCCTGGAGGTGCTGAGCGCGTTCTTGAACGGAAGAAAGCCAATGACTCCGTCCTACGGCCTATGCATGGAGTGCAAGAAGCAGGGCTTTGTGTGCGTGATGGTCGCTCAAGGGACTCCGTGCATGGGTCCGGTCACGCAATCAGGATGTGGCGCTCTTTGTCCGGCGTATTCGCGAGGGTGTTACGGATGCTTCGGGCCGAAGGAAACCACGAATACCGTTTCCCTCAGCGCCTGGTGGAACCAGCTCGGCGTGACCGATCCTGAAATCGTGCGTGCGTTCCGTTCCTTCAATGCCTGGGCCGAACCGTTCCGGAAAGAGAGCGAAGCGCATGAACGCTAAGAGCCTCAAGGTCGATTTTCTAGCGCGCGTCGAGGGCGAAGGCGGCTTCCGCCTCAAGGTCAAGGATAACCACGTGAAAGAGGTGAAACTGAACATTTTCGAGCCGCCACGTTTCTTTGAAGCGTTCCTGCGCGGTCGGAAGTTCACGGAAGCTCCGGACATTACCGCGCGAATCTGCGGAATTTGCCCGATTGCGTATCAGATGAGCGCGTGCCACGCCGCCGAGGATGCCTTTGGGGCAAAGCCCGACGGAGCAATCCGCGAATTGCGGCGGCTTATTTACTGCGGCGAATGGATCGAAAGTCACGCTTTGCACATTTATCTGCTGCACGCGCCCGATTTCCTGGGTTACGAGGATGCCATTCAGATGGCCAAGGACCATCCGGATGCGGTACAACGCGGCCTGCGGCTGAAGAAAATCGGCAATGCGGTCATGACACTCGTCGGTGGAAGAGAGATTCACCCGATCAACATCCGTGTGGGGGGATTCTACAAAGCGCCGTCAAAGCCCCAGCTTCAGTCACTTGAGGAAGACCTGAAGTGGGCGCGGGATGCCGCCGTGGAGACGGCGCGTTGGGTGGCGACGTTCACCTTCCCGGATTTTCAACGGGATTACGAATTCGTCGCGCTTCGGCACCCGAGCGAGTACCCCTTGAATGAAGGCCGCTTGGTCTCCAACAAGGGACTGGATATCCCGATTAGTGAATACGAGCAACACTTCGCCGAGGAGCACGTGCAACATTCGAACGCGTTGCATTCCGCCCTTCAGGAGCGCTCCTCTTATTTTGTGGGCCCGCTGGCGCGATACAACCTCAACTTTGAAAAACTCTCGCCCCTGGCGCAGGATACCGCGAAGCGTTCCGGTCTGGGGCGGGAGTGCCGGAATCCGTTTCAGGGAATTCTGGTCCGCGCCATTGAGACCGTGTACGCATGCGACGAAGCATTGCGGATCATCTCCGTGTACACTTCTCCGGACCGCCCTGCGATGGAAATGACGCCGCGCGTCGGCACTGGGCACGGCTGCACCGAAGCGCCACGGGGAATCCTCTACCACAAGTACAGTTTTGATGAACGGGGCCTCATTCTGAGCGCGAAAATCGTGCCTCCTACCTCGCAGAATCAGAAAATCATTGAAGAAGATCTGACCGAATTTGTGTCCACGCGGTTGCATCTCCCGAACGATCGTTTACAGTGGCAGTGCGAGCAGGCGGTGCGGAACTATGATCCCTGTATCTCCTGCGCCACACATTTCCTGAAAGTCAGGATTGACCGAGAATGACGGCGCCAAGCTACAACTCGATGTTCATTGGAGTGGGCAATCCGTTCCGGAGTGACGACGGAGTCGGAACCGCCATCGTGGGGCGTTTGCGTGGAGAAATTCCGCCGGGTGTCAAGGTCCAGGAAGAATCGGGCGACGGCACGGAGTTGCTCGAAGCCTGGAGGGGCGTCGACTCCGTGATTCTGGTCGACGCCGTCCTGTCCGGCGCACCTCCCGGCACGATTCACCGGTTGGATGCGCAAGCGGAGAAATTGCCTACGTGGTTTTCCCATTCTTCAACGCACGCGTTTGGCGTTGCGGAGGCCATTGAGCTCGCCCGTGTCATGGGGGACTTGCCCGCCAGACTGATCGTCTACGGCATTGAAGGGCTGGATTTTTCCGCGGGCACGGAACTGTCGCCGGAGGTGGCGGAGGTCGTGCCCACGGCCGCAAACCTGATTTTGCAGGAGATTCTACACTTGCCAGCGGTGCAATCGGCGCACACACCGTAGTCTAGTGGTTGCCTCTCAAATCCAAGTGGACAGGATAATGTCGGCGCGCCGATAGTATCAGTTAATTGTACAGGGGCTATATCTTCGAATACATTGCTTTTCCTCCCGCAACGGAACGGGGGCCGTACATTCGAATGAGGCACGCCATCGGAGGATAGGTCTAATTCTTCTTCTTGGCAGGCAGAATCCCGCTGAGGGCCGTGTTTCCGTTCAGAAGACGCAACGTGATGTCCTTGGATTGTCCTTTGCGCAAGGGAATGTTCTTTTCCCAATCGGAATAAGCGCCGTTCGCGGTGGCCCGCAGGTCGTAGGAATCTTCCTTCAAGCCCGTAATTCGATAATGCCCCTTTGCATCTGTATGGACGATGCGCGGCCGAAAGCCTGCGGAAGATTGGCAGTTCACGGCAGCCGCTGGAACAGGCTTTCCGTTCGCATCGAGGACTTCCCCCGTAATGGTGGTGTCGTCCTTTTTGCTGTTCTGCGCGCTTAGGCCCATCACAAAGGTGAAGGTGAAGACGAGCAGGATCGCTGGACCGATTCTTCGATGCATAAGCAGGGCGCTCCTCAATGGTCCCAGTGTAGACCGGTCACCCTGCCCGGGGAGCGCGTGAAAGGGAACTGTGTCGCAGAACCAACCTGTCTCGCCGGACAGGAGCGAATGTCTGCGTTCGAGGGGTCAGGGTAGTTCGAGATCGACCGCGTATACGTCCACGTCGCCATGATCGACGGTGACGTAGAGCGAACCGTCAGGGCTGAGACCGGTGAAAATGCAGCGCGCAGCCCCCGCGCTGAGGAGATCTCCGAGACGAACCACATGTTCCGTTTCCCGGGTGGCCATGGGGACCCGGAAGATCGATTCCTCCACTTCGTCCACGTCCTGGTAATAGAGGGCGTCGCCGCTTGGGGACCACCGCAGAGCTGAGGGAAAATTGGCCTCGGAGAGCACCGACCAGGTTTCCGCTTTGCAATCGTAAAGCAGAACCTGCTTCTTTTTGGGATTGAGAGCCGCAATGAATCTTCCATCCGCAGACCAGCGTGGCTCGACCAATCCTTCAGAACCGCGCAGTTTGGTCAGCTTATTGGATTCCAGATCCAGAATGCGGACATCGGATTCCTCGCCGGATTCCGTTTCCTGAACGTCGAGGACGATCTGCCTGCCGTCGGTTCTCCAATCACCGGAAACGGACGCCCACTTATTGTTTGTGGGCAAAACGGTTTGGGGCGCACCTCCCTGGGCTGAAACGACATAGAGACGCGGCTGGCGGTCCAGCAAGAATCCGGTGAAGAGGATCTGCTTCTGATCGGGAGACCAGTGGGGAGCGAAGGCCCCTGTGGCCCCGGCCGTCAATTGCACCTTGCTCGTGCCGTCGATGCGGCTCTTCCACAGGGTTCCGTTTTCCCGTGCGGCATAGACGACCCACCGCCCATCAAGCGAAAAATCCATGTCGGTGGCGCCGGACTGCGCCAGCATCGCAGTCTTCACAGAGGATTTCGGGTCGATCCGAAGCAACTGATACTCATTGTGCGAGCCGATGGCGAAAAGGCGATTTCCACTGGGCAGTGCATTGGGGTGATCGAAGGCAATCGGCCCTGTGGTCAACTGGATAGGCTTGCCCGGGCGTTTGCCGAAGAACCAGCGGCTCTCATCCATAATCCAGAGGCTTGCCTGGGTATCGACGGCGAGGCCTGCCCTCAGGTCCACTCCTGAGGAAAAGGCAAAATACTTGCCGCCCGCAAGCCAAGTGCCGCTGCCTTCATGAGGTCCGTGCTGGCCCTCGGGAAGAACCCGGCGGAGAGAGGAGCCGTCGAGATTGATTTCCCACATCGAGTCAGTCCCCTCAAGAAGGTTCGTCTGCGTAAAGCGAAGGCGTGCGCCGTCCGGAGACCAAACCAGCGCGTGCGGCGCAGGGTGAAAGCGTGCAACCTGGCGCACATGCGTGCCCTTGGCGTCGGTCAGTTGAATGCTCTCGCCCTGAACGTAGGCGATCAGGTCGCCCACGGGAGACCAAACGGCCTCTTGGGCGGTGACGTCGCCGAGTCGCCTCGGAGCCCCTCCCTGTACGGGCCAGAGCCACAAAGCGGTTTCTTCGCCCCGATGAGTTAACTGACCGATGAGGAACTGCGAATGATCCGGGGAAAGATCGAAGATGCGTGTGTTATCGAAAGGAGTCGGAGTTCTCTGAATACTGCCGCCTTCGACAGAGGTTTGCATCAGGTTCCATCCGGTGACGTCGCGCACCACAAAGTAAATTCGACTGCCATCAGTGACGAGACGTCCCCAGGGATCGATCTGACCGGAATGGGTGAGTTGCTGGACGCGCAGAACGCGGGGCTGCGATCGCGGCCACAAGCTATACGTAAGCAAGGCGACCACGCCCGCGAGAATCGCCAGGGCCTCCCACCAATGGGGCCCGACCCGTTTGTCGTGGGACTCCTTCGAGACGGCTCGCCGCGCAGGCAAGCAGACCTCGCCGCGCAGGGGGACCTCAATTTCCTCGAGCAGTTCCGGCTGGCCTTCGACGCGGACGGAGGTGGTGACGGAAGGAGGCTCACGCATGCCGGGTTCGATTGGAGCAATGAAGCGATAGCCTTTGCGTGGTACGGTCTCAATGAAAACAGGATTGTCGGCATTATCGCTGAGCGCCGCCCGAAGCTTCATCAGCGCGGTATTCATGCTTCCGTCGAACTCAACGTATGTGCCCTCGGGCCAGATTTTCCTTCGCAGTTCCTCTCGGGTAAGAACCCCGCCGCGAGCTTCCAGTAGCAGGGAGAGAATGCGAAACGGCTGCTCCTGAAGTTTGACGGGAACTCCCTGACGGGAGAGAGTGCCCGAATCGAGGTCCGCTTCAAACAAACCGAAGCGATAAACGCGGCGAATTTGCGTCGAGCGGCTATCCATGGCGGCTCAAAGAGAGCTAAAGGCTGATATGCTACACCAAAAGTCCAGTTGATAAAAGACCATAATCGTAACGAAAACCTTCGGTTAATGGTTGATAAAAGGAAGAGTACGAGTTCGTTTGACGCAGGAGCACCACTGTCGGAAGCTCGGCCAAGCTACACTCTCGTCCTGAGAGGGTACCCCAAATGCCAGCTCAGGACGGCCCCAAAATGGAGGTTAGTCGCATCCGGTCTGTGACGACCTCCGCTCTGAACCAACGGGATTGTCCGCGTCCTGTGTCCTCCGTCAGTAGTACGGGACACGGACGCGGCGACTCCCCGCCAGATGGAAGGCCTCACCCCTGCGGTCATTTGTTGGCACCGTGCACATTTGTCTTACGGACTCTCACCACAGGCCGAAAGCGCCTAGGACGAGTAATAATTCTACGGTTCAGTACCGGGGAGGAAGATTCCTCCTCGCCGTTAGCCCCGTCTATCTCATTTAATTTCCGAGAGTTAGGACCAGTTTGAGAACTTCTTCCGGTTTGGTTGCAGGCTTGCCGTAATGCACTGTCTCAGTCCGAAATGGGTGATTCCGAGGACTACCCTGATGCGGTTCCGAACCGCGATTTCTCTCGTGGGCCTGGCCTGGGCGCGTTCACGAGCGCGGTGTGGGCCGCCCCGACAGAGGCGATCCTGTCCTTGGGATTCAGCCAAGGCGATCCGCATGACACCCTGGAGTTCTTTGTCGATGGCAATAGCAAGGTCGAAGGCAACCTCGTTGCCGGTGCTCAAGCAACCGTCGGTAACTGGGCGCATGGCGGAAGAGACATCGCGGCGTGTATCGCCGTGAAACCTGCTTCCGGGCTGCATTCGCACTGACAGACAAAAGGTCGTCACGAGCAACGAAGCCGCGGCTCACCAGCCGGCCTGCGGGTTCTCTTTAATGCTCGGAGGCAAGGAATCTCGGGTCGACCCTCGCGCGAGTTCGATAAGCGGACAGTAAGTTTGACAGCAAAGCAGAAATAAATTCTCTCCCGATTCGGAGAAATTCTCATGCGCACGACGCTCAAAGTCGTGGTTCCGTTGGCTGTAAGCGTACTGTGTGTGTCTTTGCTGTATACATCTTACCAAGTGAGAACGGAACGGAGGAATCTGCGCAGCGATCTCTCACATCGCTCCCTCGTTCTGGGACAAGATCTTCAGGAGAGCCTGGACACTTCGGGCACGCGCGCGACGGACCGCAATCTCACCCACATCGTTGAGCAGTTCGGCCAGCGAGAACATCTACTTGGAGCAGCCGCTTACAATGACGCCGGTGATGTGATTGCGATCACGAAGGGCCTCTCGCCGCTATTTGCCTCGAGGCCCGCAATTGCAACAAGGGCAGCGGTGGAGAATCGCGGTGCGGGCGAATTTCGCCAAGTAAGCGGCGCCGAACTTCACTTGTATGCCGTTCCGCTG